>JACCDV010718655.1_pt1 | contig 16481 bp, 11 predicted proteins | sample 7446131 | NCBI WGS metagenome assembly JACCDV01 (sample SAMN15323448, study PRJNA562643) | freshwater metagenome | isolation source: river surface water | place: USA:Blue River Watershed | collected 2017-08-17 | reverse complement strand
TGTTTCTTTGATGGATTTAGATACTGGTTTTTCTGAACGTAAAACCAAAACATCTGGTTGAATGCCTTTGGAGCGTAATAATTCAACACTATGTTGGGTTGGTTTGGTTTTGAGTTCACTAGCAGCTTTCAGGTAGGGCACTAAAGTTACGTGTATATAAGCGGCGTTGTCTTTCCCAATGTCTTTTTTGAATTGCCTGATAGCCTCAATAAAAATAGAACTTTCTATATCACCAACAGTTCCACCGATTTCGACTATGAGAATATCAGCGTTTGTTTCTTTAGCGGCTTTGAGGATTTTGTCTTTGATTTCGTTGGTTACGTGAGGCACCATCTGGACCGTGGCTCCAAGATACTCTCCACGACGCTCTTTGGAAATAACATCGAGATAGATTTGCCCAGAAGTTACACTATTAGCACGTTTGAGAGCAGTATCAATAAACCGTTCATAATGCCCCAAATCCAAATCTGTTTCCGCGCCATCTTCAGTAACGAAGACCTCACCGTGTTGATAAGGGTTCATAGTTCCAGGATCAACATTGAGATAAGGATCTAGTTTTTGGATAGAGACTTTATAATTACGTTGACGTAATAGATTTCCAAGGGAGGCTGCTACTATACCTTTACCAAGGCTGCTAACTACTCCACCAGTTACAAATACAAACTTGCTCATTGAATAGACTCAAAAGAATCATTGTAGCATGATTCTGCGAGTTTTAGTAGTATTTCCACTGATTCTAGGTCTTTATCACTTAGATAAATAGTCGATTCATTAACGTACATATCTATGTATTGTTTAGCCTTGGAATCATCTAGTTTATTATTCGCAAATTTACGTGAGAAATCCAGAACCTCTTCTAGATTAGCTAAACCCCAAAGTATTGAATTCTTGAGTAGAAGATCAAGCTCTTGAATAAGCTCATCGCCAAAGCTTTTTTTGATGACATTAGTCCCTAGTGGAAGTTTGAGTCCTTGATATTTTTGGAACCACCAAGCACCTAGATTGTTAATCAGATGGTAACCATGATCTTGATATTGTAATTGTGATTCATGAATTAAGAGAGAAGCTTGTACTTGTTGCTTGGCAAGTAAGCCAAAAACCTCATCATAACTACAAAACACAGGATTAAACCTAATGTTCTCTTCGGAAGCCCAGTCTTGAAAAGCCAGATAGGCACTGGTATAACGTCCAGGCACAGCAATATTTATTATTGAATTAGGAAGCTGAGTTAGATTGCTTATAACACAAGGACCATAGTTCTCACCTGCCATCGAAGCACCAGAGCGTAACATTTGGTATTGTTCACGCAGGTAGGCATAGGCATGAAATGAAACAGCAAACAAATCTGCTTCGCTAGAACCCTCTAAACAAGCCTTGTTTAGAGTTTCTATTTCTGCATGTGTAAACTCAAACTCAAAACTACCCAAGTCGATTTTGCGACTGCGTAATGCATAAAACATGAAAGCATCATCAGAATCTGGACTATGAGCGATTTTGATTTTGGTCTTTAGCATGATTTTAGTCGAGTATATCTAGTCCCAGTTGAAGATAGTCCCATTTGTTCATTTTGCGGCTGTAATTAGGATCATAACTAAAGTGATAATCATAAACAATATAAGCTCTGTTTTGAAAAGCATTTAGATCTTTTAACTGTAGTGGGCTAGAGTGTTCTAGAGCTTTTATTGCGGCAGTATCATAAATATTATAACCACTGGATTTGAGGATTTTTAGATTAGTTAATCTACCATCACGTTGAATATTGAATCGTACAACAGCTTCGTTTTTGCCGCCTTGATTTTTTGGTGGATGCCAATTTTTGTTAATAGCTTTTTTAAGGACTTTATTTAATGATTTTTGAGATTTTTTAGTTGTTGGATCTAATATAGAGAGTTGTTGAGAATCACCTTCACGGCAATTAAAGATGAATTGTTCTTCCTTCACTCGCTTACTGAAAGGACTTGATTTCATAATGGCATCTGTACAAGCTTGTATATGATTGGGTTTGGCACCATCAGAGTTCTGCACAAACATATCTTTGACCATACCATTAGGTAAAACAGTAAATGTTATTACAGGGACATGACGAGAATTGAGGAGTTCAAATGGCAGTGCTAGATTGTTCGTGATCCGTGTAATTACGTTATCGGAATCACTAGCGTCTTGCACTACGTTGTAATCAAAATCGAAATCAAAAAAAATCGGATATTGCATTTGAGCAGAATCCACTGGTAGAGGACTCGATTCTCGTACTGAATCTAAACAGATTTGATTGAAAAGCTCATGTGTGCTTGCTTTTTTGAGAGTAACATCATTTACGTTACCATTACCATCAATTGAAAAATGCACTATAGTTTTGAGGTCTTTGTCGAATAAACCTCCTGGGATTTTTTGATGCCATCTGGAATAAATTTGATTCTGAACTTTAGCTTGATATTCTGGATTTGAAGAATAAATTGTTTCAGCCAAGGCCGATAAACAAAAGCTAAATGAAATAATAAAAAGAAGCGCAGATTTTTTTAACATAAAAATTAATTTTACGATTTATAATTAGTTTTGTGGGAGTTAAGAGAAAATTTCCTTTTAATAAGCTGATAATTTGGCTTGTGCTGATTAGTTTTTTGCTCTCGGCATTGTTGCCTTTGTTTGTGAAGGCTGTACCACCAAGCACTCGTAAGACTACTGATGCTTATAAGAATATGTCTCAGCAAGAAAAACAAGAATTGCTGGATAATCTCAAAAAACAAAAAACCACCCTCGCTGCTAAGCTCAGAGAGACTAGACTCAAGGAAAAATATGCCGCAGATAAGCTTAGAATGATTAATTCTAAACTTCATTCGGCCCAAACCGAATTAGTCCAGAACAAACGTAATCTTGAACACAATCAAGTGGTTTGGAATAAAACCAAGAAACATCTTGATGAAATCGAAGGCAAAAAAAGCGTTTTAGAAGGTGAAGCTGGCAATCGTATTCTTGCAATATACAAACAAAGCAGAGTTAGGCTTTTGGATGGTTTGATTAATTCACCAAGTGCTACAGATTACTTGGATCATATTTACTATCAAAAAAGAGTTATGGAGTTTGATAAGCAAGTAATTGATGCATTGGTTGATCAATCTCAGAATATTAGCAAGTATAAAGATCTTTTGGCTCAAGAAGCAGTCCGCATTGCAAGCATAAACAAGAAACTCTCACTGGCTGAACAAGAAATAGCCAAACAGAGAGACGCTCAAAGGCAGGTATTAACTAAGTTACAGCAAGAAAGACAAGTGTATGAAGAATCAGAGCGTCAATTAGAAAGAGAATCAGTGAAGTTGATTTATACTATTGGTGAACTTGCTAGCGAAAAATTTGATAATCCAGAAGCAACAGGATCATTTATTTATCCTTTACGTGGGCCTATTACTTCACCATTTGGACCACGTAGGCATCCTATTTTTGGTGTGCGTAGTATGCATAGTGGTATTGATATCGCTGCTGCTCGTGGCACGCCAGTTAAGGCTTCGGAATCCGGTGTTGTAATTTATTCAGGTTGGTATGGTGGCTATGGTAAGGTTGTGATTGTCGATCACTCTAAGGGATTTACGACTTTATATGCTCACTTAGAGAGTACTGCTGTTTCTGTTGGTGCTAAGCTTAAGCAGGGCGATGTTCTTGGTTATGAAGGTACTACGGGGTATTCTACGGGACCGCATTTGCATTTCGAAGTACGCTCTCGTGGTAAGCCACAAAACCCAGTTTCTTATTTACAAGGTTAATTGATGAAATTAGAGAAAATAAAAAAAGCATTTTTGTTTTTATTGAAGATATCCCTATCTTTTTTACTTTTGTTTTTAATGATTAAGTTCACTAAGCTTGATCTGCATGATACTTTCGAGAGAATCAAAAACGCCAATATTTTTTGGGTTATTATGGCGACTTTGATGTTTGTGATTACTATATTCACGAATTCTTATCGTTGGTGGAAACTCGCTTCTTTACTGGATTATAAGCTTAGTTTTTTTCATGCTATTCGTTTGTATTTCGAGAGCGCTTTTGCCAATAATTTTTTGCCAAGTAATTTGGCGGGAGATGCTTTGCGTGCTTATGAACTTAACGCTTTATCCACGGGAATTACTTCTTGGTTAAAAGCCGCTAGTACTGTGATTATGGAGAGGATTTTTGGTTTTGCCATGATGTTTCTCGTTATGATTTTTGGTTTGGTAGCTTTGGAATTTCATCCACAGATTAATATGCCATTCACTCTTAAACTTGCTTTGTGGCTAAGTTTTATTGCGACTATTCTTGGTTTGCTGGCTTATAAATTACTGCTTAAATTGCCGTTTGAATTTATTAATAAAATCAAATTCGCTATTCAGGAATATACCAAGTGTAAGAAAAGTCTATTAATTATTATTTTTTGGACTTTGATTACACATTTATTTTTGTTGCTTGGTAATGTTTGTACTAGTCTTGCGATTAATAACACTTATGAGCATATTCCCTTTTGGTATTGGTTGATTATTACTCCTGCATCGACTTTGATTTCTTTTGTTGTCCCTGCTGTTAAGGGAGTTGGAGCCAAAGAGGCAAGTTATGTTTATTTTTTGGGTTTGTTAGGAGTCCCTAGCCATGATAGTTTGGCGATTGCGTTTATTGCTTTCATTGCAACTTTGCTTTGTTCTTTACCGGGATTGAGTTATGTGTTCCGTAAATTAGATTTATCTCGTAACTTAAGTCACTCAGGCTAAAGTAATGTAGAATTGGTTTTGATGTTGCGTAAAATATTTTTGCTTGTGATTTTATTTGCTTTATCTTTGAGTGTAGAAGCATACTATCCCTACACCAAAGTTAATCTGCATAATGCCAAATTTACTAAGAAACCTCGTAAAGTCAATGAAGATTGGTTGAAGTATATAGAAGACTATCCTCAAGCATTGAAGGCTCAGGGTAAGCCTTATCGTGTTGATCAATATGTTAGTTATAATCTTGCGTTTACTACTAATGGAGATGTGGATTTCCAAAATATTAAACTAATTAAGTCTCGATTGAATGCGGATTATGCTTTGAAGGCTATTGATTACCTCAAGCAGATTGATTATAAAATTCAAGTGAAGGATAACTCTAAGCCCGTTAAAATAGAGTTTTTGTATAGGGCTTTTTAAGTTGCTATAATGGTTATTTGTGCGCATCAAAAAAGTCTTAATAGCAAATCGTGGTGAGATTGCCCTTAGAGTAATTAGAGCTTGCCGTGAGTTAGATATAGAAACAGTGGCGGTTTATTCAGAAGCAGATGAAGATAGTATGCACGTTACTATGGCAGATGAAGCTTTCTGTATTGGACCTGCTCTCTCCGCCAAAAGTTATTTACATATACCTTCTATTATTAGTGCGGCTTTGACTTCTGGTGCTGATGCTATACACCCAGGCTATGGTTTTTTGGCGGAGAATGCTCATTTCGCTGATGTTTGTGCGGAGCATAATATTAAATTTATAGGTCCAAGTTCAGAAGCTATACGCAAGATGGGTGATAAAGCCACTGCCCGTGAAACAGTGATGGCCGCAGGGGTTCCTGTGGTACCAGGCTCTGATGGCATTATTTCTAAGCTTGAAGATGCTGTTGCTATTGTTGAGTCCAAAATAGGTTATCCCGTGATTATTAAGGCGACTGCGGGTGGTGGTGGTCGTGGTATGCGTGTTGCTAAGAATCGTGAAGAACTAGAAAAGAATTTTATTCAAGCTCAAACAGAAGCTCAGAATGCTTTTGGTAATCCAGGTGTGTATATCGAAAAATTTATTACTCAAATGAAACATATTGAGTTGCAGATCTTCGCTGATGCTCATGGTAATGTCGTGCATCTTGGTGAACGTGATTGTTCTGTGCAACGCCGTCACCAGAAGTTGATAGAGGAAGCTCCATCACCTGTAGTTGGTGATGAGCTTAGAGCACGTATGGGAGCTGACGCAGTCAAAGCCGCTAAGGCAGTGAATTATGAAGGCGCAGGGACAATAGAATTTATTTTTGTTCCAGAAACGGAAGAATATTATTTCATTGAAATGAATACTCGTATTCAAGTAGAACATTGTGTAACAGAGATGGTTACAGGTATTGATTTGGTCGCATGGCAGTTAAGAGTTGCTTCTGGTGAGCCTTTGAGCTTCACTCAAACTGATATTAAACTTCATGGACATGCTATAGAATGTCGTATTAATGCTGAAGACCCAGAGAAGAATTTTATGCCTTGTCCAGGTCATATTACGGGGTTTGTTACACCAGGAGGCTTTGGTGTGAGAGTGGATTCTCATTGTTATAGTGATTACTTTATGCCACCTAATTATGATTCTTTGATGGGTAAATTAGTTGTTTGGGGACAAGATAGAGCTCAGGCTATTAAGCGTATGCAGCGTTGTTTGAGTGAGTTTGCAATTACGGGAATTAAGTCCACAATTCCTTTTCATGAAAGAGTTATGGAAAATACTATTTTTCAAGAAGGTACGGCTTGTACTGATTTTATTGAGAAACATTTGCAATGAATTCTTATTTAGCAACAGGTTTATTTACAGGAGCAGAACTTATTTCTCAAGCTGCAATTGATGCGGGTGTGAATTTTTTTGCTGGTTATCCAATCACTCCTGCTAGTAGTATTTATTCTGCAATGCTTAGTAAGTTACAAGCTCAGGGTAAGCTTGCCATCGGTGTTTCAGATGAGATTTCTGCGATTTCTGCTTGTATAGGAGCTTCTATGCGTGGTGCTAAGTCAATGACTGCAACAGCAGCTCCAGGATTAAGTTTGATGATAGAGAATTTAGCTTATGCTTTTACGACTGAGACGCCTTTACTTGTGGTTTTGGGACAGCGTTTAGGTCCTAGTACGGGAGCTGCTACTCAATCTGCGGAAGGCGATATTGCTTTTGTGCAGAATCTAGTGGCTGGTGGTTTTGAGATTCCTGTTTTAGCTCCGAATTCGATTTTGAATTGTTATGAAACTACAATTCGAGCTATCAATATCTCTGAAAAATTCCGCACGCCCGTGATCCTAATGACAGAGAAAGACATCATTATGTCATCGACCAATATAGTATTAGAGGATTTTTCATCGGTGAAAAGCCGCATGGAGATAGAGTCTCGTCCTTATCGTAATTTTGATGATAAACAAGTTTATAAAACTTATAATTTTAATTTATTGAATGAAGTTCCAGATTTTGTTGCCGCAGGAATTGCTTCTGATGATAGAGTGGTTGCTACTGCTTCTTTCCATGATAAGGCTGGTAATTTGACTAAGAGTTCTCCTGAAGCATTTGAGGTCTTTAGGCATTTGCGAGCCAAAATCGACGAGAACATGGAAGCGATTGCTCATTATAATTTTGATGAAGATTCTGAGAATCATTCTGATAAAACTTTTCTGATTATAAGTTTTTTGGCCTCTGATTTATCTGCTCGTCAAGCAGTGAAGAATTTACGGGCGCAAAAAATCAAAGTCAATCACTTGACTCTTTTTACATTATTCCCAATTCCACAAAAAATTATCATGCAAGCTTCTGCTCAAGTAGATTATGTTTTAATCCCAGAAGTGAATTATACGGGGCAATACGCCGAAATTATTAGGCCTTATTTAGCTTCTCAAGCTAAGTTATTGAAGGTGAATTCTATTGCAGATTTGATTAAACCAGAACAGATAGAAGCTTCTATTAAGGAGAGCCTGAGTGCGTAAGGCAATACAAAGATTCGTTAATCATAAATCACCTGATGTTGATCTAATCGTTTCTCCATGGGGCTTTGGTGGTACTGATAATCTTGCTCAAGAAGGTGCTTATGCCTTATTAGCTGAAGATGAGCTTGTTAAACGCCTTGCGGCTCTTGGCTTGATAGTAAGAGAGATACATCCTCCAAGTTTGGGACCATTTGAGATTCAAGAAGAGCCGCAGAGGGTTCGTAATCTGGAGGCGATTTTGACAGTGAATCAGTGGCTTTCTAAACAAATGCAAGATTCTTTTTCATCTAATCGTTTGCCAATAGTTTTAGGTGGTGATGGTTCGTTGTGCTTGGGAGCTATTGCTTCCATGGTTGAACATTACGGGCGTGATAAAGTAGGTGTGATTTGGTTTAGTAATCATTTGTGTAATAGCTCTCCTAGAGTTACTCAGAGTTGGAATGCTAATCGTATGATCTTTACTGTTTTGAGTTTTGAGCAAGAAGCTAGGCATCCAGATTTTATTGCTTTGATGAATTTTCGTAATTTAGTTACCCCGATTCTAAACTGGGATCAGTTTGTGCGTATTGGTATTAATCACAAGTCCGCTCAAGAAGTTGAAAACACTAAACCTAATTTTTTTACCATGGAAGATATTGACGAAATGGGCATTAGGACAGTGATTCAGGCAGCCATAGAAAAACTATCTCACCTAGAGAAAATCCAAATCATCTGGGATCTTAATGCTCTTGATTTGAGTGGAGTGAGCAATTATTCATTAGGTCAAATCAATTACCGAGAAGCTTTAACTGTTGCGCGTGAATTAGATTTAGCATTGCGTCGTCAGGATAGATTGGCAGGAATCACAGTCGTAGAGCATTGTCCAAGCCGTGAAGCTTGGGATAAGCGTGGGGAGACAGCTCAATGGACTATGGATATTCTTACTAATATGTTTGGAGAGAATATTTTCAATGCTGCAAGGAAGTATTAGATTTGTTTTTCAAACAAAAATTAATCCATAGTTCAAGATCATTAGCTAGGTTAGCTTGAGCGCCTTCTCGGATTTTCTCTTCGATGTCATAAGTATTGAAACCCAAATTTTCGAGTATCGATCTAAGCTCATCCATAAAGACGGGTTCTGATTGGTTTTCAGTATTAACAACCCCGCTAATTTTTTTGATCTTATTCTTTAGTTCAAGTATAAGTTTTTTGGAAGTCTTATCTCCTATGCCCTGAGCCTTTGATATTATTTTGTGATCCTCGCGATTGATAGCAGAAATAATATCTTCTACTTTTAGGAGGTTGAGTATATTGAGTGCAGATTTTGGCCCTAAACCAGAAACAGAAATTAATAGTTCAAACATTTCTTTCTCTGCTTTTGAGGATAAGCCCCAAAGCTTGATGCCATCATCATTTGAGCGCATGTAGGTATGTATAATTATCTCTTGGCCATTCATCAAATTAGCGAGAGTTCTAGTATTACTAAAGATGAGATAACCAATATTATTTACTTCCAAGATCAAAGATTCATTGGATAAATTTTTCTCTATTATTTTTCCTTTTAAGTAAGCAAACATTCTTCTCTTATTATTCAACATTAATCTTCTTTAATCGTCTAGTGGGAACTTTTTATATTTTTTTGCAGATACAGTCAATGACCTGCTTACAGAAAAAAGAATTAATTATAAAGGCGTATTATCATCTTTCATCAAAATTAAAAACTTAGTGAAGACTATTGACCCTCAACCCAAAATCTGAGAGTATTTTAAGCTGTATTCTAGTATGCCAGAGTTCTCAAGAGCTCCTGTGTGCTGTGAAAAAAAAGTTTTCGTATGAAAAAAAACAGGGTGAAAACAAATAATAAAAAAGGAGAAAAAATGAGTCTAAGAAAAGTACTTTCTTTACTCTTACTCGTGGCCCTCTCTTGGACTAGCATTACGCCAGCAGGCGCAACTGTTAGTATCAATAGTTCGGCTACTCTACCATATATTGCTCAAGACCCAGGTACTACCACTAACGGTGCTAACCGTGACGTAGTTCCATTAGTCTTAAAAATTACATTTGCTGGTTCAGATTTGGACTTCGCAACTGATGCAGCTAGAGTTATTAACGGAGCTGTCCTTGGCGCTTATGCTAACGGTCAAGTCTTCATCAATAACGGTACATTGTCATCATTTGCTAACGGAACTCTTGCTGCTCCTAAAGTTGCGATTTTCGTGCCTCCAACAGGTACTAAGTTCGTTAAACTTAACGCATACAATAATTCTTACGCTGATGCAAGCAACGCGGATGCTGGTCATTCGATTTTGGTTAACGGTTCAAGCCGTAGTACTTTGTTCAAGAACGTTACTATAGATTCAGCTGCTCAAGCTAGTTTCCCAGGTTCTGGTACTAATGGTATAGTCTTGGCTTCTATTGTTGGTTCAGCTGGTGCTAGCGCGACTGTATTCGGTACAGGTGCTGCAACTGAATTCACAGAAGGTAGCTTGATTGTTAACTTTATTACTCCAGCTGATGCTCCTAATACTTTAGCTTCAGGTGCTGGTGGTACTATCACTATCAATGGTATCGGTCTTGCGGCTGATCCAGGTTCTTCACTTGGTTCTACAGGTAATATCGCTGTTACTTATAAAGAGCCAAATTCAAGCGCTTTAGCTGGTGAAGCATTTAGCTCACTTAACGATGGTGCTACTTATAACGTAGCAAGCTTGACTTCTTACCTCGGCAAAGTCGAGTTTCTTGCTCTTGGCGACAAGACAGGTAAAGAAACTAGCACTACTGCTGAGCCTGATAGTCAACCTAACAATATCCTTGCAGGATCTGTTACAGGAACTACATTGAAAGTTCTTCCAGGTGGAGAAGTTCAAGGTGGATCTACTTCTTATGTAGATACAGATGCTCTAATTTTAAGAGCAGCTGAGCGTCCTGATTCAGCAGTTGGATCATTGACTTACTTCCAAACTCCATTTGCAACTTCTTCTTTCACTACTACTGAAGGTGCTACAACAAGCTCTATTCTTAGAACAACAGCTGACGTAGCTTCACTCAGAGATATTAGTATCGAAGGAAACAGCTCTAACTTCCCTAACGTTTCTAACGCTATGATGAAAGTCGTATTCTCGCTTGAGACAGCTACAGGTGCTACTTCAACAGCATCTTTGGCAGTTGATGCGGTTAACGTTTCGTTAGTTGGTCCAAGAGCATTTGATGGTATTCGTAACGCTTCTTCTGATGCCTTCGGCGGAGATAGCACAGCACTTACTGCTGCTCCTCTTCGTAGATCAGGTTTCTTGGGTGCTGCGATTTATCCAGAGAACGGTTCTACAAGCTCTAACGATTCTCGTTATGGTGTTGCTGCTGTGTACAACGGTACATCAGCTGCAGCTGTTTACACTGTTCGTGATGCTGTTAGACTTAACTATGGTTTAGTTAATGGTCACATTGCAGTTGCAAATACTTCATTGTTTACATCTACTGTTTCTGCAGCTTCATCTGCAGCTACAGGGATTTCTACAGTTAAGAATGGTACTGCAGCAGCTGGTATTTTCCCAGGTTCATTGGTAGTCGGTGCTAATAATGGTTCTGCTGCTTCTAGCTGGGTACAAATCAACCAAGCTAATGGTGTAGCTCACACAACATCTACTTATGCTTTAACTGCAGCTGCTAACGTTTCTAATATTTTTGAAGCGAATGATGCATTGCAATCACCAAGTGAAGTTACAGTAAGACTAGTTAATGGTACTTCTGGCGCTTCTATTGGTAACGCTGCTTGGTTCACTTTCACTGGTAATGATGATGCTGGTGATGAGACTACTGCGGCAAACTCAGTTGAGATTGCTTCAACTAACAGAAGTTCTAGTGCTTATGATGCAGGATGGAATGCTAAGACCAACAATGGTGCTCAAGCTACTCCAGATGCGCGTAATAACGCAATCATGGTTACTGAACTTGATGGAGCTACTTTAAGATTGCTTCCATTAGTTAACAAGTATGATGCAATTAGAGACGCTATAGTAATTAGACCTGAAGCGACTATTACACTTGATGCTACTTCTAAAACAGCAGGTGTAAGACTTATCGCTACTGCTACAGGTGGTAACTTGCCAACTGCTGGAGTACGTAAAGTAATCGCTGAAGTAATTGCTACAGGTGGATTTGATTCATCTCTTGATGTTACTTCTACAGCCCTTCCTGTACACGGTACTATGGGTACACTAGCACTTATGCAAGAGAGTACAACTGATGCGGGAGTTAATAGAGCAGCTGTTCTATTGTCTAGCGTAACTGGTTCTACTACTTCTGCTAATGAGATTAGCGATTTACTTTCTACAGGTAACTCTTTAGATACAACTACACCTCCATTATTCTGTGGTGGTACAGCTGGTACAACATCTAAAGGTCCTAACGGAGTAGTATTCCAACCTAAAGCTCGTGCAATTCTTATTTCTGAGAATGGTACTAGCACTACAGGTTTCGAGGATATCGTTAACTTAGGCTCAACTAAACGTGTTAGAGTTACTCTTCCTTCAGGATGGGATCTCAATGCTTACAATGGTAGTACTGCAGCTAGCGAAATCGTTAGTCTTATTGCTACTTCAGGTGTATCTGCTACTGTAAATAGAGTTCAACCTATCGCTTCTGGTATTACTCAAGCGTTTGTTGATATTACTATCAGTTCAGTTTCATCTACTACTGTTGCTACTAAGAAAGCTCTTGGACTTGTATTCAAGCCAAACGCTCTTGTAGCTCCAGCTACAGTTACAAGCTTCAACGCTACTGTTGATGTTTATGATGTTGGAACTGCTAACGCAAGAGACGAAGCTCTAACAGCTGATGTTCTTGTTGGTAGTCTCGGTACAGTGGCTCTTGCTACAGAGTGTTCTACACTTTTGACGCTTAGCTTCTGCGACGACAAAGTCTCAACATTCCAAGCTACAAACTCTACAGCTACAACTGTTGAAGCAACGAAAGTTACTAATGGAGCTAGATCAACTGATTTTGCTTCTACTCCATCAAGTGCTAAACGTCTAATCAACTCAGCGTCTGCGTCTTCAACAGTATCTCTTCCAGATCTTTGTATCGAAGAAGGTATTGCTGACGCGCTTCCATTGGGTACAGCGAATGATGGTGTTCCAAGTGCTTTCGGTCTAGCTTCAACAACTAGTATCGGTACAGGTAGAATCCACATCGCTACTAGCCTTCCTGTAAGAGTTCTTGGTGCTACTGATGCTATCGGTCTTAATGGATCAACAGCAGCAGCTAACATCTTGACTTCTGATTCTTCAATCAAAGCTACAGGAGCTGTAACTCGCGTAGCAGGTAATGATACTCTCGGTAACGAAGTATTCTTTACTGTTGGTGAAGGTACAGTATCTGGACGTCAAAGACCATTCGAAGAGAAGACAAGAATCAGAGTTCCTGGTTTGACTCTTGATCCAGCGGCTAATAGCCAAAGCGTAAGTGATCAAGACTTCTATGCTTGGTTCGAAGCAGTTACAGGTACAGGTGAGTACTCAGTTGGTACTTCTATGCCAGTAGCGTTAGAGAACGTAAATACTACAACTAACGATCATTTCATTGCAACAAGTAATGTTACAACTTCTAGCGAAGCGTTGAAGATGTCTAACTTCTATTCAGATAGAACAGCAGACACTACTACGGGTACTATTACTGCAGTTGATTGGGGTGATAGCGATAGCACAACAGCAACAAACAACGTAAGAGTAGCTACTGCTTCAACTACAGCTGCTAAACTTACTAAAGCTGCGACTGCTATACTTGACAATACTTCATATGACACATTGTCTGAGAACACAGATTTGTCAGTTCAAGTGACTACACTTACTGATGCTTCTGCTGGTGTTAACGCTAAAATCTCTGCTAAAGCAGGAAGCTTAGAGCCTGGTACTCTTGTATCTCTCTCTTCAGCTGGAAGCATTGTTGATAGCGTAACAGTTCCTGTTCTTGATGATGGTAGCTTCGTTGCTAACTTAAGAGCAGCAGCGGGTGCGGATATTGAGATTACTCAAGCTCCTACTACTTCATCAACTACAAAAGACATTCAACTTGTAACTGTAAAAGCTGAAAACGCTAATGTTGATCCTGTACTAGCTTCTGCTACTGCTTCGACTATCGAAGGTCTTGGCAAAGTAACAGCTAGAGGAACAGCTCCTGTGGTGTTCACTGTATTAACTTCTGGTATCAGCAATGGTGCAGAATTTGCTCCTGTGGCATCTGAGTTGAAACTTGGCGGGTTAGCAGTTGAGGCTGTAACAGGTTCATCTAATGAATTCATCGGTGTGATAGATTTCTCTAAATCTACATCTAGACAAGTAACATCAACTGTTGCTGCTAACACTGTATCAATTAGCATAGATGATATCTCTTCAGTTCCAACTTTAACTGGTAAGCCAACACTTACAAGCGTTAAAGTTAACAAGAAAGGATTCCTCGTTATCAAAGGTAAAGGCCTCTCTAACGATGGTACTTTCGGATTCGTACTTGCTGACGGTACTTTCTCACCAGTTGATCTTCAGTCTAGAACTGCAGACCAAGCTAAGAAAGGTTTACGTAGATCAGCTGCAACAGCTAGCATTCCAACAAATGCTACTCACGCGGTATTCCACGTAGCAGGTAAAGGTATCTCTACAGTCGCTATCTAATAACGATTGCAAGTATCTAACTTGATTAATAGCCCCACTTCGGTGGGGCTATTTTTTTACACAAAAACAATAAATAAGGGTAGTATATAAATATATGGCAACTATAGATCAAGATTTGACTACAGGACTTAAGACTGAAGATCTCATGATTAATATGGGACCTCAGCATCCATCTACGCATGGAGTTTTGCGTTTGAAAATTATTACTCAAGGCGAGATTATTAAGAAGTGTGAACCCGTAATTGGTTATTTGCATCGTGGTATGGAGTGGCTTGCTCAGAATCGTAACTTTGTTCAATATCAGGCTCTCGTGGATAGAGTAGATTATTTGGCAGGTATGTCTGACAGTCACGCTTATGTTTTGGCAGTCGAGAAGATCGCAGGGATTGCTGTTCCTAAGCGTGCTGAGTATTTGCGTGTGCTTTGTGCTGAGTTGAATAGGATTTGTTCTCATCAACTAGCATTGGGGATTTTTATGCTTGATTTGGGAGCAATGATGGGTTTCCCTTTCTATGCTTTTAGAGATAGAGAGTCTATATTGGCTTTATTAGAAGAGATTTCTGGACAACGCATGATGTTTAATTATATGCGTATAGGCGGCGTGGCTATGGATGTTCCAGAGGGGTGGCTCGGTAAATTAGAGTCATTGATTAAGGATCAAATCCTTCATTACACTGATGAGTATGAGGACATTATAACGAACAATCCTATTGTCGCTATTCGTACTAAGGGCGTTGGTGTTATTGACCCCAAAGAAGCCCGTGATTTTGGACTTACAGGACCTAACCTGCGTGCTTCAGGTGTGGCTTATGATCTTCGTAGGACTAAGCCTTATTCTGTTTATAATGAATTTGATTTCAATGTGATTACTCGTACTGAGGGAGACGTTTTTGCACGTTATAAATGTAGAGTAGATGAGATTAGAGAATCTTGTAAAATAATTTTGCAGTCTATTGAGAAAATCAGAGCCCTGCCTAGTGGTGAGCAAGCGGCTGCGCAGACTGAATTACAAGCTAAGAAGATTCTTCCAGGGTTCAAAGCCCCTGCTGGTGAGGCTTACGAAGCAGTAGAATCTCCAAGAGGAGAACTTGGAGTGCATTTAATTACTGATGGTTCCACTGTTCCTTATAGACTTAAGTGGCGTTCACCAAGCTGGTTTCCGACTAGCTATCTTTCTCGTTTAGCAGAGGGTAATCCTGTGGCTGACGTAGTAGCAGTATTTTCGTCATTGGATGTAATTCTTCCAGACGTTGATAGGTAAGAATTTTGTTAGAAGCTTTTAGACGTATAGTATTCGGTAATCCTATTCCAACCCAAAGAGAAGAGGAGGAGAAGCTTAATGTACCACTTGGACTGGCGGTTTTTTCTTCGGATGCTCTTTCTTCAACAGCTTATGCTACTGATGAGGTTTTGATAGCCTTGACTAGTGTGATGGGAGCTGCTTCTATGGGAGTGATTTCTATTCCTGTAACTTTGGCGATTATTGCTTTGGTTGCATTGGTTGTCATGTCCTATATGGAGCTAATCAAAGCTTATCCAGATGGCGGCGGCGCTTATGTCGTAGCCAAAGAAAATCTCGGAGAGGTTTTTAGTCATGTTGCGGCGGCAGCTTTATTGATAGATTATGTTTTGACTGTCTCAGTTAGTATTTGCGCTGGTGTTGCGGCTTTCACTTCAACGGGTTTGTGTGATCGTGCTTTTGCTGTGGATTTGGGGATTCTATTGACTATAGTTTTGGTGCTCATAAATCTTAGAGGAGTAAAAGAATCGGGTAAGGTTTTGGCTTTACCTGCTTATGTTTTTTTGTTATTGATTGGAACCTTGATTACAATAGGCTTTTATCAATTAGCACAACAAAGCACTGGACCATGGTGTCATTTCCGTGAGCAGGCAGGGATTATTGATTTTACTCAATTAAGTTTTGTTTTGATTTTTCTCAAAGCCTTTTCACATGGTTGTGTTGGCTTGACAGGAATTGAAGCAGTTTCTAATGGCGTAAAAGCCTTTGCTGAACCGGCTTCTAAACGTGCTAATCAGACCATGGTGATTATGGGGATTTTGCTTTCGGCTATATTTTTGGGGATAACAATTATTGCTTATGCTTATGGAATAGTGCCGAGGATTGATGAGACTATAATTTCTCAGATTGCTA
>JACCDV010275466.1_pt1 | contig 16481 bp, 15 predicted proteins | sample 7446131 | NCBI WGS metagenome assembly JACCDV01 (sample SAMN15323448, study PRJNA562643) | freshwater metagenome | isolation source: river surface water | place: USA:Blue River Watershed | collected 2017-08-17 | reverse complement strand
TGGTTAGGTAAATTAAACGGTCATTTGAAAGCCGATGATTTCTTTGGAACAGAAAAATTCCCAACAGCAAAATTAAATTTCAAAAAAGTAGTTGCAAAAACAGCTACTATTTATACGGTTACTGGAGATTTAACAATCAAAGGAATTACTAAACCTGTATCTTTTGATTTAGCAACTACAGCTAATTCAGCTACTACTAAATTCATGGTTGATAGAACTAAATACGATATTAAATACGGTTCCGGAAGCTTCTTCACTAATATAGGTGACAAAGCAATCAATGATGAGTTTGAATTAGAAGTAACTTTGAAATTCTAATTGTACTAAAAATACACTCTAAAAGCTCTAACACTGTTAGGGCTTTTTTTATGAATAAAAATAGTTGTGAAATAAAATTCCTAATTCCTAATTCCTGCTTACCTTTGCCACATAATAAATTTACAAAAATGAACCTACAAAATATCCCACAAATCAAACATACAGATAGTGACAACTTCTTTTTATTGGCAGGACCTTGCGCTATTGAAGGAGAAGAAATGGCTTTGCGCATCGCTGAAAAACTAGTTGGTATTACTGACAAATTAGAAATTCCATATGTATTCAAAGGATCGTTTAAAAAAGCTAATCGTTCTAGAATTGATAGTTTTTCGGGAATTGGGGATGAAAAAGCTCTAAAAATTCTTCGCAAAGTGTCGGAAACTTTTGAAGTACCTACTGTAACTGATATTCATACCAATGAAGATGCTGATAAAGCGGCTCAATATGTAGATATCTTGCAAATTCCTGCTTTTTTAGTTCGCCAAACCGATTTAGTAGTGGCTGCTGCCAATACTGGAAAAACAGTAAACTTGAAAAAAGGACAATTTATGAGTCCGGAAAGTATGAAACATGCCGTTCAAAAAGTATTGGATTGCAACAATCAAAACGTAATGGTAACAGATAGAGGGACTATGTTTGGCTATCAAGACATGATTGTTGATTTTAGAGGTATTCCTACTATGCAACACTATGCAACCACTGTGCTTGATGTCACCCATTCGTTACAACAACCTAATCAAACTGCTGGTGTAACAGGAGGAAGACCAGATAGGATCGAAACCATTGCTAAAGCCGGAATTGCAGTTGGTGTTGATGGGATTTTCATAGAAACACACTTTGATCCCGCTAATGCTAAGAGTGACGGTGCCAATATGTTGCATTTGGACTATTTTGAAAACTTAATGACCAAATTAGTCGCTATCAGAAAAACTGTAAATCAATTTTAATTAAATACTCCCTAAATCGTTGAAAAAAATTATTTTATCTAGCGCTTTACTATTAGTTACACTTTCTGTGTTTGCACAAGAAGCTATAAAAACTCAGGACAAATATACTGCCCACAACAAAGGAAAATTCTTTGTTTCTTGGGGAGGAAATCGTGAAGTATATTCTAAGTCTGATGTTACTTTTAGCGGAAGTAACTACAATTTTACTATCCAAGATATGATTGCTCATGACAAACCAAAAGGTTGGCATATTGATTATATCAATCCTAGACGTATGACAATTCCTCAAACTAATTTTAGAGTGGGTTATTTTATTAACGATCATTACAGTATTGCTATTGGTGTAGATCATATGAAATATGTGATGACTCAGAACCAAATAGCCAATGTAACAGGAACTATTGGAATAGGACTTCCATATAGCGGAACCTATACTAACACGCCTACCGTTATGTCAGAAAGTTTTTTAATGTATGAGCATACCGACGGATTGAATTATGTAAATACCGAATTTTCAAGATATGACGATATATCAAAATGGTTTGCAATAAACAACACTGATAAAATTCAAATTAATCTTACTGAAGGTGTAGGTTTTGGTCTATTATACCCAAAAACCAATACCACATTATTGGGAAAACAACGTCATGATGATTTTCACATTTCAGGATATGGAACTTCTATAAAAGCGGGCGTAAATGCGACCTTTTTTAAGCATTTCTATATCCTAACCGAATTAAAAGGAGGTTACATTAACATGCCTGATATTCGAACCACACAAAGTACAGATGATCGTGCGTCACAAGAATTTTTCTTTTTCCAAAAAATTATTGCTTTTGGAGGAATATTCAAAGTATAATTTTTTTTAAACAAACTAGATTCCCTTGCTATAATTGAATTCGTTGTATTTTCAATTCAAAGAATCATACACCTGACAAGCAATTTCGAGCTCTTCATTAGTAGGAATAATTAATATTTTGGTTGTGGCATTTTCTAAATTAATTTCGCGAATACTCTTCGACCGAAGTTGGTTTTTTTCGGTATCCAATGCCAATCCAAAATAATCCATATCTGAACAAACTAATTCTCGAATGTACGATGAATTCTCTCCTATTCCAGCTGTGAAGACAATCGCATCCAAACCATTTAATACTGCCGCATAAGCGCCTATGTATTTTTTAATTCGGTACGCATTCATCGCCAAAGCCAATTGACAATTTTCGTCACCTTTTTCAGCCCGTGCTTCAATATCTCTTAAATCACTAAAGCCAGTCAATCCATACATCCCACTTTCTTTTTGTAAAAGTGTATTCACTTTATCTAAAGTAAAGCCCAAAGTATTGACTAAATAGAAAATAACCGATTGATCGATATCACCACTACGAGTACCCATAATAAGACCATTCATTGGCCCAAAACCTAAAGTATGATCAATACTCTTACCCTCTTTAATAGCAGTCATGCTACAACCATTCCCTAAATGTATGGTTATAATTTTTGAAGCCTTAGAATTGTGTTGCTGCAAATAATCAATAGCCTTTTCTGAAACGTATTTATGACTGGTGCCATGAAATCCATACACCCTGATTTTATTATCCGTCAAAAAGGAATTTGGAATTGCATATTTATGTGCTACAACAGGAATAGTTTGATGGAAAGCCGTATCAAAAACAGCCACTTGTTTGGCTTGAGCAAAAATAGTTTCAGCCACCATAATCCCTTCTAGATTAGCTGGATTGTGTAAGGGTGCTAAATCAAAAAGCTGCTTAATTTTATCCTTAACCTCTTCAGTAATTATAACTGTATCCGAAAAAGTACTCCCTCCATGAACTACTCGATGTCCCACTGCTTGAATCTCTGAGGTACTTTTTATCACTCCTGCTTTCTCATCTAATAGTAAAGCGGCAATTTTTTCTAACCCTATTTTATGATTGGGTATTGCTATTGATTCTTCTAATGTATCTTTCGCCGTTTTATATGATAGATTTGAACTTTCCAAACCAATTCTATCAATCATACCACTACAAATAACGGTTTGTGATGGCATTTCAATCAATTGGTATTTTATAGACGAACTTCCTGAATTTAATATTACTATTTTCATTCTGATGAAATATTTTTTTAATTATAATTATAAACCTTGTGCTTGAATTGCAGTTATAACAACGGTATTAATGATGTCATCAACGGTACAACCACGACTCAAATCATTAACAGGTTTATTTAATCCTTGCAACATTGGCCCAATAGCCAAAGCACCCGTTTCTCTTTGTACTGCTTTATAAGTATTATTTCCCGTATTCAAATCAGGGAAAATTAATACACTAGCGTGACCTGCCACTTCAGAATTAGGCATTTTACTTTGTCCCACTTCTAAATCAACAGCAGCATCGTACTGAATGGGGCCTTCAATTTTTAAATCGGGACGTTGCGCTTTTACAATTTCTGTTGCTTTGCGAACTTTATCCACCTCATCTCCTTTTCCAGAAGTTCCCGATGAATAGGACAACATGGCTACTTTAGGTTCGATGCCAAAAGCCAAACTTGAATCGGCTGAAGAAATAGCAATTTCGGCTAACTGCTCGGCTGTAGGATTAGGGTTGATGGCACAATCTCCAAAAACAGAGACGCGGTCTTCTAAACACATGAAAAACACAGACGAAACGACGGAACAATTGGGTTTTGTCTTAATAAACTGAAGCGCTGGTAAAATAGTATGTTGGGTTGTGTGAGCAGCACCAGATACCATTCCGTCAGCGTGACCTTTGTACACCATCATCGTTCCAAAATACGAAACATCCTCAAGCAAATCTTTGGCCATGGCCATCGATACATTTTTGGCTTTTCGTAATTCGTAGTATGTGGTTACATAATCATCATAGTGCTCTGATTCAATTGGATTAATAATACGTACTTTAGAAAAATCGAAATCCAAACCCAATTCGGCTACCTTGTTCTCAATTTGTTTTTTGTTGCCAATAATAGAAATATCAACCACATCCATGGTTAAAAGTCGTGCTGCAGCGCTAATAATTCGCTCGTCGTTACCTTCAGGCAATACAATATGTTTGCGGTATTTCTTGGCTCGTTTAACTAAATTATATTGGAACATTTTTGGGGTCATCCCTTCTGCTTTAAAGGTAATTAGCCTTTGGGCAAAATTTTCTGTGTCAACATATTTCTCAAATGTAGTGATTGAAGTAGCAATCTTTTGCTTATTATTCGCATAAATTTTAGATTTAATAGAACCTATTCTGTTGGTAATGTAATAGGTTCCTTCCTGCACAGAGATAATAGGCACCACTGGAGAAAGACCTTCAATCAATTTCAAAATACTTGATTCTGGCAAAATATTTCCAGTCAAAACAATTCCTGCTATTGTTGGATAATTAACCGATTCATTGGCCTGTAATGCTCCCAAAATAATATCGGCTCGATCTCCGGGTGTAATGACTAAACTATCTTCCTTAAGATGTACTAAATAATTACACAATTGCATTGCTCCTACACTGAAATTACTAGTTTGATTATTTAGATAAGCTTCGCCAAATAAAACTTTAGCATTCAGATCAGTTACAATCTCTTGTACCGTAGGATGATTCAAACTAGAAATTACTGGAATAGTATTAATTAATATGGTTTCAGGAAGGTTTTTTCTCAAACCAGTTGTCACCAAATCAATGTTTTGTGGCTGTACCTTGTTTGCAAAAATAGCTAACACCTCAACTTCTTTCAGTTTGAATGAGTCGTACACAAGATGCAAACTATCAATCAATTCTTCTAAAGTTTTGCCTACTCCTGAGCCCACAATTACAGTTGGTATTCCTAAATTTTTAGCAATTAAGACATTTATATCTAATTCAATAGCAGTACCTTCACCTGTAAAACTAGTTCCTTCTACCAATACAAAATCAAATCGTTCCTCCAGGCGTTTGTATTTTTCTATAATTAAATCAATAACCTCGCCTAGTTTTCCTTTGTTCTTCTTCTTAATGAGTTTACTTTTGGTAATCGCATACGCCTCTTCAAATTGAATATCTAGACCAAAATGAGAAATTACCGTTTCAATATGATTATCAAATCCTCCTTCTTCTATATCTTCAATAATGGGTCTAAAATAGCCTACTTTGGCTGTTTTACCAATCAGTATACTCATTAATCCTAAAGTAACTATTGATTTTCCACTACTAGGTTCACTTGTTGCTATATATATCGACTTGCTCATTTTTAATTTTTTTTAGATTAGAAGATTAAAACCATCTTCGTCTTTTGAAATAAAACAACATGGCAATACCTATTAAAACCATTACCGCAATAACTGTATAATAACCATAAGGATATTTTAGTTCAGGCATGTGTTCAAAATTCATTCCGTACACTCCTACAATAAAAGTCAACGGAATAAAAATAGCCGACACAATCGTTAGAGTTTTCATAATTTCGTTCATTTTATGTGTCTGAAACGAAAAGAAAAAATTTGATGCACTCTCGAGAGCGCCCATATCTGCGTCAATCTGTTCCAAAAGTTCCAAACTCTTTTGATGCAATCGAGCAAAAAAACTAAAATTTTCAGGTTCAATTACATTAAAAACATTATCATCTTTAATGCTTTTGATATCATACAATGAATCACGCAATGGAATTATAGAGCGTTTTAAAAAATTAAAATTATCGCGGTGTTTTTCAATTCGTTCTAAAATTACGGGATTGTCACTTCTTTTTGAAAGATTAATTAAATCTTCTACCTTATCTTCCTCATGCTCCAGCGTTATATAAAAATTTTCCATCACGGCATCCAATAAAATGTATAACAAATAATCAGCTTTCTTTGCTCTTACAATCCCTGAATGGGTACGAATACGCTCTCGGATATGAGTAAAAAAGTCGCTTCGTTTTTCTTGAAATGACAATAATATTCCGTCCTTAATTAAAAAACTAATCTGCTCTACTTGGATATTATCCGAGTGTTCTGAAGGCAACAGTGATTTAATATTAAAAAACAACACCTCATGTTGCTCTTCTAATTTAGTTCGCTTAGTTGTATTCAAAATATCAGCCAACATAAAACTATCTATTCCAAAATAGTCTCCAATCGATTTAACCAACTCTATATTACTCAATCCGTGAAGATTGACCCAATTTGTTTTTTGAGAAACGATACTTTTATCAAAGTCAATTACTTGTATTTTTTCAAATTCAGTCAAATTAAGATCATCATATACAAACAATTGCATTTCGGATTCGTTACTTTTATGTACTCCAGTATATTCCAAATGCAGAGGCTGCACTTTTCTTCCTTTTTTATATCTAATTTTTCTCATAGAGCATACTTAAGTGTTGATTTCGATTGTTTCTTTACAACATTACAAAAGTAACTAGAAAAAATACTTCATTACATGAGATTAATCATATTTAACAAAGAAATAATAGCAGGTATAAAACAAAAAAACCGAGCTATTGCTAGCTCGGTTTTTTATTATAAAATTATTTTGAATAGATCCCGATTGAATTCGGGACAAGCGATTCACGCAATTCCGACTTCCATCGGATTGGGTTCTCTGCTTATTTTACTTCTTCAAATTCTACGTCTTCAACATTGTCTCCAGACTGTGCATCCCCTTGAGGTTGTGCATCTGCTTGACCTTGCTCTCCTTGAGCATACATTGATTCAGTTGCTTTTTTCCAAGCTGCATTGATATTATCTAAAGCTGTTTGGATAGCTGGAATATCTTGAGATTGGTGTGCCATTCTCAATTCAGTTAAAGCATACTCGATAGCCACTTTATTCTCATCAGATAATTTATCACCTAATTCTTTCAATTGACTTTCTGTTTGGAAGATCATTCCGTCTGCTTCGTTCAATTTTTCAGCTTTTTCTCTCGCTGCTTTATCTGCATCGGCATTCGCTTCAGCATCTTTTTTCATTTTCTCGATTTCTTCCGCTGTTAATCCAGAAGAAGCTTCGATACGAATGTCGTGCGATTTACCAGTTCCTTTATCAGTAGCCGAAACTTTGATGATACCATTAGCATCAATATCAAAAGTTACTTCTATTTGAGGTACTCCTCTTGGTGCAGGTGGAATACCATCTAAGTGGAAACGACCAATAGTTTTGTTATCTGCAGCCATTGCTCTAGCTCCTTGCAATACGTGGATTTCAACAGATGGTTGAGAATCAGCAGCAGTAGAGAATACTTGTGATTTTTTAGTTGGGATAGTCGTGTTAGCCTCAATTAATGTAGTCATTACACCACCCATAGTTTCGATACCTAAAGAAAGAGGAGTTACGTCAAGTAACAATACATCTTTTACATCTCCAGATAAAACTCCACCTTGAATAGCTGCTCCAATAGCTACTACCTCATCAGGGTTAACTCCTTTAGATGCTTTTTTTCCAAAGAATTTTTCTACTTCGTCAGCAATTCTTGGCATACGAGTAGAACCTCCTACAAGGATCACTTCGTCAATATCAGAGGTAGATAAACCTGCATCTTTCAATGCTTTAGCCACTGGTTCCATAGAACGTTTTACTAAAGTATCTGACAATTTTTCGAATTGCGCTCTTGTTAATTTTTTAACTAAGTGTTTAGGTCCTGAAGCTGTAGCAGTTACATAAGGTAAGTTGATTTCAGTTTCTGCAGAAGATGATAATTCAATTTTAGCTTTTTCAGCTGCTTCTTTAATACGTTGTAAAGACATTGGATCTTCACGCAAGTCAATTCCTTCTTCAGCTTTAAATTCGTCTGCCAACCAGTCAATGATAGTTTGGTCAAAGTCATCTCCACCTAAGTGAGTATCTCCGTTAGTTGACAATACTTCAAATACACCATCTCCTAATTCAAGGATTGAAATATCAAAAGTACCACCACCTAAATCGTACACAGCAATTTTTTGGTCTTTACCTTTTTTATCTAAACCATACGCTAATGCAGCAGCAGTTGGCTCGTTGATAATACGCATTACTTTTAAACCTGCAATTTCTCCAGCCTCTTTAGTAGCCTGACGTTGTGCATCGTTAAAATAAGCTGGTACGGTAATAACCGCTTCAGTTACTGTTTGACCTAAATAATCTTCGGCAGTTTTTTTCATTTTTTGAAGTGTCATTGCTGACAATTCTTGTGCAGTGTATAAACGACCGTCAATATCCACACGTGGTGTATTATTGTCTCCTTTTACTACTTTGTATGGTGTTCTTTTTGCTTCTTCGGCAGTTTCAGCAAAGTTTCTTCCCATAAAACGTTTGATCGAAGCAATCGTTTTAGTTGGATTAGTTACTGCTTGTCTTTTAGCAGGATCTCCTACTTTAATTTCACCACCTTCAACAAAAGCGATGATAGAAGGAGTTGTTCTTTTTCCCTCTGAATTAGGAATAACTACTGCTTCTTGACCTTCCATTACAGAAACGCAAGAGTTAGTGGTACCTAAGTCAATTCCGATGATTTTACCCATTTTGATTATATTTAATTGTATTTAACTATTCGTTTTAATAACTCGGAGTGCGTAAGTCAATCTTTGTGCCAAGCCCCTGACAGTATAGAAATTGTCAGTTTTTGCTCTTTCTGTCGTAAAAATGGCTGACAAGATGACATTTTCATACACATATGACTAACAAAAGTTTGCTTCAAATAAAAAGACCCTTTGATAATTTGTTAAAAATTTATTTATTTTTGATACAATATTAAACTGACAGAATCAGATTTATTAACTAAAAATCAGAATTAGTTTCCAAATATTTATAATTACAATATTCTTGTTTAGAAATATTTAATTTAACAAATTAATCTCATACTCTACAATTCCATCCTAAACTTATACATTATGAAAAGACTTTTAATTGTACTGATTACACTATATTCCGTTTATAATACAACTGCTCAACAACTAGAAACAATTCGCATTACTACTATTCCTCATCCATTGCGATGGGAAAACACCCCCTTATCCTATTCCTTAAAAAATGATGAGCTAGTGCTTGTCGCTGGAGAAAAAACGGACATGTTTAGGGATCCTAATGTAACATACAATACTGATAACGCACCAAAATTAGTATTCAAAGCCGACGATGATTTTGTCCTTTCAGCTTGTATTGAACATTACTTTACAAACAAATGGGATGGTGGTGCAATCATCCTAAAAAGCGATAATCTTAACTGGGTTAAATTTTGTTTTGAAAAAGATTATACTGGGGCTAAAAGAGTGGTTAGCGTAGTAACAAAAAATATTTCTGATGATTGTAATTCTGTAGCAATTAGTGCTAATAAAGTTTTTTATAAAGTAGCCAAAGCGGCTAATGTAATCACTCTTTACTATTCAACCAATGGACTTAATTGGTTCTTGGTAAGACACCTACAATTCGATGCAAAATCAGGATTTGAAGTAGGTTTTTTAGCTCAATCTCCAGTGGGTACAAAATGTGAAGTGCGATTTTCAAACATCCAATACCAATCTAAAAAAATAAAAGACCCATATCTTGGTGAATAAAAATCAATTTCAATAAATAAACTATATAATCTAAGATGTATTTACTCGCTTTATAATTCCATAAACAAATCACAATTGTATCATATAAACAACTCTCTATGAACAGCATCAAAAAATTTCTATATTTATCTGCTTTCTTATTGATTAATACCAAGAACTTTGCTCAAAAAAGAGAATGGTACCAAATTAAAACCTACAATTTCAAATCAGAGGCGCAGTTAACCGTAACCGAAAACTTTTTAAAAGATGCTTATTTACCGGCTTTGAAAAGAACCGGAATTAAGGCCATTGGAGTATTCAAACCCAAAACATTTGCAGCGGATTCTATTAAAAAAATGGTAGTAGTCATTCCGTTCTCGTCTGCAAAACAATTAGTCAAACTAGACGAAAAATTGGCTAAAGACAAACAATACCTCGCCCTTGGAGCTCCTTATCTCGATGCAGCATACAATATGGCTCCCTATGTTCGCATAGAGTCTGTTTTATTGCAGGCTTTCGCAGATCACCCACTATTAAGGCTACCCAAATTAGAAAGCCCGAGACCCAATCGTGTGTATGAATTGCGCAGTTATGAGTCGGCAACCGAAGCCATTTACCGTCGCAAAGTCGATATGTTTAATGCAGGTGGCGAAATCAAACTATTTGATCGTTTGCAATTCAATGCCGTATTTTATGGTGAAGTCGTATCGGGTGGAAAAATGCCCAACTTAATGTATTTGACCACTTTTGCAAACCAAGAAAGCAGAGATGCACATTGGAAAGCCTTTGTCGATTCGCCTGAATGGAAAGCCCTGATCAAAATGGAAAAATACAAAAATACTATTTCGCATATGGATATTCTATTTTTATATCCTACAGACTATTCGGATTATTAAATATCTAAATAGAAAATTAAAAATAACCCCAAAAACGAATCGCTTTTGGGGTTTGCTTTTTTATCTAAACTCATTTAAGGAACGTTCAATAATTCCAAGACATTCATGAATTTGGCTTTCCGTAATGACCAATGGCGGTGCTAAACGAATTTTATTGCCGTGAGTGGGTTTGGTTAACAAACCATTATCTAGTAATTTCAAACAAATTTCCCAAGCCAAATCTGAATCTTCATCACTATCAATTACAATAGCGTTCAACAATCCTTTTCCTCGTACCAATTGAATCAAAGGGTTTCGAGAGGCAATTTCTTTTAATCCTTGGCGGAAAACTTCGCCTAAATAGGCTGCATTTTGGGCTAAATTTTCTTCTTTAACTACTTCTAAAGCAGCTACAGCCACTGCGGCTGCAATAGGGTTTCCTCCAAAAGTAGAACCGTGTTGCCCCGGTTGAATTACATTCATAATAGCATCATTAGCTAAAACTGCCGAAACAGGGTAAAATCCACCCGAAAGTGCTTTTCCTAAAATCAAAATATCAGGTTTTACTTCCGGTTGTTTTTCACAGCCTTTTTTACATTCGCAGTCCCCACAAGTGGCTAATAAGCGTCCGGTACGTGCAATCCCTGTTTGTACCTCATCAGCAATAAACAACACATTGTTAGCGTCGCAAAGCGCTTTGGCTTTTGCCAAATACCCTTCGCTGGGTACGTACACCCCTGCTTCGCCTTGAATAGGTTCAACTAAGAAACCCGCTATATTCTTGGAAGAAGCCAAGGCATTCGCCAAAGCATCAATATCATCGTACGGTATTTTAATAAATCCATTCGTAAACGGTCCAAAATTCTTGCGAGCGGATTCATCATTGGAGAAGGAAATAATGGTAGTAGTTCTTCCGTGAAAATTGTTCTCACAAACAATAATTTGAGCTTCGTTTTCAGGAATTCCTTTTACTTCATACGCCCATTTTCTACACAATTTCAAAGCCGTTTCTACCGCTTCTGCTCCTGTATTCATAGGAAGAATTTTATCAAAGTCAAAATAATTAGTCACATATTCTTCATAGGGACCTAATTGGTCATTATAGAAAGCTCTAGAAGTCAATGTCAGTTTTTGAGCTTGTTGCACCATAGCATTAACAATCTTTGGGTGACAATGTCCTTGGTTCACTGCAGAATACGCCGATAAAAAGTCATAGTAGCGCTTGCCTTCTACATCCCAAACATATACTCCTTCTCCACGTTCTAAAACTACTGGTAAAGGATGATAGTTATGGGCTCCATATTGATTTTCTTTGGCAATTAAAGCTTCTGATTTAGAAGACATGTTAACTAAGTCCTTACTCATAACAAATATTTTTTTTATAAATTTAATTGAAGTACAAATTTAGTCAATCCCAGTCACAAACGGAAGTGAAATCTAGATTTTGGCTTATCACTAAAAAGCAGTTCATAATTCATAAAAATCATTTACATTTATACCAAAACAATTCCAAATGAAAAATTTCAACTACCTCTTTTTATTAGCAATACTATCTTCTGCTAGTTTATTTGCCCAATTAAAACCCGTTCAATACAAAGACGAAACTCAAATTCTGAATGGATTAACTATCCAACCTAGTAAAGCCAGTGCTCAAAAACCAGGGATTTTAGTACTTCCTGCTTGGAAAGGCATTGACCAACATGCAAAAACTACTGCTGAAAAATTGGCTAAATTGGGCTACTATGCTTTTGTAGCTGATATTTATGGCGAGGGGAATTATCCTCAAACCACTGCTGAGGCGGCGAAAATTGCGGGCTTTTATAAGAAAAATACTGATTTGTACCAAAAACGTATCGAATTGGCTTTAGCCCAATTGATTCAATCAGGAGCCAATCCCGATAATATTGTAATAATTGGTTTTTGCTTTGGTGGAACAGGTGCTTTAGAAGCCGCTAGAGATCATTTAAAAGTACAAGGAGTGGTTTCTTTTCACGGAGGATTAGGCAAAGATATCAATCGTGCCGTTACTCCAATTACCCCTAAAATTTTGGTATGTCACGGAGCGAATGATCCATTTGTTTCCAAAGAGGAAATTATGAGTTTCCAACAGGAAATGCGTGAGGCTAAAGCCGATTGGGAAATGATTTATTACGCTAATGCCGTACACTCTTTTACTGATCCAGAAGCTGGAAATGACAATTCTAAAGGGGCTGCTTATAACGAAAAAGCGGCTCAACGTTCTTTTGAACACCTAAAATTATTTTTAAATGAAGTATTAAAAAAATAGCCATTAACCTACTGTAATTAAAATGAAAAAAATTGTATTCCTTTCCCTTATCGTCTTGGGAACATCTTGTAAAAATAGTGCTTCGTTAGTATCCAGAAATACTACCGACCCTACAAAATACATGAAAACTATTACTGCTGAAGATTTAAAACAACACCTTTACATCGTTGCTGCTGATTCGATGGAAGGACGTGAAACAGGTTCGGCAGGACAAAAGAAAGCGGGTCGTTACCTGATTAGTCAATACCAAAAAAATGGAGTGTCTTTTCCTAAAGGAGCCACTAGCTATTACCAACCGATTCCTGCAGCCTATTTGAATAAAAAATACGGAGGCAATTTAGGCGATTCTGAAAATATCTGGGCTTTTATTGAAGGGACCGAAAAACCAGAGGAAATTGTGGTGGTTTCAGCACACTACGACCACGTGGGAACTAAAGACGGCGAAGTGTACAATGGCGCTGATGACGACGGTTCAGGAACTGTGGCGTTGTTAGAATTGGCACAAGCTTTCCAAATAGCAAAAAAAGAAGGACATGGTCCAAAACGTTCAATTCTTTTTCTACACGTAACCGGAGAAGAACACGGTTTACACGGTTCGCGTTTCTATTCAGAAAATCCTTTATTTCCATTAGAAAATACCGTTGCTGATGTGAATATCGATATGATTGGGCGTCGTGACGAAATTCACGCTAACACGAATAATTACGTGTACATTATTGGTGCTAACCGTTTGTCATCTGAATTAGATTTCATCTCTTCTATAATGAATCAAAGATATGTAAATCTAGACCTAGACTACCGTTTCAATGACCCGAAAGACCCTAATCATTTTTATGAGCGTTCTGACCATTATAATTTTGCAAAACACGGTATTCCTGCTGTATTTTTCTTTAATGGCGTTCATGCTGATTACCATAAAAAAACAGACGAACCAGACAAGATTGAATACGATGCTTTGGCAAAAAGAGCCCAATTGGCTTTTGTAACGGCTTGGGAATTAGCCAACCGAAAAGACCGAATTGTAGTGGATAAAAAATAAATCAGTCTTGTTGAAAACTGAGGGTGTCTTAAAAGTCTTGTTCTTGTCAAACTGAACTTGTTTCAGTTTCTTTAATTAATATTAATTTATAGATTCCGAAATAAATTCGGAATGACAAAATTTATCTTTTTAAGACACCCTTTTTTTATTTCTCTACAACAATCTCCCTATTATTTCTAGACCATTCACTCCAAGAACCTACATACAATTTAGGAATGGGTAAACCTGCCAAAGCTATCGCTAAAAGAGTATGACAAGCAGTTACACCAGAGCCACAATGCACTACTCTATTCTCTGGTAAAGTATTTTCAAAAGACTTTTGGTAGTTCGATTTCAATTTCTCAGGAGATACGAAAAAACCATTTTCGTCTAGATTAGTCGTAAACGGAATATTTGTTGCTCCTGGAATATGTCCTGCTACCAAATCAATAGGCTCCGACTTTCCTTTAAAACGTTGCGATTCACGCACATCAATTACCAGAAAGGTATCCTTTTGTATCATTTCATCCATACCGTTAAGATCTATTGTAGGCCATTGCCAATTGGTAATAGGATAAGGTGTTACTTGATTAGGAACTTCAACAGCTGAACTTACAGGAAAACCGGCTTGAATTGCCGCTTGAATGCCACCACTCAACACTTGTACTTTTTCGTGACCAATAGCACGCAACATCCACCAAAAACGTGCTGCTGCATTCGCTCCGTTTTTATCATCATAAACCACAACATGAGTTTCAGGCGTAATTCCTAGGTTGGTAAGTGTTTTAGAAAATTGTGCTGCCGTAGGCAAAGGATGACGACCACCAACAGCTACATTTTCTTTAATATCGGCTAATTGTGTATTGATAGCTACAAACAACGCCCCTTTTAAATGAGAGTGGGTATAATTTTCAAATGCAGTGGGACTATTGGTAGCGTCTACCAACACTATTGCATTCTCTTGAACGGCTTGAAGTAATTGACTAGGAGCAATAATTGGATTCATATACCTATCGAAATTGATGTGTATAAACTTAGCTATTTTATTTCAATTATAGCCACAAAAAAAGCCTCGAATTGCTTCGAGGCTTTTGCCTTTTGGGTGGATGATGGGGTTCGAACCCACGACCCTCGGCACCACAAACCGATGCTCTAACCAGCTGAGCTACAACCACCATTTGTATAACGGGTGCAAATATAGTACAAATGTTCGCTTTCGCAAATAAAAATTTAAAAAAAATACAGCAATTTTAAATCAAATCCCCTAAGCTATTGACAGCCAAATACCTTTCTACGGTAAAAGTTTTGGAGTAAATATACTATCCAAACATTATAAATAATGAGAGTATAAATTTAGATGTGATTTGGGTAGTTTTTTACTAAAGCTTTATAAAGTAAAATTTAGAAAAAAGTAGTCATTTTTAAGTGTGTGTCACAAAAGTGTCAAACTAAAGTTTTTGTTGACAAGTAATAATAGATTATTTTTTGATGTACTCAAAAAGTTCAATAACATCGATTTCTAATGCAAAACAGAATCGTAATAACAAATCGAGTGTCATTCTTTGTTTATTCAAAAATACCCTTCTTACTGTAGTTTCAGAACAGGATGAAGCTTTTGCGAATTTGGATTTATTCCCATCGAACTTAACTAAGAATTCTTTATAAATCTTAGTCACTATTTGAGCTTCTATTTGTTCAAAGTGATTCTGCATTGAACAAAGGAAATAAAGTAACAAACTAAAAAACTTTCTTTATCTCGACTTATAAGTCGAAAATATTATATATTTGTAAAATAAATAGTATAAAAAAGTCTGAATAAGCCGAATAAAGACTATAAATAAGAAGTAGGTCAACTTAAAATTTATTATTATGAAATTAAAATTATTTTCATTTATGTTAGCTGGAGTATTACTTTTAACAAGTTGTGCTTCAATTTTTACAGGCCCGAAAAGGAATGTTTTGTTCGAATCAAATCCTGCTGGTGCTAAAGTTTATGTTAATGGCATGGAACAATGTATCACACCATGCAACATCAAAGTAAAAAACAATGACCGTGTTGACTTTAGATTAGAAGGTTACAACGAAAGAGTAGTTGTTATGGATGCAGACTTTAATTTAGTTGCAATTTTAAATGGATTCAGTATTATTGGATGGGGAATAGATGCCTTGACTGGTTCTCTTCAAAGAGTAAATACAAAATATGTTAAAGTTGATCTTGAAAAAGGTTCTAAGAAACAAGCCTATATAGATTATATGGAAAAAGGTAAAGGTACTATTACTAAAGTAGCAATTGATACAGAAAATAAATCAATTGAAACTACAATCGTTTTAGCAAGTAAATAATTTATTTATATACGAGGTTTACTTTGTTTAATTAGGCACTTATAGTCTCTTTAACAAAATACTAAAAAAATAAAAGAGCAGTTATTTAAACTGCTCTTTTTTTATTTCAAATCCCCTAAGCTATTGACTGCCAAATACCTTTCTACAGTAAAACCTTCGGCGTGCTCCACTCCTACTAATCGGCCCAAGTCTCTAGAACGATACTGTAAGCTTTCCAAAAAGTTTTTACTACT
>JACCDV011082687.1_pt1 | contig 16487 bp, 15 predicted proteins | sample 7446131 | NCBI WGS metagenome assembly JACCDV01 (sample SAMN15323448, study PRJNA562643) | freshwater metagenome | isolation source: river surface water | place: USA:Blue River Watershed | collected 2017-08-17 | reverse complement strand
GGACGCAGATACTTCAACCAACCGGGCCTTGATTGATAGTGCGGCACCGGTGAATCACCCGCCCTTGGACGAATCGAATGACTTATGGACGGCCGCGGACTTATCCCAAGCGCCCAAGGCCATGCAAGCGCAATTGGAATATGGCAAGGATTTGATTGTCAATACCGCTAAATATTGGGGTCCGACAGGCAGTGTGGCGCATCTCACCAATGGCATGAATTGTCAGAATTGCCACTTGAATGCAGGAACCCAGCCTTACGGGAACAACTATGGTTCGGTGGCGAGTACTTATCCAAAATATAGGGGTAGAAGTGGTGCCATCGAAGATATTTACAAGCGGGTGGCTGATTGTTTCGAGCGTTCACTAAACGGCACAGCGCCTAAGGTGGGTAGCAAGGAGATGGAAGCCATCGTTGCCTACATTAATTATGTGGGTAGCAATGTGAAAAAGGGCGATAAGGCCAAAGGTTCTGGGATCTACGAATTGGCGCTGCTGGATCGTGCTGCAGATCCTGTGAAAGGAAAAGAATTGTATGCCGCGAAATGCGTCAGCTGTCACCAAGCCGATGGCTCGGGGATGATGAACGCCGATAAAATTGCCTATCAGTATCCACCGCTGTGGGGCGATCATTCATACAATCATGGTGCGGGATTGTATCGATTATCCAGGTTTGCTGGGTACATCAAAGCGAATATGCCTTTGGGGGCGAGTTACAAGGCGCCGATGCTGAGTGATGAAGAAGCTTGGGACTTGGCGGCTTATGTGAATTCGATGCCAAGGCCGAGCAAGGATTTGAGCAAAGATTGGCCAAAATTAGAGGAAAAGAACTTTGACCATCCATTTGGGCCTTTTGCCGATGCCTTCTCCGAAGAGCAACACAAATTTGGTCCATTCAAACCCATCAAAGAAGCCCAGAAAAAGGCAAAGAAGGGTTGATAGAATCGCGCTGAAAACACAATAATATACGAAAAAAATGTCAGAAAATCAAGTAAATACGGTTGAAACAAGCAACGCAGGCATGGAAGCATGTTGTGTGGTGCAGTGTGATTTGGTGTTGGGAGAGAATTACTGGAACAACCAATATGAGTCTGGCAAAACTGGCTGGGATTTGGGTATGGCGTCTCCTGCATTGGTGAAATACATCGATACGTTGGAGAATAAGCAAGCGCGCGTGTTAATTCCTGGTTGTGGTAACGCTTACGAAGCGCAGTATCTGCTCGATCAAGGATTTACGGATGTTACTTTGATTGACATCGCGCCGGCATTGGTTGAAAAATTGCAATCGAAATATGCCAATAATCCCCACATTCAGGTGGTGTTGGGTGATTTTTTTGAGTTTGAAGGACAGTTTGATGTCATCATTGAACAAACCTTCTTTTGTGCCATTCAGCCCTATATGCGCAGTGAATATGTGAAGCGTATGCGCAAGTTGCTTTCGGCGGAAGGGGAATTGGCGGGTTTGTTGTTTGATACGCGGTTTGAGTTCGACGGTCCGCCGTTTGGGGGCTGTAAGTGTGAGTATTTGCCCATTTTTGATGAGGGGGGATTGCGTGTAGACGAAATGGAGATTACAGCGAATTCGGCATCGCCCAGGGCGGGAAAAGAACTGTTCTTCCGCGCGGGTGTCAAGAAATCAACCGATGCCTGTGTGGTGGATGCTGCATGTGGGATCAAACAATATGCGAGCATCGCAGAGAAATTACAGTGGAATAATACCAATCAAGATAAAAAATAAGCATATGAATATAGAGCAAATCTACACCGGATGTTTGGCGCAAGGTGCCTATTACATCCACAGTAACGGAGAGGCAGTGATCATCGATCCATTGCGTGAAGTACAGCCCTATTTGGATCGTTTGGCCAAGGACGGGGTGAAGTTGAAGTATATTTTTGAGACTCATTTTCACGCTGATTTCGTGAGCGGTCATTTGGATTTGAGTCATAAGACCGGCGCAACGATCGTTTACGGTCCTACCGCTAATCCAGAATTCGACTGTTTGATCGCTGAAGACCAACAGGTGTTCCAAGTGGGAGATATTACGTTGGAGGTGTTGCATACGCCCGGACACACCATGGAAAGTACTTGCTATTTGTTGAAGGATGCTGCGGGAAATCCCCACAGTTTGTTCAGTGGTGATACCTTGTTTTTGGGCGATGTAGGCAGACCTGATTTGGCACAGAAAGCGGCGGATATGACGCAAGAGCAATTGGCGGGCATGTTGTATGAATCATTGATGAACAAGATCATGCCTTTGCCGAATGAGGTGATGGTGTATCCTGCACACGGGGCTGGTAGCGCTTGTGGTAAGAACATGATGAAGGAAACGATGGACAGTTTGGGACATCAGAAGGAGATGAATTATGCGTTGAACCAGCCAAGCAAGGAAGCGTTCATTGAAGCGGTTTTGGATGGTTTGTTGCCTCCGCCTGCGTATTTCCCCATGAATGTGGCCATGAACAAAAAGGGCTATGAGTCGGTGGATGTGGTGATGAACAACGGTATGCGTGCCTTGAGTGTGGCTGAGTTTGAAGCGGCTGCAGAAACCATGGATGCGGTGATGTTGGATACCCGTGGTGCGGGCGATTTTGCGATGGGTTTTGTGCCACGAAGCATCAACATTGGTATTGACGGACAGTTTGCGCCTTGGGTGGGTTCTGTGGTGGGTGATGTAAAAACTCCGTTGTTGTTGATTACCGACGAAGGTCGTGAAATGGAGACTGTAACGCGTTTGACCCGTGTGGGATTCGATAATTTGTTGGGTCATTTGAGTGGCGGATTTGCTGCTTGGAAATCGGTCGGAAAAGAGATCGATACAGTAAATAGAATCAGTGCAGAAGTGTTTGCATCTGAAGTGAGTGTGGGTGTTTCTAAAGTTGTGGATGTGCGCAAAGAGAGCGAATACAGGGCAGAGCACGTTGACGAGGCATACAATAAACCCTTGGATTTCATCAACGATTGGTTTGCGGAAGTAGCCAATGAGGAGGAATTCTATATGCATTGTGCGGGTGGATATCGCAGCATGATTGCGGCCTCGATTTTGAAGGCCCGCGGGATTCATAATTTTAAGGAAGTTGCAGGTGGTTTTGGTGCGATTGCCAAAACAGATGTGCCCAAAACTGATTTTGTTTGTCAGAGTAAATTACAAAAGCAATAAATATGATAGACTGGATAGTACAACCTTGGCCCTGGTATGTGGCGGGGATTTTTATCGGACTTACGGTGCCTGCGCTGTTGTTGTTGGGCAATAAAACCTTCGGGATTTCTAGTTCGTTGAGGCACATTTGTGCGGCATGTATTCCATCGAAGATTCCTTTCTTTCACTACGATTGGAAAAAGGAGTCTTGGAATTTGTATTTCGTGGTTGGGACATTGATTGGTGGCTTTGTGGCTACGCAGTTTTTGTCGAACCCCGATGATATGGTTATCGCAGACGCAACCCGTGCCCATTTGCAGCAGCATGGCGTAATTGACTTTGCGGGAATGTTGCCTGCTGATATTTTCAGTTGGGATGCGCTATTATCGGTACGTGGATTCATTTTTACCGTAGTTGGTGGTTTTCTGGTGGGTTTTGGAACGCGTTATGCGGGCGGCTGCACCAGTGGTCATGCCATAATGGGGTTGAGTAATTTGCAATGGCCATCGTTGGTCGCGACTTGCTGCTTCATGGTAGGTGGTATCTTGATGACTTGGTTTGGTATTCCTTTTTTATTGTCCCTCTAAAATTTAAACGATGACAAAACATTCAGATCAGATGGTAGAAACGGGCACGGCCTGTGTGAACGAATCAGCGGTAGTGAAACCGTGGTATAGCAATTTGAAGTACTTGGTGGTGGGCATGATTTTCGGGATTGTGTTTGTGAAGGCGGAGATCATTAGTTGGTTTCGCATTCAAGAGATGTTCCGATTTGAAAGCTTTCACATGTATGGAGTGATTGGCACGGCCGTGGTTGTGGGAATGATATCGGTACAAATCATCAAAGCAAGAAAGGCGAAGTCGATCGAAGGCGAAGCCATTGTGATTCACGATAAGGAGTTTAACAAAGGACAGGTTTATGGTGGGTTGATTTTTGGATTGGGCTGGGCGATTACCGGTGCATGTCCGGGTCCATTGTTTGCCCAAATCGGTGCTGGTTTTACGGTGGTGATCGTGACTTTTTTAAGCGCGGTTTTGGGGACTTGGGTATACGGGAAGTATCGCGACAAGTTGCCTCATTAATTTTATAGAATTCAACAATTGAGGGCCTCATGGTGACTTTGGTTACTGTGAGGCCTTTTTTTATGCTGTTGTTTTGTAAATAAATTAGAACGTATGAAAACAATTAAATCTTTGGTACAAGAAGAAGGCGCCACGGTAATCGATGTGCGCAGTAGTTGGGAATTTGCTGATGGACATGTTGATGGGGCGTTGAATATTCCTTTGGAGGAAATCCCAGGCCGTTTGGCGGAGATTCAAGCATTGAAGCAGCCGTTGGTGGTGTATTGCAGAAGTGGAAATCGCAGCGGTATGGCTCAAGGGTTTTTGTCGCAGGCGGGCATCCAAGATGTCTACAATGGGGGTGGTTTGGGCGATATGCGCATTCAATTGATGTAATATGTGGTATGCGTTAACCCATCATTGGAATGTAGCTCGCGTGTTGCGGGTATTTTTGGGGGTGATGATTCTTGTTCAGGGTACGGTCAATCACGATTACGGCGTTTTGGCGATGGGCGGATTTTTTACCCTATTTGGTCTGTTTACTACGGGATGCTGTGGTATGAGTGGATGCAATACAGAGACAACACAACTGCGTCAAAATAGGATTGAGGACATTACCTTTGAGGAAGTAGAAAACAAAAAATAAAAAACAAGATGAATAAATTGAATGCAATTGGGTTTATAGGCGCAGCGATGTTGTTATTGTCTGCCTGTGGCGGCGCAACGAAGGTGGCGGATGCCAATGCTGGTGCAAGTGTTTCTGGGTCAACCGCGGTTGAATCGAACAGCAGTGTGCCCCAGCCGAAGGCTGGGGAAACCATCATCGTAGACGTGAGAACTGTGGCTGAGTGGGAAAATGACGGACATGCAAATTGTTCCGTGAACATTCCTTTGGATCAGCTAGAGTCGAGGATGGGTGAATTGAAGAAAGAACAGAAGGTGGTTTTGGTTTGCAGAAGTGGAAACAGAGCTGGAAGGGCCAAAGAACTCCTTGAGAGCGTGGGTTTTACGCAAGTAGAGAACAAAGGCGCTTGGCAAAATATTGAATGCAAATAAATTCAAACGGGCTTTCATGGCCTATCTTTGTAAGGCCATGAAAGCCCGTTTGCTTTTGATCGTGTTTCTACTCACCCAAACCTCCCTCCAACAATTGTGGGGTGCTGCGGCTTTGGTAGAACATTATTATGAGCACAATGCAGGTGTACAGGAAATGCCATTGTTGGATTTTCTGGTTCGACATTACACCGAGGCCCACGAACAAGATGGGCATCCTGAAAAAGATCATTCTATGCCATTCCACCACGTGGATGGATCGTTGCAGTTGGGGTATTACACACCGCTGGATCAACAATTATCGGCCCTGAGTATTTCACTCCCCGATCAGCATGCCTTTTTGGTAAGTCAATTTCAGTCATCGCCATGCACAGGGGTGCTGAACGCGGTTTGGCAGCCGCCACGTTGCTAGGTTAGCGAATTTTCATCTTTACGGTAGTATAACTGTGGTGCTTTATCTCGGGTATTGCACTTTTTCATTTCATGTATTAAAGCGTTCCAATGCGCCCTCATTGGCATTAATCACAACACTATGTTGCAAAAAATTATCGCTTTTAGCGTAAAACAGAAATTATTGGTGGCGCTGGGTGTGGTAGCCCTGATCGTTACCGGCATGTATCAATTGACCAAGTTGCCCATTGATGCGGTGCCAGATATTACCGATAACCAAGTTCAGCTCATTACCGTGGCGCCTTCTTTGGGGGCTACAGATATTGAGCGATTGGTGACAGCCCCTGTTGAGCAGATTTGCAGAAACATTCCCGGCCTCAAAAACATGCGGAGTTTCTCGCGGTTTGGTTTGTCAATCGTTACCCTGGTTTTTGAAGAAGATATAGATGTCTATTGGGCCCGACAGCAAGTTTCGGAGCGATTGGTGGTCATCAATGCACAAATTCCTAAAGGGGTGGGACAACCGCAATTGGCACCCATTACCACCGGTTTGGGTGAGATCTATCAGTATGTATTGCGTCCGGCCAAAGGTTATGAAAACCAATGGACACCCACAGAACTCCGCACCTTGCAGGATTGGTTTGTGAGAAAACAATTGCTGGGTGTAAAAGGGGTTGCAGATGTGAGTAGCTATGGCGGCTATCAAAAACAGTTTCAAGTAACCTTAAATCCCGGAAAATTACTGTCGGCCGGCGTGGGTATCAACGAAGTGTTCGACGCCTTAAACAAAGAAAATGCCAATACGGGCGGCAGTTATATTGAAAAAGGTCCACAGGCCTTGTTTGTTCGCACCGAAGGATTGCTCACCAATGCTGAGGAAATCGGCAGTGTTGTGGTGAAATTGGGAGACAATGGGGTGCCTGTTTTGGTGAAGGATGTGGCGAATATCACCGAGGGTTCAGCGACCCGTTATGGTGCCATGTGTTACAATGCCGATGGCGAGGTTGCCGGTGCTGTTGTGATGATGCTAAAGGGTGCAAATAGCAATGAAGTGGTTGGTGCCGTGAAAGAGCGAGTGGCAAATATCCAAAAACAATTGCCCAAAGGGGTTGTGATGGAGGCCTTTTTGGATCGCACAAAAATGGTGAACAATGCCATCGGAACAGTGGAGAAGAACTTGGCAGAAGGCGCATTGATCGTTGTACTTGTCTTGGTTTTGGCGTTGGGCAGTTTGCGGGCCGGATTTGTGGTGGCCTCGGTGATTCCCTTGGCCATGTTGTTTGCCATCATTATGATGAATCTGTTTGGGGTTAGCGGCAATTTGATGAGCTTGGGGGCCTTGGATTTCGGACTCATTATCGATGGTGCTGTGATTATCGTAGAGGCCATATTGCATCAACTTTGGAAAAAAGACCACCAAGGCGCTGTGATGAAGGATCGAGATCAGGTGGTGGTGCAAAATGCGGGCAGGATGATGAATTCCGCCGTGTTTGGTCAGCTCATTATTTTGGTGGTGTATTTGCCCATTTTCTCTTTGGAAGGGATTGAAGGAAAAATGTTTAAACCCATGGCACAAACTGTGGCGTTTGCATTGGTGGGTGCTTTTATCTTGTCGTTGACGTATATCCCCATGATGTGCAGTTATTTCTTGCCGCAGCATCCGAGTAAAGGACAGGAGCGCAGCGAAGCCATCGTGAAGAAAATTGAAAAGGCGTTTGAACCTTTGTTGCTGTGGGCAGTGAGTAAGTCGCGATGGATCGTAATGTCTTCAGCGGGGTTGTTGTTGATTTCATTGGTGGCATTTTCAACCATTGGTGGGGAGTTTATTCCGGAGTTGGAAGAAGGCGATTTTGCCGTTGAAACGCGCATCATGACAGGCAGTTCAGTGAAGGCCTCCATCGATTACACGCAACAAGCAGCAAATATTTTGTTGGACCGATTTCCTGAAGTGGAAAAAGTGGTGACCAAAATTGGCAACGGGGAAATTCCTACCGATCCCATGCCAATGGAAGCGAGTGACATGATGGTGATTCTGAAAGACAAGTCCGATTGGCAGAGTGCCGAAACCTTCGAGGCCTTGGCAGAAAAAATGAGTGCCGCACTGGAAGAGGTTCCCGGATTAACCGTAGGATTTCAATTTCCAGTTCAAATGCGATTTAATGAATTGATGACCGGTGCAAAACAAGATGTAGTATGCAAGATATACGGTGCAAACATGGATTCTTTGGCAAAAATGGCCCTGCAACTGGGAGCGATTGCGTCCAAGGTTGAAGGCGCCAAAGATATTTACGTAGAGCAGGTTGGCGGACAGCCCCAAGTGGTGGTGAAATATAATCGCAGCAAGATGGCGCTCCATGGAATCAGAACCGAAACCCTGAATCAGGCCCTGGAAACCGCCTTCGCTGGCGCTACGGCGGGACAAATTTACGAAGATGAAAAACGCTTTGATTTGGTCGTTCGTTTGGATGCCAAAAATCGCAGCAACCTCGATGATGTGAGTGAATTACCCATCAAAACAGAATCGGGCCAAATTTTACCCCTCAAAGAACTCGCCACCGTTTCATTGATCGATGGTCCCAACCAAATCCAACGCGAGAATGCGCAACGACGGATCACGGTGGGATTCAATGTACGCGGCGCAGATGTTCAGACCGTGGTAGAAGCCCTGCAACTGAAAGTCAATAAGCAAATGCGATTGCCTGCTGGCTATTCCCTGCATTATGGAGGTAGTTTTGAGAACCTGCAAAGTGCTAAATCACGATTGGCCATTGCTATCCCGGTGGCATTGTTGCTCATTTGGATGTTGTTGTATTTTGCCTTCCGTTCAGTGCAATATAGTTTGATCATTTTCTCAGCGATCCCATTGTCGCTCATCGGTGGCATCTGGGGGTTGCTACTTCGCGATATGCCTTTCTCTATCAGTGCGGGTATTGGGATGATTGCCTTGTTTGGGGTAGCTGTACTCAATGGCATCGTGTTGCTGGCAGAATTTCGGAGACACCCATCACCCAGTACCTTCGATGAGCTAAAACAACAAGTGGTTCACAGTACCCTTACACGTTTGCGGCCCGTGTTGATGACGGCTTTGGTGGCTGCATTGGGTTTTATGCCGATGGCCCTCAGCCATGGTGCGGGTGCTGAAGTACAAAAGCCGCTGGCAACGGTGGTGATTGGCGGACTGATAACGGCCACTTTGCTTACCCTGCTGTTGTTGCCCACCTTGTACATCGCCCTGGAAAAACGCAAATTCAAATTCACCCAAACAAAAACCATGGTAACGCTATTGTTGATGGCTTTAGGCCTTTGGGGGACGTCGGCTCACGCCCAAACCAACCCAACATCGCCCCGTTGGCTCACCCTAGAACAAGCTTTGGATAGCGCTGTTCAGCACAATAAACAACTGCGTCAATATCGATACTTGACCGCTTCCGCCGAGCAACAAGCCCTCAGTAAATTGTCGTTGGAGCCATTGTCGATTTCGAAGGAACGCGGACAGGTGAATTCGTGGTATCAGGACCAGAAAGTGGGGGTGTCACAAGCCATCGCCATGCCACAATACTATCGCGCTGAATATCGAATTCGGAAGTCAATGTCCGAGGCGATGCGGTATCGCTATGGGATGAAGGAACTGGAAATTAAACAGTCTGTGGCCATGTTGTACCATCATTTACAACACACGCGAGAGCAGTTTGGCTTATGGCGCAACCTGGATTCTATGGCGGTGCTGAACCTTGGTAAGATCGAATTGCGATTGAAGCAGGGCGATGCAGATGCCTTAGAAGTGAACGATGCAAAAAAGGTGGCGGCGGATATCCATATGCGCTATAAACAACTGTTGCAGCAATATGAGTCTGATGCGCTGGAATTGGGCGCTTGGACAGGATTGGGCGCAAAAGTGTATCCGGTGGTGGCGGTTTCGGGCGCCGAAGGACAATCTCCATCGTTGTTGAGCAATTTTGGTGCGTTGAATTTGTCGGATCTTCCCGCAAAGGGATTGGCCCACGCAAATGTGGAAATGAGTTATCAAGCATGGCAATTGGCTCGGGCGCAGCGTTTGCCTTATCTTCAGGTGGGTTGGGTTCAGCAGAGTTTTCAGGGCTATCAGCAGTTGCCTTCCGGAGATCAATTTTTTGGTCGTGAGCTGCAATTTTCGCAATATCAGGTAGGTTTGCGGGTGCCTGTTGTGGGTGGAGGATATCGCCGAAAGGCCGCAGGATTAAAGATGGATTATCAGGCCGCAACATTTGCCGAACAATTTGTTGATGAGCAAGCCCAGTTGCGTTATGAGCAATTGAAAATGGCTTTGGCATTTTGGGATGAGCAAATGCAGCAGTACAAAGACGTTTTGTTGCCTGCAGCCAATGAGCAACTCCGACTGCTGAGTTTACGTCGAGATCAAGGAGAAATTTCTGGACTCGCATATGGGGTGTATTTGCGCGATGCGATGCAAACCCAAATCGATTATTATCAAACCGTTCACGAATGGGAATCGGTACAATTAGAACTTCAATATTTTAACCCCAACATACAATGAAAAACAATCAATTGAGCTTCTTAGGAGGCATAAACTTTAATTATTTATTGCCATTTACAAAATCGATGAACGCCTTTAGTGTGATGTCGTATGTCCTCGTTTTCGGATTGTTTGCCGCGGGTTGCGGAGATGCGGCGTCCGACGATACTAGCAAGAAAGAGGATGCAGTTTCGGCGTTGATCAAAGACACTTTAACATTGAACGAAAAGCAGTTGGCGAGTGCCGGGATATCGGTAGGACAGGTATCGGTAGGCGATGTGAGCACCGAGATTCAGTTGATGGGCATGGTTGAAGCATCACCCCAAGGCCGGGTTTCTGTGGGTTCGTTGTTGGGCGGAATGGTGAAGCAGATTGCGGTGAAGGCGGGCGATGTGGTGCGTGCGGGACAGACCCTGTGTGCCATTGAGAATCTCACAGTGGTGGATTGGCAGGAGGCTTATTTAACAGCAGAGGCAGATGGGTATGTGTTGGCGCAGGAGGCGGAGCGACAAAAAGAGTTGTATCAGAATAAGGCGAGTAGTTTGAAGGTCTATCAGCAGGCAGAATCGGCATGGAAGGGGAACTTGGCAAAACGCGAGGCATTGTTGCAGCGATTGGGTTCAGTGGGTATTAGCAAGGAGCAAGTTAAGCGTGGTATACAGCGATTGATTTGGGTTAAATCGACTTCAGCCGGGGTTGTGGAATCGGTGTTGGTGCATGAAGGTCAGACCGTCACAGACAACGCAAATTTGGTCGAGGTTTTGAGCGATGCTGGTGCGCAATGGGTATTGTCGGGCTTCGAAGCGCAGACGAGTTTGGTACAGGTAGGGATGAAGGTAGAAATGAGTCCCGCCGAAGGCGGGACCTCCCAGGCGATAAACGGCCGCGTAGCGGCCGTATCGCCCAGTATCCAAAGCGATAGAACTTGGAAAATATACTGTGTTCCTCAAGGGAGTTCGAATGGGAAAGGACATGGTTTGCGTGTGGGACAAGCCATCAAAGGCAAAATTTCAGTACAATCGAGCAATGCTTTCCTATTGCCGGAATCTGCGGTTTTTCAGCGCGATGGCAAACATTTTTGTTTCGTTAAGTTGACAACCCCACAAGGTGATCGGTATGTGTTAACGCCTATCGTTGTTGTTGGAAATCACGAACAGTCGGTGATCGTTGGCAACCCTCCCAAAGATCCAGTTGTGCTCAATGGGGCCTATAGCTTGTGGATGATGTGGGACGCTCAGCAATCCGCGGAAGAATAATTTGCAATGGGATGTGGCGTTATCCCAGCAGCGGGTAGCGCCATAATTTCCATTTGTGCAATCGGAATCGCACAGAAACCGCCAAACAACCCAAGCCGTATACCGCGCTGTTGCTCAAGTTGATGGAGCTTGCCTCGGCGAAGTATTTGGTTGGACAGCTCACCTCGCCAATTTTGTAGCCCTTATTCACGCACTGCGCCATGATTTGATTGTCGAACAGGAAATTGTCAGAATTCAAATCCCACTGAATCGCTTCTAAAACTTCCTTCGAAAAGGCACGATAGCCCGTGTGATACTCTGAAAGTTTTTGGTCGATCAGGATGTTCTGCGCCAGGGTAAGAATGCGGTTGGCGATGTATTTGATCAATGGCATGCCGCCTTCCAATGCCCCTTTGCCCAATATGCGTGAGCCAATAACAACAGGGTAGATGTCGGTAGCAACCAAATGCGCCATGGCGGGGATCAATTTGGGTGTGTATTGGTAATCGGGGTGGAGCATGATGATGATATCGGCTCCCAGTTCCAATGCTTTGCGATAGCAACTTTTTTGATTGCCACCGTAGCCCAGGTTTTTTTCGTGTTTGATTAAGTGTTTGATGCCCAATTTCGCACCCACTTCCAGTGTATTATCGCCCCCAGCATCATCCACCAATACTACATCGTCTACGATATCGAAAGGAATTTCACGGTACGTTTGCTCCAAAGTGAGTGCTGCGTTGTAGGCGGGTAAAACCACCACCACTTTTTTCCCGTGAATCATGTTGCGAAAATAGGGGATTGCACTTAAGGTCCAACCAGTTCCAAAGCATACTCCATGTAAACACCGGCAGTCCAGCCAAAAAAATCAGGCATGGGGTATTCGTTGGTTACATCCAAACCGCCCGTTTTCACATTGTATTTTTCCCAAAATTTGCCTGTAAGTGCAAACTGCCCTTCTGTAGATTCAAGATAAGACATCATGAGTCGGTTGCTGGTTACATGGAGCAGTAGGTTGGGTAATTTCCCCGGACCGCGCGCGTAGTTCTCCAGACCCGTCACTGTAAAATGGGTCAAGGGTGGCCATGCGTTGGGACTGTCCCATTGGGTTTTCCATAGTACGCGATTTTCTCCGTTGCGAAGGGTGTCTGTTGATTTGGGCAAACATGGGTACACGCCGTATTCCCCAATTTGTTTGTTGGTTAGCGCAACCAATGCCCATTTGGTTTGCTTGTTGTGTTTGGGCAGGTCCACAAAATACGGTAGGAATTGCGCGGCGTTGGAACTGCGGTGAATTTTCCGTTTGCTCAAGTCGTAATCCCAATACCATCCAGTATGTTTGTCGTAAAACAATTTGTTAATCAATGATTTGCGAATGTTGGATCGGCGCTTCCAACTGGTCGATTTTTTTCGATCACCCAGGGTTTTATAGCCCTGCGCTAGCGTTTTCTCGGTTAAATAAAGCAAGCAGTTGAGGTCTAATGCAGCGATGTTTTCGCACCGCGCGTTAAAACGGGTGGTGAAATCCCATCCGCTCTCTGCCTCGGACAACAAATGGCTAGCCAACCGCAATCCCTTGGGGCGTTTTTGTCCATAGCCACCCACGAAACTGTCCAAATTTAGGCGGAGGTACAGGGAATCGAATTCCGGTCCGAGTCGGCCCGATAAAAACTTTGAAAAACGAATCAAAAACGCATTGTCCGCGCTATTGCCGTAGTGATTGAGGCGTAAAGAAGCGGTGTCGCACTTGCCTATTTTGATGCCGGCATATTCACTGGGCGATAGATTTAGTGAGCGATTTTCCATCCACCAATGGTGTTCCTTTTCCAGGGCCGATAAAGCGATTCGCAGCCAGGCAGTATCTTTTGTGGCCGTGTAAATGTCGTTGATCATCGCAGCAAGCAACGGGGGCTGACTGCGGTTGGTCATCGAATATCGATTGGCATTGGGAACAAACCCCAATTTGTTTACCAAGAAAATGAGGTTGTCGACGTTGTGAATGGCTTGTTGAAGGGCCAATTTCTCGTCGACGTTTGCTTCGCCCCCTCTCTGTGGATGCGTGCCATAGGCCAACAATCCTCGATTGATGAAGTAAGTGTCCCAATAATACATCTCTTGGAACAGCTTGTTGCCTGCCAAGGTGGGAGTTGAATAGGGATGTGGCAGTCCAATGAAATCTGCGGAGTCGTTGGGTGTGTATCGAACACTGCGCGACCAATTATTGATATAATAGGTGGTAGCCAGAAATTGTGCTTGGCAGCAATAGATGGAAAAATGGAGGAGTACTGTGAAAAGTACGCGCTTTGCCCATTTCGACTCTTGCCATCGCATGGGTCAAAAATACGGCCTAGGGTCTGAGAATTACAATTGTTCAGCAATGCCATCCCACAGGGCGATGCGAGCGCGCAAAGCTTCTTGGGCAGTGGCGGTGGCTTCGGCCCATTTCTGGGGGTCTTCACCGCACACATGGGAAAGCATCAACGCTGAAAGTCCTGCATGGTGGTCGCCATCGAGTTCGATGTGACGTTCGAGGTAGTAGATGAAGGTGTTGAAATTCTGTCCGTTCGCATTGAGTTCTTTCACCATCGCCAAGAACATGTCTGGAATGAGGTCTTCCCTGCCAAACGCAAATGCTGCGGCTACTTCGTGTAGGCGGTCACGTCCGATGATTTTAAAGGTGCTACCCACAAAGTGCGCTGCTGCGGATGGGGCGTTGGCCTCGGTCAAGGCATCAGAAACCGATTTGCCCTGCTGCAGTGCTTCAACAACGCGGTCGATGCTTTGGTGCGATGCGCCGGCTTCGTCCATGGCACGTTTGTATAATTCAAAGTGGCTAATATGTCCGCCGGTTGGATCCTCATCGCTCTCTTCGCCCAAGACGATTTCGTTGATGAAAAAACGCAATTCGGCAGTTCCCACGGGAATCCAAGGCGATTGGGTGCAGGTAAGGTGGTGTTGGAGGTATTTGAGGAGCGACATGAAATCCCAAACCGCGTATACATGGTGTTCCATGAAGCGCTGTAGTTTTTCTTGGCTATTGATTTTGCTGTATAATGGGTGGTTGGCCAGTTGGGTTCTGAGGTCTTGGATATCGGCTTGTAGCGCGGCCAAATGGCTGTTGTCAGTGGCTTGTGAGGTCATGGTGCAAAGGTAACAAGGCAACGCTAGTGCGGTTTTAGAGATTGTCGAAGTTTTTGTCATTTTTATCACATTCTCCGTTTACCTTTTGGTTGGAAGGCGTATTAAGGCCCGAAAAAAATCAAAAAGTCATGAAGAAAATGCGCATTTCCATCGAAAATCCATGCCATGAAGATTGGCAGGCAATGACACCCGAAACCCAAGGTAGATTTTGTGGCGCTTGTGAAAAAACGGTGGTTGATTTCACCACAATGAGCGATGCTGAAATTCTCCAATATTTCTCAAAGCCGAGCGTTGAAAAAACGTGTGGTCGTTTTCGGGTTGAGCAACTTGCTGAATCCGGGACCGCAAATTCCTTAAAACCCAGTAAGTCCTTGTTGCATTTTGCTTATCTGTTGGTGGTGGTGTTGGGTGTTGGACTATCGTCTTGCAACAATCATGTGCAAGGTGAAATTATAGGCGATACAACCATGGTTGGTACCACGGTGCTTGATACCAATGACATCGATACTTCCAGCGAAATCAATAATTCAAAAACAGGGGAAGTGGAATCAGGGGGTGGTGATGTTGGCCAAAAGCGAGAAAAGCAGATTGTGATGATGGGTGATACGGTTGCTAATTTGGTGCCTGATACGAACAGAAAAACCAAACCCGTGGATCCGCGTGAATTCATGACCGGTCCCTACGAGGTGCCACTAAAACCGGAGCATACCGTGAATCCGAAATACATCAAAGGGAAGGTGAAGTTGCCGCCGCATCGCATGGGTAAGCCCGCCATTGTGGAGGAAGTAAAGCCCGTTGAAGATCCCAAAATTATGGGCGAATGCATCATTCCATACGAAGAAAAGGATCAGCGGGATTAGGCGCTGGGTTTTTTGGTGCTCTTGGTGGTGGCTGTGTTACCTTGGAGTTGGTTCATGGCCATCATTTCCTTGAGCGTTTTGTTCAGGCCTTCGGTTGAGCCATCGAGGAAGATGACGTTTCCGTTGCCATCGGATGCGAAGTTTTTGATGGCTTCTGTCCACATACTAAACAGCAAGAAAGATGAATCGAGGTCCGCTTCTTTCATTTCGATGGCAGCGTCGCTCATCCCCTTGGCTACTTCTTTTCTGAATAAGGCGATACCTTCACCGCGCAACTGAGCAGCGATTTTTTCGGCCTCAGCAGAGATTTTGATGGCGTTTCCCTCTGCCTCAGCGGCTTTGGTTTTGGTAATTAACAATGCCTGTCCTTCGTTTTCTGCAGCGGCCTTCAAGTTTGATGAAGCCACCACTTGTGCCATACTCTTGGTGATAACATCGTCGAAAGTGATATCGTTCAATTGCAAATCAATGAGGTGGTATCCCCATGATTCCAGAACAGCATCGATGCCCTCTTTTACAGACTCAACGATTTCTTTGCGAAGGGCGAGGATTTCGGCCTGACGTTTGGTGGCCACGAACCCGCGGATAGATCCTTCGATGGTGCGGATCAAGGCGGTCATGAAATCGCGGTCGTTCACAAATTTGAAGGCTACGTTTTTCAGGGTCTCTTCACGGTTGTCGAATACCGAGTACAGCAACATCGCTTTGAAATAAACGTTGGCTTGGTCTTGGGTGATCGCTTGGAAATCCAATTCGATGCTTCGGTTTTGGATGGATACTTTGCGATAAACTACTTCAAGCACCGGAATGCGGAAGTTTAGACCAGGGTATAGGATGCGACGGTACTTGCCAAACATGGTAAGTATGGCCACATTGCCTTGTTGAACGGTCATGATGGAAGAAAGCACCACCAAAACAGCTAAGCCGATGAAGATGTAATTGATAAACATAGTGTATCAAAGATACACAAGTTGTTGATCAAAAAGTCTTCGCCAAAAATTTCAGGTATTCCATGCGCAACTCGCCAAAAATCTTGCGAAACTGGACCATGTCTTCACGGAGTTCTGTGTGGTCATCGGCTTTTCTATGGTCGGTGGCGAT
>JACCDV010643319.1_pt1 | contig 16489 bp, 8 predicted proteins | sample 7446131 | NCBI WGS metagenome assembly JACCDV01 (sample SAMN15323448, study PRJNA562643) | freshwater metagenome | isolation source: river surface water | place: USA:Blue River Watershed | collected 2017-08-17 | reverse complement strand
GGCTGCAATGCCGCCTGCAATTTGTTGTAAAGAGGAGTTGATACTCATGAACGCACCGCGGTCGTGGAGGTCAGGGACAGAACTTGTGAGGGCTTGAGAAGGCACCATGCGCGCCATGATGCCGCCCATCATGAAGATGTTGACCAATACTAAAATGAAAAAAGAACTTTCTCCAAGGCGCACATATACCAAAACAGAGGCAATCATGATGATGGAGGCCCACATGAACAATTGGAATTTATTTACTTTATCGGCCATCCAGCCAATGATAGGCATGATCATGAAGGTAGAAACCCCTACAATCATGAAAAGAACAGGTAATTCTTTTTGCGTAATACCGACGTTATTGACCGCAAAAGCACTGCCCCAAGGCATCATGAAATAGCCACCTAAAGACATAAAAGCAGTTGCCATGAAGCCAATGCGATAATTTCGGTTGCGAACAGTTGTCAAGAGGTGCTTGAATGCGGAGTGCTCGGTTTTTTTATCTAAGTGCGCGCGCACGGGTTTGAGACCAAATAGAATAAGAACGAGCATGGTGAGCGAAAGCACGACAATCATGTAAAAAGGTGTTTGCCAATTGGATTTGGCTGCGATATACAAACTAATAGGAATGCCCAAAATTTGACTCAGGCCAAAGCCCATTTGCATGAAGCCCATCACGCGTCCGCGTTGCTGCAAACTAAAAAGGTCCGCAACAATGGCCATAGATATAGAGGACATTACGCCACCAAAAATGCCGGTAAAAATACGTGCCATCACGAGTTGTTCGTAGGATTTTGCCAAGCCACAGAACATTGTGCCGACGATAAACCCAGAATAAAAGAATACCAACAAGCGTTTGCGGTCAAAACGATCGGCAAAACCCGCCGTTAAAAAACCTGAAAGCCCAGCAGCAAGTGCATAGCTCGAGACGACAATGCCAAATTGGTAGGGTTTCACTTGAAGGTCTTTCATGAGGAGGTCGCCAAGAGGAGACATCACCATGAAGTCGAGAACAACTGTAAATTGCGTAAAGGCAAGAATTGCAACTACCAACCATTGGTAAGTACTGAGCGGAGTTTGATTTTTCACCTTGCGAAATTAAGCCAATTTTCCGCGTGAGACATTAAGAATTCTTAATGAATCGATAATGAATTTTAATCTGATCTTTTTCGAGTTCAAGTATGTAGGTTCCGTTGGCGAGTTCATGAAGATCAAGTTGATTCAGTTCTTGATCTAGGACCCCTTTCCATATAATTTGACCACTTAAATTGGAAATTGAATAGATAGATTCATGCCAAAATGTAGGAACATGAATATTTAAACTACCATTATTAGGATTGGGAAATAAAATTGGTTCTTCTGTTTTGGTTTCAGTTTCACTTGCACTGTTGGTCAAAATGATGGCTGTAAGTGTATCGGAATACGCCATGCAGCCATTGCCATTGATGGCAATTAATGAATAGGCACCACTTTGTAAAATCAAATGAGTAGCAGAATTGGCACCCGTAATTGGAGTTCCATTCAAATACCATTGATAAGAATAACCCAAATCAGGAGTTGAAAGGGTTTGATTGATTGCATCAAAGGATATTATTGGACTTGTTGGTGCTTCGAATAAAATGATAGTGTCGCTTGAAATAAGCGTTGGACTAGGTAAAATTTGCTGGTTAGCTATGCTATAATTCATTTGTGATGAACCAGTACTGCAAGCGCTACAACCAAATAAACTTAGGTTTGCGCTGCCCATGAAGTCGTCGGATCCGAAATAAGGCTCGCTATAACTGTCGTCTGCTTCCCAGATTTCAATGAGGTAATTGCTATTGGTGTTGAGGTTTAAGTTCAAATTCCATTGAACAGGTGGGTTTTGGTCGCCTATGATGCTCGATTGGTAAATAAGTGTTCCATTTTCTTTGATTTTGAAATAGGCATCTGCACTATCAAAGCTCGGAAAGCCACCGCCGTAATTACTCATGTTCGTAATTTGGAGTTGATTCAAAGTAAATGCTTCAATTGTATCCAATGCATTATATGCCAGATAATTGACGATGTAAACACCCGGATCTTCGTAATACTGAGAGCTAGGTTGATCTGAATTGGAGATGTTACCATTTGCGAAATTCCATTGATAAGCTAACAAACCAGGATTATTATTACTGAATGTGATGAGTGCTGGAGCGCAATTGCTTGTGGCTGAATGAGAGAAGCCATTATTGCTAAGGGTTGTTGTTTGGGGAAGAATTTCTAATTCTATTTGAAAAACAAATGGATAACCAGAAAGAATGGTTAGGTCGGCTAATACGGAAACATCAATAGTGTAAGTGCCCGCAAGAAGTGGAATGCCTTGTATGTTGACACAACCATGCTGGTTAAGTTGGGGGTTGTAGTTGCAATTATTTGAAGTGTTGTTGCACGACCACGTTAGTCCTAATGGTAAGGTGACTGTTGTAATTTGGAAGTTGATAAAATCAAAACCGAGTGTATCGGTGGGCAATACAAATGTAATATCTTCGGAATATGTTTGTCCGACGTGACCAATTGGCAAAATAGGGGGGTAAATACCAACTTGATTTTGAGTGCTATCTATGTTGCAGTTTTGCGCTTGAACGAAGTTGAACAAGATATGGTAGAGTAATGGGATTGCTATTTTCATTTTCTTCAATTTGAAAACAAAATTAGCTTTGCAACTTTCCAGGTGTTGTCAGTAAAAATCCTGAATAATAGTTTAATCGAGGGTGTTGTCCGGGTTTTTGCTGACACGTGAACCAAGCTCAATGCATTCTAAATCGTGAATTTTGGAACCGGTAATACAAAATCTAAAGATGGTTTTAACCTGATGAAAACCTTTATAACCACAAGCGCCAGGGTTGAGCCATAACATATTGAAACGCTTGTCAAATTGGGCCAAGGCGATGTGTGAATGCCCACAAACAAACAATTGCGGTGCGCCGTTTTGGAGTAATTCTGCCAAAGCGGGTTTGGCGTACTTACCTGGTTTTCCGCCGATATGCGTCATTAGTACTTCAACATCTTCTACTTGAAAGCGTAAAAATTCTTTGCATGTGGCTCTTAATTGGTGGTCGTCTATATTGCCGTAAACAATACGCAATGGTTTGAAATTTTCTAAGGCCTCAAGGGTAGGTAGGTCTCCGATGTCGCCGGCATGCCAAACTTCATCGACATCGGCGAAGTAAGTCAGGACTTTTGGATCCAAAAAACCGTGGGTGTCAGAGAGTAAACCGATGCGTTTCATAGTTATCAACAAAATTACGCTTTTTTTTGGCCTTGCATATCGTTAAATATTCGATGAGAAAATATTAATATTCAATAAACAATGTTAAATATTCATTAAATCAAGGTATTTGCTCAACTGAAAATGGATTCCGAAAGTTTGTGAATAAATTTAGTCGCCTAGTAGTGAACTTATACCAAGTTTCGGCCATATTTGTAACAAACTATAAACTATGAAAAATCCTTTACTTATTTTAAATCAAAAAGGTGGTTTTTTGCGATTCAAGCATTTATTTATTGGATTGTTTTTCCTGCTTTTTGGAACAACTTCTTTGACCGCTCAGTGTACCTATTCCATTGCATTACACGACACATGGGGAGATGGTTGGAACGGCGGAAACGTCACTGTAAACGTTGGGGGCACCAATGTGCTCACTGCAGTCACTTTGGCTTCAGGTACTGGTCCGGCTGTATATAACTTTACGGTTTTTCAAGGTCAGTCGATTACCGTAAATTACACGGCAGGCTCTTGGTCTAGTGAGAACTGGTATCGTGTATGGAATGGGGCTAATGCTACTGGTACCCAAATATTCCAGAGTACAGTTAACGCAACTCCTCCAGCGTCTCAGGCCATCACTAATGGCTGTACAATACCAATGCCGGCTTGTACCGGAACGCCAACACCAGGAAATACAAATGCAACACTTGCAGCGGTTCCTGTAGGTGGTACAACTGTATTATCAGTACAAAATACCTTCCCACTTGCATCTTATCAATGGCAATCTAGTTCTTCTTCAACCGGTCCTTGGACAAACATCACGGGTGCAACCAATTCTACATATACGCTTACATACTCAACGCCAACTTGGTTCCGTTGTGTATTGGTTTGTGGCACCAACTCAGGAGTTTCCAACCCAATCCAAATTGTAACGGGCCCTTGTATCTCTACCTCGTTCTATGGTGCCGGTTTTGGGTATTACGGTATGATCAACTCGGTTAATTTCAATACCTTGTCTCATACAGGAACAGGTGCGTTGGCTAGTCCTTATTATGCATCTTATTCACCTTCCACAACTACCACAACTGTAATGGCTGGTGTTACTTATAACCTTGTTGTCAATACAGGGCTCTATAACGCTGCTGGCGCATGGTTTGACTGGAATAACAACACCGTTTTCGAAACCACTGAATATGTTTCATTTGGAACCAATACCTCTTGGACCAACTGGACGGGTACTGTTCCGGTAACTGTACCAAACAACGCTTTTAACGGGCAAATCTCCATGCGCGTTAGAACTGAATATGCTTTTTATACGCTGAATGCGAGCTCCGCATGTACAACCCTAACATATGGCGAAACCAAAGACTTCCGTTTAACGGTAATTCCTGCTCCTAACTGTGCAGGAACTCCTAATGCGGGTGTTGCTACCATTTCTGCTGCAACAGGTTGCCCGAACCAAAGCATTACAATGAGTACAAGTGGTTTGTCTATTGGTAACGGTATTTCTTACCAATGGCAAAGCGCACCTAGTGCAACTGGCCCATGGTCAAACATTACCGGTGCTACTTCTTCTACCTTTACTACGGCCACAACAGCCACAACGCATTACCGCTTGGTAACAGCTTGTTTGTTTTCAGCAAGCAGCAATAATACGAATGTTGTTTCATTTACCCCATCAGGTGGTCAGTGTCAGTGTGGATCTTATCCTACTGTTTTTGCATCTTCTACCGCAGATGAAGAAATTTCGAATGTAACAGTAGGTACAATGAACAACAGCTCGAACTGCGCCACCACGGCGCCAGGTCCAGGATCTATCAATAGCCGCTATTCGAACTATACTGGTGCAGTTGTAGGACCATCTGTAAACCAAGGAGATGTCGTTAATTTTAGCGTTACTCAAACTTCTTGTGGTGGACCATATTCCAACATCTTCCAAATCTTTGTCGACTTCAACCAAGATGGAGACTTTCTAGATGCTGGTGAGTTTGTTTACAATCAACCTGTTGGTGCTACTGGTAACCACACCAAAACTGGTTCGTTCCTCGTACCTTCAGGCGCAACCCTTGGTACAACACGAATGCGAGTTGTGAACGTCGAAACAACTCCAACTACCTTCAATTATGCCCACAACGGCTACACTTGGGGTGAAACAGAAGACTACTGCTTCACAGTGACTTTACCGCCACCTTGTGCAGGTACACCAACTCCGGGTAATACCATTGCTTCGCCAAATTCTGTTTTCGCAGGCCAAACAACATTATTAACACTTCAAAATAACACATCTGGAACAGGAGTTACCTATCAATGGCAAAGTGCAGCATCTGCTACTGGTCCTTGGACGAACATCACCGGTGCAACAAGCTTCAATTATACAGCGACGCCGACAGCAACAACATGGTATCAGTGTATTGTTACATGCACGAACTCTGCTAGTTCTGCAACATCAGCTCCAGTGTTAGTCAACTACAATCCATATTGTAATCCTGTTTATTCTTCTGGTACTCTTTATGGTGACCTCATTTCTAACGTAGCCATTACAGGAACAACTCTCAATAACAACTCAGGTACTGCTGCTGGAGGACCATACTACACCTACTATAGCAACTTGCCGGCGGCGGTCATGCAGGCTGCAACGAGCTACCAAGTTCAAGTAACTGCTGGTTCTTTTTCAGGTCAAAACTTTGCTGTTTGGATTGACTACAATGACAATTTCATCTTTGAAGCTTCTGAAAAAGTAGGTTTCACTACAGCTGGTACAACAACCTCTTTCCAAACAGTATCATTTAACATCAATTTAGCTTGTACACCACCTCTTGGTTTGCACCGCATGCGTGTAAGAGGTGTTTGGTTAACGGCTGGTGCTTCTATTGATCCTTGTGCTTTGTACGGCTACGGTGAAACTGAAGATTACAATGTCAACATCGTTGCAGCGGTTCCTTTTACACCAAGCTATACGGTTGCGCCAGGTAACCAAGCTTGTACATTTACCAATTACACGTATACTACTCAGGCTGGTATGCAGTCATACACATGGGGCTTCCCAGGTACTGCAGGTGTGAACTACAACATCATTTCTGGCGGTACTTCGACCTCAAATACAGCTACAGTTCAGTTCTTAACAGCTGGCACACAAACGGTTTCTATCAACTACCTCAATGCTTCTGGTTGTACCTCTACAGGACCAGTAAATACAAGTATCACCGTACAAGGAACTGCGCAAATTGCGCCACTTGCTGGAACGCAAACGGTTTGTGCTGGTGCTACTGTTAACTTCTCTACTACAAGCACAGGTGGTACGTGGTCTTCTAGCAACAATGCTGTTGCGACAATTAACCCGAATACGGGAGTAGTAACAGGTGTTTCCGCTGGGACAGCTACCATGACTTACACAATTACCAACCCAACAACATGGTGCCCTCCTTCTACAGCTACACGTACCGTAACGGTTATTCCTTCACCAATTGTGAATGCTGGTAACGACGTTACAATCTGTAGCGGTCAAACGACCAATATGAATGCAAGTGTTAACTTTAATACTTCGTGTTCGCATACGATTACCCTTTGGGATTCCTACGGTGATGGTTGGAATGGATGTACAGTGACAGTATCAGTGGGTGGTGTACCTGTATTAACGAATATCGGTATCACAACTTTTAGTGCTGGTCCTGTTCCATTTACTTTTACTGCATCAAATGGAGCTCCTATCCAAGTTACATTCTCTCCGGGGTCTTGGATTTTCGAACCATACTTTACGATTACAAACGGTGCAGGAACGAACTTAGTGACCAACTGGTTCCCTGGTTCATCTGGCACATGGAATGGTACCGCTTCTGGATGCCCTTCAATTACACCAGTTTGGACACCAGCTGCAAGTTTATCAAATGCTGGTATCCTAAATCCAGTTGCATCCCCAACAGCAACAACAACCTACACGGTTAGTGCAACAGGTACAAACGGTTGTGTCGGTTCTGATCAAGTTGTTGTCAACGTCAACCAATCTCCGGCTAACGCGCCAATTGTTGCGCCGTCTGTACTTTGTGTTGGTAACAATGCAGTTGTTTCTAACCCAGTTCCAAATGGTACTTGGTCAAGCTCAACACCTTCACTCATGAGTTTGAATGGGGTTACAGGTGACATCGTAGGTATGGGTGCTGGTACAGCAGTTGTTTCCTACACTACAACTGCAACAAACGGATGTACTACAACAACAACCGCTAACATCGCTGTTCAGGCTTTGCCAGTAGCAACCATTACTTCTTCAAATGGAACTTCTATTTGTCAAGGTTCTGCCACTACATTGACAGCACCAACTGCCGCATCATACGCATGGAACAATGGTGCCACAACACAAAGTATTTCTGTATCAGCAGGTGGTAACTATGCAGTTACGATTACAAGTGCTGCTGGTTGTGTATCAAATCCTTCAGCGCCAATGTCACTTACAGTGAATCAGCCTCCAGTAGCAACTGTTGCCTTGAATGGCCCTGCTACCTTCTGTCAAGGTGGTTCAGTGGTATTGACCGCTGCCGGTGGTACTACTTACAACTGGAACAACAGCATCTCTGCTGCTGCAAATACCATTACTACATCTGGAACCTATACTGCAACTGTAACAAATGCTGCTGGTTGTTCAACTACCACAGCACCAATTACGGTGAACGTATTACCTGCTCCAGCTGCAAGTATTTCTGCTAACGGCCCAACTGCATTCTGTGCTGGTGGTTCAGTTGTGCTTTCTGCAAATGGCGCTGGTACTTACCTTTGGAGCAACGGTTCAACTGCCTCGAGTGTTGCCGTAAATGCTTCTGCTTCTATGACCTACACCGTTACAGATGCAAATGGTTGTTCAACAACCACTTCGCCAACAGTAGTAACTGTAACTCCGCTACCTGTAGTAGCAGCTATCGCTGGTGCCAATACGGTTTGTCAGGGTACGAACACCAATTTTACAAACGCTACCACTGGTGGTGTTTGGTCTTCATCTAACGCTGCTGTAGCAAGTGTTGATGCTACTGGTGTTGTATCTGGTGTAACTGGTGGTAACGCCACTATTTCTTACACAGTAACGAATAATGGTTGTAGTACAACTGAGGTTAAAAATATCTCTGTACAAACTGCTCCTGTTACGAGTATAAGTGTTTCTGGACCTACAACATTCTGTGCAGGTGGTTCAGTAGTATTGACTGCTGCAGCAGGAAATGGTTTTGCCTGGACAAACACAGCAACTTCTCAAGCGATCACCGTAACCCAAAGCGGTACCTATGGTGTATCCGTAACGAATGGTCAGGGTTGTGCTTCAATTGCAACTCCGGTTAGCGTTACAGTTGTTCCTTTCCCAGTTCTTGATCCTATCGCCGGAAACAACTCGGTATGTATTGGTGCAACTACGCCACTTTCTAATACAACAACCGGTGGAGTTTGGTCATCTAGCAACGCTGGTGTCGCTTCTGTATCCACAAATGGTACGGTTAGCGGTGTCAATAACGGTTCTGCTACCATTTCATATACTTATACCAATGCGACAGGTTGTACTTCTGTAGTTACCAAGCCAATTGCAGTTAACGTTATTCCTTCTGCGGCAACTAGCCTCAGCGGACCAACTACCTTCTGTGCAGGTAACACAGTTACTATCACAGCTCCTTTGGCAGATACTTACTTATGGTCTAATAACGCTACAACTCAAAGCATCACTGTAAGCACATCGGGAATTTATGATGTATTGGTTGCAACTGCAGGTTGTTCAGCAACTTCTGCACCGGTTACAGTAACTGTAAATGCATTGCCAACGCCAATTGTAACAACCAACAACGTTGCAATTTGTCAAGGTACTGCAGCAACGCTTACTTCTAGCCCTGCAGCTAACTACGCATGGAGCAACGGTTCAACTACTTCAAGCATTAGCGTAACTTCAGCTGGAAACTACAGTGTTACAGTTACTGATGTAAATGGTTGTACTGCAACTTCAACTCCTTTGGCAATTGCGGTGAGTGCAAACCCTTCTGTATCTATTTCGGCTGCAGGACCTACAACATTCTGTCAAGGTCAAAGTGTTGTATTGAATACCAACACAAATGGTTCAAGCTTCGTATGGAGTAATGGTGCCCAAACACCAAACATTACTGCAAATACTTCAGGCTTATATTTTGTGACAGTAACCAATGCCGCAGGCTGTACTGCAGTTTCAAATGAAATTACTGTCAATGCACAGGCTGCGTTTACACCTACAATTACCGCTGTATCACCAACCACAGTTTGTGCTGGTGCCTTCGCTACGCTTGTTGCTTCTCCGGGTGCAACTTACCTCTGGTCTAACAACGCTAGTACACAAGGTGTGAATATCGGTACAAATGGCCCAGTAACAGTAACCGTGACCAATAGCCAAGGTTGTACAGGTACTTCTGCACCGATCAACATCACTGTGTTGGCTGTTCCTACAACTACAATTACTGCTTCGGGCCCAACATCTTTCTGTGAAGGTGGTTCAGTAACACTTACGGCTGGTGGTGCCAATAGCTATGTTTGGGCTAACAACTCCACTACAGCTAGCCAAACGGTAACTACGGGTGGAACATATGTCGTAACAGGTTACTCTGCAAACGGTTGTCCTGATCTTGCTGAAATTACTGTAACAGTAAATGAAGCCCCATCAGCTGACCTTATTGCCGATGGCAACAACAGTTTGTGTCCGGGTGAAACGCTTACGCTTTCTGCTCAACCAGGAAACGCATACAGCTGGACGCCATCAGCAAGTACTGCGCAAGAAATTGCAGTTACTACTCCTGGCACTTACAGCTGCTCTATTACTAGTGCCAACGGTTGTACGACGGCATCTGAGCAAGTAGTAGTTACTGCGGCTCAGCCTACATCAACAACTTTAAACGTAACAGCACTTCAAAACTATGTCTTGAACGAAATTACCTACACGCAGTCTGGCACGTATACACAAGTACTCACGAATGCTGCTGGTTGTGACTCCACCATTACTTTGAATCTCACCTTAACAGTAGGTTTAGATGAGAATGGATTGGTAAGCTTCTCTGTACAGCCTAACCCAACAGATGCAATCTTTACTTTAAAAGCATCTGAGGCTTTGTTTAGCAACTACGTTATTCAAGACGCACAAGGGAAAGTGGTTAGTACGGGTACACTTTCAGGTACTTCAACTACCATCGACATCGAACAAGTGGCAAGAGGTATCTACTTCTTAAAAGTAGCTGAAGCCGCTGAAGCGATTCGCATCGTCAAAAACTAAGCTTAGGCTTCATAGTCAATCAAAAAAGCCCCGAGGTCACTCGGGGCTTTTTTTGTGTTTATAGCAAATACGCTTAATAAATCAGATAGATCGGTAGACGCATAAAGCTTTGTTCAAAATAAGGGCTGTTCTGATAGATGTAAAACAACTGATCCCATTCGCTTTTGGCAAATTGCACATCCAAAGCTTTGCGTTCTTCATACTTGCTTTTTAAAAGCGGATTTTCAGCAAGAATACGGGCTAAGTTCTCCTTGAATACATAGCTAGAAAAGTATTCTTTTTGTTGGAGGTAACTATCAAAAAAATTCCAACTTAAATAACTATCCTCCGCTTCGCCTTGGAGCACAGAATGAATAAACAAGGCTCTGTCTTGTTGAGTAGGGATCAAGATATCACCAGGTTTCAATTGGATTTCTTTTTCAATTGTTTCTACTTCTAGTTTGGAGAGTTTAAAATGGCCTTCATATGGGCGCGTAGGTGCTTTGTAATCCTTTACTACCTGGCAATGAACTTTCTTTTCTAAAAAAGTTTCTACTGTTTGAAACTGCACACCATTTAATTTCAAAAAAGAAATAATTTGACTTTCTTGAGCGCCTACAATGTAATAAGAAGGAATCTTAACGGAGTCTAGAGGGTTGTAATGACGATAGTACGGGATGTATTTTTCATAAGGTTGCGATCGGTCATACTCGAGCTGCGCTAAACCTGTTACCGGATGAACGGGGTATACCGCTTTATAACCTTTGAAACGGATGCTATCCACATTTTGCGTATCGAGTTCATAGTTGAAGCGAAAGTAGGCTTGTTGCTGACCCCATTGTTTGGCTTCTTTTCTCGCTCGTTCTATTTGTGTAGCATTACCCATCATATAGGCTATCGTGGAATTCATGAATTGCAGCGTGGCTTGAACGCGCTCAGGGAAGGGTTTGAGCATGTGGGTCTCGACAGTAAAAGAAAGGGAATGAAACAAGCTGGCATAACCCATGGCATAACGTGGTAGGTCGTTGAAAGCTACAATACCGTCTTCAGGCGTTTCACCTTTTTGCTCAACGTATGGAATGAGTTCAAAATTGCCTATTTGGCAATAATCTTTGAGTATAGGAATACAGTGGTCATAGGTTAAGGAGCGCATGCTCGGAGCAAGTCGTTCTTTCATCGAGCTGATATATGTCAGTGTGTATGGGTAGTCGGCACCGTTAGACACATGATTGTCAATAAAAACGTCAGGATCGAGAGCTTGAAAAATCTTTACAAACGTGAGCGTATTAACGGCATCCATTTTAGTAAAGTCTCTGTTGAGGTCGAGGTTTTTGGCCGAGCCCCTGAAACCATATTCATCAGGGCCATTTTGATTGGCTCGGCTGGTACTAGAACGGTTGTACATGCCACCTACATTGTAGGCCGGAATAAATGCAATTACAGGTAAATCTTGGTCATCATGACTCTTTAAAGGTTTACCTGCTCGGATCCAATGATCTAGCCAAATAAGGCATGCATTTATGCCGTCGGGCTCACCGGGGTGAATAGCATTGTTAATGAGTAGAGTAGTGCTATTCCGTGCTTTTTCAAAGGTTTTGAGGGAGTCGCGTTCGCCGTTGATGACACACAAATATATAGGTTGCCCGTAATCGGATGGCCCCATGTTGTAGAGCTTGATTTCTTTGTGCTTGCGGTCAAGTTGCTGAAGGTGCGCTATGAGTTCGTCATTGGTGGGTGTTGTATTACCCGACCACTGTTGTTGTCCAAAAATAGAACTTGTTGCACCAATTGTAAGTGCGAATAAAATTACTTTCATGCTGCTAAATTACAAAATTGCAATTTGGCAACTCAGCGGTAGAGGCTGGCTAAAAAGAAGGGCAGCTAATGCGGCGGAAGTCGCGGGCTGGTTTTTTGCACTTCAGGTTGATGCCAAGTGAAACCTCATGAGAGCCGCCGCTCACGCCATTGCCAAGTTGAGACACAGTGAGGTCGTAGCTGTAGCCAATTCGGTATTTATCTGTGTTGATTCCTACAGTTAGAATAAAGGCATCTTTGTTGCGGTACCAAGCACCGATTGTAAAGCTTTCGTATTTAAGGTAAGCACCGATATTGAGCTGCTGAAAGCCATTTTGGTTTTGGTAAATGATGTTCGGCGATAAAAAGGTTGTGCTTGAATAGCGGCCGCGTTGCCCTAACTTAATATTGGCGCCAACATGGCCTGTAAACTTTACGGGTAATCTGGATTGCCCTAAAATCATAGATTCGTCTGGTCGGTTCAGGTGGTGAAATGCTGCACCAAAATAGAAGTTCTTGCTAAAGCCAACTAAGCCGGCAGAGACGTCGAAAAACCCTCTGCGCCCATCGCCGCGAGGCACATCGCCTGTTTGATAAATAAAACCGCGGCGCGGATCTATCATGTCACCAAATGTGAGCTGACTCCAGTCGAGGTATTTTTGATAGTAGGCTGCTTGTGTACCAAACATCAAGCGAAATTTGCGATTGACTTTTAGATAGTAAGAATAGCTCGCGCCAATCATTGAAGTTTGAATGGTGCCTTGTCCTTGTTGGTCGTGAAGGGCAACGAGTCCGACTCCCCCTGAAATATTTTTAAAGTAGCTGTCATAAGAGGCCGCGTAGGTCACGTAATTGCCGGTGAGTTGCGGCCATTGGTTGCGATAGTTGAGCGCCACTCGAGGGCATCCACTTGAACCCGAAAGTGCAGGGTTGAGGTACACCGGATTCGAATAAAACTGTGTGAAAGTGGGGTCTTGCGCAAAGTAGTTAGCGCAAACGGCGAAGGCTATGGTTAAAAAACGTAGATTTTTCATGGTTATAGGCTTATGTAACGACGTGCTTGACGGCTATTTTGTGAGTAGATTCTGAGCGTTATTTGATGCAAATAGCTAGGTGAATTGAGCGAAAGCAATTGGTGTTGTGTGCTTTGCAAGAAAAGGGCGCTGTGTTTGCCAATGAAGCCCAAAGATGCTTGGTATTGTTGGTTATTGGCTACACTCAAGCCAAGTTGCCATTTGTTGATATTGATTTGTGCACCTGCATAATATTGCGTTTGTAAGCGGTTGTTCGTGTATATGAAGTAGGGCGAAATGCGCATTTTTTCATTGCGTGAGGCGTATTGGGTACCAATTGCCAGTGTTAATTGTTGAGGAGCACGGCTGTTACTCGGATTGAGATTGTTGCCCATGGCGTAGTCAAAATGCGCAAAAGCGTTTTCGAGTTGCGCACTGGCAAAGAAAATAGGCGTTTGAATAGCTAGACTGAAGTCGAGGTCTTTGTAGAACAAGCGGCGCCCAACGCTAAATGCAGTATCAACTTGAACCTCGCGGAGGTCTGAATTTTCAAATTCAATAAAAGATAACTGTTGAAGTTTATCGGCTGCAGCATGGCGCGCACCCATGCGCAAACGCGCGGCAGGTTCTAAAATAATTTGGCGCGTAACTGCGATTTTAGGTGCGGCAACAAGACCAATTTCATAATCTGTTATTGCCCCACCTGCAAATTGTTTGTAGTTGCCTTGGATGCCAAACCCTGCACGCAATTTGCGTGCATAGCCATCCAAACTCATTTGCTGACCTAACATGCCTTGCGCTATTTCGGTGTTGGTTCTAGCGGAACTCATACTTTGAAAGCGCGTTTGGGAAAGCGTCCCTACGCTGCTGATATTGGCATCTATATTGCTTTTTCCTGGTAAGAGTAGGTCATAGGTTTGGTTGTTACTCAGGCCCAATTCTTTTTGTGCAAACTGACTAATCCGTTGCAGTTTAGGCAAGCTGTTGTTTTTAACTCCATTTAACTCTGTTTCTATTCCTGCTAAGGCTTCAAAGCGCATGTCGGTGCGGTAGCCCGTTATTTTGGAAGGTGTTAAAAAGGGCATGGTGCTTGAGCTCCCTATTGAAGAGGGCTGGCTTGAAATTGTAAGATTGGTGGCAGTAAGATTGGTTGAATTTAGTGTTTCTCTAGAGGTATTACCAAAAGAAGATAAAGTAGGAGTGGTGGAATGTGTAGATAAATTTTGAATTGCCGAGAGCGTTGGTGTTGTAACGAAATTGGCGTTTATGGAACTTAATGGCGTTGTTGAAGAAATGGAATTGATCGAATTTGATGATGTTGTAGAAGCATTTGAAATGTGCGAAGTAGATAAAGATGCGACAGGATTGAAAGTATTGGTTAACAATTGACGCTTGGTTTTTGACGAAGCTTTTGCTTGATGAGCTGGTGCAACAGAATTTTTGTTGGCTGAAAAATAGAAATAGGATCCGCTGAATAGCAGCAGAAGTAGCGCGGCAGCTGCAAAAGGTTTGTAGCCCCATTGTTTTTTGCGGTAAAGGGCTGCTTTAGGCTCAAAGGTGATTGGTTTGACCTCAAAAGAGGATTGTGCCCATGCTTCCTGTTCGAGCTCGAGTTCGGGGTGTTGAGCTATGAATTGTGAGAGCAATTCTTGCTGTTCGGTGCTAAGATTCCCTTCTAAGGAATCAAAAAACCATTGGTCTATGTTATCTAGTGTAGGTTTCATGAAGCCAATACAAATTGTCCTTTAACGCGTTTTTTGACTTTGAGCCTCGCTCTAAATAAGTAAACTTTTACCTGTGCTTCGGTCAAGCTGAGCATGGAACCGATTTCCTGGTAATTGTAGCCTTCGAGGTCTCGGAGCAACAAGATACTTTTTTGCAAAGGCGGCAAATCTTTGACAAGCAATTGAATGAGTTGTCGGTTCTCAAATTGGTTGTCGGTGCTGCTTGAGCTGTTCCAGTAGAGTGATTCCAGGTGTTGTTGTTTGATTTTGTCGCGCTTCACCTGATTGAGCATAAGGTGATTGGCGCAAGTGAACAACCAAGACTTGGCTTTTTCTACTTCGACGCTTTTCTTGTTGATCCACAATTTTTCAAAGCAGTCTTGTACAATATCGCGGGCGGGTTCGACATCTCGCAAGAAATGCAAACAGAACCTATACAGCGCATCGCTGTGGAGGTCCACACAGGTATTGTAGTCGTAGCGGTTCAAAATTGTGTCTGGCAGTAGAACAATTTGTTTGGTGCAAAAGTTACACGTAGGGTAAATTTTACCTTAGAAAATTACGATTTTTTATACAAATAAAAAAAGACTGGCTTAAAACCCGAAGTTATCGAAGCCGGTTTGGGTGAGTTCTTGGTATTTTTCTTCGTTGAACTCGTATAGGAGGGAAGGTTTGTGTGGCACCCCGCGCTGTTTTTCTCTGAGGCTTGTGAGGATGTCGAGTTTTTGAATTTTGCGGCGAAAATTGCGTTTATCTAAAGGTTTTTCTAGGATAGACTCATATAAACGGTGCAATTGGCTCAGGGTGAATTTTTCGGGTAATAAGTTGAAGCCAATTGGCTGAATTTTGATCTTTTGCTTGAGTTTTTCCTTGGCTGCTTGCAAAATTTCAAAATGGTCGAAAGCCAATTCTTTGATTTCATTGACCGGCACCCAATCGGCATTTTTGGCAAATGAGGACGCTTGTGGTTTGTATTGAGACATTGTAACCAATGTATAGTAGGCAACTGTAATTACCCTAGCTTCAGGTTCGGCGCGAATGCTTTTGAGCCATTCTCTGTCAGACTCTTTATGGATGCGATCGGGGTCGCCAAAAGCACCAACTTGCTCCAGATATATATTTTTAAGCCCAGTAAGTTCGTCCAAGACGCGGTCTGCGGCCATATCGAGATTTTCGTTGTCGTAGATAAGGTTGCCTGGAAGGGCGAGGCGAGGGCCAAAAGCAGAGGATATCTCACCTCTGTCAATGAGCAGCACGGTAAGTTGTTCGAGGTCAAAGCCAAAAATGACGCAGTCTACGGATACGTTAGGGTTGAGTTCTGAATTGATTTTTTTAGGATTGTGCTGCACGTATGAAGTATTATCTATATATTTGGATAGTGTAAATTTGACACAAAGCTATCATTCACTCTATAACAAACTATGTATTTCATTATTGAAAGTGGTTCTACCAAAAGCGACTGGGTATTAGTAGACAACAAAAATAACCAAAGTTTTTTTTCAACAATGGGCTT
>JACCDV010416208.1_pt1 | contig 16492 bp, 24 predicted proteins | sample 7446131 | NCBI WGS metagenome assembly JACCDV01 (sample SAMN15323448, study PRJNA562643) | freshwater metagenome | isolation source: river surface water | place: USA:Blue River Watershed | collected 2017-08-17 | reverse complement strand
CTTTAAAAGAAAGACCGGACCTTTCTTCAACGATCTTCTTATTTATCGGCCAGTTATTTTTAGCAAAGTATTGGACATCAAAAATATCACGACTTGTTTTACCAACTCGTTCGATCATGGCCATTAATTTGTGAGCAAACATATCTTCCTGGACCATTACAAGCATCGAAATACCTAAATAGGTTTTCATCTCATACTTTGATCCAAATTGACGACGATTAACCTCAACTTTTATATTTTGTGCATCAGATTCGTAGGATATGACATTTCTCAAATTAAACTTCTGCATGTAAGAATCAGTGATTTTTCCATAGCCACTGACTATCTTATTTATCTTATCGAACACCTCCTTCTCTTTTGTCTCGTCTAACAAGTCAAGATCCAAATCAACAGAGTTTCTAGGCAAATCGTAAAACATCATCGCCGCAGTACCACCCTTGAATCCCAAGTAGGGGGCAATGGAAGTGTCAGAGTAGATATCCTTTAAGATCTGCAATAAGATATTTTTGTGTTTTGAGTAGTCTAGTGTCATATATTTTTTTGATATTCCTTGATTTTCTTTTCTAAGCGCTTGTTATTGTAAATCGGCAATATCTCCATAACCTTATTCCAATCCAATGAGCGCAAGTTATCGAAGTGATAATCCTTAGTTACGTATACACGATCTAAAAATGCACGCTCTTTAGATGCTGTAGCGATACCATCTTTATGTTCTATGCCAATTGTGTTGGTTAAAACATAATCCTTCATTCGAACAAAAGTAATTTTCTGATCGCCAATAGTAATTTCTCGGTTTATATATGACGCAACAAAAATATTTCCGTAGTATTGAAAATTAACACCTTCTCTGGTTAAGACTGTTTCGAAGCTGATATAGGAAGGGGTATTGATTCTTGTCGCTAATTCAAAACGATTGTAGTCCTTATCTTTTGCATACAAGCCGCGACGAACACGAATTAACTTTCCAGCTGTTACATATTTGTTCAATCTCTTCTTTATTACCTCATCATTTTCTTCTCCCCATAACAAAGAGACATCTTTTGATGAAAAGATTGTTTTAGGTGATCGCAATAAGACCTCTAAATATTCGCCTTTTGTTGGTTTATTATCCATTTAATCTAATTTATCTACCATAAGTCGCCTTAAAGGAGACCTGTAGTCACAATACTAGCATATTTGACCGAAATCAACAATAGTCTCAAATTCACTAAATTTAGGTAAAAACTAGTGAATGAAGCCTTGTTTTTACCTTCTATTCACTAGTTTTTAAAGATATTAAAGTTTGAAGGCTTAACTTTTAATTTGGCCCATGCTTATTAAAAGTTCTATGCCTCCACACACTCTTTACTTTTTTGACTTCTAGGAATAATGTTGCGACATGAGTCAATTATTAATATCAGTTGTAGGGGGTCTCCTCGTTATAATCATTGCTGCTATATTCGGCCTTGGTGGGAACACAAAGGTAACTGTCCATGGTGGTGGAAAGGTTAAGAAGACAGGAAAATGGATAATCATTATCTCGGTAGTGATGTTTTTCATTGGACTCTCTCTATGTAAAAAGAGTGATCCAACTCAGTGGGGCTTTGATCTAAACATTCCCTCTACTCTCTACGGCGTTACAATCATGCTCTACAGTGGATTATTTTTTGTTGTCGGCAAAATTGTAGCCTGGTTTCAAAGACCATAAACTTATGCAGCTCACAGATAAAGACATCGAGAGTTTTCAGGCGCTGTATAAAACGCATTTCAATAAAGATATTTCGCGTGCAGAGGCAGTAGAAAAAGGTACCAAGCTTTTAACTTTAATGAAGGCTGTCTATAAACCCATGACTCAAGAACAGTTCGATGCAATACAGAAGCGAAGAAAAGATACTCTGCCAGCTTTAATTAAGAGACTAGAGGAGGATCAGCTTTGAAACTCAACCTCAAAAGGATACATTCCCATTCCACAGGTCCCTTGGAGAGTGCCGAGTTTGCCTTCGCCAATATCAATATCGGTTGAACCTGTTTGTGGAAGCGATTTGCTTATACCCAGGCTTGGAATTCTGACTGACGATGAGCAATCAAAGGTTCCTTTGGTGTTGAATCTGATGACTGTTGGAATACCTGCTTTTGCAATACTTTTTCGTGGCTGATAGCCTCCTCTCGCAGTTATTTCAATGATTTGCTTTCCATCGACGACACTGACATTGTTTGCATTTGCCACTTGTCCCGCATCACCTCCACTTCTAGTCAGCATAAAGGCTCCGCCAATCAGTACCACCGCCACAATAATTGAGATAATAGTTGCTTTCATAATTGGAATTATACTAGAAATTAAAGACTGGCGGAATAACCCCAATCACGACCAAGCTATTAATAAGATTGAAGAGAGCGAACATGATCACAATCAGTCCGGCTGTCTTGAAGAAGATACCTGCCTTTGAACTCTTTTGGATGCTGAACGAGCTGAAGCTGATGAGAGCCAGGACCGGCAAGGTGCCGAGTGCGAAAGCAAGCATCGTAAGTCCTCCAGTAAGGAAACTTCCTGTGGTGAGTGTGTAGAGCTGCATCGACTGTGTGAATCCACATGGGAGGAAGAAGGTGGCTATACCAACTAGAAGTGGTGTGAGTGTGTGATTGAACTTTGAAACGCCATGAGCATGTTTGGCGATAAACTTTGGCATTGATGGCTGTAGCTTTTTAGCCCAATGGAAGGTATCGAGAAGATTGATACCGAGGATAAGCATGACAATGCCGATTATTAGACTTAGAACGAAAGTAGCTGAGGCGTTCAGTGTGAATGCAGACCCAATCGCACCAATAACCCCACCGAGAATAAAGAATGAGACGATTCGTCCGGCATGGAACATGAGCTGAGGTCGTACCTTGTCACCTTCTTTTGCAAATGTTGCAGACATTGAGAGGACCAAGCCGCCAACAACCGCCATGCAAGTTGAAAGCGAAGCTATTATACCGATTACAAATGCTGTGCCGTAGGTCACATTGCCTGCATTAACAAGATTTACGATTCCCATTTTCTGTAGCACCACAAATAGAACAGCAAAGCCCAGCGCAATCGGGACCGCAATCTTAAAGTCATTCCATTTAGCAATATGCTGCTTTTTTTCAACTGAAACAGTATAGCCATGAGGCTTGAGGGGTATTGTAAGCTCCTCAGCAATCTGTTCCTGGGTCTTGTCACCAAACTCTCCAGTAACTTCTACCGAATGATTTTTAAGACTCGATTTGACGTGGGTAATATTAGGCAGATCGCCAAGCTCGCTCTCGGTCATGAGAACACAAGCATTGCAATGCATACCATGTACGTGAAAGGTTAGTGTTTTCATAATTGATAATGCTTCTCTAGGTTATATAACCTCTCCTTTTCTCTCAAGCATCATGTGATGGATTGTCGCGACTTGAAGCCAGGTTGCGATAAGGATAAGTATGCCTGCACAAAGCAGAGCATCTATTTTAGTAACACCCAGTACAGAATTGTCAGCCCCTCCGAAGACTGCAGCTAAAAATGAGATCACTCCGATAAGACCGACCATAACACTTCCTACATGCATTACTTTTGATAGTTTCATATATTTTATGTTTAATTATTTTAATAAATTTATTTATACCAAGTTGCGTACCAGCCCTGCATTTGCTGAATCTCTTTGGCCTGGGAGCTAGTAATGTTTTTTGCGAGCTGCTGCATTTCAGGCTGGTTGCTTCCAGATTCAAGCATGTTCGCCATCATGATTGCCATTTGATGATGTGGAATCATCTGCTCTATGAATGCCTTGTCAAAATCTTCTGCATTTCTAAGAGCTGTGAGGTCTTCTGATCCGCCCATGTGCATACCGCCTTGCGACATCATTCCACCCATCATTGCGCTACCCTTAGGAACATCTTTTCCAAACCAGTTCTTGTACCAGCTTTTCATCTGTTGATTTTCAGATTCCTGTGCGCCAATAATTGCTTGAGCGAGTGTCTTTATCTCAGGTCTCTTTGCTTTTTCCAAAGCCAGATTTGCCATAGCGATAGCTCCTTCATGATGAGGAATCATTTGTTCGATGAAGTGCTTGTCGATGGTGCTGGCGACTTGGTTGTTTCCAACCACTCTTTGGTTATACGATGAGTTATTTCCCCAGTTCATCATTCCGTATCCACCATATCGGAACATTGGAGTAAACACTGAGACTAGAAGAATCCCGATAACGATTCCGCCTATTCCATATAATATTTTGTTGTTTTGATTGTTCATATTTTTATAGTTAGATTAATAAGTTACTCTCCGGCGTACTTCACAGGATCGGCTGTGAAATGATTCTTGCAGTGGATAGCGCAAAAGTAATAGGTCTTACCTTTGTAGTCTGCGGTTGCTTTAATGCTATCTGCATCAAGCTCCATTCCACAGACAAGATCGAATGCCACTGCTGGATCGATAGTTTTATACTTTTTACTGCCCTTAGATTTTTTTGTTTGCATAGATTTTTGAGATTAGAAATAGTAATAGAAATCTCATGCAATGAGGGACTGTTTTCAAATAACGAAAGCCAGCGAGTAATTTTCCTTGGGCGAGTGAGCGCACGTTCGGGATCATGCTGAAATCGCCAAGATATCAGATTGGTTATGAGTGAATCTTGTCGTTTTATAAAGAAGTACCCTATGCTGAAAAATACTGCCAAGAGAAATGTGAGAAGGAATATAAACGGCATTGACGGGACCACACTGAAGAATGATATGAATGCCTGAATGTGGTGGACTGTCATCGCTGCGATATTTTCAGGACAGGGCGTATTGTCTACAGCCGAAGCAATACAGCCTGTTGTGTGACCAGCCCCGTGATTCATTGAGGTAAAGCCGAACACCCCTATTACCAAGACACTTGTGATTATTAGTAATGAGAGGAGTTTTTTCATTATAGTTTTTTGGCTTTAATGCGAAGCGAGTTCGACACCACAGATACCGACGACATGGCCATGGCAAAGCCTGCAAAGACGGGGTTCAAGAGCCAGCCGAAAACTGGATACAGAGCTCCTGCTGCGAGAGGGATACCGACGATGTTGTAGATAAATGCCCAGAAAAGGTTCTGCTTAATTCCACGCATGGTGATCTTCGAGAGTTTGATTGCCTTAACGAGCTTAGAGATATCTCCGCCTAGAAGCGTAATACCAGCCGACTCAATCGCCACATCGGTTCCGGTCCCCATAGCAATACCTACATCTGCCTGAGCGAGGGCTGGGGCATCGTTTACACCATCACCGGCCATTGCTACCACTCGACCTTGTGACTGAAGCTCCTTTATCTTTTCAAGCTTATCCTGTGGCAAAACATGCGCAACTACATCATCAATTCCAACGAGAGATGCTATATATTTAGCAGCCTTTTCATCATCACCAGTAAGCATAACTACCTTGATACCGAGAGCATGGAGATTCTTTACCGCCTCAACTGACTCTGCTTTTATCTCATCGGCCACCATGACAAAACCGAGGACCTTTTCTTTGGTGGCGAGTATGACTGGTGTTTTACCTTGAGAAGTGAATTCATTCAGTTTCGCAGTATCAAAAGAAACTTTAAGATCGCTCACAAGCTTTGCATTGCCGACAAAGTATTCAGTACCATTGATTAAACCTTTCAATCCTTTGCCTTGTATACCTTCAAAATTCGATATGTCGGATACGGAGATATTCTTTTCTTGTGCGTAGCTTACAATCGCATGAGCAATTGGGTGTTCTGATTTTTTCTCAAGCGAAGCAAGAATCGAAACAAGTTCTTCGTCCTTCAGATCGGAGAGGTTTTGTATATCTACAAGTGTCGGCTTACCCTTGGTTATTGTGCCAGTCTTATCAACCACAACTGTATTTACCTTATGGAGTTTCTCAAGTGTAGCCGCATCCTTAATGAGAATACCTTCTTTGGCTCCTTTACCAACTCCTACGATGATTGCTGTCGGTGTGGCAAGACCAAGAGCACATGGACATGCGATCACAAGAATACCGACAAACGAAACGAGGCCGAATGACAGAGCTTGCGAGAAGCCCAAGTACTGCGAGCCGAAGATGAGCCATGCACCAAGAGTGAGAAATGCAATCACAAGAACAATCGGGACAAAGACTGCTGATATTTTATCTGCCAATGCTTGAATGGGTGCTTTGCTACCCTGAGCGTCTTCTACCATCTTTATGATCTGAGCTAGAAGAGTTTCGGACCCAACTTTTGTTGCTTTAAATGTAAATGAACCACTTGTATTTATAGTTCCAGACACAACACTGTCACCAATCTTTTTCTGTGCAGGCATTGGCTCTCCGGTAACCATTGATTCATCAATGAAGGAGCTACCCTCGGTAATGACACCGTCAACTGGAATCTTTGCACCTGGTTTAACAATAATGAGATCTCTATGCTTTACGTCATTCACTGAAATCTCTATTTCCTTTCCATCACGAATTACCAGTGCAGTTTTAGCTTGGAGGTTAAGAAGTTTTTCGATGGCATCACCGGTCTTTATTTTTGATCTGGCTTCAAGGTATTTACCGAGTGCAATAAAAGTAATAACTACAATTGTGACATCGTAGTATTGATACTCGACATTAATAAAAGGGCGGAGAACGTCTTCAAATGCGGTGACTGCAAAACTGTATAAAAATGCCGCCGTAGTTCCAATTCCTATCAATGTATCCATATTTGCCTTGCCATATCGAAGGAATCTATAAAAACCTAACAAGTATGGCTTGCCGACAACAAAGAGGATGTATGTAGCGAGTATTGGAAGGAGATGATGTATAAATTCTTTGATCGTATAACTCATTTCTCCTACGACTCCGTATTGTGCAAGGATATCCCAACCCATAACCAGCGCAGCAAAGATAGCGATTGGAATTGCAGAAAGCAGCATTGTGCGCATACTTGCAACCTCCGCTAGTTTCTCTTTCTTTGATTGATTGAGTCCAAGGTGTGCAGCGTGCTCATTTGCAGACATGCCCATATCCTCAGCCGACTGACCACCATGAGCATGTGAAGCCTCCTGGTCCAATGCAAGAGAGTAACCCAAGGGTTCTATTTTCTTTGAAAGCTCTTGTGGACTTGTTTTTGATTCATCAAAAGCCAGTTTTGCCTTTTCGGTCCCGTAATTTACTTCAGCAGAGTGGACCCCTTCAGTCTTCTTGAAGGTTTTTTCAATAATGCCAGCGCATGAAGCACAGTGCATTCCTTTAACTCTATATGTTTTGGTAGGGTGGTTCATATTTTATTTGCGCTTAAGCTTATAAACCTTAAGAATCTCGTCGACTGCTTTCTTTTCGCTGCCATGCTTCATTTGATGGACAACGTGGGTTGAAAGATGATTTTCAAGAACTAGATCCTCAATTCCCGTAAGTGCCTCTTTAATGGCTGACACTTGAGTAATAATGTCGATACAATATTTTTCCTCCTCAACCATCTTCTGCACACCCCTGATTTGTCCCTCGGTAATTTTTAATCGGCGAATAGCTTTTGTTTTGATATCTTGTCTCATATACATACATAATACCCCCTAGGGGTATAGGAGTCAATCGTAAGATATCAACACTTCTTAAACCAGAGCCAACTGTTCGCTTGTCGGCCGGACCAAAGGATAGATCCCATCCTTCAAGTTAGGGATATAATGGTAGTTACTAGTCGTTCGGAAATAGGTAGTTATTTCATCAACGACGCGGAGCCCTAGTGACGAAACCTCACAATTTGTGGGGTTTTGTCTTATACGGCTTGATATTTTAGAGGTTCGAGCGCGCTCTAATTCTTCTTCAAAAACTCACAAAAATTGATAAAATAGGGGCAACGCATGAATAACGAAGACATACAATTAGTTGCTCTCGCAAAGCAAAATCCCAGGGAATACGAAAAGCTCTACACCAAATATTCCGACAAGGTGTTTAACTATTTTTGGTATCGCACAGGGCATGACAAGATGCTTTCAGAGGATCTGATGCAAGAGACCTTTCTACGTGGTTTTCAATATCTCAATCGCTTTCAGAATCGAGGATACTCCTATCTGACGTACCTCATCACCATTGCTCACAATGGCCTTGTCGATCACTATCGCAAACCAAAGTCCGTATCATTTGAGGCGATTGAGGATATTCCCTACGAAGTGACCGAGGATATCGAGAAAAAATCTGATGCCGAAGCACTCTGGCGAGCCATTCAGAACTTGCCGCAATCAAACCGAGACAAGCTTCTCATGTATTATCAGCAAGATATGTCGATAAAAGATATCGCTACCGCCACAGGCACTACTGAAAATGCTGTAAAGCTTTCACTTTCTCGTACAAGAAAAAAGCTCAAAGACCATCCATACATCAGAGACATTGCGGGCTTTGCTGACAAAAAGCGCAAGCAAACTCACGCCAAGTTTTTGGATAAATAGAGAGACACCTTTTGAACCCTTTTACGTTTAACTGGGTATGAAGGATAAAATTATCAACATATTCAAGCATAAAAACGCGATGGCCATCGTCTCGGTGCTATTAGTAGCGAGCGTGATTGCTAACGTATATTTCTTGGCACAGCCAGCTGTTGCGCCTACAGTTACGCAGACAAGCACTGCAACGACCAGTACTGCAGTCATCGAATCCCCGTACGGTTACAGAAATGAAGTTGTAACAATATATGACGGCAAGCAAGCCAAGACATATTCAACCACGACTCCGATCACCGAGGCTGATGTGAAAGAAATGCGGGAAAATGTCATTCGCCATCAGAAAATGATGGATGAGAATTTTAGAAAGCAGGATGAATTGTTTAGAAGTTTTTGGTACTCGTTCTAGGATGACACCTTTTTATAAAAGACACGTTTAATAAGTTGTACAGTGAGGTGGTCACTCACTGTGGTACATAAAAAGAATTAGTGATACTTAAGTCAAACAATGTGAACAAACACACAACGGTGGCTCAAGAAATTCATTCGTTCAATTTCTGATGCCACATAATCTAAGACAACTGAATAGTGCACGTATAAAAACTCGCACTGACGAGTAACAGAAAACCGATAGTTTTCTTAAGTCTGGAGGAAACCAATTTCGGTATCTCCAGATTTATGTTTAGAGACAAGTACCACCCTTGCAGCAGATCGATACCAAGGGCATTACCAGAATCTAATCATCAACACTCCTATGAATACAGCAATCAAAAAGGTAGACAACAACTCTCTCCAAAGACGCAATGAATTCTCGAGTCCTTTCTCACTCATTGATAGATTCTTCGATGATGCACTGGATCCATTTAGCATGATGGCACCGAGCCTTTTCCGCAATCGCGGACTCGGCAACGTCAACACGCTGTTTCCGAAGGTAGATGTTGAGGAGACAGAGAATGAGATAAAGGTAACTGCTAATATTCCAGGAATCGATGCAGAGAAAATCAATGTTGAGGTCGGAGATGACTATCTATCACTCTCCGGCAAAATTGAGAAAGAGCAAAAGTCCGAAGACAAACGTGGCAAAGTATACCGCTATGAGCGTGAGTTCGGCGAGTTCCGCAGAGAGTTTGCACTCCCTGCGAGAGTGAACAAAGATGGCATCGTTGCCAAGTCAAAGAACGGCGTGCTATCCATCACTTTGCCAAAGTCTGAAGAAGAGAAAAAGAAAAAGGTGAAAATAGAAGTCGAGTAGTGGAGAGTTATTGAACAAAAACCCGCGTGATGCGGGTTTTTGTTTTGGTTGTTTATACACATTTCGCTAGCTGTTCCCTCGTCGGCCGGACCAAGGGATAAATCCCGTCTTTCAAATTTGGGATATAATGATATTCATTTGTGGTCCGGAAATAGGTAGTTATTACGTCCACGGTAAGAGCCCTAGTGACAAAACTTCACAATTTGTGGGGTTTTGTCTTTTTTGGAATAATCTTGCAAAAAGTTGTCGCATTGTTTTACAACACAATAAATTTTATATTATTGCAAATAAGTCATTTTTGAGTAATATTCGAGACAGAACCAAACAGAAAGGACTTGCACATGAACATGAACCCATACGTCGGTATCACCGACTTCACCAGTTTCGATCAGGTGACGAAAATGCTCGAGGTGTTCCGGAGACACAAATCTTCCGGATCGCAGCGTGTGCTGCACATTGGTGTCATGATGAGCTTCAAAACTCTGAATGGCATCGAGACCAGGTGGTCTAAGGCATTTCCGCCGAAGGGTACGATTGCAGACATCTTCCGTCCGGATGACGACGATGTTTACTACTGTCTCCATTACGCGGACTATGACCACGACACCAAGTTCACCGACCTCGCTCGTGGACTTGAATACGCTGGACCATTTGTCCATGCCGTTCAACTCGATATGCCTTGGCCCGATCCTGGAGTCGTTGCAAGTGGTGTTCACACGTCACGCAAACAGATCGAAGTGATTCTTCTGGTTGGCAAAAGGTCCATCGACGAATGTGGTGGCGATCCGGCTGAAGTTGTTCGGCGACTCGAGGACTACGACGGAGTGATCCATCGTATCCTTCTCGACAAGAGCATGGGGCGAGGTCTCGGCATGGATGCCGCAGGACTCATTCCGTTCGCACAAGCGATCAAGGATCGGTTTCCGAACCTGGGACTTGTCGCTGCTGGTGGCCTCGGTCCCGACAGTATCGGCCTGGTCGAACCTCTCGTCAAAGTATTTCCTGACATCTCGATTGATGCCCAGGGGAAACTTCGCCCGAGTGGAAGCGCACTCGATCCGATTGATTGGGATATGGCCGGTGCATACCTCGTCAAAGCACTCGAACTTCTCAAGTGAGAAGACCTCACAAACCCCGTTTCGTGGATCAACCACGAGGCGGGGCTTTTTTTTTATTTGTATTTCCTCATCTCTTCAGCCGTTGGTCGCACTATTCCAAAGAAACCCTGTTTGATATTTTAGAGGTTCGAGCGCGCTCCAATTCTTCTTCTACCGCCTGATGATAACAAGACCTCAGCTGGCAAGTGGAAAGCATTGAGTTTGTTTACATTTTTTGTTTATTGTTAATTTACTCAATATTCATTTTAACCTTCAGTATATATAACAAAAAAACAAGCAATAGATGATATACTTACACCATGACTGTGTTATGGATTGATTCTATCGGACCATTTATTTTGGTGGTGTATCTTGTAAGTCAATAAAATTGTTTATGAGAACTAAGATTGTAAGAGTAAACGACAAATTTCAAAAGGGTTACAAATACCAGCTTACTGAACCAGTGGGACGGAATTTTCATCCAAATTTCAAACCAGAGCTTACACCAAAACAGATGCTCGCACTTGGCGTTTTTGGCGGTAAGTACATGACAGATTGCAAAAAGGAGTTTCCAAATGACTGGTTTACGCGCGCCAAACTTTCGCCAGAACATCATGACGATGCTCTCAACTTTTTCCATAAACACGCCAGCCAGCCTCTCAAAGTCTGGATTGAGAATGGTTGGATCAATCAAGGGCACGATCCTCGTGGCTGGTTTCAATGGTATTGCCGTTACTACATGGGCAGACGGCTCCCGGGCGAAGACGATCGGCAGATCAAACGATGGATTGCTATTCGCCGGCACATATCCCAGATCAAGAAAAATTGCCGACCGAAGGATTTAACCTGTCGTCCTACTCAAAGGCAGGCAGTACTCCATTGGGCATATGATAGTAGAAAAATCTAGCGATATTTATCCATTCCGCTCTTTTTGTTTTGTAATTTCGCCTTATCGGTTATACCAAGCCTTTTGCCATGCTCTCATATCAGCGATTTCCTTATTTTGGGCTGTAATGATTGCATTCGCGAGATCCTTTATCTCTTGGTGTTTTGCATTGGTGAGTGCAAGTCGTGCCATTTCTACTGCACCTTGATGATGGACGATCATTTCAGTTATGAATGCATTGTCAAAATCATCTCCTGTTTTTCCCTCGAGCTCAGCATTCATTGATGACATCATATCTGCCATACTCATCATATCCGCCTGGTTACTCATCATTGAGCCGTCTGGCATTCGGTGCATTCCTCTTGTGTTCTGACTCACCACAGGGGTGGCGGTATTACTTGCTCCCAATGAGTAGCCGACTCCGAGGCTGAGAACTAATGTGATAAGTACTATAATAATTACTGAATTTTTTTGCATAAATTTATTTGATGTTAGTTTAATAATCAATAATCGAACACATCCATCTGACAGATCATCCGTACTCCCTGATTGCGGTCTTCGTAAATTTCATAATTGATTTATATAAAAAACAGAAGCAGTCCGGCGAGAATCGCCATACCAAAGTCTTCAATAAGCGTGACATAGGTTAGGGGTACTTTGAGGAAGGTTCCAAGGCATGCACAAATGAACGGCTCTCTCTTGGCGAGCTTGATCGCTACACCTATACCGCTGAAAGTCATGACAATAAGTTCAGTCCATAGTAGCCATACCGGGTGATATCCAGCAAGCATAGATAGACCAAAAGAAAGCTCAATGAATGGATAGGCATATCCATATGTCTTTACCCGACTGGCTAGAAGGTCATAAGTTGAATACCCTTCGGCAAAACCTTTGAGATCCATGAGCTTGAATCCTGCAAAGACTAGGAAGAAGCCTGTCATAAATTTGATGATGAAGTCGGTAAGAGAGAACGAGTTGCCCCAGAGTGATACGATCGACACAACGATGATCATCAAAATAATAACTATTAGCGGCATGTAACTTTTCCAGGTAAGTAGACCTAAGCCTTTGTCTTCAATATGACTAACCTTTGGTTTTGATCCAACTTCTATAAGAGTCATACCGCATTTTGGGCAATTGCCTGGAACTTCGCTCATTACCTCTGGATGCATTGGACATGTATATTTCATATTATTATTTTTTACGTTTTAGTTTATAAACTTTCAAAATTTCATTTGCTGCTTTTGTTTCGCTACCATGCTTAATCTGATGGATGACATGGGTGGTGAGGTGATTCTCCAGAACCAAATCCTCAATACCTGAAAGTGCCTCTTTGATTGCTGAGGCTTGGGTAATTATGTCTATGCAATACTTTTCCTCACCAATCATCTTTTGAAGACCGCGAATTTGACCTTCGATAATTTTCAGGCGAAGTGTAGCTTTCGATTTAATATCTTTTCTCATATTTTTATTATACCCCCTAGGGGTATAAAGAATCAATATGGAGGGAGGGGATTGGTTACCGTGTGGAGCTAAATTGACCAATCACAAAAACAGTGTTACTTTAACTAAGTAGCACCTTTTCAATTTCACCCAGAGGTGTGCAGTTCCAAACCAACCAGACCTTATGGCCACAATCAAAGCGATAGTGGATCCTTTCATCCATGAATGGGGTCACTTGCCGAAGCGGAAAAGCAGTGCCGTGAAAAAACTACTGCGGACATTCATGAAGCGTATTGGAGGATTCACGGAAAGTGCTCGGGCTGAAGAGCTCCGGGCACAACATCCTAAAGATTACACCGCTTGCAGTTCATGTGGACTCTGTCCCAAAACACATTTCGAAATGGGATACTTTCAGACTGCCTACGCTATCTTGTACGCAGTCTGCTACCGGAAGGACTTCATGTGTCATTCCAATCAGCCAGACTTGGAAAAGACTGGTCAACTCGATACACGTCGTCTACGGCTATGTGGAAACATGGAAGTGGTCCTAGCCGGTCATCCGGAAGAACTAATCGAAATCTCGTTTAAAACCATGAATGCCATCAGGCAAATCATGCTTCGTCCGGTGAGGTAAAACTCAAAGCGCCCTTCTTTCCCTCGTGAAAGTCGGAGCGCTTTTGTTTTTCCTTTATTATCTAAATACTTGCAATACGTACAACTAATTTTAAACCTAATTCTGCAATCTCACAGCTGTACCATCTGTATTTGTATGATATATATATGTCTTTCCCTCCGCTTGCATAGTCACCTCATATCCAGGTGTAATAGCCATCAAACAGCTTTCAGCTGGACCGCCCAAACCAAGGCATGAATCTGACCATTCTTTTTCAAACGCTGTCATGACCAATATCTTTCCTTCATCAATTTTGATGTCTTCCGCAAGTTGTTTTCGGGCTGCGCTTACACCAGCAGGTACGGGAAGATTGTGAATGCTACCTTCAGGGGCATTTTCAGCAGAATTTGTAGAAGGATTATTCACGGTCTTATTAGAGGTTGCATAGGTAGCACCTAATGCAACGAGCACTATGATCAGGATTATAATTGATGTTTTTTTCATATTGTAAATTATAGCATAACACTTAAACATCATATCCAACAGGTGCAATGGCTTACATCTATCCCTAGAATTTAATTTAATCATCATATTCTCATGATATGATCTACACATGAATTCAAAATGGTGGAAGTTGATAATAGCCATAGCTGTATCCGAACTAGCAGGTATAATCGGATCAATTTTCACTGTCTCAGCAATCCCTAATTGGTATACAACACTCGCAAAACCAGCACTTAATCCTCCGAGCTGGATATTCGGTCCGGTATGGATAACACTCTATGCGCTCATGGGCACTGCAACATTTTTAGTATGGACAAAAGGCTTAGAGCGCGATGATGTCAGAAAAGCACTCAGGGTCTTTGGTTTTCAACTAGTGCTCAATGCAGCATGGTCAATTGTTTTCTTTGGTCTAAAGAGTCCTGGGTGGGCATTCGCAAACATCGTCCTAATGTGGATTGCAATTATTTGGACAATGATTCTTTTTTATAAAGTTTCAAAACCGGCAATGTGGTTACTAGTGCCTTATATCTTATGGGTCACATTTGCTTCATATCTAAATTATTCGATCTGGATGATCAATTAGTAAAATTTAATAATATATAATTACATTTATGAAAGGCTATATTCAAAACATAGAGAGACTATCACTCGAGAATGATAATTTTCGAAAAGTACTTTATACATGCAAAAACTGTCAGCTGGTATTGATGTCATTGCTCCCAGGAGAGGAAATTGGTGAAGAAGTACATGATGTTGATCAATTTCTGCGAATTGAGCGCGGTACTGCGACAGCGATTCTGAACGATATCTCCCATAATATAGAGGACGGAAGTGCCATTATCGTTCCTGCTGGCACAATGCATAACTTGATAAATACCGGCGACAACCCTTTGAAGCTATATTCTCTATATATGCCACCTCATCATCGTGATGGGGTAGTGCATGTGACAAAAAGTGAAGGAGAGACTGATACAACTGACCAATTCGATGGAGGAACTACAGAATAGTCATTTATTTACAATCTTCGGTTATAGGGTGTAAAATTAAATAATTAGGAGTAGAACTATTAACCAGAAAATTAAATATGACACAAGATTAAATATGACAAAAGCAAATTATGTTGACGGTTTTGTCCTTACAGTTCCAAAGGATAAAACTGCTGAGTATAGAAAGATAGCAAGGGAAGCGAGCAAGGTTTGGAAAAAATTTGGAGCGCTTGATTATAAGGAATGTATTATGGATGATCCAAAGCCAGGACATGTAACTTTTACCTTCGACAAAATGTCTAGGGCAAAACCTGACGAATTAGTCTGGTTCTCATATATAACCTTTAAATCTCGCAAGCACCGTGATTCCGTTAACAAACAAGTTATGGACTACTTTGATAAAAAGTACACTAAAAAAGATATGAAAATGCCATTCGATATGAAACGGTTCGCATATGCTGGGTTCAAAGTGGAGGTGAGTATCTAATCGTAAATGAATAATTATCTTCATGGCTGAACTCAAGACCAAGGCAACAAAGGAAAGTGCACTTAAATTTTTGCAATCTATTAAGCCTGATGAAAAAATGCAAGATAGCCTTGTGCTACTCAAGATGTTCAAGGAAATTACAGGGGAGAAGGCTGTAATGTGGGGTACGAGTATGGTGGGGTTTGGGAAATATCATTATAAATCTGATAGAAGCAAACAAGAAGGCGATTGGTTTTTGACAGGATTCTCTCCACGAAAACAGAATCTCACATTATATGTACTAAATGGAAATGAAAACATAGAAGATGAATTGTTTAGTAAGCTAGGTAAATATAAGGCAAGCGTTGGGTGTCTATATATCAATCGGCTTGCGGATGTAGATCAAAAAATACTTGCAAAATTAATCAAAAAGTCATTCCTTTTTAAAAAAAAGACTTACAAAGTAATAAACTATAAGGGTAATTAGTCTCGTTTGACTTGGATTGCATATTTTGTAGTATGAAAATATACTTATGGTATGGAAGAAGATGAGGAAAAAAAGGCTAAAAGAATTCGAGATCGATGGAAGTCGGGTAATACCTGGGGCATAATCGGTATATTCTTTCTATTGCTCGCTGGGTCACGTTTTGGCTTTGGTCCTAATGGACAACCAGGATCTCAAATAGTCACAGGTCAGCCAGATCAATCAACGACTGCACTTTCTTCATCAACTAGCTCTAGTAATAGAATTTCCGGTAGATTCGATCCTCGGGATGCTACATATGTTATTGAGGGTGTACAAGTCACGTTGGTTGACGGAATATCTGAACAATCAATTCCATATTCATCCGCAAAGGTCATTACAAAATTT
>JACCDV010630781.1_pt1 | contig 16498 bp, 23 predicted proteins | sample 7446131 | NCBI WGS metagenome assembly JACCDV01 (sample SAMN15323448, study PRJNA562643) | freshwater metagenome | isolation source: river surface water | place: USA:Blue River Watershed | collected 2017-08-17 | reverse complement strand
TACGGACCTGACCCCCGTAACTGTTCGATGCCCAATGGACCATGCAACGTGTGCGCAGAACTGCTTGAGGTGGCACAGGCACTCGTGGAGTTGAAGAATTCGGAGACATGTCCGATGTGTGAAGAGAAGGGGTCCTATCGTCCGCATCCCGCAGACCTCAAGTGTTCGTCATGTGATGCCAAGGTGTGTGTCAAATGTATGCATGGATGTCGTTACTTCTGTCCGCTCGTGCGCAAACGTCGGGTTGTGAAATCTTCGTAAGGAACAAATGTGGATCTGGGGTCTTCTTCTGCTTGCACTTGTCATTTTTTTCATGTATTGGTGGAACACAGGATTGCGTGACCGCCCCACGACAGGAGGTTGCTCTGCCTGCGCCAAACGAAACAATGTCGCACCGGTAGAGTAAAATGGACCCCGACTACAAGGCAACAGGTGCTTCAATGGCATGCCCTTCGGGCAAGATTCGCCGCATGGGATACAGCGCGGTTCGCAAGGGAAAGACGATTCGCGTGAAGTCTGCGTGTATCAAGGATCGTGGCGCAAAGGGGCGCTGGCAGACGGTTCGCCGCATGATGGGTATTGGTCCTCTCAGTCGCGGAGATCTCGTGTCCCTCGGATACTCTCACACCAAGGGAACCACTGCTCGCCACGAGGCAATCGACAAGGCGGTTTCCAAATACGGTCGCGCCTCTACCATTCGCAAGTTGAATGCGATTGCGACCTACAGCAAGCGCACTGCTCCTTCTCGTGCCACCGTGTACAAGCGCGACATGCACTATGTGCAGAAGAAGTTCGCATAAAAGAGTAATGGCGCGCAAAGTTTCATGGATTTGGGTCGCGGCGGGTGTGGTTGTGGTGGCAACAATTGCAGTGATTGTGGTTGGAGGATCTCTCACGCCGATGACCAAGTGTCCCGGGTCTCAGGTCTATTGCCCGGGTGTTGGGTGTGTTTCGGGACAGGACAAGTGTTTCCCGGGGTCGAAGGGAGGTCCGTCCGTCGTCTTTTCCAAGGAGACCTTCACCCAGTGGCCCGGAGCAGGGGTTCGTGCGAAACCCCCTGTCTATGAAGTAGTGAAGGAGTCCTTCGTAAACAAAAAGTGCCCCGATGGCACTCGTTCGGATGGTCCTTGCCTCCTCGAATTTCCCACCTTTTAACCAATGAAGAACAGAGGAATTAACGCAATCCCGTCTGTCGAGAACAATGTGCTCGCGGTGACAGGCAACCTTGCGTTAATTGCCGTGATCTACCTCTTTTTGGGCGCAACGGTTTCGTATGTGCTCAAACGAGTCTTCCCGACGTACGACAGTGAATGGGAGGCGTGGCCCAAGTGGATGCAGATTCTGGATGTGTCCGCCGAGGTCGCGATTATTGTCGTGACGGCATTCTGGATTTCGTATTTTGCTCGCTTTATTATCCCAATTATCCCCGTGCCTGCCACCCTGGAGCATCTCCTGGAGTCAGCAGGTGGACAGGTCAGTTTTCTGTATGCGTTGTTTGTGTTCTTGGAAGTCCTCGACGACAAACTCATCCGAGTCTATAAAGATATTTTCGAGTGAAAAGACAAACAAATGTGGGCCAAGTTGCTTTTCTCTGCCGTCCTCTTCTACGCCTTTGTTCCTGGCGTTCTCCTCAACCTCTCCACCCCCGTGACCTCCCCTGCCGTCACGCACGCCATCCTCTTCGCCCTCGTCTCCGGATTCGTCTGGAAGGCGGCGAAGCCCATGCTCCCCCGCATGTAAGAAAACGGATTTGAACACACCAACAAAGTCTCCAAGAGGGACAAGATGACAGACAACGACTCAACATCAACACTCTCCCGTGAGGATGCCCTCACACTAGAGTGCGACGATACCGATGATGAACTCAAGATTGAGACCTATATTGTAGAACCCTCCGTAGATGGAGAGGTTGATTACCCAGACACAGAGTCAGAGGATGCGGAAGATGAACTGCCGTGGTTGACTGACGAAGAGATTGCCGCGATGGAAGAGGCGGATGCCCAATGGCGCAATCCGGATGCATATTATTACGACTACCCTGGATATGACCCCGCAGGGGAGATCTAAGAACGAGTGTTCTTTTGTAAAATAGCGACATAGATTCCATTCCACCAATTCTTTCCTGCCTGGTCAAACGGAGTGTGTGAATTATCCCATGTTAATCTGATTTCTTTTTCATATAGTACCGTTAGGTTTAACTTCTGAATAGAGTTCAATGTTCCATCTCGAACATCCTTCCAGTTCCAGTCATCCACTATAAAAATAAATACATCGTCTAGGCAGTTGTAGTAGTGCAACAGCGCTTTGTAATGACTTTCGTTCGTATGATTTCCATCGTACATGTAAATATTGAATTTTGGCAGTGTAGAGACGTCTACGTTAAAGCAATCATCCTCGATAAACGTTGCGTCATTCTCTCCCTTGAACTTTTCAAAATTTGCCAAAAATTCGGCTTTGGGACCTCCGAGTTCACTCCAATTGTCGATGCACGTAACCTTTGCCTTATTGTTGCACATCGCAGAACATACGGAACTCCCTTTCCAAGTTCCTATCTCCAAATATCTTGCGTCGGGAGTGTTTAGTAGGTTATTGTAAAAATGTCTCGTTTTTGTCCCACTCATACCGTCCATCTCAATAATCTCCTTTGTAATCCTTGAAAAATGCTGTTCAGCATTTCGAAACGATGTCTCGACAAGAGATTTGTACGTTTCCATGCTATAACTACGACAGTCTATGAAAACGGATTTATGCGTGCGAAGAGGTTACCCGGCGGTGCAATCCCGATGCATATTATTACGACTACCCTGGATACGATCCCGCAGGGGAGATTTAACCGAGACGAGATGTATGTGTGATGATATTCCAGAGGATTGGAGAATTGTGCAACTCGAAAATTACATTCCAGAATTCGGGGGACTTTATTTCACTTTTTCGCAGGTCGGTTTGAATATCCACTTCCGTAAGAGTGATACATTTGTCAAACCAAGTCAGAAGGGTATTGCGTTCGGGATACTCCTCGGGAGACTCGGATTGAATGTATTCGACACACCGCTGAAGCAGAAACTTGCGACTCTGGAGGTCCAACGACAGCAGGTTCCGCTTGAAATTAACAAGAGCAACTGCGGGAGGCAGTGTGTTGATTGCGATGAGAGACATGTGTGGGTATGGTGTTGCGTGTGAAAACGGATTTACGTGCGTGTGCGTGCATTTTTTCAAGGATGGAAACTCTTTACGTTCTCGAGTGCGAAGACAACAAGTGGTACGTTGGGAAAACCAATGATATCCAACGCCGATTCAAGCAGCACACGGAAGGAAAGGGATCCGAATGGACTCGCGAGTATGCGCCCATTCGAATCGCAGAGACACGCCAAATCACAAGCGTCCACGATGAGAATAATGTGACAAAGGACCTGATGAAGAAGTATGGAATTGACAATGTTCGGGGAGGAGCATATGCGTCAATCGACTTACCAGACGAAACGGAAGACATGATTCGCCACGAATTGCGTGCTGTGAATGACAGTTGTTACAAGTGTGGGAAGAAGGGACATTTCGCAAACCAATGCAAGCGAAAGTCGTCCTTTGTTGGAACGTGTGGATGTGGGAAGGAATTTCTCGATTTTGATGAGTTTATGAATCATCAAAAGGGGTGTTTGCCTCGCCAAGTTGCCTCTCAAAAAGCAGTCCCCAAAAGCGGCACTTGTTATCGCTGCGGACGTCCTGGGCACTACTCCCCAGACTGTTATGCTCGGCGGCATGTAAGGGGGTATGAACTTGACGACTAAATCCAAAAACCAACTTTCGTGTATGATGTGTCATTTTTTTATGGCAACGCCAAGTGCGCAATATCAAGCACTTCATAAGAAATATGAAACCATTTTTGACGATGTGATGACACAATACAAATCAGGACAGATCTCTGCGGTTGAAGCGTGGGGTCGGATCCCTGGACACCCTCGAGTTCAATACGCATGGACGGCAGTGACTGGCGTTTCAAGTCCGTTTCAAGGGAATCATGATCTACATTCGTTGTACATGGACGTTATTCGAGCGTCGGGGCGAAATCCAGACATGGGACAATATGCGTTGGATCCTGAGTGGTCGCGCGTTCATCTTGGACAGTATTCGGAACGGAAAAACACAGAAGCAGATGAGTATACTCGCGCAAACACGGCAGCAATTCAATACGAACAAGACCTGAAACGACGAGAACATGAGCGAACGCGTCGATGCGACGTTCTCGATGAACAAGAGGAACGAATTGCTCGAATTGTGCGCCGAGTTTTGCAAGAGATGTGAAAACGGATTTACGTGCGCGCGCGTGCATTTTTTCAATGGCACTCTTTCGCGACTTGCTGACTGCCGACAAGGTTTCATTTGAAATTCAAGGCAACCACACTGTGTATTGGATGCCTGCCAAGATCTTCAATCAACTTCCCATCAAGCGCTGGAAGCACAACCGTCCTCCCGACGAGACTCGGGTTGCCGAAATCCGTGAGTGGATTCAGAGTTCCAAACGCGTGGATGGAATCATTTATCTGGCGTGCGTAGACAACGAGATCGTTTGCTACGAATCCAATCATCGTCGGGAAGCACTCAAGGGAATCGAGGGACTTCACAACATCCTTGTGGATATGATGTGGGATGCGACGGATGAGAGCGTAAAGCAGGAATTCTTCCGTCTCAACAAAGCAATCTCGGTCCCCGAGTTGTTTGTGACAGAATCCACTGAGGTCAAACTCGACGACCTTCTCCAGATGGTCAATGGATTCTGTATGAATTATGGAAAACTTCAGTCTCCGAGCAAACATCCTCAGCGTCCCAACTTCAATCGAGACAACTTGATGCAAGACATCCACGACATCGCGAAGGAGACTGGATTGGGAGTTGAAGAGATTGTGTCACGTCTTCTCCAGTTGAATCATCGACTTGGTGCGCGAGACAAGTCGAAATTGTCCAAGACCGTTATTGAGAAGTGTGAGAAAACTGGACTGTGGTTGTTTGCGTGGAAGTCGCGTTTGACGGCAACAGACGTTGCTCTCTAAAAACGGACTTTGGTGTATGATGTGTTAATTTTTCAATGGCAATTGTGACGGCACGCGTGTCGATGACACGACCGATTCCAATGCGAATCCTTGCGTTGTCAATGCGACTTGAGACGACGTATTTTGTCGCGGAACTCACCCCCGTTCTCGAGGGTCTAACGCAATTGCGAAAAGATGTCTCTGATTTGGTCCAGCGTTGTGACATTCTTGATGAACGCGTGGAACGAACCCGAAATCGAATTCTTGAACTCATTTCAGACATTCAACCTGTTTGGAATGACGCGTACAATCTGTGTGGAGATCCCGAGTGTGACGGAGACTGTATGGTGTGTCGAGATGGCGAGTACCTTGGAGAAGAAGACTACGAAGAAAAGTATTGTCGACGAGGACGAAGATAAATTACAAGGAAGTCGCACCCTAAGAACAATGGACATCATCGTAGGCAATACATTTTTGCGTTCGACTCCCAACAAGCGCCGTCATTTGATGGCAAATGTCGACAAATACGTCACGAACGCCGCGTTCATTCAACTGGTTCGTCAAATTGACCCCAACGACAAGCGGGGCGCACAGATTACCAACATCTGCCTCCAGATGGGTGCGTTCAACAGTCAGTCGCAACTCTGGGACGAGGTAGAAGTTTGGTTGTTGTCGTGACCTCCAAAAACGGATTTGTTCAGCACACATTCTATCGGAATTGCCAAAATGGCAGACAACAACATCACTCTTGGGGGTGGCGCCGGCGAGACCGGGACTGCTACCCCAGGGAGTAACCGAGGAACGGGCGCAGGAGGCGCTGCGACAAACGTGAATGGAATTGCATTTGAAACCAAGACATCAAATGAACCTCGTCTGCTTGCATCTGGGTTTGAGCGGAAACCGATTCCGAAATGCAAGGGAAAATATGCATACTTTCTTGAGAAGGACTCGACCGTATATCTCACGCAGAACGGTCTCAAGCAATACATGATGTCAACGTTCGGTATCGAATTGTTTCGAGAACCGGACGAGGCATACCTTCGAAAGGAGGGCGATACATATGTCCTCAAGATTCTAGAGAAGAAGAACCAGAACGTAGAGGGAAGTGTAGACACAAAACTCCTCTCTGGGAACAGTTTTCGGCGAGAGTACCAAATTGCATTAGACGAGAGATTCCGAGTGGAGTATGCATACTGTATCTCCGATTTTCTGAAGCGGAAGTATGTATTGGACGACAAAAAATACAGAATTCTTCGACAGATTCTGTCGGAAGACAAGATTCCCGTGTTCTTTGGGGATGACGAGGACTACTTTACACAACTGGATGAGTGGATCCGTTCGTAATTAAGACTTCGGTCGCAGTTGATGAAGGGTCTTTGGAGTGAATTGCACGACGTACACCAATTTTTTTCGTCTGAAAGGGAAGTGGAAACTCGGTTGCCAGAAGAGGTACATCCGCATTGCTCATAACAAACTGTGTGGGCAATGCGCGAAGTAGAGTGAACAAGTTGGAGTGCATGTCTCCAGAGAATCCGTTTGCAACATACCCCACAAAGGAGGTTGCTGTCTCTGGAACATACGGAGGGTCGACATACACAAAGTCGCCTGCCTTGACTCGAGACAGTGCGCTTGTGAAGTCTTCGCATCGAAAGACGACTCGCTGAATCGCAGCAGACAATGCCAGAATTGTAGACTCGTCGATTGTGGGCGGAGACTTATAATGTCCAAAGGGAACATTGAATCCATTTGGTCCTTCGCGATAGACGCCTCGAAAACAGGTTCGGTTGAGAAACAAGAAGGTTGCTGCTGCCTCTGGACCTTCCTTTGGCATTGCGTTGAACATCGTTCGAATTCGATAGTAGAACTCTTCTTGGATGTCTGATGCAGTGTATTCGGACACCAATACATTGAAACAAGTCAGTAGATGATGCGGTTTCTCCTTCAGCATTGTGAAGAAGTTGATAAGCACGGGATTCACATCCGATGCATACAACGTACCCTTGACATCAATTCCACTGTCCAGGACTCCAAACAGGACACTTCCTCCTCCAAGAAAGGGTTCGTAGTAGTTCTGAATCGTCCGAGGAAACTCGGCGAGAACTTGCTCGAGAATCTGCGTCTTTCCACCTACCCATTTCAGTGGAGTCTTCATTGGTAGACTCGATCGACCAATCTGAAAACTTGTCCGTTTTTATCGTACCCACCCGGGCATTTAAACACAAGCGCGCTTATGCACATAATGTCAGGAACCGTCAATGCTGCGGGATGGTACAACTCCACGAATCGTGAACTCGAAAATGCGTCTCTTCCTTCTGTTATCTCGGAGGACATCCACAACATCGAACATTATTACAACAACCGCGGACCGTCTGCGCCGATCGTCCAGATTCTGTACGGATCATATGTCCACGATGGTACACCTCTTTTCTTTCGTGCATCGAACATGCCGCACACAGAAGATATCATCGAAAAGAAGTTCACGGCATTCGCACCTAAGCAGGCAGAATCTATGGTTGCGACCCACGGATACGGAGGAGTTCTTCCGTCAATGTACATCGGTGGCAATCTCGAGATCCAATTTTTGGATTTGGGGCGCTGGAAGCGAATCGCACTCGATATCGAAGCACAGCGTGGCGAATGTGAGAAAAAGCAGCGTCTAACAACACTTCCTTCCAAAGCAATGTCACTGGGTGTTGGAGGCATTCCTCTGATTGAGAATGCGAAGGTGTGGCCCGTCGAACTGCTGGAACTCTTTAAAACGCACAATATTTGTACAATCGAACTTCATGAAAACCCAACCTTCAAGGGACATGGCAATATTCGCGAGACTCCGTTCTTTTCTCAGTTTCTAGAGTCAGTTCAAAGTCAGTTTGAAGAGATTCTGACGACGAAAGTGGATGTAACGGGGATTTATATTGATGATAACAACACGGTCACGCAGTACAAACTACCCTACAACTTTTATCAGAAACTTCACAATCCAGAAACGCGTGCGTTTCCAAAGTCGCCCTACGGTATTGCGGATCTCGAGGTCTGCAAAACGGTTGACGTTGACTACACCGATACGAGCGTGCATTGTCGTACGACAATTGGCGATGTTCCTATCTTTTTTGCAATTACAGACAAGGGATGTCAATCTGTGAATCCAATCCCGGATTTTACGACTCGGTTTCAAGTTCGAATTGGGAAGGTCAATGAAGACACATATCGGTACGCGAGTGCATTGACCGTTGACCCCAAGCATCCCATGTATATTCAAAATCTACAGGCATTTGCAGACGGTCTTCTTGTCAATTTGAGTGGATACAGAATGACACTGAAACCGTTGATGGGACGACTCCAGCGTTCGCAGTATCTTCCATATATGGCACACACTCGAGTATTGGTAGATGTTTGCGATCAAGAGACGAAACGTAAGTTCATTGATGCAAAGGCACATAAAGACACATCTTCACTAAAGACCATTCGTTCCGGGACTGCCAATTTGCTAGAAACTGTCGTAATCACCCTTTGCAAGTTGTTGAAGAAATGTCCGACCGATACAGACTTGTATCGTGAACTTACTGAAATGCAGGTGGTTCGTCGTCGAAACCAGAGAAAGGCAGTTGAGCGGGGACATTCGTACGAAAAAAACTGTCTTGATATGCTACAGCAGGCATTTGGTTCCTCTACATACTCTGTGATAGGGAACGACATCGCAATTCGTCGCAGTTTTCTAGGAACAGAAGACAAACAGTATCAAGGCATTGATATCTTGGTTCAGTCACAATGCGGGGTTACTATCGCGATCCAGTGTAAGCGAAAAGAGCGCGTAAGTGCACCAGATTACGAATCATTCATTCGCACTCTTCAGTATGCGCGAGAGAAGTACCCATCTGATTACATACACGGATTGTTTGTAGTTCAGAAACCAATCGATGTGAATCAGAACTGTTTTGAACTACTCGAAACCCCAGGTGTAAATCTGGTGTATGTCCCCGACAAACAACTTGACAAACTTACGGCACGTGTAACATCGACATTGAATTATTACACTACACAGAACTGATAAACTCCCAGTTCAAATACTCACAAATCTTCTTCCAAATCTGGTCATGTGCAATCAGGCGATCGCGAGACTTCAAGAGTGGAAAAAACGCTTTGTATTCGTCGAGTTCGAGGAGTTCAAAGAACTTGTAGAGGATGTAGGAATAACTCAAGAAGTTGGTTCGGTCATCGGGACAGTAGAGTAGGAAGGGTGCCTGAATCTCCTGAAACATTGCTCGAATTTTCTCTTCAATCTCAGGCGTAATGGTAGGAGGCGGATTTCCATTGAGGCGAGAGAGAATGTGAGCGCGATGTTCATAATACTTACTGCGTCCCAACTTCTTGAGGATTTGGCGAATGTCCTCCTCCGACAAGTCGGCGATGTTTGTGATGCGACGTTTGCGAATTTCCAGCACAACCTCGTTCATCACATCTTCGGGAATGATGGTGGACTCCTTCGCCTGGAACTGATTGAGAATCTCATTCAGATGGTTAATCTTTTTGTACGCATAGTTGTTGCGCTCCTTGGGAGGGTCGCGGAACGAGGGAAAATCCGACACAACCAGAGCATACTCTTCCGAACCACATTTGGGACATACCAAAATGCCTTCGGACGAAATCTCTTCGCGTGCCGTGTTGCATGCCACGCAGTGCTCTGTCAACTGGGTCATGGCATCCGGTGCTGCTGCCAACTTCATACGCTGGATGTATTCATCAAACATTTGTTTGCGCGTGGGACCCATGGACTCCTGATTGGGAGACGCAAAAAACTTGAGAAAGGTGTTGTTGTCCTTGAGTGTCGCAGAGGTTGAAATGGACGAACTGGAATCCTGCTTTTTGTAATAGTCAATGAGGATGTCCATGTTCTTCAAATAATAGTCCTCCACGGGATTCGACTGGGCAAGTTCCTTCTCAATCTCGCGGGCACGAGTCTGAAGTTGAGTTGCCTTCACAATCTCCGTCAAGTCATTTTTCGAGTACAATTCCGAGATGGATGTTCGGATTGTATCGAGTTCTGTCCGCAATGCCTCCTGAGCAATCGACGTGTCCTTCAAGGTCTGGATAACCTCGCGATGGACCGAATCAAGCGTTCCCGTCGTTGATCCGTTGCTCGTTGTGTCTCGTATCTTTCTCACTCTGAAGACATCCATTTATAAAACTCTTCACCTGGTTCCTGTAGATTGGATTTTGAAACAAACAAGGACGTTGACGTTGAAGGGCATAAATTGTCTGCTCAATCTCCATGTGGAAGTTTTTGCAAATGTATGCCAACGCCAAAAACCCACTTCGGTTCATTCCTGCTTGGCAATGAACATAGACCACTCCATTGCCCTGACGCAAAAATGTGTGGAGATACGCTTCGAACAATGGATACCAATCCAAGATGTTGTGTTGGTGGGTGTCGTGTGCATTCAAGCAAATGTATCGAGATGGATATGCACTTCGAAACCATTCCGGAGAATCGTTGTCGTAGGCACAATTAATAACATGAGTAATTCCACGCGCTGCCGCAAACCGTGGCGTAAGAATCGCACCTGGACCTACGAGAATGCGCATGTGGAAGTAGGCAGGAGGTTGCCGAAGATGGTCAGGCAAGGGCAGCATTGTTCTCTTCCCGGGGGAATCTGAAAGCGTCAATGGTCGCACCCAGGAACACCTCCTCCGGCAACGCCACACCATCCGGACCAATACCCTGCCTTCTTCCGGCACGGGCAAGGCGGGTTGTCTGCGGCAGCAATCTGTGCGAACTTGTCCTTTCCGACCTGGGCAATCTTCTGCATCACACGCATTGTCATTCCGTACGATGCACCGCTGTGGTAATCGTACAACTTCATCTCTGCGTTAATGCGGTCAAGGTGCTCGTCTCGTGTGAACATGAATCCAACACCGGCAGCAGGGTTGTACTCTGCCATCCATCCCCAGAGTCCGCACTTTGTGATTGCGTCATCGGCATCCTGGAGCATCTTTGCCTCATACTTGCTATACATCTTCTCGTAATACGAACTCATTTTGGGTAGAATCTACGTTCTATAGAACCGCAAATCCGTTTTACCCGAGAATGCCCGACAGGAAGTTGTTGAGAAGGTTGGTGAGCACAACGGCGGCAACTCCGAGAATCGCAGCACCGGTCCAACTCACGACACCCCCAGAGGTGTAGGCGTTGGGAACATACTGGAGAAGAAGGTTGCGGGGCGTGGAGAGCGAAATGATCGCACCCGCGAGGAAGATGGCGATATACATCGTGGTGTTGGAGGCGATGAAGCGAATCGCGGGCAGACTGGGTTTGAAGGTAGGAACCATCCCGGAGTGTCCCGGACTGGGACCACTGGGCATGGGGATAACAGGAGGAACCGACTGAGGTCCCTGAGGAGACGGGAGGAGGGCGTCGAGCGAAGTAGCGTCGTCCATTGTTTATGTAGAAGAGGAGGTTTCGCAACGAGAGTCCTCCACGCGATATTTGTAACATTTTCCATCAACCTTCACAACCTTGTCCACCATTTCTTTCAGTGGAAGTGCAGGGGTGCGAATAGAACTGTAGTCACGATGGAACAGCAAGACCGAGATTCCAAGACCAATGATGAAAGAGAAGAATGGAGACAACCGTTCAATTGCCTTGATGACTCTGTCGCCAGTGACAAACTGCATTATCTAGAGGCAAGCAAATTCAATGACCCCGTCTCAGCAGTGCAAGGGACCTCCTCGGAGACAAATCGCACACATCCCGAATCGGTGTGAAACGGGGATTCGTCGCGAGGTTGCGGGAGAACCTTGATTTTGCGCGTGGGGGGAACGATGACAGTCGACAACAGCATGCCGACAATTGCGCCAGCAACAATCCATTTGGGTTCAAGCATTCTTGTTTGGTAACGGCATATTTTTGACGAACTCTTCCAGTCCAAAGAAGACGAGGGTGATGAAGAATCCAGAATAGGGGATGAAAACAGACCCCGCGGTCGCGACATATTTCAGGGTTGTGTATCCTGCCAGCGCAAACGACCGCCACGTGATGAGGATGGAGAACGCATACACAAAGACTCCCAGCGCAATTCCAAGATACTTGAACACAGACGCAACGAGGTCTGCGCCATTGAATTTTGAAAGTTTGGACACATCAACATCGAAGGGCGAGGCAGACTTGGAACTTCCCAACTTGAAGTTCTGTCCTTCGGGAATCTCGACAAACCGGCGCTTGCCCCTCTCATCAATGTAATTCACGACCAGACGACGCCCCTTGATAATGTTTCCAACGCTCTGGTTCTCTCGCATCTTCTCCTGAAGACGTGACTGCTCGAACTCCTGTGTCTTGAGTTGAATGCACACGTCGTCATTCGAGTTTCCACACAAATTGACCGCCTTTTCCTTTGCCTCTTTTTGCTCGGCAGGACTTAAATCGACCGTAGTGCCCTTTCCAAACACAGGGACCAATCCCGAGTTCACAGGAACATCGATGGACCCTTTTGATTTGATCATTTCCGCAAGCGTGGACGTTACATCCGTGCTGCTTCGTTCGTCTCCGAACGACGCCCCCACAATTTTGATGGACGACATTGTTATTATGAAGCAAAGACGAGATTGCCAAGACCGGAGACGATGCGCAGAAAGTTGATTGCCTCGACGTAGACTCCGACATTGTAGGTGTAGGTGAAGATGACATTGTCATTGGTCTGGACAACCGAAACCAGTTCAGAGGGATCATACAACGCGACCTGTGCGGCAGGAATGATAGTCGGATTCGGACTAAAGACAGTCGACTTCAAGACGCAGACAACTGTTCCGCCTCCTCCGGGAGTGGAGGTAGGAAGAGACTGAGGCAGAGGTTGCTGAAGAGTCACGCGAAGTGCGATTTTGTTGAAAACACTTCCATTCGCAGCACCCGAAGGTTGATACTGGTCGTGGTCCAGTGCGAACGAATACATGTAGACACCCGGAATCGCAGGGGCATCTCCCGTCGTGTGGCGATACATCTGGAGCAGAGAGAAATACCCAGCAGGTTTGGTCTTGAAGCGCTCCTTGCCATCAAAGAGCAACAGTCCATCAATCACCGAGTCGCGAGGATACACAGACGAAACTTGCTGCTGACCCGACGAATACATTGCTGTGGCAGGAGCAGTGGAGATTGCCGACCACGGTGCACGATCAGGATTTTCCCAATTCGTATAATTGTCCCAATCGTTGTCGAGAATCTTGTCGGAACGTTGGGACGCAAATACAATTCGAGTCACCAGGTTGAACATGGGAATTTCCAAATCTGTGTTTCCGCCAAACTGACCCTCTTTGTTCACATACCGAACCGTCTTCACAATGATCGCAGTGTCTGCCTTGGCAATCTGCTGCCACTCGGTCTCTGTGAGGTAAATGAAGTTGCCTTCCAAATATGGGTCGGGGAAGAAATTGGTAAGACCGGGATTGCTGGGAACTCCCGCAACGGTAGGAGGGGACAAGAAAAGGCGCATCGCATTGTAGTTCTCGTCTCCGTTCGGTTTGACGCGCTGTCCGTAGGTGAGACTGTCGGGATTCACGTCGATAACCGTATACAAGTCATTGAGGTTCCGCAGAGTCACATTGATATAGACCTCCGAATTCTGAAGTGCTGCCAATGGCAGTGCCAATCCGGGATTCTCTGCGAACCAAAAGTGAAGAGGAATCACCAACTGCCGACTGCGAATACTGGGTTCCGGAGTTGTCGTCATGGGCATCGCAGAGGGAGTTGACGCAGGCGTAATCGCGTGAGGATACTGTCCCTGACGGTCATAGGCATTTGCGGGGTCATACAGTTCGGGAACATTTCCGACCATCTGATCCACAATCAGTCGCTTGTTCCGGTCGTGGGTGAGATACGAATAGAACTTCAACCATTCTCCACGAAGACGCTGGATGACCTGACCATTCATCACCAAATCGACGTGGTCGATCATGTTGTATCCAATATTCTTGATCCACTGGAACTCAAATCCAATCGAGTTCGACGAGGATGCGTTTGCACCGTATCCTGGGGGCAACGTCCCCACACTCCGAAGAGGAGACCAGATATCAGGAAGTGTCATAATGAGATAGGTATCGTGAAGCAACTGCGCATAGCGGTCAATGCGACACGAGATGGTGCGAGTTCCGGTTGTGGAAAATTCGAGGTTGGAAGTTGTGAAGGTCATACGAATGGACTCCATCGAAAAATTCGTATGACGCCGATAAACTGCTCGAAAATGAGTCATGGAAGGATTTCCATTGACCAATTCATTTTGAGCACCCACGCCCACTAACTGAAGTAAGCCGCCAGGCATCTTTGTATTAAGCAAACTCAAATCTTTAATTTAGTTTTTCGAAGATCGCGTAAGCGCGACATAGCAGTGAAATACCGATGAGCTGCATCAACCCAATCCAACACATCGAGATGGAGTCCTCCATACTCCTTCTCAAGAGTTTTATGTGATCACGGACGTAGCACGAACACCAATCGGACGGAGTGCCTGAACAGAGACAACATCCTTCGTGTTCACAGTCTGGAAGGTTCCAGGGGCACCAGTCGATGTCGAACATCCAGTGCACCAGTTGGAAAAGATTGCCGGTCCGCCCGGTGCGTCTCCCCACGCGCTAGGGGCAGGAAGAATGAAGCGCTGCCGGGTCGTCGCATTGTTTCCAACCGTACTCAACCACAACGAATTTGTCTTGTCCTTCTGCTCAGGAGGAGTCGTGTAATATGTTGCCGAAACAATCTGACGCTTTCGCATTGTCAAATAATCCTGTGCGGAATTCACCTGCATTGTTCTACACCAAGAAGGATTTATAGACGACACCCGGGAAACACTCAATGAGGTTTGTCCTCGTAAGCACACACACTGACCAGACCACGGGGTATGCGAAGGTATCGCACAACCTCCTGAAGCAACTCGCAACCCTTGTTCCCAAGATCAAGGTGTATCATTTCGGATTTCAGCGCCACCCCAACACGCCCGGGTTCCGCAAGGCACCAGAGGGAATCGTCCAGTATGATGCTGCTGCCAACGAGGACCCCAAGGAGGAGGGATTTGGATTCAACAAGATTCGTGAGTACCTCGACATGGTGAATCCCGATGTCGTGATGATCTACAATGACCCGCTCATCGTCTACAAGTTCATCGAGACGATGAAGTACGACAAGAACTCGTCTCCCTTCAAACTCTGGGTGTACGTCGACCAGGTCTATGATGGAATTGCCCAGCAGTTGATGGACAAGATTCGCGACACTGCCGACCGCGTGTATGCCTTCACCGATATCTGGAAGCAGAAACTCCTTCAGTATGGCACGTTTCCCGACGTTCGTATTCTCGAGCACGCAGCGGACACGACGATGTTCAGTCGTCTCCCCGGAGATGTCCGCGCATCCGTTCGCAAGAACCTGGGACTCCCCGAGAATGCGGTTGCTTTTCTCAACATGAACCGCAACAGTCAGCGCAAGCGTCTGGATGTCACTGTCTCTGCCTTTGTTCGCCTTCTCGCAAAGGACCCGAGCAAACCGTATTACCTTGTGGTCGCAACCAATCTGTCTCCACAGTCCGGTGCCTATTATGATGTTGCTCGTATCTTCGCACGTGAACTCTCTCTGGCAGGTCTTCCTCAGATTTGTTACACTCGACTCGTGCTGATTGATACTGCTCCTCCGAACGTGATTGCGGACGAGGGAGTGAATCAGTTGTACAATGCGGTTGACATTGGAATCAACACTTCTGACGGAGAGGGATTTGGACTCTGTCAGTTGGAGCACATGTATACGGGCGCTCCTCAGGTTGTCATTGACATCGGAAGTTATCGTTCGTTCATGGATGAGTCTGTAGCAACATTTGTGCCCCCCGATCACACGGATTACTTCCCCGGTTCGATGCCTCTGGGCGGATGGTCGAGTTCTGCGCACCCCGATGCAGTTGCGTCGGCAATGGAGAAGACGATTGAGAGACTGCCGGAGATGAATGCCGCAATCCAGGCAATGACCTTCAAGACGTGGGCGGGAGTTTGCGATGAGTTCCTCGAGGATGTCCTCTCCGCTTAAGGAATCTCCCACTGAACCTGTGTGGGACTTGTGACGTACCCCACACGCAACAAACGCTGATTGTCCTCGAACGCAGGACCATCATACAACTCTTTGGTCTTGGGGTCAAACAAAAAGACCATTCCTTTGATGGACACGCGCTGAAGCAACCGTTTGCGCTTGGTCATGTTGCGCAAGTAGGTCAAGTCAGTGTCGTCCGTCTTGACACTGGGTTTGTAGGCAAGATCCTCGCCCGTTGCCGTGCTGTCGAAACGCATACACGTGACCACCGGCGTCTCGCGACTGTGAAGTTTGCGATGCACTTCGCAATCCACTGCTGCCTGCTTGAGAAGCGTTGCCAAGCGCTTGTTGGTCGTGTCCTTTTCATACGAGACTTCGTAGAGGTATTCATCGGTCGTCATGAACACTTCCTGCGGGTCTCCTTCAT
>JACCDV011087851.1_pt1 | contig 16503 bp, 12 predicted proteins | sample 7446131 | NCBI WGS metagenome assembly JACCDV01 (sample SAMN15323448, study PRJNA562643) | freshwater metagenome | isolation source: river surface water | place: USA:Blue River Watershed | collected 2017-08-17 | reverse complement strand
GCTGACGTGCCGTTGCTTCCGTTATCCGGACCTCCCCACCGGTGCGAATTCGAAGCGGCTTCACAACGGGTGATTCGACTGCCTTTTGGATGGGTCTTGTCCTGGCAACCGGCGGCCGCGAAGGCAGTGATCCGATACCGTCCGGATGTTGTGATCGCACAGGGGAGTCCCTATGAGCTGACCGCATGGATGTTGACGATTCTCGGGCGGATCTACGGGATACCGGTTCTGTTGTGGACCCATGGGCTTCAGGGTGAAGAGTCCGGAGTCAAATGGAGGGTTCGCTCGTGGCTGTTTCGACTGTCCAGGGGGTTGTTACTCTACGGGGATCACGCCAAACGCCTGTTGCTCGCAAAGGGCTTTGCCGAGGATCGGCTGCATGTCATTTATAACTCGCTCGATGACCGACAGCAGGTTGCCGTGTCCGAACGGATCACGCCCGCTGATTGCGAGACGTTCCGCCGATCGCTCGGCATCATGGAATCGGAGCGGTTGATCTGCTTTACGGGTCGTCTCCAACCGGTGAAACGCTTGCCCTGGCTGTTGCATGCGATACACCTCGTGGTGCAACAGGGACGGAGTGTTCATCTCGCCTTGGTCGGTGACGGCAGTGAACGACCGATGTTGACGTCACTGGCGGTCGAACTCGGACTCACCAGGTTCGTTCATTTTCTCGGCGCAACCTATGACGAATCACGCCTTGGCCTTGTTCTTTCTGCCAGTGATCTTGCCGTGGTGCCGTCGGGAGCCGGGCTTTCTGTCATGCATGCGCTCGGGTACGGGACGCCGGTTCTCTTGCACGACAAGGTTGAAGAGCACTTTCCAGAGTGGGAAGCCGTGAAGGAAGGGGAGACCGGATGGTTTTATCGATACGATGACTTGTCGGACTGTGCGGAGAAAGTCATCGACGCTCTGTTCCCCATTTCTTGTAAGCCGGCGATGGCGGCGGCATGCCGATCGGTGATTAGAAGTCGATACAACACGAGCACTCATGCCGATCTGTTCGTCAAGTCCATCGCACAGCACTGTGTCTTTCCAGCGCGTGGCGTCACAACCCCGCGGCACTCGGATAGTGCCGTGCCTTGTGGACCGCTTGAGGACTCGGTCTCGGTTAAGGAGGGGCGATGAACATCCTCATGAAGCACACGCGTGCGTTGTATAAAAAGGTCCGGCAACGTGTGGCACAGGACAAGCTGAATCAACTTCGGGATCAGTTGTCAGTGTTTCACCAAAAGATCGGAACAGGGTATGGAGGATGGTTTGTCCCGACGAGCCTGCTGTCGAGTCGATCGCTCTGTTATGGGGTGGGGGCCGGTGAGGACATCAGTTTTGAGATTGAACTCATCAACCAGTACGGGTGTGAAGTCCATTGCTTCGACCCGACTCCGCGGGCGCAACGGCATGTGGACCAGTTGCACAGGAATGCGAGCAACGGTATCCCGACGTCGATCAATGATGCCGTCGATGTGTGGTACACCCTCTCTCCGGGGTGCCTGACCCAGCTTCACTTTCATGCCATTGGTCTGTGGAGCCACGACAAAACCATGCGATTCTATGCGCCGGCCAACCCGGCTCATGTGTCGCACTCGATCGTCAACCTCCAGCAGACCGCTGATTACTTCGAAGCGGACTGCCGGACGCTCGGAACCATAATGGCGACATTGGGTCACTCAGACGTGTCGTTGCTCAAACTTGATGTGGAGGGGGCCGAGTACGAGATCCTCTCCTCGATCCTGGTCAGCGACATCCGACCGGCTATTCTCTGTGTGGAGTTCGATGAAGGTTATCACCCGTTGGATGACGACTACCTGCCTCGTATTGTGGATATGGTCTCTCGCGTCAAGGCCGGCGGCTATTATCTGACCTCCGTCGATGGGTGGAACGCCACGTTCGTTCACCGGCGTGCGATGGCAGCGTCCAAGAGGGATATATGAAAGTCGGTATGGTCACGGCCTCGGTGTCTCGAAAGGGCGGAGGGATTCACGAGGTTGTGCGAAGGGGCGCGCTCGAGTTGCATCGTCGTGGCTCGAACGTCAGCGTGTTCGGCCTCAGTGATGAGCATGCCCGGGAAGATTGTGAGTCGTGGCAGCCCGTGGCGGTCAATATTTTTCAGCAGCGAGGGTATAAACCCTTCGGCTACGCTCCGGATCTCTTGCCGGCCCTTCGTTCAGCGGCTCCGGATGTGCTGCACAATCATGGGTTATGGATGTATCCTTCGGTGGCCTCGGTGCAATGGTCAAAACTGACGCGCCGACCGTACATCGTCAGCGTGCACGGCATGTTGGATCCCTGGGCCGTCACCCATTCCTATTGGAAGAAGAAGCTCGCCGGTATGATCTACGAGCACCGCCACCTGACACAGGCGGCGTGTCTTCACGCGTTATGCCCTGCGGAAGTCGATGCGATCCGTCGCTATGGACTTACCAATCCGATCTGCGTCATCCCATTCGGGATCGATCTTCCTCTTCTGCCTCTTGGAGGGTCGACGCGGTATGACAAGACGCTTCTATTTCTTGGCCGTCTCCATCCCAAAAAAGGCCTTCTGAACCTCTTGAAGGCATGGCAACAGCTTCAACAGGAGCGTAGACCTGAAATTGCGGGTTGGCAGCTCATGATTGCGGGATGGGATCAGGGAAACCATGAGCAGACCCTTCGAGCGTATTCCCGTGAGCATGGCCTTCAGTCGACTATCAAGTTTGTTGGACCGAAGTTCGGAGGCGACAAAGACCTGCTGCTTCGTTCGGCGGGGGCGTTTGTTCTTCCGTCGTTCAGCGAGGGGTTACCGGTCAGCATTTTGGAGGCATGGGCCTATGGGTTGCCGGTGGTCATGACGAACGAATGCAATCTTCCGCAAGGATTTTCATCCGGCTCGGCCATATCTATTGACTCCACGGCCTCAGGGATCGCGCGCGGTCTGGTGGATTTGATGTCCATGCCGCACCACGAACGTGCGGCGATGGGTCTGCGTGGGCGGCATCTGGTGGAAGAGCAATTTTCATGGACGTCCTATGCTGAGCAGATGTCGTCGGTATATGCCTGGATGAGCGGGGCAGGTCCACGGCCTGAATGTGTGAGTAACCATGACACAGTATGTTCGGGTGGAAGGTAGTTCGTGAAGACCGGTTTTCAGAGGGACTTCCAAACCACCGAGAATCGAGTCCGTCGGCTCTTGTGGACTGCGGTCTGGTGGATCGCGTATCGCCCAAGCCCGCGCTGGTTGCACGGCTGGAGAAGGTGCTTGCTCAGGTTATTTGGAGCCATCATCGAAGAAGGGGCGCATCCCTATCCTTCCGTCAGGATCTGGGCGCCTTGGAACCTCACGATGAGAGCAGGCAGTTGCCTGGGCGACTATGTCCGGTGCTATTCGGTTGATCGCGTGATACTCGAACCCCACGCAACAGTGAGTCAATACTCGTATCTCTGCACCGCAAGCCATGATTATCGTATCAATGGGATGCCCTTGATCACAGCTCCGATTACGATCGGGCGGCATGCATGGGTCGCAGCGGATGCCTTCATCGGACCCGGGGTAAGGGTTGGAGAGCGAGCTGTCGTTGGTGCACGCGCAAGCGTCTTTCGCAACGTAGATCCTTGGACCGTGGTAGGCGGGAATCCTGCCCGTGTCATCAGAAAGTATCACCCTGAAGGGGAGGAATCATGACGGAGACGGTGGTTGATATCTCGGGGTATGCGTACGGAGACGGGGAACTCAATGACTCCCACAACTATCTCGTCCCGTCCTTGCTGACTATCTTGGCCTCGCTCCCCATTGCACCGGACGATCGACGCGTGTTCGATCTGGGCTGTGGGAACGGAGCCGTTGCTTCGGTACTGGAACAAAAGGGCTATCAGGTCACCGGCGTTGAGGTCTCAACTCAGGCACTGGAACATGCGCGAGGTCGGTATCCACACCTTCGGCTCTCCCATGGGTCAGCGTACGAAGCACTTGCCGAGACCTATGGGCGGTTCCCGGTCGTGGTCAGCCTCGAAGTTGTTGAACATTTGTATGCTCCTCGTGTCTTCGCCAAGACACTCTATGATCTGGTCGCGTCGTCCGGTACCGCCGTTGTGTCCACGCCGTATCATGGGTATTGGAAAAACTTGGCGTTGGCGCTCACCGGACGGCTGGATGCTCACTTTACGGCTCTCTGGGATCACGGCCACATCAAGTTTTGGTCCATGCAGACGCTCCGCGCGTTATTGGTCGAGGTTGGGTTTCAGCACGTCACCTTTATGCGGGTTGGGCGGTTCCCGGCATTAGCCAAATCGATGATTGCCATCGCTCAGAAACCATAAACGCCTGTCGGTCACTGCTTCTTGCCCATTGGGGCCTCATCCACATATTCCACTTTGGGTGGCCTTCGATCCCACCTTTCCGTTTTTAACATTGAGGTAACACAAACTTGACGTAGGTGTGGCTCCCCCGGTCTCGGCACGGCGTACACTTCACGACCATCCGGCAGGTATTCGTAAGTCAGCAAGCGGGTGGCGACGACATGGGCCTATCCAGTCTCATCTTGACATTGAATGAAGAAAGCAATCTACCCGACTGCATCAGGTCGGTCGCGTGGTCGGACGATATCGTCGTGCTCGATTCTTTCAGCAGCGACCGGACCGTCAAGATTGCTGAGGAAATGGGAGCCCGTGTGATCCAACGCCGCTTCGACAACTGGTCGGCGCACCAGAATTGGGCGCTCGACCAGATCGCATTTAAACATCCCTGGGTGTTCTACCTCGATGCGGATGAGCGCATGACTGAGGAATTGAAAGTGGAACTGCTCGGCGTCGTCGGTGACCCACTGCGCGCACCGGTGGCCTACTATTGTGGGCGTCGGAATATGTTCATGGGACGTTGGATTAAACATGCGATGCCGCCCGGCTTGATCATGCGATTCTTTCGTCCCCAATCCCTTCGGTTTCAGCGGTTGGTGAATCCGGTGCCCGTGATCAATGGACCGCACGGGTATTTGACCGGCATGCTGACTCATTACAATTTCAGCAAAGGGATATCGGAGTGGATCGAGAAACATAATCGCTACTCTCAGTTGGAAGCGCAGGAAGGGATGAAGTTGATGCACCAACAGTCGGCTGATGAGCCGGGACTTCTGGCCTCAGACCCTGCGCTCCGGCGTCGAGCACTCAAGAACCTCTCCTTCCGGATTCCCTGGAGACCCTTGATCAAGTTCCTCTATTTGTATGTGTGGCAGCGGGGCTGGCTCGATGGACGGGCGGGCTTCACCTATTGTGTCCTCCAAGCATTTTACGAGTACATGATCGTCCTCAAAATGCGCGAGCTTGAACGGCATCAGCAGGGGCTTCCGACATGAAAAGGACTGAAGCGGCGATGCCCACCGTCACTCACTCGAGGCCGAAGACGATTTTCGTCAATCGCTATTTCTATCCGGATCATTCGGCAACAAGTCAGCTCCTCAGTGATCTGGCTTTTGACTTGGCATCGCGTGGGCAGGACATTCATGTCATCACAGGCTGTCAGCTCTACGGCGACGCCAAAGCTGCCCTTCCTGCTGATGAGGCGGTTCGCGGTGTTCATGTTCATCGGGTCCAAACGTCGCGCTTCGGACGTGCCAAGTTGTGGGGGCGAACGATCGACTATCTGACCTTTTATATGGGTGCCACGTGGCGTCTGTTGCGGCTGATCAGACGGGGGGATGTCGTGGTTGCGAAAACCGATCCGCCTATGATGTCGGTTCCGGCTGCATGGGCGGTCAGACTTAGGGGCGGTGTGTTGGTCAATTGGGTGCAGGATTTGTTTCCTGAAGTGGCCACATCTATGGAAGTCTCCGGCGTGCGTTTTGCCGCTCCCATGCTCAAGTGGTTGCGTAATCAGTCCTTACTCCAGGGCCGTTCCAATGTGGTGTTGGGCGAGATCATGGCCGAGCGCCTTCGTGGCGAAGGGATCCCGTCCGATCAAATCACGATTATTGCAAATTGGGCGGACGGTGAGACGATCACGCCTATGGAGAGAGAGGATAATCCGCTCGTCCGAGAATGGCGACTCGAAGGAAAATTTGTGCTGGGATATTCGGGAAACATGGGACGTGTTCATGAGTTCAAGACCATGCTTGATGCGGCGGAGCAGGTACGGATGATCGATGAGATTGTCTTTGTGTTCATCGGCGATGGGATTGCACGCCCATGGCTGGTGTCCGAAGTGGCTCGGCGAGGCTTGGCGAATGTCCGGTTCCATCCCTATCAGTCTGCCGATCGTTTACGGTGGAGTTTGAGCGTCCCCGATGTCCACTTCGTATCACTACGACCGACGCTTGAGGGCGTGATTGTGCCGAGTAAGTTCTACGGAATCGCGGCGGCTGGCCGCCCGATCATTCATATCGGCGACCCTGACGGTGAGATCGCCCGTATCCTCCAACGTGATCGATGTGGATGGAGCTTCTGCATCGGCGAAGCGGATGCCTTGGCGACCTGTATTCGGCGACTCTCTTGCCGAGGACAGGAGGTCGTCGATGCGGGACTATGCGCACGGCGTGCGTTCGACCGGTACTATTCGCGCAGTCACGCGCTCGACAGCTGGCGCCAGCTGTTGTACCCCACGTCGCAGGGAGCGGCTGCGCCCGACATCCTGGCCCACGACGCGCAACCGGTGGGGGTTGGAGGAGAATGATGCAACAGTTCAACCTGAGAAGGTTCCCGGCCGTAGTCATGGGATTAGTATTGGTCGGAACGCTCAACGGATCGACTCCAGTCGAGACTCAAGCCGCTGATGCCGCCGAAGGCCAGCGCTCCTTTCTCGTCTTCGATGCGACGTTGTACAAGAACAAGCCTGCTTTGAGCGGATATTTACTGAAGCCGATCAAGTTGCTCTATGAGTCTCGTCTATTTCCTAAAGGCCATCAACCGCAGGCTCTGCCGCCGGAACAAGCCGTGCGCTCCATTGCGAAGGAATTACGCGGCACATCGGAGCCGGTCATCGTCGACATTGAACGGTGGCCGTTGAAGGGGGATGCAACCGTTGTAAAGGAGAGTGTCGGCAAATTGTCCTCGATCCTGTCGTGGATCAAAGCCGAGGCACCGGACATCCATCTCGGAGCCTATGGAACCGTGCCGGTGCGGGACTACTGGCGTGCGGTTCGCGGGCCCGGGAGTAAGGAGTATCAGGCCTGGCAGCGTGATAACGACCGACTGGAAGAGTTAGCCACATGGCAGGATGCCTTATATCCATCACTGTATACCTTCTATCCGGACAGGCAGGGATGGGTAGCCTATGCGATTGCGCAACTGGCGGAGGCCAAACGGAAATCGAATGGAAAGCCGGTCTATGCGTTTCTCTGGCCACAGTACCACGAGTCTAACGCTACCCTGCGGTTGCAACCCATTGAAGCGGACTACTGGGAACTCCAGCTGAATACCGTTCGCCAACATGCCGACGGCCTCATCATTTGGGGCGGGTGGGGAGATCATGGGCCGGAACCATGGAACGAAGAGGCTCCCTGGTGGCAAGTGACGAAACGGTTCATGCAAACGCTCAGTACCGGTCAGCTCAAAGGGCCGAGTCAACTCGCGATCCAGTAAGTGCCCCTCGCCGAGCGCGTTCGTTTTTTTAACAATCAGTTAACACAAACTTAAGACTGACGTGGCCACCTGGTCACCGTGCAACGCTACACTGCTCCTCCGACCAATCAGCAGGAGCTGGAATGACGACTCGCCCGACGACTCTCGGTACATCATCTGCTTCTTCGGAACTCCCGTTGAGATCCTCTGTATTGAATGGAGGCCACCCGTTGTTCTGGGTGCTTCTGGCGGCTGTGGCCACGATCCTCGGCTATCTCTATGCCGACAGTTTACGGTTCCTGGTCGACGCTTGGCTTGAGGATAACAACAGTCATGGTCCGTTCATCCCGCTGATCTCCCTATACATGATATGGATGCGGCGGCATGGGCTTCAATCGGTCGACACATCCGGAACGTGGTGGGGGGTGCCGATTGTCGGGATCGGTTTGTTTGTGTACGTGGTGGGACAGTTTGCCGCGATGCATGCGATTGTCCATGTCTCGCTCTGGTTGGTCATCGTCGGGCTGCTGGCGTGTGCGATCGGGCTCTCCGGGATACGCCAAATCGCCTTTCCGCTTTGCTACTTACTCGCGGCTATTCCACCACCCACCTTTCTCCAGTATGAACTGTCGAGCCGGCTCCAGTTATGGTCCTCGGCCCTTGGAATCGGATTTCTTCAATCGATCGGGATCATGGCGCTTCGGGATGGGAATGTCATTGATCTGGGAAGGATTCAGCTACAAGTGGTGGAGGCGTGCAGTGGGCTCCGATATTTATTCCCGCTCACGACGCTGACGATTCTGGGAGCCTATCTCTATCGCGATACGCTTTGGAAACGGATCCTGCTTGTTCTCTCGAGTATCCCCATCTCGATCTTACTGAACGGCGTTCGAATCGGCGTCATCGGCGTCTTGGTCGAACACTACGGCTCAGGTGCAGCTGAGGGATTTACGCATTTCTTCGAGGGCTGGGTCATCTTTGTCGCGAGCCTGGGCTTGCTCTGTTTGGAAATGTGGCTGCTCGGAAAGGTCGGGTCCGGTCTCCCATCGCGTCCATTTTGGGAACGCATCGGATTGCCGGAGACAAGGCCGGTATCCGGGCCATCGGTCACGCGCCACACGCCGGTCGCGTCGTTTGCCGTAGGGGTCGCTCTTCTGGTTCTCACGGTCCCCGTTGCGCCCTTGCTTGTCCAAGACGAGTTTCCTCAGCCGGTACGACAATCACTCCTGGAATTTCCCTTGAGACTTGATGCCTGGGAGGGGGTCTCCGCTCCCATCGAGCGACAATATCTCGATGCGCTCCAATTGGACGACTATCTCTTGGCTGATTACACGGCGACCGGTCAGCCGACCGTCAACGTGTATGTCGCCTACTACCTGTCTCCCAAGAAAGGGCGGTCTTCCCACTCGCCGAAGCAATGCATTCCGGGAGGGGGATGGGAGATCACATCGTTCGCGCCTGTGGAGATGGATCGCGTAGTCGGCGGGGCACCCGGACGGGAAATCAATCGCGTGGTGATTCAAAAAGGCGGGCAGAAGCAGATCGTGTATTACTGGTTCAAGCAGCGTGATCGATGGATTACGAGTGAATACTTGGTGAAGTTTTTCCTGTTCTGGGATTCGCTCACGCGACACCGTGCGGATGGGGCGCTCATTCGTCTGACATCGTCCGTCCATGCGGGAGAAAGCGAGGCGGTGGCGGATCAGCGATTGCAGACGCTGGCCGGCCTCGTGACGCCGTTATTAGACCGGTATGTTCCGGACTGAGAGGCCGAGCAGTGGGCTCAACCTTGTTTTTTAGCTTCATGGGGTCCTTGATCATCTGTATCGCGTTGATCCCGACCTTGTCGGCATCGGCCTGGCGGCTCCAGTTTATCGATGTGCCGCGTGAGCGACATGCCCACCGTGAGCCCGTCGCGAAGATCGGTGGAATCGCCTTTGCCATCGCCACGTTCGGTGCGGTTCTCATGTGGGCTCCAAAGAATCAACTCATTGTATCCAGCTTGCTTGGCGGAGCCGTGATCTTGGGCTTCGGGATCTGGGATGATCGGGTTGGGCTTAGTTACCAGATGAAGTTTGTGGGGCAAATCATGGCCGCGGTTGTGGCCGTTTGGTTTGCCGGCGTGCGGGTCAATTCTCTGCCGTTCTTGGACGACGTGCTCCTCCCCGGCTGGATCTCCGTGCCCCTCACCTTGATGGTGATCGTCGGGGTTACGAATGCCGTGAATCTCTCCGATGGGCTCGACGGTTTGGCGGGTGGGTTGTCGCTGCTCAGTTTTGCGGGGATTGCCTATTTGGCGTTCCAAGCCAACGAATCTTTATTGGCTCTCCTCATGGTATCGATCCTGGGAGGCCTGTTGGGGTTTCTCAGGTTCAACACCTATCCAGCTAGAATTTTTATGGGCGACGCCGGCAGTCAATTTCTTGGGCACTACTTGGCCGTGGCTGCCATTCTCTTGACCGACGCCACCCGAACGGCCTATAGCCCGTTGTTGGCCCTCTTTCTATGGGGCGTCCCGTTATTGGACACGGCCGGTGTCATGATTCATCGGTATCTTCAGGGGCGATCGCCGTTCGTCGGTGATCGAAGTCATGTTCATCACAGATTGCTTGCCTCCGGACTGTCGCATGGACAGGCTGTCACCCTGATCTATGCCGTTCATGCCCTCATGGTAGGCTGCGCCTATGTGCTGCGCTGGCAGCCGGAATGGCTGTTAGTCGCCGTCTACCTTGTATTTGTCCTGGGACTACTCAGCGTGTTTATGCGAATCCCGAAGATCCCGTCCGTGCTCCAAACCAAGTTATCGTCCATTCCTCGATCGGCAGTTCAAGGGGATGGCGATCGTTGGAGGATCGGCGAGGTCTCACTCACCGTTTTGTACCTTGCCATTCCCTTCTATCTGATCGGGGCCATTGCGGCACCACGTGAAATTCCAGTCGATGCTGGAATGATCGCGGGTGCACTGGCGGTGGCGGTGATCGGTTCATTCTTTCTGCCCTCGGCAGCGCCCTGGGCCGTACGCGCTGCGCTGTATATCGGCAGCACATGCCTGATGTACTACAGCGATGTCTTCCCTCGAGACTTGATGGCCCGAGACCTGGGTCTCATCAATATCGGCGTCGCGTTGCTCGCAGTGCTGGTCATTTTTGCGATTCGCGTGGTCGGGGAAGACCAGTTTCAGACCACGCCGCTGGATTACCTCATCATCCTGGTAGCCGGGGTCATGCCGTTTCTTCCCGGAATGACGGTCGGCGATGTTCCAATGGGTCTGTTGACGGCGAAGTTGATCGTGCTGTTTTTTTCGTTTGAATTGCTGCTCAACCTACGGTCGTCGGCCGTCGTGCGACTCGGCGTGGTCTCGCTCGTGATGCTGGCGGGGGTGATGGTCCGTGCGTGGTGGTTGTAGGGGGAAAGAGGAGAATGGAAATGAAGTCATTGAGTGTACTCGGACTGGTCCTTGTTCTGGCGGTCGGGTTGGTCGCTTGTGGTGGTGCGGAAGATCGCAAGGCCAAATATCTGCTGAAGGCGCAGGAGTACTTCCAGGAAGGCAATTTTCCTAAAGCCAGAATTGCGCTGAGAAATGTTCTCCAGATCGATCCCAAGGATGCCGACGCCTACTTTCTCTATGCGCAAGTGGAAGAGAAGGAACAAAACTGGCGCAATGCGTTTGCCGCCTATCAACAGGTTGTCGAGCTCAGCCCTGATCACGACCGTGGCCAGGTGAAGTTGGCGAAGTACTATCTCGAGGTGCGGGAGTTGGAGCAAGCCAAGAAGATCACGGATCGATTATTGGCACGACATCCGGATCATGTTCCTGCGCAAGCCATCAAGATTGCCACGCTGGCGCTTTCCGACCATGTGAAAGAGGCGATCAACCAGGCGGAGAAGCTGATCGCCGACGCGCCTACCGAGGTGGATGCGGCACTGCTCATCGCCGGGCTCTACAGCTCGGTCCAAAGAACAGGAGAGGCGACGCCGTTTCTGCGTCGAGCGTTGGAGGTCCATCCGGACAATCTTGAATTGCTGGATGTGTTGGCGACCACGCTGATCAAGCAGGGGCAAAAGGCGGAGGCTGAAACAACGCTCGCAAAAATTGCCGCGCTGGAGCCGACGGTATTCACTCACCAGTTGCGGCAAGTCTCGTTCTATGATGGACAACAGCAATATGACAAAGCGGAATCGATCTTACGGGACGCGATTCGAACCGAACCGGACAATGAGAAGCGCTGGCTGTCACTGGCCGAGTATCTCGGGAAGCGTCGCGGCATCGAGCAGGGTGAAACGGTGCTGCAACAGGCGCGTAAAGAGCTTCCAAACAACGGGAAACTTTGGTTGGCGCTGGGCGGCCTCTATGAATCGACCAAGCGGGTCGAAAGCGCACGAGAACTGTATCGTGAGATGGAGACGGCCTTTTCCGGAAAACCGGAGGCTTCTGAGGCGCAGGTGAAGCTGGCGGTTCTCGACTGGGCCGAAGGAAAAGTCGAGGAGGCCGAGCAAAAAGTACAGGCCGTGCTCAAGGACAACTCACGGTCGAGCGACGCCCTCATGCTCAGAGGCAAAATCGCACTCCAGCGTGGAAATGGGAAGGATGCGATTCTCGACTTTCGTTCCGTACTCAAAGATCAGCCGGAACTCGTGGAGGGGTATGTCCTCTTGGCCCGCTCGCATCTGCTGGCAGGCGAACCGACGCTGGCTCGGGAAAGTCTGGATAAAGCTCTCGCCTTGAAGCCGACACTGATGGAGGCCCAGATCTTGCTGGCCGGACTCGATGCGACGGCCGGGCAATTTAAGGAAGCGAAGCAACGGCTGGATCCGTTGCTCGCAAAAAATCCTGGTAATGTCGCGCTACTCGGCATGCTGTTTCAGTTGCAACTGCAGGAGAAGGATTGGAATAAGAGCCAGGAGACTCTCCAGCGGTTGCGCAAAGCCGGGGCCAACGAGGCGCTCGCAAGTTTGGCGGAAGGTCATGTAGCCCTGGCCCAACAGAAGTGGGATGCAGCCGAGGGCGCTTATAGCAAAGCCGCCCGCCAACGGCCGGAAGCGGCGGAGCCGCTCCTCGCACTCGTGCAATTGGATCTCAGGCGTGGACATATGCCGCAGGCGCAGCAACGTCTGGAAACGTTACTAGCCAAATTCCCAGAGCATCCCTACGCTGCCGGCTTTCTCGGCGAACTCTTGCTGACGAAAGGTGAGCAGACCGCAGCGGTTTCTCATTTGGAAACAGCCGTCCGTGTCAATCCCAAGTGGACGACCCCCTGGATCCATCTCGCCCGACTTCACCAGACGCAACAGCGGACGGCGGAAGGTGATGCAGTGCTGCGGAAGGGACTGGAGCGGAATCCCGAGAATGAACAATTGCGTCTCCTGCTGGCGATGAGTCTGTCGTTGCAAAAGCAGCATGATGAGGCGATTAATCATTATGAGATGGTCTTGAAGCGTGCTCCCACGTCGCTTGTTGCAGCCAACAATTTAGCGGCGGCCTTGGTCGACCATAAAGGTGATCCACGGAGCCTTCAGCGGGCGTTGGAGCTGAGTCGTCGATTCGAAGCCGAAAAAGCGAATCCCTATTTGCTCGACACACTGGGATGGGCGCACCATAAGCTCGGTCATGAGGTCGATGCGGTGAGGGTGTTGCAGCAAGCAACGGCGATGGCGCCGGACCACCCAATTTTGAATTATCACCTCGGAGCCGCCTATGTAAAAGCCGGGCGGCGGCCGGACGCCATCACCCATCTGAAGAAAGCGGTAGCTGCCGGTACCCCGTTCGAGGGGTTGGATGAGGCGAAGACACTGCTTGGACAAGTGGCGGGATGAGCATGATCGTACCAAGCTGGAGCAGATGTCGAGCGAGTCGAGTGATTGTCGTGCTCGCGTGCATCGGTCTTTTGGGGGTCAGCCATGCGCGTGATCTCTGGGCCGAGCCTGTGAATGCCGAACCAACCTACCTGCTGGGACCCGAAGATGTAATTAAGGTCGCGGTGTGGAAAGATGAACAGCTCACACAGGAAATGGTCGTTCGACCTGACGGGATGATCTCCTTTCCCTTGATCGGCGAGGTGGCGGCGTCAGGACGGACGGTTGAAGATATCCGGATCGAGATCACCACGCGGCTTACCAAGTACTTGCCGACTCCACATGTCACGGTGACCGTCTTGAAGGTCCAGAGCTACCGCATCTATGTGCTGGGCCGAGTGAATAAACCGGGGGAGTACCAGGCAGGCCACCATACGGATGTGCTGCAGGCTCTGAGTATGGCCGGTGGACTCACGCCCTATGCGGCGGAGAATGACATCAAGATCATTCGTCGACGGGGAGGGATGGAAGAAATCGTATTTCCGTTCCGTTATGGTGACGCACGAAAAGGGAAAGACCTTGAGCAGAACATCGTGCTTCAGCGTGGCGATGTGGTGATGGTGCCTTGACAGGATGGGAGAGTCGCAGGCCGATTGTGATCCCGCGCCCCGGTGGAAGCTACACGTCTTGGGTTCTACGGTCGGCTCTCTGCGGGGCACTCATGGTTTCGATGTTCGACGGGATAGGAGACACGCTGGCAGCGGAATGGTCGGCGGTCCCATCCTTGAGTGTCAAGGGGATCTACAACAGCAATTTGCTCTTGCGCGATGGAAACAATGAAGTATGGGGGAATTGGGTGACACCAGCCCTTCGATTCAAAGGTGCGACGCAGTCACTGTCCGTCGAAAGTGAGGGGCGGGCGGATTTCGTCCATTATTTTGGCGATCAAGATCGATCCTTTACCAATTACTACTTTCCCCTGAGGACGTCATATCGAACAGATCGGCACATCTTGGGGTTTGAGGGTGGGTTTTCCAACGATAACACCCTGCGAGGAGAGTTGGAGACCACGGGACTTGTGTTGTCTTTTACACAACGGAACATGTGGACCGCCAACCCGAGCTGGAAAGTCGGCCTTACCGAGAGACTGTCGTGGCAAAGCGGGTACAACTTCTCGGATGCCAGTTATCAGGACGGGCAGCGATTGGGACTCTTCGACTACCAGGTCCATGGCGGATCAAGCGGACCGACGTATCACCTGAGCGAGTTGGATCAGGTGCAGCTGACCGGTGACTACACGATGGTGCGCATTCCAGCCGTTGGGCTGGAGACGACCTATTATGGTGCGCAGGCGACTTGGACCCATGACTTCGGGGATCATTGGATCGGCTCGGTGGGAGGTGGGGGACGACTGGTCAACTCGGAATTGGAGCTTTCGGGGGTCGGGGCTGTGAGCAGCCAGGACGTGGTGTGGATCTACAACGCGTCGTTGAGTAAGCAATTGGAGCAGACCACGATTCGGGTCGACGGCAGTCGACGGATCAACCCGAGCGGCTTCGGGCGACTGCTCAAGACCGATCGCGTCGGGGGATCAGTCCATCACCGCCTGAGCGAGACCCTTTCGGCCTCACTGACGGGAGGCCTCTATTTTGTGTCGGCCATCGCCACGGATTCAGCCAATCGTTCCTTCCCGAGCACGCGGTTCCTTTCCGTCAGTCCGAGCGTCTCGTGGAATGTTGCCGAATCCTGGACCGTGGAGGCCACGTATACGTTTGCGGAACGAACTGTTGATGAACTTAACCAGCACAATGGGGCGCATTCGATGTTTCTCGTGCTCCGCTATGAAGGACTCAAATGGGCAGTGTCACGGTAACAAGTGATCAGCGGCCATCCGGCCGATCGACGACGAGCGTTCAGGTACGGACCGTCACGGAGTATGTGGCGTTGCTGCGCCGTCGCCGCCGGTTGATTGTGGTTACAGGGGCACTGTTGCTGGTCGCGAGTGCTGCTCTGGCTTTTCTCTGGCCGGCCGTGTATCGATCTACCGCTACGATCCTGATCGAAGAGCAAGAAATTCCCCCAGATCTTGTGCGATCGGCCATCGCGACCTATGTCGATCAGCGTATCGAGACGATCAAACAACAAGTACTCAGCCGATCGACGCTCTGGCGTATGGTGGATCAATACGACCTCTACAAAAGCCTTCGGCGGCGAAGCTCCACCGAGGAAGTGCTGGAGCGGTTTACGAAAGATATTCAGATCGAGGTCATGAACGTCAAGGTCATCGATAAGCGGTCTCAGAACCCGACACAAGCCACCATTGCATTCACTTTGGCCTACGACGGAGAGGCTCCGGATGTGGCTCAAAAGGTCGCCAATGAGCTGACGAGTCTCTTCCTGAACGAAAATTTGAAAACGCGTGAGCGACATGCCCACGAAACCACGTCGTTCCTGAAGCAGGAATCAGAAAACTTGGTGCGCCACATTCAGGAAGTGGAAGGGAAGATCGCCAAAGTCAAGCAGCGGGCTGACGGAGCGTTGCCGGAACTGATGCAGCTGAATATGGCCTTGATGAATCAGTCTCAGCGGGAATTGATCGATGCCGACCGCGACATCCGAAGCTTGCGAGAACGCAAGACGTACCTCGAAGGTGAACTCGCGACGTTGAAGCCTCACACCCCGATTATCAGCGCGAGCGGCGAGCGTTTGTTGGATGTCGACGAACGGCTGAAGGCGCTGCGCGCGCAGTCCGCCAGTCTGGCGGCCTACGTGAAACCTGATCATCCTGACATGATTAAGATGACACAGGAACTGTCCTCGCTCGAAAAGGAAACCGGCGCCTCGGATGGCCGCGATGAGTTATCGAAACGGCTCATGGCGGAACGAGCCCTGTTGGATGACCTTCGCGGGCGTATGCATGCGGCCCATCCCGACGTGATCCGTGCCCAAGAAGTCGTAGCGTCGCTTGAGCGGGAATTGCAGACCGCGACCGATCGCGCGGCGGTGCCGGTGAACATCAAGCCGGAGAATCCCGCGTATATCAATATTGACTCGCAACTGGCTTCGACTACGGCGTCGCTGCAGGCGCTCGAAGCGGCGCGTGTTGAGTTGAAACGCCGAATGGCCGACTACGCCAAACGGCTGGAATCGACGCCGACGGTAGTGCCCGAGTATCTCGACTTG
>JACCDV010667727.1_pt1 | contig 16510 bp, 13 predicted proteins | sample 7446131 | NCBI WGS metagenome assembly JACCDV01 (sample SAMN15323448, study PRJNA562643) | freshwater metagenome | isolation source: river surface water | place: USA:Blue River Watershed | collected 2017-08-17 | reverse complement strand
GGACTGGTTGCGCTCGGTGCGCAGCAGCGCGCTCTGGGTGTACAGCGCCAAGAAGTTGGGGTTGATGACGGACACGGTGGTGTTCATCTCCAGGATTAACCAGACCTTGCGGGTCAGGTGTTGCCGCTGGGCGGCACAGAGTTGCCTGGGGTTTGCCGGGTGTTCAGTTGCTCATTCCGGGGGCGGGCATGATGGCCGGGCCTTCGAGAAAGTCTTCCTGCTCCATGAGCAGTTCGGCGTCGGCCGGCCACTGGGCCAGGCCCTGGGCCAGGATGCGCTGGGCACGGGCCAGATCCAGGTTGCAGCGCAGGGCGCGCACCAGCATCTTGTAGGTCATGGCGGGGGCGGCGGTGCCTTGCACACGGAGCAGCTGCTCGAGCAGGTGCACGGCTTCGATCCAGTTCTGCTGGGTCAGGGCCATCAGGCCGCCCATGGCCAGCAGGTCTTCGCTCTGGGGGTGCAGGGCCAGACCCGCATCCATCAAGGCCTGTGCCAGCGACATTTCCTCGTTGGCGATCAACTGCTGGATGCCAATGCGGATGTCGGCTGGCGAATATTTGGCAGGGTCCTGCGGCAAGCGGCCAATGTATGCCGGCAGGGCTTTTTCCATCAGTTGGGCGATCGAGTTTTGCATACCTTGGTTCCTTTTTTCGAAGTGCGCAGCGGTGAGTTGAGCGGTTTTGGACAAGGAAAAGCAAATTCGATGCCACGATTGAGACGACCCAGTCCCGTCAGATCTCGTGTACTTTTGCGGCCAGCCATCGGATTGGGCTAAATCCTGCAGGAGCCTGCCGCCCATCGACGGAATCCTGCTCATGCACTCTGCTCTGGTGCGTGTCTGTGATCGGGCGCATTTATTGCTTGGGCTGAGCCCATGTCATTTATTTCACCTGGGCTCTATGACCATGAGCGTTGATGTGGGCATTGCGGCGATTTTTCTGCTGACTGGTTCCCGCATTTCAAGTTCAGGCCAGGCTTACTGATGGAGACGCTTTGCACTTGCGACCCCGCCAAACCATGCTGCTTCCGTCGATGCCGCGACGAGGTGATGCGTCCATGCGTATGGTTTTGCTGAAATGATGGATGGTCCAGTTTTAACTCGTTGGCCATCGAAAAAAGGAAGTAGCACTCTTCAGCTTAATAAAGAGTATTTTGAAATGCCGACTGTAAGAACAAATATTGGGGCTGAGTTCCGTTCGAGTGAAAACACTTCGATCATTGATTCAGCTGCAAAGGCTGGTGTGATGCTCCCGCACAGTTGCAAGACTGGCCGGTGCAGTGCATGCAAATGTAGATTGATCGCTGGAAAAACCCGGTTGCGCGTGGATGAAGTCGGCTTGAGTGAAAAAGAAAAAAAATCTGGCTGGATTTTAGCTTGTGCAAGAGAGGCGCAGACAGACATTCATTTGGAAGTGGAGGATTTAACTGCGTATGCGTCTTTTTCTGTCAGAACACTGCCTTGTAAGATAAGCCACATTGCCCGCCTGACACCGGATGTTGTTCATGTGACGCTCAGGTTACCTCCAACGGCGAGTTTCACCTACATAGCAGGTCAATACATTGAAGTGATCGGTCACAATGGGGTGCGTCGATCTTATTCACTCGCCAATAATTTCTCGGATGATCAAGTGCTGGAACTGCATATTCATGCAGTAGATAATGGATGCATGACTCATTACTGGTTTAACGAAGCCAAGGTTGGTGATTTATTGCGTTTGAATGGTCCACTTGGCACGTTTTTCTTGCGAAAACCGCAGGGTCGTGAAGTGGTATTTTTAGCCACTGGTACCGGTATTGCTCCGGTCAAGGCCATTCTTGAATCTTTGGCCCAGGCGTTGCCAGATACGCTCCCCAAGTCAACCACCGTTTTTTGGGGTGGTCGCCGTTCGAGCGATTTCTATTGGGACATGGAGAAAGTTCCAGGACGTTTTAATTTCGTTCCTGTTTTATCACGTCCAGAGGCCCATTGGAACGGGGCCATGGGTTATGTACAGGATGTATTCTTGAATGGAAAAAGAGACTTGAAAAACACGGTTGTCTATGCTTGTGGATCACCCGCAATGATTAACTCCGCGAAGTCGCTCCTCATTGATCATGGATTGCCAGCAGAGCATTTCTTTTCCGATGCTTTTGTCAGCTCTGGCCATTAATTCGGGGGAAATAAATAATGAAGGCAGTCATTCTTGCTGGCGGTCTGGGTACTCGCTTGAGTGAAGAAACATCGATGCGACCAAAACCAATGGTAGAGATCGGTGGAAAGCCTATTCTTTGGCATATTCTTAAGATGTACTCCCATCATGGCGTCAATGATTTCATCATTTGCTGTGGTTACAAAGGCTATGTCATCAAAGAATACTTTGCGAATTATTTTTTACACATGTCCGACATCACCTTCGATATGCGTGGCAATACCATGGAGGTGCATCAGAAAAGAGCGGAACCCTGGAGTGTCACTTTGGTTGATACCGGAGACGAGTCGATGACGGGTGGGCGACTTTTGCGTGTGGCTGATTACGTCCGGAATGACGAGGCATTCTGCTTTACCTATGGCGATGGTGTCAGCGATATTGACATCGGCGCATCCATTGACTTTCACAAAAATCATGGAAAAGCCGCGACGCTCACTGCAACTTATCCGCCTGGCCGTTTTGGTGCTCTGGATATTGAAGGCCACCGGGTCAGGAACTTCATGGAGAAACCCAGGGGTGATGGTGCGATGATCAACGGCGGGTTTTTTGTGCTGTCTCCAAGCGTTCTCAATTACCTCAGCAGTGACGCCACGGTTTGGGAGCAGCAGCCCTTGCAGCGTCTGGCGAGTGACGGGCAGCTCATGGCTTTTGAACACCACGGTTTCTGGCAACCGATGGACACCTTGAGAGACAAAGTTCTGCTGGAAGATCTGTGGGCCAGTGGCCGGGCGCCCTGGAAGAAGTGGACTTGAGATGCGTGGCGATCAGTCGGATTCCGATTTTTGGCGTGGCAAGCGTGTGCTGATCACCGGGCACACTGGTTTCAAGGGGGGGTGGCTGAGTCTTTGGCTCCAATCTATGCGGGCCGATCTTCGTGGCATCGCCCTCCCTGCGCCGACCACGCCGTCGCTGTTTGAGGTAGCCAATGTGGGCCAAGGAATGGACCATCGCATCGTCGATATTCGTGACTTTTTGGCTGTCAAAGAGCAGTTTGATGAATTCAAACCGGAGGTCGTTTTTCATCTGGCAGCGCAGCCACTGGTTCGCTACGCATACCAGCAACCGATCGAGACCTACGCCACCAACGTCATGGGCACCGTGCATGTGCTTGAGGCTGCTCGGCAGGTCGGTTCTGTCAAGGCGATCGTCAACGTTACCACCGACAAATGCTACGAAAACCGGGACTGGATCTGGGGCTATCGCGAAGATGAACCGATGGGCGGACATGACCCATATTCCAGCAGCAAAGGGTGCGCTGAATTGGTGAGCTCGGCTTACCGCAAATCTTTCCTTGCTGATGCGGGCATTTCCATGGCAACCGCCCGGGCAGGAAACGTGATCGGTGGAGGTGATTGGGCAGCGGACAGGCTGATTCCCGACATTTTGCATGCGTTGCAGAATGACCGCCCAGTGAATATTCGCAATCCACAGGCGACTCGACCGTGGCAGCATGTATTGGAGCCACTCTCCGGCTATCTTTTGCTTGCCCGCCTTTTGTGCACAGAGGGCCAGACCCATGCCGAGGCGTGGAACTTTGGGCCGCGTGAAGAAGATGCGCGTCCTGTGCAGTGGATCGTCGAACACCTTTGCAAAAGCTGGGGAACAAAGGCGTGCTGGGTGCCTCAGCCAGGCCTTCATCCCTACGAGGCCTGCACACTCAAGCTCGACATCTCCAAGGCGCGTCAGCACTTGGCATGGGCCCCTCGTTGGTCTCTGGAGACGGCACTTGAACGCATCGTCCGCTGGCATCAGGCCTGGCTCTCGGATCACGATATGCACGCTGTTTGTCTTGAACAAATTTCCCAATTCACAAAAGAGACATGACTATGGCTTCTGTCCACTTTCAACCACAGCTCGATCGACTTCGTCAGCAGATCGGGGAACTCGTGCAACAGTACGCCGATATTGCCTGCGCACCCAAAGCGTTCATTCCTGGTCAGTCGCCGGTACCCGTCTCGGGCAAGGTCATTGGGGCTAATGAAATGCAGATGATGGTCAATGCCTCACTTGATGGGTGGTTGACCACAGGCCGCTTTAATGCCCTGTTCGAGCAGCGACTAGCAGATTTTCTGGGCGTCAAATACCTCATGACCGTCAATTCAGGCTCTTCAGCCAACTTGGTGGCGTTCTCCACTTTGACCAGTTCCAAACTAGGTGATCGTGCCATCAAGCCCGGTGATGAAGTGATTGGGGTGGCTGCAGGTTTTCCCACGACGGTCAACCCCATCATCCAATTTGGGGCAATCCCCGTATTTGTGGATGTTGAGTTGTCCACTCACAACATTGATGCCTCAAAAATTGAAGCAGCGATTTCTCCCAAAACAAAGGCCATCATGCTGGCGCACAGTCTGGGCAATCCGTTCAATTTGGACGCGGTGACCGCCCTGTGTAAAAAATACAATTTGTGGCTGATCGAGGACTGTTGCGATGCGTTGGGGGCCACCTACAGAGGGCAAATGGTCGGGACTTTTGGCGATATCGCGACACTGAGTTTTTACCCTGCACACCACATCACGATGGGGGAGGGAGGCGCTGTCTTCACGAACCATCCCGAACTGAAGCTGATTGCCGAGTCCTTCCGTGATTGGGGCCGCGATTGTTATTGCGCTCCGGGTAAAGACAACACGTGTGACAAGCGATTTTGCTGGACCAAGCAGGAATTGGGCGGCGATCTGCCTGACGGATACGACCACAAATACACCTACAGCCATCTTGGATACAACCTGAAAATCACAGACATGCAGGCGGCATGCGGATTAGCCCAGATGGATCGCTTGGAAGGGTTTATCGCCAGAAGGCGGGAGAATTTCGGTTACCTGAAAGGCCGGCTAGCCAGCCTGACAGACTTTCTGCATCTGCCGCAAGCCACTCCGAACAGTGAACCTTCATGGTTCGGCTTTCCTCTTGTTGTGAAGGATTCTTCGGGTGTCCTGCGCTCTGATCTGATTCAATTTCTTGAACAGAACTTGATTGGCACGCGTCTGCTCTTTGCCGGTAATTTGACCAAGCAGCCGTACATGGTTGGAAGAAAATACCGAATCAGTGGCCAGTTGAGCAACACTGACGTGGTAATGAACAACACATTTTGGTTGGGTGCGTTCCCGGCTTTAGGTCCCTCGGAGTTGGACTACATCGCCAACAAACTCGAGGAATTTTTTGGCATCGGTTTCTGAAGGTCGCTAGAAATTTCATCTCGGACAGGTGCAGGAGGCTTACGCTTACCTTTGCCCCTTGCCATGGTCTATTTCATGGCGACTGTGAAAATTTGCGAGGTAGCGTATGGATGTATCCAGTGATGTCCATGGCCAGCATCCGAGCATGCGGGCACGCTTGACGGAAGGAACATATTGCCGACGTTCCACAAGCGATGTGGATGGGCTTTGCAATAAATTGACGCGTTTGCCTGGAGATAGTAAGTCCCGGACTTTGAATGCAAGATCTTTGATGCTGATGGGCGTGTCACTTCCGACGTTGTAGGACTCTCCAGCTTTGCCGTGACTCAATATGCGCAGAAGCCAGACAGCCAAGTCCGCGCCGTACAAATACGACCTCACAGGTGAGCCATCGCCTTGGACTGTGATTTCTGGTGCAAAGAGTGCGTCACGAACGAAGTTGCCGACTGCGTAGTGTCCGTTAAGTGGCAGGCCAGGCGCGCAAAATGAGTAGCACCGTGCCGCGATGGATTCGATGCCGGCAACTTGCTGGTGCATGGAGCCCATCAGTTCCATCACCCGCTTGCCTTCTCCATATGCGTTGGTTGGCATTTGAGGATTACAAATCAGCGAAGATTCGTCCGGCTGCAGCGGGACATGCGGCGACTGCTGTCCGTAAACTGCTCCGGAACTGATGAGCAGCATGCGCCGAACACCGCATGATTTTGCAAAATTCAGGATGTGCCGTGTGCCCATAACAATGTCGTCGAACATCTCAATGGGATTGGCGTGAGCCGCCATCGATGTTTCTGTCGCGGCATGCAGCAAAAGATCAAAACGTCTTTCGGGAATGGTGAAGTCCCGGATATTTCCGCAGATGAAACTCAGCCATGATTGGTCACGAAATTGCGGATGACGTTCAAGAAACGATGCCGGATCCCGTGACAGCACGCAAACCTCAATCGAAACCCCTTTCTGCTGCAGAGCCAGAAGTGCGGTGAGCAGCCATAATCCGAAAAACCCCGTACCTCCCGTAATGAACAAACGTTGGCTTTGCAGGCGTTGCGGATCGAGTCGCCACAATACGGAAGACATGCTGGCATCAAGAATCGAAATTTGATGATGGCTCAGTGTATTCACGCGCTTTAGCCTAAATGGCAGGGCAGGTAGCGACCCACGCGAGCCATCAACTCGTCAGACAATTTTGGGAGCATGTCGTACAGTGGACTGGATGTTAAGGCGCCATCGCGCGAGAGTACTGTTGATACGGCAGGCCAATTGGGTTGGTTGGGGTCAACACGGACAATCCAGGCTTGAGGTCCATCACGGCTGGCCATCAATCGCTGCAAAGCGGCTACATCGACGTCATTTTCCGACAGCCAACTGCAAGGGATATCGTAAGCGCCAAACAATTTTTCCCAATCCGGAAAGCCCAGGCCAGTGTCTGGATCACAGCCCAAATAAGCGCCGTTGAAAAACTTTTTCTGAGTTGCCCTGATGGAGGCATATCCTGCGTTTTCAAAAAGGAAGATTTTGATGGGCAATGAATAACGCTTCACGATGGCCAGTTCTTGAAGGTTCTGAGAAAATCCACCTTCTCCTTCCGTTAGTACCACCCTTCGGCGACGGTCTGCAAAGGCCGCGCCAATTGCTGTTGCCAAGCCATAGCCCATGCTGGCGTGTGCAGCACTGGTGGTTGCACGTTGTCCAGGCGCCAGCTCGTAATTTTGAAGAGCGCCAGTGAATGTTCCGCCACTGGAGCACAGTGCCAGCAGGTCTGAGGGCAGTGTCGCCTTGGAGATGTTTTTCAATAAATGAAAAGAATTGATGTATCCAGTGGCATGGGTGTTGGATGACTCGAGTGAAGGAAGCAAGCTTCGGACCTCGCGTACATAAGGTCCCCATGCGGTCTGGTCTTTCCATTCCAGTGCGGGCAGCAATGCGTCAAGGGTTGCATCTGGAGAAGCCAAGAGCTTCATGCACGCAGGAGGGCCGACGCGGTCTAATTCTGTTTTTGAAGGGAACACATGCACGAGCTGTGCCTTGGGTGCGTAGTTGCTGTAATCAAAACCTGTCTGTTGAAGATCAAGTTGTGTGCCTAAGGCAAGCACCACATCCGCCTGAGCCAAGAGCAGATTGGCCGCTCTTTGCCCTCCCCAAGTGCCAGGCCGTCCTGCAAAAACTGGGGAACTCGAGGGAATGCGGTCAATCGCACTGGTTGTGGTCGCCACAGGTATGTCCAAGCGTTCAAAAACGGGCAGCGCTTTCCAGGCGGCCTCCCTGGACACAAGGCCGCCGAGCAACACGAGTGGGCGATCTGCGCTGTTGAGCAAGCTGGCGAGACGGGCGATGTCCTGGGTCTGAGGCGCGATGGTTGGGTTCTGGTCGTCATCCTGCGCGTCTGAGAGGGCATCCGGGTCAACCAAAGCGCCTTGAATATCCAGGCATACCTCGATCACCACAGGGCCGGGATGAGGTCCTTGCGCAAGGCGGACCAGGGATTTGAAATGAGAAGCTGCAATGGGGGCACGCAGACATTCGCTGTGGACCGTGATCTGAGCGCAAATCCCCGACCCATCCACTTCCTGAACCCCTCGTTGACGTTCCGGATAAGTCAGCGTGTCGGTGGTCTTGACTTGACCGGCAATCACCAACAGTTCACGATGTTCAACATAGCAGCCAGCAACGGCTGTTACGATGTTGGTGAGCCCCGGGCCGGTCGTGACCAATGCGAATGCCCGGCCTTTGTTCTGTGTGCATTGGTTGAAATGTTCCGAACAGATGCCGGCAGTCATTTCATGGACAACAGGTATGCACTCAAAGCGATGACGAAAGCCATCCAGCAGGTGCATGATGCCCCCACCAGCGACGAAAAAGCAGTGTGTATATCCCAGATCAACCAGCCATTCTGCTAGAAGGCTGGAATATTTGACATGATTTTTCATTTTGATCTGTATGATTTATTTGGTTTGCGATAAATGCTTAAAATGATCAATTGGCCGCTTGTTCGCATGGTTGTATCATTAGGTGAATTCATGATAATGCATTGGATGGCTGAAATTGAATTTTGATGACGGTTTATCGCTGTTGTCAGGTGCCCGGCATCGGTTATTAAATCATTGAATTGCGATTGATGTATAAAAATTCATGCTGATCCAGCATGTATTTTCTAGGATCTTTGCCCCAGTTTGTGGGGTTCCGAAACAGAAGCTGAAATTTGGTCAAGTCTACAGGGAATTTGTCACTGCTCACTTCCCAGTGAACATGGTTCAAGTGATAGAAATAATCAGTGGTCACTCGGCATATGGTAGATATATATTGGTTGATGGTCGGCCAGCCCATTTCTGCCAGGCTGTATGAGTTAAAGCTGAGATTGACGGAATTGTCTGGAATATTATGAATACCATAACTGGGCAAGATCAGCACATCATAATCATCAGTCCATTCTGACTGATTGTATAATCTGATCTTTTTCGAAGGAAAGTGACTCATGAGGAAATAGGCTTGCAATGCACAATTTTCAGGCAAGTCAACGCAAATGTATTTCAGGTTATGGATTTCCCTCGTGCAATAGTAAGCCAAACCACCGAAGCCACCACCGATTTCCATCATCACCGGTGACTTGATTCTCTTGAGCAGGATGGATATTTTTTCTGCAAAGGTGTAATGGTAGTCTGCACATGGATAAACTGGGTGCCCTTCCAGAAAATAGCAATAGGGATTTCCTACGGCTGGGCGCACCAGTTTATCTATTCCTGTTCCAGGGCAGCTGAGCAGAAAGTTTCTGGCGGAAAACGCCGATGACTCCAGATACCTTTGCAGATCGTCGGAGCTGGCAGGCACTCCTGGATTCATGTACTTTTCAGTCATGTCAAAATGGAGTCCATGCAAACCTGTACTCAGTGGTAGTCTGAAAAAATTCTCATACATGCACTTGAGCTCTGGAATTTTATTTCCGACGAGGGCATCCATCACTCCACCCAAGTATTTTTCATAGATGGGCAGCCATTCGCGTGACACCTGATAGATGGAATCGGCTTGATTCTGCTCGTTTTTCCACTGTCTGTAATGGATAGCGATATTCTCTATTTGATTTTCACTTGCGCCTTCGGCTGAGCGTTCTTCAAAGGCTTTGTCTATGCTGAGCATCATGACCTGTTTCCATTCTCAGAGTGGGCAATCATTTCATCGAGGGCTTTGTTGAATGCTTCTGTACCGGGATCCGCGTACAAGGCATCCCCCAATTCACACATGTGCTGTCCGGAGATCATTTTGAAGTTTATTTTCATCAATTTGTCGATGACATCTTGTGAAAATCTGTATTTGACTACTCTAGCTGGATTGCCGGCAACGATCGAATACGGAGGAACATCTTTGTTGACCACCGATCCTGCTGCGATAATGGCTCCTTGACCAATATGGACTCCAGATAGAATCAGTGCATTGTGCCCAATCCACACGTCATCGGCAACACAAATAGCCCCTTTGGTTTGTGCTTCACGTGCATGACCTAGAAATTTGACCTTTACTGGAAATGTCGTGATCCCCTTGTAGGAGTGATTTCCACCCAAAAGGAAAGTCACGTCGTCAGCGATCGAGACATAATCTCCGATATCCAGTCTTTCATCAGGGTGGCCCCATTGGTACACATGAAGTGCTCCGTATGTTGATTTCCCGACTTTGACTTTATCAAAATCAAATAAATTTTTGATGGTGGTCTCATTGTGCGCGTTGATTTTTCTCCACAATGCGGGTGCGCTTTTAATTCGTTCTTGCTGTCTGATCTGTTGCTTTTGGATCAATGAGCGATTGATCAGATTGATGATGTATGGGTCGTCCAAATAGTCATCCAGATATTTATGTATATCAATATTCCCAAAATCATGGTCATCGCTCAAGAAAAATGGAAGAACATGATTTTCTATAACGTCTCTTTTGGCGGATTTCAGTGTTTCTTCGGACAGCTGTTCGCTAAATTGCTTGAGAATTTTAAGGTAATTTTTTCCGAAGACTTGTGCGATGTTGTATCCGCCTTTGCGTCCTGTCGGCAAGACTTGGCAGAAAGGCAGGTTATAAATAATAGTCCTGCCTGTTCGACTGGCAAGTCTGAGCAAAGCGTCTGTTTGCGTGAGTTGCAGGCTGGCATGTCTGGCAAAGTCGTTCATACCCTCTAGCTGATTTTTCCAGACCCCAAATCCACCGATCCACGTGATATGGAATGACGCCTGTTCCAGCAATTCATTGAGGTCATGCGTCAGAATGATTGGCTGATGGGTGGTGCGGGACTCATTCAAGAAAAAGAGGGTTGGCTGGAGCTGACGAGCGGCTTCCACGATTTCTTTTATTGCTTTCAGACTGCCTGGCAGCCACTTTAGACTGTCGTTCGCCAGCTTCAAAAAATCTCCTTTGCCCAGGCGTAGCGATTTTTCGAAGTTTTTATCCTGTATATCCGAGGAATTGCGGTGATAAACGATTTTCCCGGGATGGCGTTCTATATAGGCCTGAACCATCTCGCGGGTGTGGTCCTCCGAAGCGTTGTCGGAGATCACAATTTCGATGTCGCTGCCGTTGATAAACGCTTCCTGTGTCGTCAGGCTCTCCAGCGACTGCTGCAGGACGTTGGCCCGGTTCTTGGTGGGAATACAGATGGAAAGCAGCATATGTGTCGGTGTTGGGATGGGTTGCCTTGCAGAAAGCAAAGTTCGCGCCAGCGGTCTGATGGAAGGCGAGGCTGAGACGCCTTTGGCCTGAACTTTGCTTGTTGTGTCAAAAAATACGCCCACTACCCATGCACATCCACCTGGTCATCGTTCAGCCCGACCGCTACGTTCACTCTCTTGGCTTTCTGGACACGGCCGACTACCTTCAGTATTGGCTGGAGGCCAGGGGAGTCACGGTCACTTTGGCCAAAAACCGCCTGCGCCAGGATGCCGTCAACATCGTATTTGGCGCGCATTTGGGCATGCAGGCAGAGTGGCTGGAGCCCCGGTACTGCGCTTTTTTCTTCAATCTGGAGCAGATCGGGCAAGGTGGCGCTTCTATCAGTCCCGCTTATCAGGCCCTGCTTCGCGACGGACCGGTCATTGATTACCACCCCCTGAACGTGGCCAGTTACCGCAATCAGCCCTCTTCGGTTCCACTGGTTCCATTCCTGAATGCCCCATACCTCAATACAGTTGATGAACAAGTGAATTTGCAAGATCGCCCGATCGATCTGCTGTTTTTCGGCAGCATCAACGAAGAGCGCAAAGCCTTTTTGAAGCGGGTGGAACGTGCCGGTAGAGACGTGGCCGTCTTTGACTCGCCCACCTATTACCATGAGCGAGATGCCTACGTCCGTCAGGCCAAGGCGGTGATCAATACCTCCTTCTATGCCAGCGCGCGGTTTGAGCAGGTACGAGCTTTCAATGTCTTGTCGCAAGGCACAGCCTTCATCTCTTTTGTCCAGCCTGGGCAAAAGATCGACGAGGGATTCCGCGACCATGTGTTCTGGGTGGATGACGCCAGTTTCGACCGATTCTTCCGAGAGGAATTCGCGAGTCCTGCCTGGACCTTGCAGGCACAGGAAAAGTACAAGCATTGGCTGCAGACCGATCCCTCCGAACAGGTGAGCAGGTTGCTGGAGGTCATTCAGCACCGCATGGATCAGTGTCAACCGCATCAAGCCGATACAGCTCGTCCGCGTGTGGCAGTGCAGGCTCGCGATGGCGGCTATTTCCAGGATGCTGTCAACCTGTCGCCTCACGAATTGGACCAGGCCGATTTGCCGCTCGATCTTTGTGTGAGGCAATCCTGGCCTTGGTCAGGAACGACACGTTGGGGCCAACGCATGGTTTTGGAGTGTTGCCAGCTTCAGCAAATTGCGCTCAGGCAATCCCCGGCCACAGAAGACCATTGGGCCGCGCTGTGCGGCAATGCCATGGATCTTTTGTCTGATGGCGGAAAAATGACGGTGGACGTAGAGATGGCTGCGGTCAACATTCAGCAGCCCAACCAGCCCAGGCTGAAATCCATGCAAGCTGTACTCGATGATTTCACGGATTCGTTCTGGCGCTCGGGCAACTTCACGCACAAATTGACCATGGTGTCTGTGCAGTACCTGGATGCACAGCGAGACCCGGCCCCCCCTGAGGCGGCATGCTATTGCCGCTTCATTTTTGCAAAACAGGAAACCACTGCGCGTGAGCGAACTCTGGCGCGGGTGCAGTCGCCCGATTTCGCTCGCTCTGGAGGACTCACATGAAAGGACTTGGTGTGGCGCACTCCGGTCATCAACCTTCCCGACCCAAGCAGGATGCAGCCCAAAAAGCGCTTCTCCAAATGGTTGACCTGTACCGTGCAGGACAGGGTGCCAAGGCCTATGCCGCGGGCTTGAAGTACCTATCGAAGTTCGGTTCTAATTTTGACGTGTTGCACCTTCTGGGCACCATCGATCAGGAGCAGGACAGGCAAGAAGAGGCCTGGCAGCGTTGGCAAGAAGCCCTGCAAATGATCCCTCAGCATGTGCTGTTGCTCAACAAGCTAGGCGGGCTGGCTCGCCAGCGTGGAAAAAACGAGGCTGCAGAAACATTCTTCCGTCAGGCGATTGCCGCAGAACCTGGCAAGCCTGAGGCCCACTTCAATCTGGGCAATTTGCTATCTACCCGGTCCGATTGGTTGCCGGCTATCCAGAGTTACAGCAATGCGATCGAGTGTCAGCCTGACTTCATGCAGGCCTACAACAATTTGGCAATCGCGTTGAAAGATTTCGGACGTCCCGATGAAGCCCTGAAAGTCTTGGATACGGCTATTGCCCGAGCTCCGGCTGAAATTAGGTTGCATGTCAACAAGGCTAGAACACTGTTGGCCATGTCTCTAGGCAGGGCAGCAATTGCTCACCTGAATGAGGTATTGCATAGACTAGGCCCTGACTTTGAGGTGCTGGCGGTTCTGGCTGATATTGAGACCGCTGAAAATGATTACGTCGCAGCACATGAGCACTACATCAAAGCCTTGGAGATTCGGCCCAATTCGGATGTTGCGCACAATAATTTTGCAAACATGCTTCAGTCTGTGGGGCGTTTGGACGAGGCCTTGGCGCATTACAAGGAAGCTGTGGAGATCAATCCTCAGTTGTATCAAGCACTGCAAAATCTATGCAACATCCTCAATGCCCGTAAAGAATATGCACAGTCCTTGTACTATTTAAAACTGGCCCAGCAGATCAATCCCGAAAGTCCTTATCTGCTGGGCATGGATATCAATGCCCGCATGCACACCTGTACTTGGGAAGCTTTGGAGGAGCGTGTTCAAAAAATAACTACCGCACTGCATGCGGGAAGCAGAGCGGTCAATCCCTTTCCGCCACTTGCTTTTTTGAGCGATGCCTCTACGCTGACACGCGCCGCAACCCTGTGGGTAGAACACCAGGTTCCTGAGCGTCATGTTTTGCCGTCCATCCCGTTTCGTGCACGCGGGTCTGGACGGAAAATTCGCGTGGGCTATTACTCTGCTGATTTCAATACCCACGCAACAGCCTTGTTGATGGCTGGTGTGTTCGAGTCACACGATCGGGACCGTTTCGAATGGATTGCCTTTTCTTTTGGTCCAATGCAAGATGATCCTCTGTCTGATCGTATACGGCGGGCGTTTGATCAATTTATTGACGTCCGGACCTACAGCGATCGTGTGGTAGCCCAGCTCTCTAGAGAACTTTCTATCGACATCGCCATTGATCTTAAGGGGTTCACTCATGATGCACGGACGGGAATTTTTGCTGAGCGAGCAGCACCCATTCAGGTGAACTACCTGGGCTATCCGGGGTCTATGGGGGCTCCTTACATCGAGTACATCATTGCGGATCCGGTGATCATTCCTGACAACTTGGTGCCGAATTACACCGAGGCCGTCGTTCGGCTACCCTATTGCTATCAGGCCAACGACAATCGGCGGCCGATTGCCAGCAATATCCCCAGCCGCCAGAGCCAAGGCTTACCTGAGGGTGGGCGAGTGCTGTGCTCTTTCAATAACAACTACAAAATTACACCGGCGGTGTTCGATGTGTGGATGCGCTTGCTTGGGAGGTTCCCGGATTGCGTGTTATGGCTGTTACAAGATAACCCCGCAGCCGCCGACAACCTTCGACTTGAAGCCCAGAAGCGGGGCATTGATCCCGACAGATTGGTCTTTGCTACACGCCTGCGCAACGACGAGCACTTGGCGCGCCATGCTCTGGCAGACCTGTTTATAGATACCTATCCCTGTAATGCACATACCACTGCCAGCGATGCACTTTGGACAGGTTTACCATTGATCACTTGCATGGGAGAGACTTTTGCAAGTCGGGTGGCTGCGAGTCTCTTGCAGGCCATGAACATGGCAGATTGCATCACTGCTGATTTGGCGACCTACGAAGACAAGATCAATGTCCTATTGGAGGATCCTTCCGCCCTGGCCGATTTGCGACAGAGGGTTCTTGTTGCACGTAACGCCAGCCCACTATTTGACACCTTAGCAACAGCACGTCAACTTGAATCAGCCTTTCAACAAATGATGGATATCTATTGGGCTGGTCAAGCCCCAACCTCGTTTTCAGTCAGTCCATGAAAAAACCCGCCGAGGCGGGTTTTTAGAAGGATGCAATGCTTACTTGAGCAAGGACAGTACGGTTTGTGGTTGCTGGTTAGCCTGTGCCAACATTGCTGTTGCAGCTTGCTGGATGATTTGTGCTCGAGCTAGGTTTGTCGTGGCCTGAGCGTAGTCGGTGTCCTCGATCCGGCTTCGGGAAGCTTGAGCGTTCGTCGATACGTTGGTCAGGTTATCCACTGCGTAATTCAGGCGGTTAATGACCGCACCAATTTCAGCGCGTGCCTTGTTCACATTGGTCAGAGCAACGTCCAGCGTATTAATGGCGGTGTTGGAATTGCTCTGGGTATCAATTTTGAGGGTTTCCAGAGAATCCCATTCGCCATCAGTGACAGCCGCAGAGACAGTAAATGCATTCGCAGTTGCGTCAGTGGCCGAAGTAGCTGAGGCATCCAATGTGAACTGAATTTTACCGCCAGTACTTTGTGTAATCGCGAAACCATCATCAAAGCGAGCATTCAGTGCAGTCGCGATGGTGGTTGCCAAAGCTGCAGAGGTAGCAGTTACATCTGAATCAGTAATGGTGTAGCTGAACAGGTTCTGGTTCAGATTGACGGTGATGACGTCGCCAGCGGCATAGGATGTGTTGACCTGCAAGGTGCTGATCTGAGCCAAGGATGAAGTAGCTGCCCGAGCTGCTGTTGCTGTGCCTAAGGTTGTTGCAGCGCCATCTGCTGAACCCAGGCTGAACACATCGATCGTGTGGCTGATGGTCTGACCCGCATTGGCACCCACCTGGAATACAAACTTACCGCCAGTTGTGTTGTTGTTGAAAGATGCATCCAGCACATTCACACCGTTCCACTGGGTGTTGCTGATGATGCGGTCGATTTCGCCCTTGAGCTGCTGGAATTCCAGATCAAGGTAGCCACGGTTTTCGCCGGTGTTGGTGTCGTTGGCAGACTGCACTCCCAGTTCACGCATGCGCTGCAGCATGTTGGTGACTTCCACCATGGCACCGTCGGCCGTCTGGAGCAGGGAGATGCCGTCGTTGGCATTGCGCACGGCCTGATCCAGACCACGGATCTGCGAGGTCATTTTGCTGACGATCGACAGGCCAGCGGCATCGTCCTTGGCGCCGTTGATGCGCTTGCCGGTGGACAGCTGTTCCATCGTGCTGGACAGGACACGGTTGTTTTTGTCCAAAGCGGCCTGAGCGATCAGGGACTTGGTGTTCGTATTGATGACGGACATGGTCTAACTCCTTTGAGGGTTAATCAGTTTCAGTGGGCAGGACCTTTGAGGGTTCAAACCTGCCTGACATCACAGAAGACCGAAATTGATTTTCTGTTGCTGGATGAATCGGTGGTGGGACGGAATACTTGAGCCTGGTCAGAAAAAAATCTGTTCAGGACGTCGAGTTGTGCAGCAAACCCTTGATGGCTTCGATGTTGTGTGCCACATGGATCACGGTCTCATTCGGGATCTGGCGGATCACTTCGCCGGTGGCGGTGCTGCGCACGGTGACCACCGGGATGTCCATCACTTCGTCCATCCTGAAGTTCAGTTGCTGAGAGGTTTTCTGCATCCGTTCGTTGAGCATCT
>JACCDV010425999.1_pt1 | contig 16523 bp, 15 predicted proteins | sample 7446131 | NCBI WGS metagenome assembly JACCDV01 (sample SAMN15323448, study PRJNA562643) | freshwater metagenome | isolation source: river surface water | place: USA:Blue River Watershed | collected 2017-08-17 | reverse complement strand
ATTTTCAACCAGACCGATGATCGGCACCTTCGCTTGGTTGAAAAAACTGATGGCGCGGGTGGCATCCATCAAGGCCAGGTCCTGGGGCGTCGAAACAATCAACGCACCTGCTGGTCGATGCTTTTGAATCATCGAAAGTTGAATGTCGCCGGTACCAGGCGGCATATCGACCACAATTTCGCGAACCGCGCCCCAATGCGCATCGACCAGTTGCGACAGCGCCTGCCCTGCCATCGGGCCGCGCCATGCAATTGCCTGACCGGGGGCGGCCAATTGCCCCATGGACAGAAACGGAACCCCGCCTGCGCCTGTCACCGGGTGCATTTTCTTGTCTTCGGCCTCTGGCTTGATGCCTTCAACGCCCAGTAGGCGGGGCTGCGACGGACCATAGATATCCGCATCAACAAGCCCGACGGCACGACCTTGCCGGCGCATTGCAACGGCAAGATTGGTCGAAAGCGTCGATTTGCCGACCCCGCCTTTGCCGCTAGCAACAGCAATCAGGCGCGGCACGATACGCTCTGCTGTCTGCAACAGCTTTACCGGCACGCCCGGTGCAGCCGCATTTGCCGCCGCCTCGACCGACTGCGCCAGCGCATCACGCGCGCCAGCGTCCAGTCCGGATACGTCCAGCATCAGCGAAACCGTGCCGTCTTTCTCCCTGACGCCGCTCGCGCGGCCTTGTGCAACCGCCGCAATGGCCTCTGTGACTTTACCAATATCAATCATGAAATTCCGAATAGAATCAGATTGTCTGGAATGACACTGTTTTTCTTGAAACGCCGTTCCTATATGTCGGCAATGATGAAAAACGAGGATGGCGGGACGCCGCAGGCGTCGCATAACGAGGGCAAGGGACCATGGGATCTTCCCGGTTCGGGCAAGGGCGGCAGAAAGCCGGCTGAACCTGTGTCGAATGAACCCGAAAATGGCCCGGACGACAAAGGCAAGACGGCCAATCCGTGGGAACCGCAAAATGCGTCGTCAGGGCGTCCGCGCGGCCCCTCGCTTGAGGAACTTTTCCGTCGTCCCGGCGGCGGTGGTGGCGGTTGGGGTGGCCTTCCGCCCCGCGCCAATGGCAAAAGCTGGTGGCCGATAATCGCCGGCGGCCTTGCCGTTATCTGGCTGGCATGGACCAGCATCCATCGCATCGGCCCGGAACAAGAGGGCGTTGTCACCTTTTTCGGCAGCTATTCGCGTACTGTCGCACCCGGTATCGCGCTGACCCTGCCTGCACCGATCGAGCAACTAGAAAAGGTCGATACCCAGCAGATCAGAACCACATCAATCGGTTCGGTTCGCGCGAACAGCGAAAATCTCGTCCTGACCCGTGACCAAAATTTGGTCGACATGGCCTATGACGTCCGCTGGTCGATCCGCGATCCCGAACTATACCTGTTCCAACTCGACCAGCCCGAAACCAGCGTGCAGGAAGTCGCGGAAAGCGCAATGCGCGCCGCAGTTGCCAATTTCGACCTGATCCAAGCCATTGGCGGCAGCCGTTCGGAAATCGAGGCACAGGTGCGCCAGCGCATGCAGGCGATTTTCGATGAATATCGCTCGGGCGTGTTCGTCCAGAGCATCTCGATCCGTGAATCCGATCCGCCGGCAGAGGTCAATGAGGCCTTCCGCGAAGTAAACGCCGCGCAGCAGCGCCGCGAAAGCTATCTCAACGAAGCCCGAGCCTATTCAAGCCGAGTTACCGAGCTTGCGCGCGGTGAAACTGCCGAGTTCGACAAGATTTACGAGGAATATCGTCAAGCACCCGAAGTAACCCGCCGCCGGCTCTATTATGAAACCATGGAGCAGGTGCTCGGCAAGGTAGACAAGACAATCGTCGAGACCGGCGGTGTCACGCCTTACCTGCCGCTTCCAGCGCTCGAACGGCGCGCCAATCCGACCACTGACACCGTTACTGTCACAGGGAAAAAGCAATGAACCGGCCCTTCCTGCAAAATCCTTTCGCAATGAGCCTTGCGGGGCTGGGTGTCCTTGTCTTGCTGGGCATGTCGGTTTCGGTCGTTCCTGAAACGCAGCAGGCCATCGTCAGCAGCTATGGCAAACCGCTGCGCGTCGTGAACGCCTATAAACCAAAGCAGCAGTTCGGCGAGCGGGCCACAGGCCTTGTGTTCCGCATCCCGTTCATCGAGCAGATTCAATATATCGACAAACGTGTGTTGAGCGTCGAGATGGAGCGGCAGGAAGTGCTGTCCACCGACCAGTTGCGCCTGCAGGTCGATGCCTTTGCCCGTTTTCGCGTAACCAAGCCGGTGCTCATGTACACCACGATCCGCAGCGAAGACCGGTTGCGTGATCAATTGCGCACAATCCTTGGTTCGTCGCTGCGCAACGAGCTGGGCCGCACCACCTTTGCCACTATGCTCAGCCCCGAACGCGGCCAAGTGATGGACCGGGTGCAGACGGCATTGAACCGCGAAGCACGTAAATATGGCGCAGAGATTATCGACGTGCGCATCAAGCGCGCCGACTTGCCCGATGGCGCCCCGCTGAAATCGGCTTTCGAACGGATGCGCAGTGCGCGTCAGCAGGAAGCGATCGCAATAGACGCCGAGGGCCAGAAGGAAGCGCAGATCATCCGCGCCAATGCTGAGGCAGAGGCCGCGCGTATCTACGCTACCAGCTATAACAAAGACCCCGGATTCTACGATTTCTACCGGTCGATGCAGTCCTATCGCCGCACCTTTGCTCAGGATGGCGAAAATGTAGGCAAGACCAATATCGTGCTGTCACCGAACAACGAATTCCTGCGCAACTTTCGCGACGGGCGTTGATGAATAGTCGTTTGTCGAAGCGCATTGACGGTTCGACAAGGTGGCAATCGGCAATTTGGGCCTATTCAATTGCTGTTCATTATTTGCCCGCAAGGGCTTTGGGGAAATTTCCGGGATCGTCCGGACAGGGTTTGAATGAGAGGAAATGATATCGTGCGTTACGCTTATGGAGTGACTGCCCTCTTGCTGCTTTCAGGCAGCGCCTATGCGCTTTCCACGGGTGATGCAGGACCGGTAACGGCGCAAGGCCCTGTGGCCATCGCGCAATCGAGCTTGGCCCCGCGCGGCGCGCCAGCCAGCTTTGCCGATCTGGTTGAACGGCTGCAGCCGGCGGTTGTGAACATCGCGACCAAGCAAAAGGTGCAGGTCGCCACAAGCTTCAACCCCTTTACCGGCGAACGCCGCCCGGTAACGCAGGAACAGCAGAGCGGTGGTTCGGGCTTCATCATTTCGGCTGACGGTTATATTGTCACGAACAACCATGTCATCGCCGGCGGCCCTGCGGGCGAAGCCGTTGATACGGTAACGGTGACGCTGTTCGACGGTAAAGAATATACCGCCAAGATCGTCGGCCGCGATCCGACCTCGGATGTTGCTTTGATCAAGATTGACGCAACCAGCCTGCCCTATGTCGAAATGGAAAGCTCACAGAAGAATCGCGTCGGTGACTGGGTAATCGCGATCGGTAACCCACTCGGCCTCAACAGTTCGGTGACGGCTGGCATCATTTCGGCGCTCCAGCGCAATATCGGTGCAGGCGGCGCCTATGACCGCTTCATCCAAACCGATACCGCGATCAACCCCGGCAATAGCGGCGGCCCTCTGTTCAACCTGCAGGGCAAGGTAATCGGGATCAACAACCGTCTGATATCGCCCGTTGGCGCGAATATCGGCGTCGGCTTTGCCATTCCTGCCGAAGAAGCGCTGCCGGTGATCGAATCACTGCGTAAGGGCGTGCGCCCCGAGCGTGGCTATCTGGGGATCGGTATCCAGCAGGTCGGACCCGACATGGCAGACGCCCTGGGGATCGACAAAAACCGCGGCGAATTCGTGACCCGTACTGTCCCCGGCGAAGCTGCCGACAAGGCGGGATTGAAGGAGGGCGATATCGTCCTCAAGGTCAACGGTCAGGATGTGACCCCAGACAACACGCTTTCCTACATTGTCGCCAATATCAAGCCGGGTACGAACATCCCGCTGGAGATCTTGCGCGAAGGCAAGCCGATGCGGCTGAACGCCACCGTCGGCACCCGTCCGCCGGAAGAAAAGCTGGCGCAGAGCACCTTTGATCCTGATGAGAACAAGGATTTCGACAATGGTGGCGACAATGGCGATGCGAAAATCATTCGCGACGCCATGGGTGCCAGCGTGATCCCCCTCAGCCCCGATATCGCCCGCCAGTTGGGCATGGATGCCAACATGAAGGGCGTGGTCATTGATATTCCGGGAACAGGATCGGCAGCGCAGGCCGGTATTCGCCGGGGCGACGTGATCGTTTCGGTCAATTATCGCGGCGTGGCATCGCCTGCCCAATTCGCAAGCGCGATTGGCGATGCGAAAAAGGCCGGACGCAGCGCCGTGCTGCTCGGCGTCAAGCGCCGCGGCGCTCCGACGCAATATGCGACCGTCCGTCTGGAAGATTGATAGGACTTTAAGCTCCCCTCCCGTGCCATGCGGGAGGGGGTATTTAAGGCGCTACCCTTGCGTTGCGGCAAGTGCTAGCAAGCAGCCATGACGCTGAATGACACTCTCTGGCGTGACAACGCCGACGCCATCCTGCCCGACCTGATTGAACTGCGCCGCGCAATCCATCGCGAGCCTGAACTCGGTCTGCAAAACCCGAAAACGCTGGCCAAGATCAAGGACGCCCTCGCTGGTCTGCCGCTCGAATTTCGGGAAGGCCCTTCGACCACCGGCCTGCTGGCCGTGCTGAAGGGGCCGAGCAACGGGCGCACCGTGCTGCTGCGTGGCGATATGGATGCGCTGCCGCTGCATGAAGACACTGGCCTCGATTTCTCTTCCGAAACGGCAGGCGCGATGCACGCCTGCGGGCATGACACACATGTCGCAATGCTGGTGGGCGCGGCCAAGATGCTCTGCGCGCGTAAGGACGAACTGGCCGGCACCGTCTATTTTATGTTCCAACCCGGCGAAGAAGGCCATCATGGCGCGCGCTTCATGCTCGACGACGGGCTAATCGATCCGCTGCCCGATGCGGCTTTTGCCCTCCACATCATGCCCAACGCGCCGCATGGCGTCTTCACCGGCCGTGCCGGCCCCCTGCTGGCATCTTCCGATATCTTGTCGATCAAGGTCAAGGGCGCGGGCGGCCACGCGTCGATGCCACATGACGCGACCGACCCGATCCCCGTCGCCTGCGAAATCGTTTCGGCTATCCAGTCGATGGTAACGCGCAAAATTTCAGTCTTCGATCCCGCAGTCATCACCATTGCCAAGATCGAAGCGGGCACAACCAACAACATCATTCCCGAAACCGCTTCGATGCTCGGCACGATCCGCACATTGTCACCCAAGCGCAGGGCGATGGTCGCCGAAGAGTTGCACCGCCTTATCCCCGCCATTGCTGTCGCCCATGGCTGTTCGGCAGAGGTGCATATCGAACAAGGCTTCCCGGTCACAATCTGCGACAATCATGCTGTCCGTTTTGGACAGCAGGTGGTTGAGGCACAGTTTGGGACCGATAGCTGGATGTCGCTCGATCACCCGATCATGGGCGCGGAAGACTTCGCCTATGTACTCGAAAAGGTGCCTGGCGCGATGTTCTTCCTCGGCGCCAGCCATGAAGGCGATGACTGGCGCTCCTGCTGCGGCCTCCATTCAAACCGCATGGTGCTCGACGAACGTGTGATGGCAAAGGGCGCCGCGCTCCACGCCGCGCTTGCAGAGCGCTTCCTGGCAGAAGGGTTTGACGGCAACTAGTCGGGCTGCGGTTGCATGGCGCTCCGTCAGGTTGGCGGCGATGCGCTATCGACAAGCGTCCGGTCAGGCGGCTAACAAAAGTCTCAATCCCAAAGAAGAGGTTATACGATGCCTTCAGGCCTTGCTGCGCTGCTCGACGATATTGCCACCATTGCCAAGGTGGCATCCGCATCGATCGATGATGTCGCAGCGGCTGCGGGCAAGGCCAGCAGCAAGGCTGCCGGGGTAGTGATCGATGATACGGCGGTTACCCCGCAATATGTGACAGGCTTTACCCCAGACCGCGAACTGCCAATCATCTGGCGGATCGCCAAGGGATCCTTGTTCAACAAGATCATCATCATCCTGCCGGTCGCATTGCTGCTGAGTTTCTTTCTGCCACAGGCGATCACGCCGCTATTAATGGCCGGCGGGGCGTTTCTCTGTTTCGAAGGTGCCGAAAAGGTCCTCGAAAAACTGATGCCGCATGAGCAAGAAACGCTGGCCGAAGAATTTGCTGAGGTCTGCGACAAGACACATGAGGAGACAATGGTGAAGGGCGCTGTGCGCACCGACTTCATCCTTTCGGCAGAAATCATGGCCATCGCCCTCAACGAGGTGAAGGGCCTTGCTGAAACCTCAATCTGGCTGGAGGCCGGCGTTCTGGTAGTGGTCGCCATCGGCATCACCATCGCGGTTTATGGCGTGGTCGGGCTGATCGTGAAAATGGACGATATCGGCTTGCACATGGCAAAGCGCAAAAATGGCGCATCGCAGGCGATTGGCCGTGGTCTCGTCAAGGCCATGCCGAAACTGATGTCCTTCCTCTCGATCGTCGGCACCGCTGCAATGCTTTGGGTCGGTGGGCAGATCATCGTCCACGGCTTTGGCCTGCATCCCGCAGACTGGGTGGGCCTGTACGAAGGTGCCGCTGCATGGATTGCCGACGCGACGATTTCGGGCGTCATCGGTCTTGCCATCGGCGCAGTGATTGTCGGCATCCACCATCTGTGGATGGCGCGCAACAGGGCCTAGGGCACCAGCACGGTATCTTTGGGCGCAGGCAGCGCCTCAGGAAAATCAAGCGTATAGTGCAATCCGCGGCTTTCCTTGCGGGTCAGTGCACAGCGGATGATCAGATCGGCCACCTCGACAAGGTTGCGCAACTCGATGAGGTCGGGTGTCACGCGGAAATGGCTGTAATAATCCTCGACCTCCTGCCTCAACAGGTCAATCCGGTGCTTGGCCCGCTCCAGCCTTTTGGTGGTGCGCACGATGCCGACAAAGTTCCACATGAATTGGCGGATTTCCCGCCAGCACTGGGCGATCACCACTTCTTCATCGCTGTCGGTCACGCGGCTTTCATCCCATGGCCGGATCGGCGGAGGCGGCGGCAGGCTCTCCCAATTTGCATCAATATGGCGTGCGCAGGAATCGCCGAATACGAAGCATTCAAGGAGCGAATTGGATGCAAGGCGGTTTGCACCATGCAGGCCTGATTGGGTGACCTCGCCCGCGGCATAAAGCCCGGGCGCATCGGTGCAGCCGTTCAGATCAACCAGCACGCCGCCACATGTGTAATGCTGCGCCGGCACAACCGGTATCGGTTCCTTGGTGATGTCGATGCCCAGCCCCATCAGCTTTTCATAAATGTTGGGAAAATGCGCTTTCACAAAGTCCGCCGGTTTGTGGCTGATATCCAGATGGACATAATCTAGGCCATCGCGCTTGATTTCGGCATCATTGGCACGCGCAACAATATCGCGCGGGGCAAGTTCGGCACGCGGATCATAATCGGGCATGTAGCGATGCCCGGTTTTGGGGTTTTTCAATGTCCCACCTTCGCCGCGCACAGCCTCGGTAATCAGGAAATTCTTGATCTCCAGATTATACAGGCAGGTCGGATGGAACTGCATCATTTCCATGTTCGACACACGGCATCCTGCGCGCCACGCCATGGCGATGCCGTCGCCGGTCGCACCGCGTGGTGCAGTTGAATAAAGATAGGTCCGCCCTGCCCCGCCGCTAGCAAGGATTGTCGCGCGCGCAGTGAAGGTTTCAACCAGGCCGGTCGCACGGTTCAAGGCATAGACGCCATGAATGCGCCCGCTTGTCGAAAAGCGAAGCTGGTGGCGCCCCAATATCAGGTCAATCGCGACCATATCGGGAATGAGAGTGATGTTGGGATTGGCATGCGCGGCAGCTTCCAACGCCTGCTGCACCGCCCAACCAGTCGCGTCATCCACATGCACGATCCGCCGATGGCTATGTCCGCCTTCGCGGGTCAGATGCCAGTCGCCCTTATCTGGGCCATCAAGATTGAACGGCACGCCGAGCTTTGCCAGCCGGTCGATTGCCTCAGGCGCATTTTCGACAACAAATTCGACGGTCGCGCGGTTGTTCAGACCGCCACCGGCGATCATCGTATCCTCAATATGACTTTCAAAGGTGTCGCCGGGTTCAAGGACAGCGGCGATCCCGCCCTGGGCCCAGGCGGTTGCACCGTCGGACAACGCGCCCTTGGCCAAGACCGCCACCTTGTATTTCTGGGCAAGTTGCAGCGCAGCGGTCAGTCCGGCCGCGCCCGAGCCAATGATGAGGATGTCGGACTGATGTGTCACCTCTTTTCCCTGTGCTTTTGCATCTGCGCTGTCAATTCCCGTGATTCCCAATCACACATAGGCAAAAGACTGTAGAGTCAGAGGGTTGAACATCGGGGACTGCGTCCCCAATTGCCACGAGGGATGAAACAGGGATGCATAGCCGGCAGGGCTGCATCCCGTGCTGCCGGCTCAAGGACCAGATGGAGCTAGCTCATCATGAAAACTACCACAAAAATGTTGGCGATGGCCGCTTTCGCGACCATGGCTGCATCTCCCGCATTCGCCGAAGACCCCCAGGGCAAAATTCAGGTCACGGCTTTTGCAACGCTGGTTGCTCCCAGCGCCAAGATCACAAAGGTCAACACTGACCGCATCGGGCTTGCGGCAGGTTCGCAGACCAAGTCCGACACCAATGTAACGCCGACGGTTGCCATTGAATATTTCCTGACGCCCAATGTGTCCGTCGAGACGATTGCCGGCGTCACCCAACATGATGTTGTCGGCGCAGGCGCACTGGCCGGGGCAAAGCTGATTTCCAACGCGAACATCATTCCCGCAACCGTAACCGCAAAATATCATGTGAATCTCGGCGGCGGAGTGAAACCCTATCTCGGCGCAGGACCAAGCTATTTCATCATTTTCGGTGAGGAGCCGGATGCGACCGCACGCACGCTGGGCGCAACGCGTGTCGACCTTTCGAACGAACTCGGTCTTGCGCTGCAGGGCGGTATCGATTTTGCCCTCGACGATAGCGGCCTTGGCCTGTCGCTCGATGCAAAGCGGTATTTCATGAACACAACCGCGCGCTTTTTTGCTGGCAACGCTCTGGCGCTCAGCACCAAGCATGAACTTGACCCCTGGGTCGTCAGCGCCGGTATCAGCTACCGCTTCTGAATATGTGTCCCTTCCCTTCGGGGAAGGGGCCTATTCGGCCGATCCGCTGGTGAGGCTGAGGAACACATCCTCCAGATCGGCCTCCTTGGTAGTCACATCTATGATGCCCAGCCCCAGGTCTTGAACGGCTGCAAGCACCTCTCCCGCGTTCATGCGGTCCTTGTTATAAGTGATCTCTATCGTACGGTCGGCGATCCGTTCCACCCTTTCAAATGCAGGATGCGCAGGCACGGTATCAATATCGCGGTCAAGGGTCAGGAGAACGGCTTTCTCGCGCGCCATTCCCACCAGTTCGCGCGTCGGCTTATCCGCAATCAACCGGCCATGGTTGATGATCGCGATCCGGTCGCACAATTGCTCCGCCTCTTCGAGGTAATGGGTGGTCAGAACGACGGTGGTGCCACCCTTGTTCAATTCGACCACATAATCCCACAATTGCTGACGCAACTCGATATCGACCCCGGCGGTCGGCTCGTCGAGCACAATTACCGGCGGAGAATGCACCATTGCCTTTGCCACCAGCAACCGCCGCTTCATCCCGCCTGAAAGCGTGCGGGCATAGGCATTGGCCTTATCTTCCAGCCTTACCGCCCGCAACAACTCCATCGAGCGCCGCTTCGCCTTAGGCACGCCATAAAGGCCGGCATAAAGTTCCAGTGTCTCAAACGGCGTGAAAAAGGGGTCGAACATGATTTCCTGCGGCACAATGCCGATAGATGCCTTTGCATTGCGCGGGTTGGCATCGATATCGAAACCCCAGATGCTCGCCGTGCCGGCGCTTTTCTGGACCATGCCGGCAAGGATATTGATCAGCGTAGATTTACCTGCACCATTGGGGCCAAGCAGGCCGAATATCGACCCGCGCTGAACATCGAAACTGACGCCATCGAGCGCCTGTTTCCCAGAGGCATAGGTCTTGCAAAGATCGCGGATCGAAATGGCTGCATCATTCATAGACACAAATCGATAGCCGAGCCCGTCAGGCCGCGCAATGCAAGGCTGTGTTGCAACCGGTTAAGCGGCATTAACCCTGTTTATTCGGCAAATATTGCAGCCGTTCAGGGCATGGGGGCATGATGCGTGGGGCAGAAATCCGTCTTCCAAATGCACGATTCGTGCTGGCTGCGGCTATGTTTGCTGCGCTGAGCAGCCCTTTGCATGCAGAAACCGCTCAGCAGCGCGTCGAAACTTCGGTGGTGGAGGCGGGCAGTTTCTTCAAGATCGATGATCTGAATTTCGGCGTGGTTGTCGCCAGCAACGTCGCAGGCTCTGTTACCGTCACTCCGACGGGCGCACGCAGCCGCACGGGAGGGGTCACGCTGTGGGGCAACAGCCACCATCCGGCACAATTTGCAGGTAGGAAGCCGACTCAGGCCAACCGCCCGGTTCGCATCAATTTGGGCGCGAATACGATCTTGGTGACAGGCCCGGGCGCGCCTATGCAGGTACGGCTGTTCAGAGCGAACACAAACCCAGCCCAAAATCTGACGACCACCCCGCGCAATTTCCAAGTGCAGCAAACCACCAGCGGCGCGTTCGCGCTATTTGTCGGCGCGACGCTCGACGTCAACGCCAATCAAGCGCCGGGTATCTATCGCGGCACCTGGACAATCACGCTGAACTACCAGTAAACTTGCCTTCCTGAAGGGCATTTACGCCACCACAAACTGCATCTTTACCATCTTTTCATGTCCTGCTGCTAAGCGGGCATGATGGGGATCACCAGAAAAACAGTCGTGCCATCTGCTGTCTTTATGACGGCGGCATTTGGCTGTTTCGGTCTGGCAATGCCCGCCCTTGCAGATGTCGAACGCACCCAAACACAAGTTGGCGTGGTCACGCGGCTCAGCTTCATCCAAACGGAAGAACTCAGTTTCGGCCAGATCTTCGCCAGTAATGCCAGTGGCACTATTACAGTCGCACCCAATAGCGTACGTTCACGTACAGGCGGCGTCACGTTGACGGGCAACACACACCATCCTGCCGTTTTCGCCGGTTTCGGCCAGCCAAACCAGCGCGTCCAAATCTCGCTGGGCAGCAACAGCATTTTTCTGACAGGCCCGGGAACGCGGATGCGGGCGCACACATTTGTCATTGGCAGCACACCGACCGCCGTACTTACGACTACTCCGCGCGTCTTTCGCATTGCCACGCCCAGCGGCGGCTTTGCCTTTCCGGTAGGCGCAACGCTTGACGTCAATGCCAACCAAACGCCCGGCACATATCGCGGCACTTGGACCATTACGCTGAATTACCAGTAAACTCGCCCGTTGCGGGGGGCGCTGCGCTTTGCTAACGGCCGCGCATGATCCAAGCTCCTGAAACTCTTTTCGTCCGCACCCGCCGCATCGCCTGCGATGGCAGCGGTGATAGTGTGCCCGCAGCGCTCGGCCACCCGCGCGTGTGGCTGGAAATCAACGAAAGCGGCTATGTCGAATGCGGTTATTGCGACCGCCGTTTCGTGCTGGTCGGCGGCCCGGCGGACAAAGGCGAAGCGAAGGCAGGCTGAACACCCTTTCCTTGTGCGCGTGACTGCCTATATCGGGCCTATGAGCATTACAGATCCGCGCAGCTTTCTTTACCAACCTGGCCTTCTAGATCCCGATGGCGCCATGCGCGTGACGCGCGATGCCCTGCAATCGTGCGACGACGGTGAACTTTACCTGCAGTATAGCGCAAGCGAGAGCTTCGGTTTTGATGACGGTCGTCTGAAAATGGCTGACTATTCAACCGCATCAGGCTTTGGCCTGCGCGGCGTTTCGGGCGAAATGACTGGGTTCAGCCACGCCAATGACATCAGCGAAGGCGCAATTCGCCGCGCCGCCGAAACGCTGCAACTGCTCGATCCGGCCAAGGGGCAAGCCGCCCCGCCGCCCCGCAAGAATAACCGCCATCTTTACACCGATGGCAATCCCCTTGATCTGGTGCCCTTCGCCAAAAAGGTCGAGCTCTGTCAGAAAATCGATGCCGCCGCCCGTGCGCGCGACCGGCGTGTTGCGCAGGTTTCGGTTAGCCTTGCGGGTAGCTGGTCAGTGATAGAGATCGTTCGAGCCGATGGCTTTGTCGCAACCGATATCCGCCCGCTTGTGCGCCTCAATGTCTCAATCGTGACCGAGGAAAATGGGCGCCGCGAAACGGGCGTATTCGGCTTTGGCGGGCGCAAGCTGTATGATGACCTTTTTGACGAGGCAGCGTGGAATCGCGCAATTGACGAAGCGCTAGCACAATCCTTGACGAATCTGCGATCGGTTGACGCCCCTGCCGGCGAAATGACCGTTCTGCTCGGCCCCGGCTGGCCCGGTGTGCTGCTGCACGAAGCGGTTGGCCATGGGCTTGAAGGCGATTTCAACCGCAAGGGCACGTCCGCCTTTTCGGGGAAGATCGGCCAGCGCGTCGCTGCACCGGGGGTGACGGTAGTGGATGATGGCACGATTGCCGACCGCCGTGGATCGCTATCCATCGACGATGAAGGAACGCCAACACAGGAAAATGTGCTCATCGAGGACGGTATCCTCAAAGGCTATATGCAGGATAGGCTGAACGCCCGTCTGATGGGCGTCTCGCCCACCGGCAACGGCCGCCGCCAATCCTATGCCCATGCACCCATGCCGCGTATGACCAACACCTTCATGAAAGGCGGTAACGACGATCCTGCAGAATTGCTGAGCCGGGTGAAGGATGGCATTTTCGCCAAAAGCTTTGGTGGCGGACAAGTCGACATTGTTTCGGGCAAGTTCGTGTTCAGTTGCACCGAGGCCTATCGCGTCAAAAATGGCAAACTGGGCGATCCGATCAAGGGTGCAACATTAATCGGCGATGGGCCGACGTCGCTGACCAAGGTGATCGGTATCGGCAATGACATGGCACTCGACGAAGGCATTGGCGTGTGCGGCAAGGGCGGGCAAAGCGTGCCTGCCGGCGTCGGCCAGCCAACGACATTGGTCAGCGCGCTAACTGTCGGTGGTACGGCCGGCTGATCGGCCGGGCGAAACCGAGGCGGTTGCTGCAGGCGACAACTGGCAAGGGACTTGCCGAGGCTCACACCGAGGACTATCCAAGATACAAGAAGAATCGGGTCGCATAACCCGCCGGTGCAATCCGCCGGCCAAGACGGAGTTATGCCATGTCTGCTTCGACCCGTATCCCTGCCGCCCTTATCCTTGCTTCGCTAATCGGGGTCGTTCCTGGTTCAGCCCAAAAGACAACTGGCCCCAAGGCCCAATATGCAATGGACGTTCAGACCATGTCCGGCATGGGAATGGGCAGCATGATGGGCGGCGGGCTTGGCGCGCTGCTTGGCGGCGGCGGCAATGAAAACTACACGCTCGACCTGCGGCTGACATCGGCAGTTGCGGCGCCGGTTCAACCCGAAAAGGGCGACCATTTCTTTCTACCCAACGCCAAGATAGGAAAATCTGTGCCTTTGCTGGGTGACGTTCCGGGCAAACCGACCGCACCCGACGAGAGCTATGAAGGCGATCGCAACTTCGAAAAACCCAAGGGGCGCATCCTGATATTCTGGGGCTGCAATGAAAAGGCCCCCAAGGGGCAGCCGTTCATCATCGATTTCGCCAAGATGCCAACCGCGAAAATGCCGCCCAACATGCCGCAGGCGATGCAGGGCTATCGCGCAGCTGCACAGGCGCGCGATGAAAACGCCGCCTGGTGGCCAAACGGCAGGAATGGCAAGCAACCAAAGTCTGGATCATCGCTGCGCGGCGAACATCGCATCGCGAGCAATTTCACGCCCGAAATCAAATTCGCGTTGGCAAACGACTATATGGCGGGACTCAAGATCGCAGTCGGCGAAGGCGCAGCGATCCAGCTCAACTGGAACAGCGTACCGACCGCTACAGGCTATGCCGCCTGGGCGATGGGTGGGATGGAACGGGCAGGGCAAGGTGGCGACATGGTGATGTGGACCTCAGCCAACAACCGTGATTTTGGCGAAAGCATGGGCTGGCTATCCCCCGCAGAGGTGCAGCGCCAGATCGCGGCGAAAAATGGGATGCCACCTTCGCAGACCAGCTGCGCGATTCGAGCGGAAGCGAAAGCCGCTGCAGGGGGCATGATGTTCGGCAGCATGAATGCCTTTGGGCCTGAGGAGAATTTCGCCTTCCCACCCAAGCCGACCGATCCCAAAGCGGTGTGGAATATCGAATGGACTGCCAAGGCGCGCTTCAAATCCTTTGCGAGCTTCATGGTCGGCATGGGTGATAGCGCAATGGGCGGCGCCTCTGCACCCGCTGCCGAGCCCAAGAAGAAAAAGCCATGCAAGGGTCCGTTGGGCATTCCGATTCCCGGAACCAGTTGCTGACCGGCTGCCATAGGGGCCGATTAGTCTGGACGGCACCCGCCGGCTTTGGCAGACCATGCCCATGGCAGATTGTTTCGACGCGCCGGACGACACGCATTTTGAAATGATCCGCAGGGTCGTCCTGTATCTTGCCAGATCGGCGGAATAGAAAGTGCACGCCATCAAGGTTGCGACTTACAATATCCGCAAGGCCGTCGGCACCGACCGGCGCCGTGATCCGGCCCGGATCATTGAGGTATTGCGCGAAATAGATGCCGATATCGTCGCGCTGCAGGAAGCCGACCGGCGGTTCGGCAATCGGATGAGCGCACTGCCCCATCACATGCTGTTTGAACAAAGCGACTATGTGCCAGTTGAGATTGGCGGGCGTCCGCAAAGCATCGGTTGGCATGGCAATGCACTGCTCGTCCGCAAGGGCACCGAGGTGCGGCACAGCGAGATCGTGCCGCTGCCCACACTCGAGCCGCGTGGCGCGGTGCTGGCAGAGATCATCATGCACGGACGGCCGTTGCGGATCATCGGCACCCATCTTGATCTGTCCGGCCTGTGGCGGCGGCGCCAGATTCGCGCGCTTCTGGCCCGTGTGGACGGCGCTACGCACCATTTGCCCACGGTGTTAATGGGCGATTTCAATCAATGGTCGGATCGCGGGGCTTTATCCGAATTCGCCTTTCACCATCATCGGTTGGTAAAGACTCCCCCCAGTTTTCATAGCACTCGGCCGGTGGCGCGGCTCGATCGCATCATCGTCAGCCACGATATTGATGTCGAAAGCTGCGGTGCCCATGACAGCGCGCTTACCAAACGCGCATCCGATCATCTGCCTTTATGGGCGAGCCTGAATATTGCCTAATTTTTAATCATTGTATTTTTGCTGATTAAATTTTAGTCAATTTTCTTGCTGCGTTGCGGCAAAATCGCCCCGTTTCCGGCCTGTTGGCATTTGGCACGCCCTTTGCAGTGTGGTTCCCTGCAATCATCAAGGGGGCGCGTGTGAAATATATCATTGCCATCATCAAGCCACACAAACTCGATGAAGTCCGCGAGGCTTTGGCCGGACTGGGCGTATCGGGAATGACCATTTCAGAGGTCAAGGGCTTTGGCCGGCAGAAAGGCCAGACCGAAGTTTATCGGGGTGCTGAATACACCACCAACATGGTGCCGAAGATCAAGATCGAAGTCGCCTGCACAAGCGAAAGTGCCGACGCCGTAGTCGAGGCGATCCAAGCGGCGGCCGCCACGGGCTCGATCGGCGACGGCAAGATCTTCGAGATCGATCTTGCAGCCGCGACCCGCATCCGCACCGGCGAGACTGACAGCGCCGCGCTTTAACCAGAAAAACCGGACCAATCAGGGAAGAAAATCTATGCTGAAAACATTGAAATGGATTGGTGCAACGGGGGTAGCCACACTGGCTGCACTCCCCGCGCTTGCACAAGAGGCGGCGGCCACTGTGGCCGCAGCTGCCGATGGCCCGATAAAGGCGCCAACCGCCGAACAAATGGCGGGTATGGTCGACAAGGGTGACACGACATGGATGCTGATCAGCTCCGCGCTCGTATTGTTGATGTCGATCCCGGCGCTGGCTTTATTCTATGGCGGACTTGTCCGCACAAAGAACATGCTCTCACTGCTGATGCAGGTGTTCATGATAGTTTCGGTCGCGGCGTTGCTCTGGGTTACCTATGGCTACAGCCTTGCCTTTACGTCAGGCGGCGACAGCGCGCTTGCACCATTTATCGGCGGCTTTTCAAAAGCGTTCCTTTCGGGCGTTGATGCTACAACTGTTGCCGCAACCTTCAGCAACAATGTCTACATCCCCGAATATGCCTTCGTCGTATTCCAGATGACCTTCGCCTGCATCACGCCGGCGCTGATCGTCGGCGCCTTTGCCGAGCGCGTCAAATTCTGGCCGCTGATGCTGTTTTCGGTCCTGTGGCTGCTGCTGTCCTATTTCCCGATCGCCCACATGGTCTGGTATTGGAGCGGCCCGGACTT
>JACCDV011014017.1_pt1 | contig 16524 bp, 13 predicted proteins | sample 7446131 | NCBI WGS metagenome assembly JACCDV01 (sample SAMN15323448, study PRJNA562643) | freshwater metagenome | isolation source: river surface water | place: USA:Blue River Watershed | collected 2017-08-17 | reverse complement strand
TTCCCGTCTTCTATGTATCCGGCATCACCGGATAAGCAATGGAAGTCGATTGGGCAGTATCCCAATAAGGCGAAGTGGGGCGCGGCGTGTGACGCTCTCGTGAAGAAAACTGCTGGTAGCAGTTCATCTTTACCTGCAGAGGTCTGCATACTGTTTGCGTCCGAGAGCTATGGTTTGGATCCTGTGAATGGATCTGGATCTTGCCACTACGCCGATATTCCGAACGGCGTTGTCATTGATGGACAGGTCTACGGACTTAACGGGAAAATCGTTGTCTGGACAAACATCCAAGTTCAGCTCAAAGAGGGATCTGTGCGGCGCACGAAAGTGTGTCACGCGGGTGTCTACGGAGAGAGGGAGTTGTATGTCATTCAGCCGGATGGATGTGCAAACTATTCATTCATCTGGGTGGCTGGGAAAAAGACTCCTGGTCCATGCCAGTACCGAGAAGTGTATCTTCTCGTGTACGACCGCAAGAAGCTCACCGATCCAAAGCTGCAGCAAGCAGCTGAAGATATGCGAGCGGGAAGAAACGGCGGAAGTTCTTCCTGTGGCGCGCAGAAGTGCGAGCCAGCGGTCACCTTGCGTAACGCGCAGAACGCGCTTATGCAGGATAACAAGGGCACGCTGTTAGCGACGCTCCCAACCTTCAAGGTGTCTCTCGTTAAAGAGGGCGCTGACAGAGGTATTACTGAGGAGATGTCGCTTGCATACACGGTTGACCGAGGAGCAGTACGCTTCTTGGTGCCGTGGGAAAAAGAAGGGTGGGTGATTCGCGTTGTTGCTGAAAATGGGAGTTTCTTTTTCCCGGTCAGCCGCAACGGTAACGCACCCGAGATGCGCTGCGCTACGTGGCGCACGGGAGCCTCATGCTCTAGGAGATTGTTCCTGAGTATGGTGCTCAATTAAGTTGTCAGTGGGCGGGTTTTTGTAAACCACCCGCCCACTGATTTTTATGGTCTAGTCAGACCGACCTACATTTATTACATGAAACAGGTCACAACATCATCAATTACTATGAACTATCGTCGACATATATTCGGCAGCTTTGTGCTGCTCGCATTCATTGCGATCTTCTTCCACATGGGTCATGTGGGGTCTAAAGCCGAAGGGGGAACTTCTGGTGTTTTTGCGAGCGTATTTACTCTGTCTACCTTGGCAGATGATTTTGGATTTGGTGATGGCGATGATTGTTGTACTGATGATGCAACAGACGACGGTTCTGACTTTGGAGATGGTGATGATTGTTGCGTCGGCGACGATGATGGTTGGGTGGATGAGGATGTAACGGAGGACCCTACAGAGGATCCGATCCCGGAGATTTTGCCGTACTGTACTCTGTCTGCAGCACCTACCACTATTTGGTATGGCGAATACGCAACTCTCTCCTGGACATCGAAGAATGCTGACACGGGTTCTATCAACAACGGTGTTGGTGCGCTCCTTCTAGGAACCTCTCCAGAGGCTGCCGGTACTGTGAGTGTGCACCCAACAGAGACAACGACATACACTGCTACATTTTCAAATGTTGACGGTGTCGTAACTTGTGCCACTACTATTATCGTAAAGAAGAAAGTAAACGCACCAGTGTGTACGCTTCTTCCTGAAGAGCAACTCATTAACAAGGGTGAGTCTGCCAAGCTCACATGGACATCAAACAACGCCACCACTGGTGTAATGGATGAAAATGTTGGAGCCCTCACTCCAGTTGCAGGCGGATCGGTCACTGTGTCGCCTCTGGTGACGACGAGCTACAAAGCGGTTTTTACAGGACCAGATGGGGAAGTGGCATGTCACGCGACAGTAAAGGTGAAAACGACCCCGCCACCACCATACTGTAAGCTTGAAATTTCTAAGTCAGTTGACGTGACGAGCGCAGCGCCTGGCACCTCAGTGTGGTACACCATCAATTTCAAAAATATTGGTACAAAAGATTGTACCGGTGGTGGTGTGCTGGTGACTGACGTTGTTGATGCTCGACTTGAGTATCTCGAAGAAACTCACTCATCTGATGTAAGTGCTGGGTACGGAGGAGATCCTATATATAAAGCGTCTGACCGTACGCTCAGATGGAATGCAAACACACTCACGCCTGGAGAATCAGGTTTCGTGAAGTGGAAGGCAAAAGTGGGTACGCCAACAGCGTGTACGGAAACTATCCCTAACACGGCAAAAATTACAGCGTACGAATACGACAACTTCACTCGTTTTGAAACGTCAAATACAGTAAATGTAGACGTGTCTCGCAGCTGTACTAACCCTGCGCCAGTGTGTGCAATGACTATATCGAAGGGACAGATGTCGAAGGGGGACACAGCAGTACTCTCATGGACAAGTACTAATGTAACGGGAGTTACTATTGATAAAGGCATTGGTGCAACAACAACTGTAAATGGTGGCATCACTGTGCAGCCGCAGGATAATACGACGTACACAGGAACCTTTACTGGTCCCCATGGCACTATCACATGTCAGGCATCTATCACCATCACGACAGGCGGTGGAGGATGTTCAGGCAATTGTGGTCGTGGTCAACAGCCACCTAAAGTGGTGCTCTATCAGAAGCCACAGCTCCAACCTCTTGCTGCGGTGTACCTCTCGCAAGTTCCCTACACTGGTTTTGATGCGGGACCCATAACAACTGCAATCTATTGGACACTGCTTGTGCTGTGGAGTGCACTCGTGGCGTACTTCCTCGTGTACCGCGGGTACTGGGGCAAGATTCTGCCGGTGAGTGGCCAAACGCATGCGACGACAACGCGTGCAACACGCACAGTGAACACTATTGAAGAGGAGTTTGACGCAGAAGAAGAGGAGGCGGTGATGGCATCGACACTTGCGATTCCGCATACTATTGCTCCTGCATTTACGTTGCCAACGCAGCACACACTTACGCAGTCAGCGCGTGGCAATACGGAAGACATTCTCATGTCAGCTACTTCGTTAGAAAAGTTGGTAGAGAAGACGCTCGGTGCCGATCGCATTCTTGTCTCTAAGCACGGCATGGAAGTGCTTGCTAAGGCTGCTGGAAACGGCAGTGATGCAGAAGCGTTGCTCGCAAAAGTATCGTATGCTGCACGTCGCAATTATCCTCGTGAAGATGGTTGGATTGCACTCTCTGATGAGCGCATTTCTGAGACACTCACTGCAATTCTTCCAGCGCAGTCAGTGGTAGCATCAACGTCGGTGGCAAAGCCATCGGTCTCAGAGTCAGTCACTATGCTTGCAACTATTGCAGCTGAGGCTGTGGTGGGTCACAAAATGGCTACAGCGGTGTCCGCTACTCCAACATCATCATCTGCCTTCATTCAGTCATTGGTGAAAGGTGAGAAGGAGGTGGTATTCGCAGCTCTTCGTGATGCTGCAAGTAAGGGAGGCGTTGATGCACTTATGTTGCAGACCACGCTCGACCTTGATCGCGCATATCGCAGTCGCATTGATGGAGGCAAGGGTGGCAACGCTGCTGTTGAGGCTGCTGTTGCGCACTTCACGACCGCAGAACTTGAGGAATTGGTACGTGCTCTCTCTGGATCGATCGACGAAACGTATACGTCATCACTCACTGCAGCCAAGCTCGCACTTGCGCATGCATTAGCGCTCGCAAGTAAGAAGGCATAACGATTTTTTATTACAACAAAACCCCGCCCGCGCGGGGTTTTGTGTTTGACTCCACTCGCACTGTATAGTATGAATTGCTGAGACTGCCCCAGGAGAGAGATGATGAGAACGCTACCAAATTTTGTTGGCGGCTTTGTACGACCAAACAAATTTGCATTTGCACGTCGAGTGATAGAGGTGCGCCTTGCTATGGCCACCGAGCTGTTGCATGACGTGCTGGCGCGCAGGCCTAGTGAGGATTCGTTGCTCGCTGATTTCGAGGAGAGTAAGGAAGTTGAGCGAGAGTGCGACGTTGTGAAAGCGGTGCAGACATGCACGTCGGTTGCCGCTTTTCAGACACATGCCGATGAGGTGGCACACTTTGTCGACATTGCTATGACCATCTATGACAGCGACTGCGCTGCCGCTCGACGTGATGTAGAGGGTCTGACGTACTTGTTGCGTCTTATCGATACTGACATCGATGCTGCTCTTGCGTTGCTCGAGTGTGAAATGAAGGCGGTCACGCAGACGCAAGACATGATGGTTGATGCGGGTGCTGATCGTGTGATACTTGCCTCTGATGTTGGTAAAGCGCGAGAACGGTTTCGAGCGGCATTTGCAGATGAGTTACAGTTTCTTGGTATGTTACGAGCGTGGTTAACTGAGTCTCGTAACTCGTATACTGCCGCATAGTGTACATATACCCAGGTTGCAATACGCAGCCTGGGTTTTTGCTTTTGATGGCGAGAAGTTCATACTAGGTGCTAGTAGTTGAACAGGGAGGAGTATATGACGACGGTATTGCGTGTGCTCGTGATGGTGGTGTGTGTGGTCTTCTGTACAGCAGATGTGCATGCGACTACGAAGCGTATAGGACAGCGAGATCCATCCCGACTGCAGGGTCAAAAGGTCCACTTTGATCCCACACAGGAGATGGTGTACGTGCGGTATGAGCTGCTTGCTCTGTTTTGGCGACCTCACATTGAGCCGCCTCTGGCAATAGGCGTACGTGGTATTACGCCCTATGCCGGGTTAAATGCATGGTTGGCACATAAAGTAGCTACTGGGTGTGTGCCGTGTGAATTGCCAGCAGAGGCAAAGCAAAAGTACTGCAACTACTGGATTGAGGATCAGCTAACACCTGCGCGAGACCGAGTATTTCGCATATCACCCGATGGTTGGTGTCATCCGATGCGTAAGGAGTGAATTGCTATACGATAAAGGCCCCGTATCCTCGGGGCCTTTATGCTGCAGATTATTTTCTATTCGCTATTTCTTCAGTGAGAAGAGTAAGAATTTCTGCAATAGGTTTCGCACCCAGCTGACCCTTGTCTCGACTCTCAAGTGTGGCGGTGCCAGCTTCCACTTCCTTATCTCCAATCACCATGAAGTAAGGAATCTTCTGCACTTTCGCTGCGCGTATTTTTTTGCCAAGTGACTCATCGGCATCGTCAATGTCGGCGCGAATACCTTTTGCCATCAATGCTCTATAGAGCTCTCGCGCAACTGAAGCATGCTTCTCAGAGACGGGAAGTACCATGACTTGTGTTGGCGCAAGCCAGAGTGGGAAGTTGCCACCGAAGTGCTCAATGAGAAACGCAAATGTGCGCTCGAGGCAGCCAATGGTTGAGCGGTGAATCATGACGGGTCGCTCTTTCTTGCCCTCCTTGGAGACATACTCAAGGTCAAATTTTTGTGGCAACAGGAAGTCCATTTGCGCAGTAAAGAGCGTATCCTCTTTTCCATTGACGTTGCGTGCCTGGATGTCTAACTTAGGTCCATAAAATGCAGCTTCGTCTTCTGCTTCAGTGTAGGTGAGTCCCAATTCATCGAGTGCTTCTTTCATGAGTTTCTCTGACTGATTCCAGAGCTCGTCGTCGGGGAAGTACTTTTCTTTATTGTTCGGGTCACGCTTTGAGAAGCGGTACGATACGACATCGATGAGTCCGATACCCGTCATGCCCTCGATAATCATTTGGCAGACGCGCTTAAACTCTTCTTTGAGTCCTTCACGACTGACAAACACGTGTGCATCAGTGAGTTGAAACTTGCGCACTCGGATCATACCCATCAGCTCTCCAGATTTTTCGTAGCGATTGTAGTCAGCTATTTCGGCATAGCGAATAGGGAGATCTTTGTAGCTCCACATTTTGCGTTGGAACATGCGAATGTGGTGGGGGCACGCCATTGGTCGCAGATAAAAGATGTCGCCATCCATATCAATAGCGGCGTACATGTTTTGCTTGTAGTGGTCGAGGTGGCCTGAGGTACGGTAGAGCTCTTCGGCGCCCAGGTACGGAGTAGAGACGTGTTCATAGCCATAGGAGCGCTCGAGTTCGCGTGTAAATTGCTCGAGTGCAAATTTGATAGCAGTACCTTTTGGAGTCCACATCGGCAAGCCTTTGCCGACTTTTTCGTCAATGAAGAAGAGGTCGAGTTCGGGGCCTAGCTTCTTATGATCTCTCTTTTTTGCTTCTTCTTGTTTCAGAATGAATGCCTCCAGTTCTGCTTTGGTTTCGAACGCGAGTCCATAGATGCGCGTGAGCATGTCATTCTTCTCATTGCCGCGCCAGTATGCGCCCGCTATGTGCGTTAGCTTAAATGAGTGTGGGTCAATATCCGCTATTGAGTCGAGGTGTCCTCCTTTGCATAGGTCTGAGTATGTGCCAGTGCGATAGAAAGAAAGTTCAGCTGCGTCCTTCCCGAACTCTTCTATGAGTTCAAGTTTGTATGGGTTACCAGCGTAGTGTTTTATCGCTTCTGCAACCGGTGTCATCACTTTGGTGAATTCGTTGAATGTAGGAAGGAGCTCCCGCATGGTTGCCTCGATGGTGGCAAGGTCATTGTCGCTGATGGGCTTTGAGAATTTGAAGTCAAAGTAAAAGCCGTTATCGATTGCGGGACCAATCGCACGCTTTGCATCAGGGTGATGTTTGAGTACAGCAGCAGCGAGCAAGTGTGCTAATGAGTGGCGCAAATGTTGCAGTTTTTCAGAAGTCATAATAGGCCGATCATATCATGCCGAGTGAAAAGAAAAAGTTGCATGCATGACTATTTGCACTCTGCCATTTTGTGTGTCATAGTGTGGGCCGTTCAAAGAGAAAGGAGAACTGCGTGGAACTGTCAATGTGGGATATGAAGTTTCTTTTTCTGGATGATGGCAAGACGCTCTTGGGTGCGGAACTGGGTTGGCATTCCTTCGTTGAGAACCAATTCAACATACAACCGATTTTAAGAGCGTTTGGTATACCTGGCGTGTGCCGCAAAGCCGGTAAGGAGAGCGTGGGAGCGAGTGCTCGGCGTGTAACCAAAGTACCATCAGGTTTGTTCTTTCGCAGCGGTGACCATGACATCCCCCATAGTATGTTGATTTACAGACCAAACATCCGGGCTGTTGACCTCGCTGAACCAGAGGGGCGTGGAAGGTTTCTTGATGCGGTGCTGCACATGCGCACCTATCGAGGGTGGAAATTGTATGCGGCGTGGGATGACCGTTCATTTCTGCTCGCCACAAGTATTGTGGATGATCCGCGTGTAAAGGCTCTGCATGAAGCAATGCTAAAAAAAGACGCACTTATTTTTATGGGCCCACAAGCACCACAGGGAGGTGGGTGTAGTCTGTTTATCATCATCGCATCGACGCTGACGAAAGAGCAGTGCGATGCATTGGAGAGTGATGACAGGCAGTTCTTAGATAGTGTGAAGTAACTCTCATGTGATCCCGGGTCGCTCAAGCGACCCGGGATTTCTTATTGCAGCACCTTCATATTCTCCACCAAGATACTTGGCGTGCCATTTCGTGTTGAGTATTTTCCTTTTATGGCAACGCAGGTGTCTGCGGCGAGTTTGTCGCCGTGATCTTTGAACACCTTTGGAAAGACGACTCCTTCGATAGAATCAGAGAAATCAGCAATTTTTACAAAAGCCATCTTCTCTCCATTTTTGGTGAGCAAGGTGCGCGCCTCTTCAATAATGCCACCAAACACAACCATCATGCCTTCCTTGGTGGTACCTGCTTTCAGTTTAATTATCTCACCTCGTTTCTTAAGCTCGTCTTTATATTTATCGAGTGGGTGACCAGACACGTAAATGCCCAAGAGTTCCTTTTCCCAAAGGAGTCGTTCGCGTTGTGGTGCGGGAGGTGCGTCAACGAGACGGAGTGTCGCAGGTCCACTCACCGATAGACCGAAGAGCGAGTCTTGCGGCCCTTGTGGCTTAGATACTTCCTTGTGGTACTCAAGTAGCATGTCGATGTTGGCAAGCAAGTGCCCGCGCTCTCCAAAGCGATCGAGCGCGCCGCACTTAATGAGCGATTCAAGTGATTTTTTATTGAGATTCTTATCATCAATGCGGGTGAGGAAGTCAGAGAGTGAGGTAAAGCGTCCACCAGCATTGCGAATGTTTAGAATCGATTGAGAGACACCTTCGCCAAAGTTTTTGATAGACGAGAGACCAAAGCGTATGGCTTGCTTGCCATCATTTTCCACGATGGTAAATATGCTCGCGCTCTCATTGACGTCAGGTGGCATGACTTCAATCTGCATACGTTTACACTCTGCGATGATCACCGCAATTTTTTCAACATCTCCGGCGTCAGCGGTGAGTAGGGAGGTCATGTACTCCTCAGGGTAGTTTGCCTTCATGTAGGCGGTTTGGTATGCCACCAATCCATAACTGGCTGCGTGTGCCTTGTTGAAGCCGTACGCCTGAAAAGGTTCAAAGAGTTTCCAGAGTTTTTCCGCGAAATCCTTTGTTTGGCCATTAGCGACAATGCCGGCCATCAGCTGCTCTTTCTGTGCTGCCATTTCCTCTGGAATTTTCTTACCGACTGCTTTACGGAATTTATCTGCCTCAAGCCACGAGTATCCTGCAAGTTCGATGGTGCTAAAGAGGAGATCGTCTTGGTACACGATGAGGCCATATGACTCTTCCAGATACTTCTTCATGCGTGGATCTGGATAGTCGATGAGGGCTGGATTGTTTTTGCGCGCAATATACTCAGGAATAGTTTCCATAGGGCCCGGTCGATAGAGCGCCACCATCGCGTTAATGTCGTGAATGGTAGAAGGGCGCAGCTCTTTCAAGAAGCGCGTCATACCGGAGCCGTTCAACTGAAAGAGTCCTTCTGTGTCGCCTCGTGCAAGAAGTTCAAATGTTTTCTTGTCATCAAGTGGTATGCGTTCGAGGTCTATGGCAATACCGCGGCGTGTTTGCACTTGCTGCACCACGTCCGCAAGAATGGATAGGTTTTTTAGACCGAGAAAGTCGAACTTGATGAGACCAGCTTCCTCAACAGCATACATGTCGTACTGAGTGATTATCTTGTCACCTTTTGGGTCGTACTGGAGTGGCACAAAGTCGGTCAGCGTTGATGGAGAAATCACGACTCCTGCCGCGTGAATGGAGATGTGTCGCGCACAGCCTTCAATTTTCTGAGCAAGGTCAAGTATCTCTCGTGCCTCATCATCAGTTTTGTATGCGCGCTTCAAATCTGGTTCGAGTTCCAGTGCGCGCTCAATGGTCATAGGAAATCCTTGAGACCCCATCGGGATAAGCTTCGCAATCTTGTCTCCAGTGTTATACGAATAGCCGAGCGCACGTGATGTGTCTCGCACTGCTGCGCGTGCCATCATGGTGCCAAAGGTGCCGATCTGCGCAACGTGATCATCACCGTACTTTTTACGTGCGTAGTCAATCATCTCGTCACGTCTATTGTCGGCGTAGTCCATGTCGATATCAGGAGCGCTCGGTCGTTGTGGGTTCAAAAAGCGCTCAAAGGGCAACTTGTATTCAATAGGATCTATTTTTGTAATGCCCACCAAATACGTCACCAATGATCCCGCCACCGATCCTCGAATCGCAGTGAGTATCCCTTGTCGCTTTGCAAAGAGAAGTAGGTCCGCCACGATGAGGAGGTACGGAGCAAATCCTTTGCCGTATATCACCGTGAGTTCATATTCCATTCGTTTTCTATATGCAGGGTCCGTGTCGAGTCCTCGCTCACGAAGACCTTTTTCTGCACGTGCCGCCAGCTCCTCTTCATAGGTGTTGTTCGTCTCAAGTACTAGGTTGGGGAAGGACCATGTGCCAAGTTTCAATTCAAGCTTGCAGCGCTCCGCAATGCGCAGTGTGTTCTGTAGAGCCTCAGGTGCCTGTTTAAAATATTTGACGGCGCGTTGCTGTGTAATGAAAGAGAAGTCCTCGTCTTCTTCATTTGCTCCACGCTCGCGACTGTTTTGAATGCGTTGCATGACATGTCTCGCTTCACGATCGTCTTGATCGAGATAGTACACATCGTGTGCAGCAACCAGCTGTTTTGAGTGTTCTTTACCAAATGCAATGGTGTTTTTCGTCAGAGCGTCGTGACCTTCGAATTCGGGATGGTGGGTAATCTCAAGAAAGACGGACTCTGCACCAAATGTTTCTTCATACCATGCAAGTATGGTGTTTGCTCTCGCAAAGTCGTGCTGCCTCAGTGCCTCCGTTGTTTCTCCCTTAAACGAGGGAATAATAGCGATAAGGCCTTCGTGCCACTGACTCAGTATCTCTTTGTCCATGCGAGGCTTATCAAAAAAACCTTCGAGGTATGATGAAGAGACAAGGCGGATAAGGTTGTGGTATCCCATCTCATTTTCTGCGAGCAGTACAAGGCGGTGACGTTGTTGATCGACAGAGGGTTCCTTGTCTTTGCGACCACGGAAGGCGAGATATGCATCGACGCCGATAATAGGCTTCACGCCCTGCTTCTTGCATTCTTTATAGAATTCTATGGCCGCATACAGATTACCTGAATCCGTGAGTGCGAGCGCTGGCATGTTGTCCTTCTTTGCGGCAGCCACCAAGTCCGGAATCTTGGGTAAAGCGTTCAAAAGGCTATAATGTGAATGTGTGTGGAGGTGGACGAACTTCGGCGTTTCAGTATCTGACATAGGCTGAGTATAACAAAATGGACGAGTTGAACATTGTGGGTATCGACGAGGTGGGACGCGGGCCGATTGCTGGTCCGCTTTTGGTGTGCGCCGTACTGTTGCCGGAAGGGTATGATCAGCGGAAATTGCTCGGCATTAATGACTCTAAGCAGCTTTCCAAGGAGGAGCGAGAAGAGTGGCATGCATTTGCTCTGTACGAAAAAGAGCATGCGGGACTTGAGTGGGGATTCGGGTGGATGAGTGCAGAAGAAATCGACGTCGCCGGCATGTCTATGGCACTTTCGCGCTCCGTGTCCCACGCGCTTTCTGAACTTGGTAAGCAGGGCCTTAGAGCACAGGTGTATCTAGATGGCTCACTATCAGCACCCAGAGAGTATCGTCAGGAGACCATTATTGGCGGGGACGCCAAAGTGCCCGCTATCTCGCTAGCGTCGGTAATAGCCAAAGTAACGCGGGATGCCCTCATGGTGACCTACGGGGATGAGTATCCCCACTATGGCTTTGAGCGGCATATGGGATATGGCACCAAGGCCCATTTTGAGGCTCTGAGGGCCTATGGGCTGACGAACATTCATCGGCGATCATTTTTGAAGAGTCTCCAATAAGGCCTAAAAGGCGACTTTGGGCTGATCTCCACAGGCCCTTGGGCGAGTCTTTTGTTTTAGAGAAAGGTGTGGTACAGTGCCTCCACTATGGTAGTACGAATGAGACATACCCGTGCGCACACGGCTAACCGCCGCTCGCATCACGCACTCAAAGGCCCACGTCTTTCAAAGGACACGGGTACTGGCACTGTGCATATGCGACACCGCATGGATGAAAACGGCATGTACCGCGGCAAGCAAATACTCGATTTGGGTAAGAAAAAAGAAGCTCGCGCAGCACGCATCAAGGCAAAGAAAGAAGCGATTAATAAATAGCGACGAAAAAATCTCGAGATCAACTCGAGATTTTTTTAAAATATGCACTGTCAGGCAGTGCGCTTTCCACAGCAGCTTCTATCGGTACTGCATCTTTCATCATATACTCATATATAACTCTGTGGGGAATTGTTCTTTGCGATGCCCTCGCTCCACTAGAGCACTACTGTGGCAAATAGACACCTATCACGATCCATTGTTCTTCAAACGCTGTTTGAGTGGGATTCTTCTGGTCAAAACATGGATCAGGTGCTTCAAGTGCTCGAAAGAAATATCGAAGAATTTGCTCCCGGCACAACTGACCATGGTTTTATGGAGAAGTTGCTTGCAGGTGTGCTTGAAAAGAAAAACGACATAGATCTCATTATTGTGAAGGCTGCACCTGAGTGGCCTATTGATAAAATATCTACGGTAGATCGCAATATATTGCGCATCGGGCTCTACGAGCTCTTGTTTGCTGATCGATCGCAGGTACCAGCGAAGGTTGCTATAAACGAAGCAATAGAGCTCGCTAAAACCTTTGGTGGGGAGAATAGCGGCAGATTCGTGAACGGCGTCCTCGGTGCGGTGTACAAGGAGCTTGGTGAGCCTGGTAAGGACGAGACATCAAAGCGCAAGAAGCGTATGGAAGTGCCGTACGATCAGATGCCTATTGAGAAATTGGGTGGTGCCATTGTCTACGCATATGACGGTGAGGATGTGCATATTGCACTTGTGCACGATATTTTTGGTCACTGGACGCTCTCAAAGGGACATATTGCTGAAGGCGAGGAGGTGATAGATGGTATACGCCGATCTGTGTTTGAGGAGATGGGGCTACAAGCTCGTGTCCTCGACAAGTTGGGTGAAAACGAGTATATTGCGAGCCATCCGGAGAAGGGCAAAATCCGTAAGCAGGTGATCTACCACCTTGCTGAATGTCCTTTCACAGAAATCACGCTTGAGAAGTCAGGAGGTCTCGACGACGCAAAGTGGTTTCGTCTTGCCGACATTCTTGAGCTCAATTTCTACCACGACATACTGCCTATAGTGACGAAAGCAGTGACCATTCTCGCAGGTACGCGCGTGCCAAAGCGCTACGCTGAGCCTGCTGCCATTGATTCGCAGCCATAGTGAGTGTGTTGTGGTCAGGTGTTCGTGCCTTTGATTATCACACAAACGTTTTCTGCCCACGGTGGCGTCTATAATGCACAAGCAAAAACTCGACTTTAGCGCATTCGAAAACCGTATTGGTTTCTCATTTCAGAATAAAGACCTACTCACACAGGCCTTCATTCATCGTTCGTATTTGAATGAACACCGAGCGCTCGCATTGCCACATAATGAACGCCTTGAGTTCTTGGGTGACGCAGTGCTCGAGCTTATCGTGACTGATTTTCTATTTCGTAAATACCCCGACAAGACGGAGGGTGATATGACTGCGTATCGTGCGGCACTCGTAAACACCAACACGCTCTCCGCAACATCAGAGAAGCTTGGCATCAATGAGTTTATACTTCTCTCGAAAGGTGAGTCCAAAGACACGGGACGTGCGCGTCAGTACATTTTGGCTAATACATTTGAAGCGGTTGTGGGTGCGTTGTACCTCGACCAGGGAATTGAAGCCGCACAGGAGTTTGTGGGAGATAATCTATTTCATCTCGCCGACGAAGTGATTGAGAAGAAGTTGTGGCAAGACGCAAAGAGCTTGTTCCAAGAAATGGCACAAGAAAAAGAGGGCATCACACCATCGTATGAATCCCTTAAGGAGAGCGGGCCAGACCACGACAAACATTTTGTTGTAGGTGTTTTTCTGAACAAAGCACTCATCGCCGAAGGTGACGGCAAGTCAAAGCAAGAAGCAGAGCAGGCAGCGGCACGTGCGGGTCTTCGCAAAAAAGGCTGGAATTAACATCGCAGTGTTGTGCAGTGGGGATAGGGTGCGCAATGTGAACTGAGTGCGGGTATACTGTGTGTATGGATACATATCTATCGCGCTGGGCATCACCGAACTACAGACCTCAACATATGGGTCCTCTGTGGATGCTGTGGCGTTTGGGTCTCGCTCCAACGAAGCGCCAAGGAGATTTGCTCTTGCTGTTCATTATTGTGTCATCAGCAACATGGTCATACTATTTGGTCATGGGCTATACGGATTTGAGTTTAGAGGTACTGCAGTCTCACGTTGTACAGGCTGGTTTAGAATAAGCGCACATTGCCGTGTATCTTAAAGCACTCGAAATCCAGGGGTTTAAATCATTCGCGAAGAAGAGCGAGTTCCGATTTGAGTCTGCCGTCACATCGATCGTAGGTCCCAATGGGTCTGGCAAGTCCAATGTTGCCGAGGCCTTTCGATTTGCGCTGGGTGAGCAATCGATCAAGACTATGCGCGGCAAAAAGGGAGAGGATCTCATTTGGAATGGATCCCCACAAGTGCCCAAGATGAATCGTGCCTCGGTCAAGATTACTCTCGACAACACGAGTCGTTTCTTAAGTCACGATTTTGATGAAGTGGTTATAGAGCGTGTCGTGCACCGCGACGGTATCAATCAATATTTAATTAACGGCACTCAGGTGCGTCTCAAGGACGTCGTTGAGCTACTGGCGGGCGCCAATATTGGCCAGTCAGGTCATCACATAATTTCGCAAGGAGAAGCGGATCGCATTTTGTCGGCACATCCACGTGAGCGCAAGATCATGATTGAGGAGGCTCTGGGACTCAAAATCTATCATTACAAAAAAGACGAGAGTCTCAAGAAGCTGGAGAAGACAGAGGAGAATATGGTGCAAGTTGAGGGACTCCGTAAAGAGATTGCGCCCCACCTCAAATTTTTAAAGAAGCAGGTTGAAAAGGTGGAAAAGGCGGAGTCCATGCGTGAGTCTCTCCTCACTGTCTACAAAGAGTATCTATTGCGTGAGAGTTCCTACATTACCGTAACCAAGTCATTGCTTGAGGAGGATTTGCTCGCTCCTAAAGAGGAGTTGGCGCTTATAGAGCGGAAGCTGCAAGAGGCCAAAGAGACAATGCTAAGGAGCAGTACTGCTGACACGAAAAGTGAGGAGCTCGTGTATCTCGAAGAATCGCTATCCAAGTTGCGATTTGAAAAAGGGACGCTGACGCGCGAGCTTGGCAAGCTTGAAGGACAGGTAGAGCTCGTAAAGCGTCTTGCTGAAAAGAGACGCCAAGTGGGTAGTGCGCCTATTCCATATGACTCTGTACGAACAGTAGTTGACGATGTCGACCAAGAACTCAGAGACGTGCTCGTGAGTGAGTCATTAGAAGATATTCGTGCGCGCGTAGCGCAAGTACGTACGACGCTGCGAGGATTGCTAGGTACTGTGCAGGCGGACACTGATGAGTCTGAACAAGAAATAGTACAGCTGCTACAAAGAGCAGAGGAGCAAAAAAGGTCACTCGAGAAGTTGGCAGAGGAGGAGGGTGAGTTGCAGCGATCATATCAGTCACTGAAACAGCAGCTTGATTCAGATAAGGACCAGTCACGCGAGGCAGAGCGAGCAGTCTTTGCACTCATGGCGGAGAAAAGTGCAGCAAGTATGCGCCTTGCAGATGTTGAGTCAAAGATGGAAATGCTCCGCCATGTAGAGGCAGAGTTTAAGCGTGAACTGGGCGAAGCTGCGGTGTTGGTTGGACGCGCAGTGCTTGCGTATGAAGAAGAGCACATTAGTGCAGACGGATATCAGTTGACAGCGAGCGACATGGCTCTTGAGCCGCGTGAGCGACAGGAGGAGCGCCGCCGCACGCTCGAACGCACAAAGATTCGCTTAGAAGAATTTGGAGCCGGAGCGTCTGAGGAGATACTGCGCGAATTTAAAGACGTGTCTGATCGCGATGTCTTTCTTGAGCGTGAACTCGTTGACCTCCATGCGTCTGCAGATTCATTGCAGAGTATTATCAAAGACCTTGAAGACCGTCTCATGCGTGAGTTCGGTGAAGGTTTGGCGAAGATCAATAAGGAGTTTGGTGAGTTTTTTACACTTATGTTTGGTGGCGGCAGTGCCGAGCTGCATGTTGTTGCTGAAAAGAAACGCGTGAAGGGTCCCGTAGATGAAGACGCTCCACTCGAGGACTCTGGGGAGGGAAGCGGTGAAGCTGAAGAAGAAGGTGAGGACGGCATTGATATTGCGGTCAACTTGCCGCGCAAGCGCATCAAGAGTCTCTTAATGCTCTCTGGTGGTGAGCGTGCGCTCACGTCAATTGCTCTTATCTTTGCGATGTCTCAGGTAAATCCTCCACCATTCGTGATTCTCGATGAGACAGATGCAGCACTCGACGAAGCCAACTCACGCCGCTACGGTGACATGCTCGAAAACCTTGCCAAGAAATCTCAACTCATTGTGATCACTCACAACCGTGAGACCATGAGTCGGGCAGGTATTTTGTATGGCGTCACGATGGGTAGTGATGGCGTTTCTAAATTGCTATCAGTCAAATTCGAAGAGGCCGTAGCTGTGGCTAAGTGATTGAGTACTAGCAATCAGTTTTTGAAAAATATAGTAAGAGTCCAAATCCAAGAACATATAATTATGGACCGTTTAGCACAGTTCCAATTTTTGTTTGGCAGGCCTTAAGATAGCCAGGAAGACCCAGAAAAGGTGCCCGACACCTTATTCATCAAAAGAGTGGGAATTAGAATCAACACATGTCACCTGAAGAATCAAAAATCGCTGCTCAACTATTAGGTCTTCTGTCTGTGCCAGTTCTGTATCATGGATACAGGCTTGTTTTCGATAAAGCTTACTATATGAGAATCATGGAGGGTTATATTGGAAAAGATTTTACTGGCGAGTATAACAAGCTGCCAATTTCGTACAGACAATATAGACGATTCAAAAATGGTGCAGTACTTCTTACTACCGGTTTTATACTGCTTGGATTGTTAGTTTTCTCCACATTTTTAGGGGAATAGGTGTTAGGTACCTTTATGCTACGGGGTAAACCATTTGGCGGAGACTAATGGAGGGAAATAGGGATAAGTCCCATTAAAGCTAAGGGTTGGACTTCGAAGATGGTCGAGCTGTATGCTATGGGGCATACCTTGCGGGGTGCAGGGAGGCCGAAGAGTGTTTAATATTAG
>JACCDV010313747.1_pt1 | contig 16524 bp, 23 predicted proteins | sample 7446131 | NCBI WGS metagenome assembly JACCDV01 (sample SAMN15323448, study PRJNA562643) | freshwater metagenome | isolation source: river surface water | place: USA:Blue River Watershed | collected 2017-08-17 | reverse complement strand
TTGCCGGGTGAAAGTGGGACGGGGAGGGCGGAGGTGTCGGGGATCTGAAGGATGAACGAAAGGGGTGTCGGCTCGGAGAGATTGCCCGCGGTATCACGGAGCGCGAGCACAAAGAGGTGCGCGCCGGGAGTGAGGGTGAGGGTTGTTTCCCATTCCGCAAGTCGCGGAGGCAGGGCGGGGTCATAGTCGGGCAAAAGCGGAACAGGAACCAGGAGGACCGAGGAGATGTCGTTGTCGCTCCAGGAGAGCATAAGGGTACTTCCCTCTTCGCCATAACCGCGGAAGGTGACCTCGGTTGTGGTCACGATGTCGGTTGTGGGGGCGGTCACGATCGGAGGGGCGGGAGGGGTGGTGTCGAGTTCGGGGGAAGGGACGATCGGGTCGGTCGTGGTGGCGGTGGTGCTTGCGGTTTCGGTGGTGTCCGTCTCCGGCGCAGGGGCTTCGGGGGAAGGGGCGGGAGGGAGCGAAGGTGCGGGTGCGGAGTATGCAAAAGAGCCGGCGAACGAGCGGGTGGAAGTCGGGGCCGGTGTGGGCAGCGCAACGGGAAGGAGGGCAGCAAGACGCTCGAGGGCGAGCCGTGCGTCGAGGAGTCGCGCGGTGAGTTCAGCAATGAGGGTGGCGGTATCGGAGACGGTTGAGGTTTCCGTGGAAGTGGCGGTGGTGCGGGGAGGTGCGGGAAGAAGGGGCGTGACGGGTGCGAGGGCGTGAAGTGCGGGAGTGAGGGAAGCGAGTGTGTCGGCCTCCTTGGGGAGAGTGGGAGTGGCGGGAAGGAAGGGTCCGAAGAAGAGCGGGGCGGGGACTGTGGGTTGCGGAAGTGTTGCCGGAGATGCGAGGAGGGATGACGTGGGGATCGGTTGCGGGGTGTCCTTTCCGGGCAGGATCGACGTGATCCGTCCGAAAAGTGTCGTGCCGCTGTCGACGATCTGTGTGACCGCCTTGGTGCTTGCCTCCTTGACCTCCGCGAGTGCGCTATGGGTCTCCACTCCAAGGGTGAGGCCGATCTCCTTTTCCTTGTCCGCAATAGTACGAGCAGAGGTATAGAGGACTTGGCCTCCCGTGGTGCCGACGACGCGGGTGCCGGTCTCGAAGGTGAGGAAGACGTTTGACACTGCGCCCGAGGCGAGGGTGTGCGCGGTGTCGGCGGTGGTGTATGCGGATGCTGCGGTATCAACGACAGCGGTGGCGGCGGTGTCGGCAAACGCATAGGCACCATCGGCAATCGTATGACTGACCGTGTTTCCGGGATGCGCGACACAAGGAGCATCTTCGCGCTGTGTCGTATTATTCTTGAGTTGACTGAGGGTGTCGTGGATCTCCTCAACGATACGCTTCGCTTCGTAATGGAGATAGATGCCGGAAAAACTATGTCCGTTCCCTCCGGTGTTTGCATCAAACGCAATATGCGCGTTGGGAGAAAGGATCGTGAGACCAAAGTTGTCACGAACAGTCCCGACAATGACCTCGTCGGTGTCCGAGGTGATATACTTCCCTCCTCCGGCAACAAAGGACGCGGGGGTCGCGACACTATAAATAGCGAATGACTGACGTGGGATGCCTCCCGGGGTGTCCGCCAAACGGGCGTAGATGCTGTTTGCATAAAAATTTCCCTGCGAATGAGGGACGAGGAGTGTCTTTTGTGTCTTCACCTTATCGTGTGCTTCGATGAGCATGTTGTGAAGATCGTAATCTGTTTGGGTCACGGGTGTTCCTTCCCAATATTTTTGATACGCAACGTCGAGATAATCGACAAAGCCGGCGACGTGGGTGGGGTTGTAGAGGTAGTCGAAGGAGATTGTTTCTTCGTTAAATCTTGGCGGGACCTTCTTGATCAAGGCATCAAGATTCTGAATCGCCCCTTCTTCGTCCGTCAACATTCCGTTGATCGTCAAGATCGTGTATCCATCCTTGGAGCACCCTGATACCTCTTGAGCAAACACGCTCAGAGGAAAAATGAAGGAAACAAAGAAGAGAACAGAGGCAGCTAATTTGAAAAAATTCATAAATTGCTAGTCAGGAAGAGTAGAGGGGTCAATATCACACCCCTCTCGCGCGGCGGTGTAACTACGAAGATTCCCTCTAAGAATATCTTTATAAGCTGCTGTTCTTGAAGTAGAGTTAAATTGAAGATCCTTTATATATTTCTCATCTGCCTCAGTGAGTTGAACATATTGATTCCACATTTCCCACTCATTCTTTCCAAGCTCCCCCATATTGGGATCATTAAAATGAGCGTCATAGGGCGCCCGAAGTTCTTTATGCAAACTCCAAAGACAAATGTTTGCGCGACCATCAATATCTTCGATCACGGCCGTCACAGTCTCCGGGCTCACTCGCGAAAGTGTCATCATTGTTTGTTGAGCAAGTGCATATTGCAAAAACGCAGAGCGTTTCTGTGAAGACGTCGCATAGTCACGAAAGATCGCAAGCTCCACATCGTCACGAATACCGTTGGTGTTGGCGTCCACACCGGCGATCGTCGCATCCGCAAGCACACCGGGGTCGGGAGGAAGGTTCGTGCCCATCACATCATCCATGGTGAGTTTGGTGGCGTGGATCTGTGCGACAACCGCATCCGTCTTTTCCTTCTCGATGACGTGCGGGATACGGAAGAGCACGAGTGCAATGAAGGCAAGAAAGATGACCTGAAGCGTTCGGACGAGAATGCGTCGCCAGAGAGGATGCCGGGCGGGGGTCGGTGATGGTGTCACGTCTTGGAGTGGAGTGTTGGGAAGAGCGGATGGGGTTGCTGTTTCAGCGGTGTCGTTGTGGGATCGTGTTGGTTCCATAGGATGTTGAGGTTATTGTTCCCTTCTAGCCTAGCAAGGCTATGAGGTTTGTCCACCTCCCCACAAATATTGTCTTGCCAAGTTTTTGAGGACCGGAAAGAATGCATCAAAAAGACATTAAAGGCATGAGACAGCGCAACAAATACCCCTGAGTGCCTCCTGTTTAAGGACACACTCATGTCCTTGATGATAACGTCTACATGTCTGTGTTTTCTCGATCCTGCAACAAAAAAAAGACCTCGCGGTAAGGCGAGGTCGAAAACAAAGACAAGTCACGAAGATCAAGGAAGTACAAAGCCAGACTTTGTACATTATTTTTTATGGTCTCTCCCGCGAAGGGATGTCTCCGTGCACACAGGACTGAAGCGGACCGACGATCCGCGACGCGCGTCGGAACGAAGAAATACCCCCTTCACGCGGAGGAGATCACTTCCCAAGACAAAACGGAACCGAGCGAGACGTTTCCATACTGACGAAATAAACGACACGACACTTCTCCTTTTCAATGAACGATACAAAAAAACCTAAAACACTCTCCAAGCTCCCCTCTTTCACAACAAACAAAAAAAAGGGGGGTGTCACTCAAGCCATTCAATGTCTTCGCTCTTCGGGGTGATCGGGCCGGGACCGCGAAACTTGATACTTCGTCCAATGACACGCCAACTCACTCCACGGCGTGCAAGGAAAAAGAATCTCATATACGGACCGGGATCTCGCGCGTCGATCTTGGCAACACACGCACTCCGACGTCCGCCGATCACCGCGGGCGTACCGAGAACAACCTTTCGGATCGACCCCGAATCGGGATCGGAAAAGATCTCCTTAAAGAGGGCGTTGTCCATATTGGACAGCTCGACCTCAGTCAACTGCCTTCCCAGTAGGTCATGAAACAAGCTCATGATCGCATCTCCTTTTTTGAGGGACGAAGAATCTGTATATACTCGGGTCACCATAGCGCACAAGGACACACTTCGCAAGCGCGTCAAACCTTTTCCCAAGGGAAATGGAGGATATAATGAGCGGATGGATCGAAAACTCACCACAACACTCCGATGGACGGGCTGGACACTCTTTGTGGGCACGATCATCACCTACGGACTCTATCAATCCCGCGGTATCCTCTCCGGACCCCTCATTACGATCACAACACCTCAAAACGGCGAGACCGTCTTTGAGCCACTCATACAAGTCTCAGGGAGCGCCCCGAGAGTCAAAGACCTCACGCTCAACGGCCGCAGCATTTTTATCAACATGGAAGGCAATTTTGACGAGCGTTTGTTGCTCCTTCCCGGCTATAATATAATTGAATTGACCGCGCGCGATGTCGGAGGGAAAGAGGCACGACGCACGATCGAACTCGTCTATCAGCCCTCCCCCACTCCGACACCAACCGCTTCAACCACGACGAACGTGGAGGAAGAGCGTGTCGCGACGACCAGTGCGGAGTTTACCCAATAATCACATTCATGTATGGCAGGTTTTCCTAAAAAAGAGAAGAAAGAGAAGAAGGTCGTCGGAGACGGAAGTGTCTCGAACATCGATGCGACCATCAAGAGTATTCAAACAAAATTCGGCGAAGGATCGATCATCAAGCTCGGTGACGCACCCAAGGTCTCGATCGAGGCGATCTCGACGGGCTCCATTGGGCTCGACCACGCGCTCGGGATCGGAGGGCTTCCCCGCGGGCGCATCATCGAGATCTTTGGACCCGAGTCGTCGGGAAAGACAACTCTCGCGCTCCACGTGGTCGCGGAAGCACAGAAGAAAGGCGGGATCGCGGCGTTCATCGACGCGGAACACGCGCTTGACCCCGACTACGCCAAGAAGTTGGGCGTCAAGATCGACCAACTCCTTGTCTCGCAGCCCGACACCGGAGAGCAGGCGCTTGAGATCTGTGAGTCGTTGGTACGCTCGGGCAATCTCGACGTGATCGTCATTGACTCCGTCGCGGCACTCACCCCAAAGGACGAGATCGAGGGAGACATGGGCGCGCAACATGTCGGCAAGCAAGCACGCCTTATGTCGCAAGCGCTCCGCAAGTTGACCGCGATCGTCTCGAAGACCAAGACCATTGTCATCTTCATCAATCAGATCCGCATGCAGATCGGAGTCATGTTCGGCAATCCCGAAACAACCCCCGGAGGAAAAGCACTCAAGTTCTACACCTCGGTGCGCATCGACATCAGAAAGATCGCGCAGATCAAGAAAGGCGAGGATGTGATCGGAAGCCGTACGCGCGCCAAGGTCGTCAAGAATAAGGTTGCCGCTCCATTCAAACAGGCGGAATTCGACCTTGTGTACAACGAAGGGATCTCGCGCGAGAGTGAAATGCTCATGTTCGGCGAGAAATACGGCGTCATCCAGAAATCCGGCTCGTCATACTCCATGGGCGAAACAAAGCTTGGTCGCGGTTACGACTCGGCACGCCTCTTCCTGCGTGAGAACAAGACGATCGCCAACCAGATCACCAAGGAGATCGCAAAGAAGATGAAAGAAGATGCGTCCTTCACTATCGCGCCGACAAAGGAGGATACCGACGAGGGATCGCCGGAAGAGTAGCAGAGGGGACTGAAAGACGCTTCCCCTCGACGGGGGGGTCTCACATACATTCCACGTGACCGTAACGCGCCTCCTCTCGGCGCGTTACTTGTTTTCGCTCGCCGGGTCGTCAAATGGAATGCATTGACGACACCAAGCACCACTCCGAGTACTTCCAAATTCATAGTCGCTTCGCTCCTTGAATTTTTGGTCGCCCGGCGGCTGCGGGGCATGCAGAGAAAGGTGGGCGTGGGGGGGGTGAGATACAAAATGCGAGAGAGGTGTGGGAGGGAGATACATCCTTCCGTCATCCCGAGGTCTGCCGAGGGATGGAGGAAAGGATGAGCTGAGGGGAAGGAAAAATACAGAATGCGCAATGAAAGCAAAACCAAGGGCAGCCCTTTTTGAAATTCCTAAGGGCAGCCCTTTGTTTTGCAATTCTTTCAAATTCTGAATGGCAGCCGTTGGTTTTTTAAATGCCTGGACCCCTCGGCAGACCTCGGGATAACGGGAAAAAGAGGTGTGAACCAAGGGAGGTACACAGAAACCAAAGAAGAGTTAAAGCCGGACTTTGGTTTCTTTAATACGGGAGAGTCTGCCGTTGCCTAAAGGTGGTCTTTGGTTTTTTGCTGATCAAAAAATAAAAGAGAGTTTCGATCGCTTGAGGTTGAGAAAATGAAAACAAAAAAAACACCCTGCGCGTTGTTTTGCGAGGGTGTTGTTAGGGGTCGTCATTTGATTCCAATATGACGATCATTCCGTTTTCTTTTCTTCTTTTTCTTCGGAGAGTAAATAATCGAGGTTCGGAAGATCGGGAACTTCGATCAATTCCTGTATCCTCGCCTGTTTCGCAAGAGTTGCGATCGTGCAAAAATACCAACACGATTCAGGTTCCTTTTCGTTTAAAAGCAGGAACTTCTCGAGCTCATTCAAGTGCGTGTCGAGCGCCGAGACAAGCCCGCGACGGTTGAAATGGTTCTCGATACGGTGACCATGGACTTCGATCTCTGTATCGATACATACACGCACGTGTCCATAACTCGACACAATGCGCTCCAGACAAAGCTGCTTGATCCCCGGTCTCATCTCCTCCTCCTTTGATCATTGTCGCGCTAAGAGAGCGGCGACTCTCGATGTATCATTCCACAACAAGAAAATAAGTCAAGCAAACACGACCCGACCCGAACGAGCGAAAAAACGCTACAAAAAAAGAGAAAAGCCCCCGTCAAAATGGCGGGGACCAGGGGTAATGCTCATGCATCGAGAAAAATCCCGGAAAGAAGATGGCGACGCGGAAGCAGGGTTCCGGGTGGCGGAAGCGGGGAGATCACAACGGGTCTTCCGGCGGAAAGCTCGGCACACTTCTCGGACAATTCCGCGAGATAAGGACACGAGGATTCGTCCACTCCCCTACGCCGAAGGAACGCACGCAGCGCATCGCGATGCGCACAAAGACACTTGGGCGCCTCCTCTTGATAAAAAGGGACATGCGCGTATTTGCGGACGAACGTGATCGCAATACTTGCCGCCAAGAACGTAGCGATAACACTATCCCAGCACGATGACCTTTCAATAGTAGTCATGACACACCCTCCTTCACAAAAAAAGATCTTGAATCATCCTATCACGAGAAAGAAAAAATGCACCCGTCGCAACACGCGACGGGTGCTCCTCCCACATTCTTCACGGAAAGAACCTTTCTCGTTCCGGCAAATCGGGAAAACCAAGAATATCTTTGCGGAACACATCGGTGCGGTACCCGCAAATAAGCAGTTGTCGCATGGCAAGGTAATGCGGACACGACCTCGGGTCAACGCCAATATGCTCGGCATAGTGCCACAACGCGATGCAGTGCTCTTCGTAGGCCGGAACAAGCGACGGATCAAAATGCGACGGGAGCGAAACATTATTCACCACAAACCGCTCATTGAACGCGTCACGCGTGCTTCGCCAAGTTCGCTCGACGATACCCCAGAGAACATCACCAACAAAACCATGTGGCCCTTTTTCATATGTCATTGTCATACTCCTCGCAGAAAGCATCTTTCGAAAACCGCGCACCACAAAGAATGTTTATCTCAAAGAACACACCCCGGTAACTCCGGGGTGTTTCGAACCTGCGTTCAAGAACCGGAGCACAAATCTTCGGGACCGGGGAGATGAGGGAGCCGGGGCGGATCGGAAAAATCCCATCCGTCGCGGATCACACACAGACAAAGAAGATAACGAGACTCTTGCACAAATCGTACTTCGTTCTCTTCTTCATTCATACTCTTCCCTCTTGCGGTATCGTTCCCGTTCAAAAACCTAACAACGGCACTCACGTGCGCGGAAAGAAGTCCTTTCATTCCCACGACAACCCGCCATTGTTCGGCCGCATGTTGAGGGTCATAGTAGATACTGATCCCATCAAAAACCGATTGACGGGTACGGACAACCCCGCGCCACAAACTTCCCTTTCCGGGCATTTTTTTCTCCTTAAGGACGCCAAAAAGCACTCAACCCCTTCCCTGTTCCAACAGCTCGGAAGCAGCGGGGAGCGGAGGAAGTATGGCCTCCATGCAACGAACCGCGGTCGACGCGCGATGAACATCGTTGAAATAAGGGACCTTGGAGGGGTCGCACTTATTTGAGAGTAAGAATTGACAAAGATGAAACAAGTGATCTCCGCATTGTTCGCGGAAACATTGTTCAGGCTGATCGAGTCGCACACCGTCGCCATTTCCACAGATCGCAAGCGCGGTATCAAGACACAATCGACTCCCTACAACCTGTTCCCACAAATATTCCTCTACCATGATGGACCTCGGTGAACAGAAAGAAAATCTGACCGCATATTCTCATGAAAATTACACAACGTCAACAAGAAAAAGGAAAGCGCCGCATGTACGCGGCGCTTTTGCCAACTACTGAAGAAAGAACCGCCCGCGCTCCGGAAGGACCGGAAAATCCGGAATACGTGCACGTGTGTCGGAAAAAAGTAACGATCCGACAAACGCCACCGATGCACGTTCGTAACATTCAGGAACCACGCATCCCGTATACGACTCCACAAAGCGCGATGTTGTACCCATGTGGACACGGAAGAGATCGCAGAGCGAATCGCGCACTGCCGGATCACTCAAGCCCGACGACGCAACCGCCTGTGCATACTCACGTTCCGCGACGCCCCACGTCTCGAGTACATCATCCCAGGATACCGAGGTATTCATAACTCCCCCTACGGACAAAAGTCGAACACTGATCCACCACGTAAGAATTCATCCTTCCTCGGAAGTTCCGGGAGCATGGGGCGCTCCTTGAGTCCATGAGAAGTGATCCACGACGCGATGACCTGATGGTAACGAGAAAGAGAGGGCTCTCTTTCGATCGCACACAAAAAATCTTCGAGACGTTTTTGATGCAGATCGAACGACACGCGAAGCATACGCTCGCGCAATTCGAACGAATACCGCACGCAAGGTGCGCCGAAAAAGAAATCGATCTCCGTATTGAGTAATGTTCGAGTGATGCAAACGTCAAACCACAATCCATCAACCTCGTCGCTGTCGGGCAACATGTTCTCCTCCTTCGAATGAACATCCTTTCTTTATGTTCTCGAAAACACGTGTCTTGTCAAGGGAAAGCGCGGATAAAAAGAAACCACCCCGTTACGCCAATAACAGGGTGGATCCTTTTGCTCGTCGTCCTCTTCCGATGAACGTGCATCTCGTTGCGACACAAGGTCTACAGAACTGTGTGCACCCGAGAAACGATCTGGCTAACCGTCTCCTTAGGTTCTCTCTTGCTCAACGACGAACTCATGAAATGTGTTCCCGGAACTGATCTCCTCCACCGTCTTTCTCTCTCGATGCTGTAGCATGAGGATGGCTCGACGATAGGGATACGAAAGATGCGCCAAGTTCGAGTGGATCGCGCCGTTTTTTCCGTCACGCCCCAACGCGCACTTGTGGGAACGTAGTGTGGGAGAAACCATAGGGATGGATCAATTCACACACTACGTTCTGTTCATTTTGAAATAAACGCTCAGTGCGCAGTGTGCGAGTCACTCCCTACTTCCTTTTATTATACTTCTCCTCATAGACACTTCGAGGAAGTTATCCCCAGGTCGTCGAGAATGATTGACATGCACACACGAACGACCGAAAATAAACCGACATGACCATCGACACATTCCTCACGCTTATGTCGGAGTATCCGCGGACCGCACGCATGCCCGCGCTCTTTGTCGGTCACGGATCCCCAATGAACGGCATCGAGGACAATACCTTCTCGCGCGGATGGAAAACACTCGGAGCAACACTTCCCCTTCCACGTGCGATCCTCGCGATCTCCGCGCACTGGCTCACTCAAGGAAGTGCCGTGCACGCCGTCGCGTCTCCGCGAACGATCCACGACTTCTGGGGCTTTCCCGAAGGGCTCTACCAAATGACCTACCCCGCCCCGGGAGCACCCGCGCTCGCCTCCGCGACGCAAATTCTTGTCGCAAAAACAGGGAAAGATATTCACGTAGATCGGGAGTGGGGTATCGACCACGGAACATGGATCGTTCTTGCGCGTATGTATCCGAAGGCCGATATTCCCGTCTTCCAACTTTCTCTTGATGTGTCCATGAGTCATCACGATCACTACGCTTTAGGAAAAACACTCCGCGCGTTGCGTGAGTACGGTGTACTCATCATGGGAAGCGGCAATATTGTCCACAACCTCGGGCGAATCGATTTTTCCGCACATGAACACGCACTCCCGTGGGCCGAAGAATTCGACAACGAAGCAAAGACACGCATGCTTCTTCGTGACCATAACGCGCTCGTTCATTACGAGCAACTTGGAGACGCCGCGCGACTTTCGATCCCCACCCCCGATCACTACTGGCCCCTCCTCTATATCCTCGGTGTCGCAGATGACAATGAACATGTTTCATTCCCGATCGAAGGCCTCGATCTTGGGAGTATTTCAATGCGAAGCGTGCTCATCGGGGAACCCCGGGGGGCATAACACCGCAAAAAAACAGATATACTTTTGCACCGCAAAAGCGTAAAATGGCAGAATATGACACTCATGAAAACCCTTTATGCGTACGGATTAAAGCCCATTCTTTTCCGTATTCACCCCGACCATGTCCATGAATGGTTCGTCGCGCTCGGTGAATTTTCGGGGCGCTTCGCGCTTTCTCGCGCGATCGTGTCCGCACTCTATGAATACAAAGGCAAAGATATCTCCAAGGTGGTCGACGGGATCAAATACGAAAGCCCCGTCCTTCTCTCCGCCGGGTTTGACGGCAACGGTCGACTGACCCGCATCCTGCGCCATATGTCCTTCGGAGGCGAAGAGATTGGCTCGACTACCGCAAAATATTGCGAGGGCAATCCTCGCCCGCGCATGACCCGACTCATTCGCAACAAGAGTCTTATCGTCTACAAAGGACTTCGCAATGACGGGGTGGACGCACTCATCGCGCGACTCAAGCGTACCCCACGCACTCCGGGGTATGTTCTCGGCATATCGATCGCGCGCACGAACATCAAGGAATCCTGCGCGGACAACGCGGCGGGAATCGCGGACTTTGTCGAATCGTACAAAAAATTGAACGAAGAAGGTATCGGGGATTACTATACGATCAACATCTCCTGCCCGAATGCGTTTGCGGGAGAGGCCTTCAACTCGCCGCCACTTTTAGAACAACTCCTCGAGGCACTCGCGCAGATCCCGACCACAAAACCCGTCTACCTCAAAATGCCAATCAATCATGAATGGGAAGAATTCGCAAAACTTCTTGCGATCGCAGACAAGCACCCCTTCATCAAAGGTATGGTCATCGGGAACCTGAACAAGAACTACGCCGAACTCGATCACCCCGAAGACGCACCCAAAGAATTTCGCGGAGGACTCTCCGGAAAGCCGTGCTTCGCGCGCTCCAACGAACTTATCCGAAAGACACGGGCGGCGTACGGCGATCGCTTCACGATCATTGGGGTCGGCGGAATCTTCACCCCCGAAGACGCCATGGTCAAACTCGAAGCCGGAGCGGACCTCGTCCAGATGATCTCGGGTATGATCTTTGGTGACCCGGGTCTCATGAAGGAGATCTGCGCGCGCTACGCACAGGAATACGGGAAATAAAAGGCAAAAAAAAGATTCCCCGCATGCGATACGCAGTGCGAGGTTTTGAGCTACTTCATTTTCCACGAAAGGAAGAGTCGGCCATCACGGCCAATCTTCCACGTCGCCTCCGGATAGGAGCGTGCGGACGGAGGAGCAACGGGAGTGGTACGAGCCGGGAGCTCGCAAGTACGAGGCGCCGGCGATACGCGCACAAGCCCGAGAAGCGCGTCGACAGGAAGAAATGCGAGAAACATGGTTTTTTCTCCTTGTTTGTTGAAACAAAAACCTTCCACCCGGACCGGGAAGAAATGTAACTTGTTTGAATGATATCGATATGACACAATAGCGTCGGAATCATTCTTTTCAATCGGGAGTATATGATGGAGCAATCGATCGAGCATCGGGACAAGAGAGGAAACCTCGTGATCATCCGTCCCATTTGCAACCACGACGTCGCACCTCTAAGGGAATTTCACGATGAACTTTCGGAGGAGACAGTAGAAAACCGTTGGTTCTACAACTATTCATTTGGATTGCGCACAGATCCCAAGCGACTCCTGCATCAATGTACCAACACAGAAAAAGGTTTTGCTTTGGTCGCGCTCGTGGAGGGAAAGCTTTCCGGAATAGGACGCGCATTCTTCTCGGAACCCCAGGGATGTATCGCTCACGTCGCGTTCACGATCCGCGATATTGATCAATCGTTCGGCATCGGCACGATCCTTCTTTCGGAACTGACCTCTATTATTATCGAGCGCAAACGCAACGAGAAAAAACGGCGAATCACCATCATTGCGGAAGTGCTTCGTACTAATAAAAAAATGGTTGGACTTTTCCAAAAACAAGGATTCACCCTCCTTTGTCGAGGGTATGACGACACTCTTCATGTTGAAAAAAGTCTGTCGATCTAAAAGAAAACCCCGAGCGTTATGCTCGGGGTTTTGTGTCGTACATTCGCATGTATACAACACAGTCGATTCCCACAGAAAAACATGAACCCCGAGTCTCCTCGGGGTTCTCCTTGTCACACGCAATGGGTGCGATATGCATGTTCCAAGAACTTGGGCACGACCGCATAGTCGTTGTCGAAATGGTCGGGGCAATGCGCCCACACCTCCCTGATGCGATAGGGCTCCTTCCCTGTCGGGTAGAATCCTCCAAGAACGGGGATCATCGCGTGATACCACAGATACGCATTCGCGCGACGAATGTATTCCGACGGATCGATCGGGAGATCGTATTGCTTGATCTTCTCGACCGCACGTTCTTCGCAATCGCGTTCCGCCGCAACGATGCGCCGGAAGAGGTCTTCAATATCCTCCTCCGAAAGCGGGATCATCCCACCCACATCGCTCTTGCCTCTCTGAAAGGCACCACAGAAGAGCTCGAGCGCGGACTTGCCCCAGGGCGCGACCATGAGATCACGCCACAGGGGGCTTCCTTCGAGGAATTGATCCATGTGACAGGATTCATGCACGAGCACGTGGAGCCAATCCGAGAGGGGCTTCTTCATTGCGACGCAAAGTTTCGGACGACGACCGGAAATGAAATATCCGTTCATCTCGATATCCGTCGCGGGACAGGCAACAAACTCGCGATGATACGCGAGGTCGAGCTCGACGCCATGACCACTCGCATAAGGCGAGAGGTGAAAAAGAAAATCTTCAACCGTTTTGGGGTAATTTGTCCTCAAGATCCATCCTCCTTAGAAAGAGCACACCAGACATCATCGTAATACAAATAATAGAATAAGTCAAAAAAACGCCCATTGGGCGCTTTTTTCTAGACCACCTCTTCGGGTTCGGCCTGTTCGGCGTACGCGTCAAAGATCAGGCGTCCGTCGTGCTCGGACACGGGAACCCGAGTTCCATCTTCCTGTTCAAGATATCCGTCGTACCCGTGACCGTCCCTCGCAATATCAAAGGGCATTCCCATAAAGACCCCAGTGAGGTGTTCGCGTTCGGTCGCGTCGTGTTCATAATGAAACTCATTTCCCGTCGGTTGTGCTTCGTGCATGGTGTACTTCTAATGAATAATCTTGATCACTACTGTCGCGTCTCATTCCCCTCAATGAAGAAATCGTCGGGAGGAGTGAGTCGCGCGAGAAGTTCGTTGGAATAACCGTTCGCGGAAAATTCCTCCATTGCTTCTTTCACTTCTTCAGGAGAAAGCGTCGCGATATATTCACGAAAATCCCGAAAAGCGGTCACGTCGTTCAATCGTCGGATCAATGCGGGGTCGACCTCTACTCCACTGTCTCTATAGTTCTCGATCAACTGCAAAAGCCCGGCGCGATGAATATCGAGATGGGCCACAAAGGCTTCGTCCGGTGTCATGACGTGGTCCAAAGGAACCGGTTCACTCTCGGAAGGCATATGTTCTTGTTTCATTTTCACAGTGTATCGATGAAGGGCGGTGAAGTAAAGAGGGCCGCACAACGGCGGCCCTTTCCTTATTTGAAATCGAAATCGCTCCGAGATTTCCACTCTTTCGCAAACACTTCCCCATTCTCGTCGATGAACGCACAGAGGACATGTGAGCACAAGAGTAGAAATCCCCACGCTCCGCCAAGTCGCTCGCGTGCGGAATTGAAAAAATCATACTCATCCCGCCCGATGAGAAATGACGAGGAATACTCGGGAACTTCCTCATTTCCGCACAAGCGGGGAAAGACATCAGTCTGCACATGAACGACACACAGACCATCGTCGGTTCTTTTTGCGTCCAGGAGTACCCGCTCGGTAGAGCGATATAGCGGGTCGATGCACGGAGCATCTGCTCCATATTCGATGGCCAAAAATGCCAAAGGAGTATCGTCCCCACAATTAAGGGTGCCGACATAGCAGGACACATCTACCGTCACCAGCTCCGCACGCATCATCTCGCTCCTTCATATTGTTCAAAAATAACAACACCCACTGTCAATCTAGTGAAATATCTCCCCAACGTCAACAGAGCGATGTCTTGCCGAGATCTCGCTTCTTGGTGTATACTTTGGGAAGTGCATGAGAAGATCACAGCACCATACACACGCCATCCTTAGGGGTGGCTATTTTTTTGCCCTTTGACACACCGACCAGGAGGATATCATGTCTCTGCAAACAACCCTGCGTAAAGACGCGTGGGACATCAAGGAAATATTCCGCGAAGAAACCGCGTGTACGCACGAAAACGCCCCGCCTTGCCCTATCATGACCGCAATCGCGAAGGTGAGGGAAGATGTCGCACGTTGCGACTGTCCACGCCTGCGCACGATCGCACTCTTTCTCCTCTCCAAAGAACAGCACTGCGCAAAAGGACGCCCCTGCCCTGTTCGCGCGCACCTTCTTCCTTCCTAACCCCGAGGACCATTTTCTCGGGGTACTTTTTATTTCCTCAAAAAAACAAAAAGCACCATTCGAGGTGCTTTTTGTTTGTCTGCGCAAAAGAGTCTGCCCTAGCGCTTCTTGCCCACCTTGCGGCGTGAGACAATGAAGACGTTCGAGTACTTCTTGGGCGCGCGGGTCTTCTGTCCCTTTCCGACATACTGACCCCACTTGGTCTTTTGACGGCGCAAACCGCGTCCGGCACGACCCTCGCCTCCTCCGTGAGGATGGTCGACGGGGTTCATTGCGGAACCGCGTGTGCGAGGACGGATACCCTTCCATCGGTTGCGTCCCGCCTTTCCCTCCTTGCGGAGTTTGTGCTGATCGTTCGACGTGACGCCGACCGATGCCCAGCAGTTCTCCGAGACCTTGCGGACTTCGGATGACGGCATCTTGAGATACGCGTATCCGAGGTCATTCGCGATAAGTTCGACGAAGTTGCCCGCAGCGCGCGCGATCTTGGCGCCTCCTTCGGGGTGAATCTCCACATTGTACACAAAGGTACCAACGGGGATCTTGCGAAGCGGGAGTCGATTGCCCGATACGATCGGAGCGTTCTCCGAGGTAAGGATACTGTCGCCCGCCTTCATACCCTTGGGGGCCATGACATAGCGACGCTCACCGTCTTTGTAGACCACGAGAGCCACAAAACCGGTGCGCAAGGGGTCATACTGGACCGCCTCGACTGTTCCCGGAACATCACGCTTGTCGAACTTGAAGTCAACAACACGCAAGGACTTCTTGTGCCCACCTCCGATGAATCGGCGCGTGGTGCGACCCTGATTGTTGCGTCCTCCCGAGCTCTTGTGTCCAACCACGAGACCTTTCGGCTTCTTCTTGGTATCACCCGAAAGAAGCTCTTTGTACGGGGTAAGAACCGTGTTGCGTGAAGAGGGTGTTGTTGGTTTGAATGTTTTCATATGTTTCAGGAAGATCTTTTGTATTTGGATGCAATGCGAAGGTTTGGACCGAGATCATGTTCGCGAGACGTAGTCTGCTACGACGATCGAACTGACCGACGGAAAGCCGAGCAGTGCGCCAAATACAGAAAATCTTTTATGCGATCTCAATCTTATCCCCCTTCTTAAGATACACCATCGCCTTCTTCACGCCGGTCTTCTTGACCTCGACGCGGTTGTTGTTGCGATTGCGCATGAGCTTGGTCTTCCCGGTCACGATCGCGATCTTCTCCGGGGTAACCTTGAACATCCGTTCGACCGCTTGACGGACATGCATCTTGTTCGCGAGTTTGTTGATCTCGAAGACGTAGACTCCCTTTTCAGAGAGATCACTCGCCTTCTCGGTGACATGCGGACGCACGAGCACCATTCCGAGATCAAGCCCCTTGCCTTCTTTCTTGGCCGAGGACACCGTTTCATCCTTTGCGACGAGCGCCATGTCGGACTTCTTGGTCTCGGGCTTCTTGGACTCCGCTTTCGCGGTCGTCTTTTTCTTGAATATCGCCATACCTATGCCTTTGTGGCGCTCTTAGCTTCAATAACTTTCACAACTTCCGCGGGAGCGGCAAGCACGAGGTACGTGTACGCGAGGACATCAACAGGATTGAGCGTATTGACCGTACCGACAAGGACATTGCCCATGTTCTGGAACGATTTCTTCACGTTCGCATCCGACTTGGGAAGGATCATGTAGAGTGCGTTGTTGCGGCGCGTTGACACCTTCTCGAATCCGGAAATGGTTCCGAGAGAAGTGAGCATCATGCGCGCATC
>JACCDV010723239.1_pt1 | contig 16534 bp, 18 predicted proteins | sample 7446131 | NCBI WGS metagenome assembly JACCDV01 (sample SAMN15323448, study PRJNA562643) | freshwater metagenome | isolation source: river surface water | place: USA:Blue River Watershed | collected 2017-08-17 | reverse complement strand
TTTCTACAGCGACGCGAGCAGCGTGAAAGTGACGTTCAAGATGACTTGTTAATCAAGGAAGTAAACCGTTATCAAAACCTTTTGGGCCAATTCATGAAATACCGTAAAGCACGCCTTGACCAGCATGCCATTGAGGATCAAGTGAAGTCTGTTGAGGATGTTAAAGAAAGTGAAACGAAATGACTAAAAATTTATATTAATCAGTGATTTACTATTTTTTAACCAAGTTAAATTTGTTGCTGTATTGCTGCTCTTTAACAATTTGTTGAGTATTTTTGTTCCCCAGATTGCTGGGGAACAAAACTTTTCTCATCTCATGATGTGCGAAAATCATCCTCAGAGAGGAATAGTTTTATATGATCCTAGTCACCGGTGGCGCAGGTTTTATCGGGGGTAACTTTGTCTTGGATTGGCTTGCTAGTCCAATTGCCGAAGGTATTGCTAATCTTGATAAATTAACTTACGCGGGTAATTTACAGACGCTATCTTCTTTACAGAAAGACTCGAGACATCACTTTGTTCAAGGTGATATTGGCGATTATGAATTGGTCCTGTCTTTATTAAAAAAAAATCAGATTCGCGCTGTAATTAACTTTGCCGCTGAGTCTCATGTGGATCGTTCGATTCATGGGCCAGGGGACTTTATTCAGACGAATGTTGTCGGCACATTCAATTTACTTGAGGCGGTCAGGGCTTATTGGTTAGACCTACCGTCAGAGAAAAAAGATGACTTTCGTTTTCTGCATGTGTCCACGGATGAAGTCTATGGCACATTAGAAGCTAATGACCTCGCTTTTTCAGAAACGAATCCTTACGAACCCAATAGCCCTTATTCTGCATCAAAGGCAGCATCAGATCACCTGGTGCGTGCTTGGTATCATACCTATGGCTTGCCTGTGCTTACAACCAACTGCTCTAATAACTACGGACCCTATCATTTTCCTGAGAAATTGATTCCATTGGTGATTCTCAATGCTTTAGCTGGTAAACCCTTACCTATCTATGGAGATGGTCAACAGATTCGTGATTGGTTGTATGTAAAAGATCACTGTTCAGCGATTCGCCGAGTCCTTGAAGCAGGTCGTTTAGGAGAAACATACAACGTGGGTGGATGGAATGAAAAAGCGAATATTGAAGTTGTTCAAAAGATCTGCTCGATTTTGGATCAATTAAGACCTAAGGCTTCAGGTTCTTATGCAGATCAAATTACATTTGTCAAAGATCGACCTGGACATGATCGACGCTATGCTATTGATGCCACCAAAATCGAGCGCGAACTGGGTTGGAGGCCTGCTGAAACCTTTGAGACAGGTATTCTAAAGACAGTGCAGTGGTATTTAGATCATTCATCTTGGGTAGAAGGCGTACAAAGTGGCTCTTACCGTGAGTGGCTTACTAAATAGTATGAACACTAAATCCCAGTACTTCACTATATGATTCATTTATGACAGTACTTATTTTTGGTAAGGATGGGCAGGTGGGACGTGAGCTGCAAAACGTATTGCAAGAGCAAGACAATATTATTTACCTAGGTCGACAAGATTGTGATCTCAGCAATATAGATGCTTTGCAAGAGGTGTTGAAGCAATACCAGCCAAAAATTATCATTAATGCATCAGCTTATACATCAGTCGATCTGGCTCAGGATGAGCAAGCTCTCGCATTTGCCATCAATGCCCTCGCACCAGAAATAATGGCTAAATTTATAGTCAGTCAGTCAAATGGCTTATTGATTCATTATTCGACGGATTACGTATTTGGGAGTAGGAAGCAAACTCCCTACCATGAAGATGATGAGACTGGCCCTGAAATCCAGTTATGTATTTATGGTCAAACTAAATTGGCAGGAGAGCGAGCCATCATCAACGCATTTGAAGCGTCGCAACTGACATCAGCCTATTAAATTCTCAGAACTTCATGGGTATACGGTGATGGTGAAAACTTTATCAAGACTATGATACGTTTGGGCGGGGAGGAGGATCGTTTATCGGTAGTCGCTGATCAAGTCGGTACGCCGACTTCTGCATTATTTTTAGCTCGTCTAGCAAAGACATTGCTAGTCAACCATCAGCAGTCAAGAGAAGACAGACAATCTGCTATCTATCATGCGGTTCCTGATGGATACACATCTTGGCATGGCTTAGCTCAATTTGTTATTGGTCTCATACAGGATATGAAAATACCAACACGAGTAACTTTAGATAGTGTATTACCTATACCTACTACTGACTATCCTTTGCCAGTGCCTAGGCCTTATAACTCGCGTTTGTGTAACAAAAAATTAGTCAATCATTTATCTAAAATTAATACTAGAGAAGCGTCACCTCTACAATTGCAGCAATGGCAAGCCGAAGTTGCAGCTTATGTACGTCAATTAATACTCGATCAGTAAAGTAATAAAGTCTATATGACAATCGCAAAAAAACGTAGAGGGATTATTCTCGCTGGTGGCTTAGGTACACGTTTGTATCCTGTGACTCAGACAGTTTTAACAATTGATTCCAATTTATGATAAATCGATAGTTTATTACCTGCTCACTGCGTTAATGCTATAGCGGATTCGAGACATTTTGTTGATCTCAACCCCACAAGATACCCCCCCCAGATTTTCGGAGCTATTAGCTAATGGATCGCGCAATCGGGTCTCAATATTCAATATGCAATACAGCCATCTGCTGACGGTTTAGCGCAAGCCTTCATTATTGGTAAAGAGTTTATTTAGAATGATTTATCTGCCTTAGTCTTGGGAGATAATATTTTTATGGGCATGAGCTCGTCAATCATTTAGAGTCAGCCTGCAAGAGAGATAAGAGCGCAACAGTTTTTGCCTATCACGTGTATGATCCGGAGCGTTATGGTGTTTCAGTTTCATGGTAATCATCGAGCAATCAGCATTGAAGAAAGACCAAGTCAACCTAAGAGTAAATACGCAGTCACTGGGTTCTATTTTTATGATGAGCAAGTATGTGAGATTGCTAAGTCCATCCAAACCAGTGCCGTGGAGAATTAGAAATAAATATGGTGAGCGAGCTCTACTTAAAAATGAATCAATTACAATCAGAGATTATGGGTCATAAATATGCTTGGTTAGATACTGGTACTCATGATTCTTTGCTCGATACGGTCGGCTTCATTGCAAAATTGCAAAAACGTCGGGGGTTAATGGTTGCTTGTCTTGAGGAAATCGCTTATCTACAAAAGTGGATTAGTGCTGAAGATGTCATGCGCTTAGCCAAGCTACTCAAAAAGAATATGTATGGTCAGTATTTGGAAAAAATTATTTCAGAAAAACTCTTAGTGAAGATATGCCACTAAAAGTCACCCCTACTGCAATACCGGAAGTACTCATCATTGAGCCTAAAGTATTTGGGGATGATCGTGGTTTTTTCTTTGAGTCATTTAATCAAAAAGAATTTGATGAGGCGACGGCGTTAGAGCTGCAGTTTGTGCAAGATAATCATTCGAGATCACAAAAGGGTGTCTTGCGTGGTTTACATTATCAATTGCAGCAAACGCAGGATAAGCTAGTGCGCGTAGTTCATGGTGCAGTCTTTGATGTGGCCGTGGATTTACGTCAAGCATCCAGTACGTTTGGCCATTGGGTAGGTGTGGAGCTATCGAGTCAAAACAAAAAGCAGTTATGGATCCCTAAAGGATTTGCCCACGGATTTTTGACGCTGTCTGATGAAGTAGATTTTTTATACAAGACCACCGATTACTACCATCCTTGTTCAGAACAAGCATTGCTATGGAATGACGCATATCTAAATATTCAGTGGCCAATTTTAGATCGGGAATACATCATTTCGGCAAAAGACATGAATGGATATTCATGGATCAACACGCCTAAGTTTTATTAGTCAGCGAGTTAATCATGAGGCCTAGGGCTAATAAACTGAGCATGCCATGCTCGTGGTGCAAAGTCGTGTTCACAAGACCGACACCAACGACTACGACCCAGGTGAGTAGAGACATTTGAGCTATGAATGATGAGCTGAGTGTAGGGCTGGAATCAGGGCTCCATACTTGTTTGATTTTACTTGTACTATCCCATAGCCACTTCAGTAAGAATAAGCTTAGAGCGAGTAATCCAAAAATACCGCGCTCTGCAAGCACATTTAGAAAAAGGTTATGACTATGATGTGCAAACAAGAATCGATTTTCTTCATAGGTTTTGTGACGATGCTTGAGTTGTTCTTGAATATCTGCAGGCTTTACTTTATTAAATTGGCTATTGCCAATACCCAAGACAGGATTGATCGTGGCAATTTCAAAGCTTAAATTCCATACTCGATCGCGAAAACTTAAAGTGTTGTTCGTATTCTGATATTCAATTTGTTTTTTGATTACAGAGGGTTGAAATACGAAAAGGCTAGTAGCTATCACTATCAGACTTATCAAGGCCATAACCTTCGGCAGTTTTTCTTTGAAAAAAAATAAGGACAAAAAAACTAATAGCATGGCTATGCCAACAGTGGCACGGCTATCGCTAATGATGATACCGGCTAACAAATAGATCGCCATGAACAACACTGCCCAATACGAACTTTTTTTATTTATAAAGTAAGCAAGTAGAGCTAAACAAAAACCAAATCCAATACATAAATAGATGGACGAGTGATTCACATGCCCCACAGAGTTGAGTTCTAGAGGTAGTATCGCGGTGGCACTGAACTTATCATAAATAGAGTAGGTTAAGCTGAGGGTAGTAGCAATGAGGGCTATGAGTACTAACCTTATCGAGTCTTGAGAGTTATACCCTGATTTACTCAGTAACCAGCAAAAAAATAAACATGCTAGTGGATCGCCTAGTTCTAGAAAAGGTCCACCAAGATGATGAGGTGTGCCCCAACCCGCAACTAATATGGATACTAATAAACATGAAAACGTCCAATCCCAAGAAGTCCAAGCAAACTTTGCTTGCGAATATCTCAGCATTCTGTATGAAGCTACAATGGCATAAAGACCTAAAAAAATGTTTTTAGGTGCCTCAAAGCTGGGCAGGCAAATTAGAAATAAATAAAGCAGCGTGATTTCTAGTTTGTGAAGTACTTTAATGCTAATAAGATTCATTGCGAAATATACTTAATATTAAGTTAGTTAAATTTTACGTTATTTGATTTGACCAATATAAAAGCCATCTGGGGTGTTCATCGAATGAGAGTAAATATAGGTTGTGGAGAGAGGGTCAAAGAGGGTTGGGTGAATATTGATAAGTATCCAGCTAACTCAGAAGTCATGCAAGGTGATGTAGAGTTGGGTTTGGGCTTAGACTCTAGCTCAGTTGATGAAGTCCTCATGGATAACGTGATTGAACATTGTCAGTCAATCCCCGCTGTTATGAAGGAAATACATCGGATATTAAAAAAGGGTGGTCAAGTGCATATTTATACGCCTCACTATACTTCTCACTCATCTTGGCGTGATCCAACCCATATTCATCATTTATCCTACTTTTCCTTCGATATGTTTTGCAAAGACAGAAATCAACATTATCTTGGCGGGGCTCTATTTAAGGTCGTTCAAAAAAAACTGTCGTTTGGTGGTGGCTTATCCATCTTGGGGCGTCTTATTTTTAAATGGAGTCCTGAAATTTACGAAAGAAAATTTTGTTTTTGGTTTCCTGCATCTACCCTCTATATATGCCTTGAGGCTGTCTAATCATGAAAATATTAGTGACTGGCTCTTCAGGTTTTATTGGTATGCACGTCGCTCTCGAACTCTTAAATCGGGGTGATACGGTCGTCGGACTCGATAATATGAACGATTACTATGAGGTGAGTCTCAAAGAAAGTCGTTTAAGCCAATTAAGAGCCTTTAAGAATTTCCAATTCATTCATGAAGACCTGGCGAACCGCGTAGCCATCGAGCAGATTTTTTCACAAGGCCAATTTGATGGTGTGATTCATTTAGCTGCTCAAGCTGGGGTGCGCTACTCTTTAAAAAATCCACAGTCTTATATTGATAGTAATTTGGTGGGCTTTGGTAATATTTTAGAAGGTGCGCGTCATCATGCGATTAGACATCTCGTCTATGCGAGCTCATCTAGCGTTTATGGGGGAAACACTGAAGTTCCCTTTGCAGAAACAGATCGTGTCGATTATCCCGTGAGTTTGTATGCTGCTACCAAGCGAGCCAATGAATTAATGGCGCATACCTATAGCCATTTGTTTGGTCTACCGACAACAGGTTTAAGATTTTTTACGGTCTATGGTCCTTGGGGTCGTCCAGATATGTCGCCATTTTTGTTTACCCGCGCTATCTTAAATCGTCAGGCGATTCAAGTCTTTAATCAGGGCGATATGATGCGCGATTTTACTTATATTGATGATATTGTTCGGGGTGTGATTCGTTGTTTTGATAAGCCACCAACGGATTCTCAAGCGCTGGTCGATTCGCCAGTGTTGCAAGCAGGGACTAAGCAGCAAACGCCATATCGCCTCTTTAATATAGGCAATCATCAACCGGTACAGTTGTTGGATTATATTGCGGAGCTAGAAAAAGCATGGGGTATGACGACTGATAAAGAGCTGCTACCTATGCAGGCAGGAGATGTGCAGCGCACGATGGCAGATACAGATCGTTTAGAGGCGTGGGTTGACTATCGACCTAACACCCCTTTGAGTGTCGGTATACATAAATTTGTACAGTGGTACCGAGATTATTATCAGATCAATTAGTCATATGGATGCTCAGCCAATAACACCACATCGACTAGCTTTGTTTTTAAAGACTAAGCATATTGGTGATTCCATTATTTTGACATCTGCCATTGAGGCACTGCCTGTAGACTTTCAGGTCGATGTTCTTTGTTTTCAAGATAGTGAAGCTATTTTTAAAATGCATCCGCGTGTAAGAAAAGTTTATGTAGTGCCACGTCACTTGAAAGGTTTTTCTAAGTGGCTAGCCTATCGCAAAATTTTTTTAGAAATGCGTACAGCGCAGTATGACCTCTTGGCACAGTTCTCAGATGACTGGCGTGGTGCATATTTAGCTAGATTTCTAAATGTCCGACTTTCTGTTGCAAGACAAGCGGATAAGCGAGGCTCTATTTGGACTCGTTCATTTGATTGTATTGCCAAGCGTCCTGCGACAGATCGTGCTGCGGCTGAGCTAGATGTCGATTTACTGAGACGCGCGAACTTATATCAGGGAGTGCAAGCGCCGGCTTATCGCTTATTCCCCTTGGCTAAAGACACTCAAGCGGTGAGTGCGTGGTTGGATCATCAAGAATTACAGAGTCAAGATATCATATTGATCCACGCTAGTGCTCGTTGGAAATTTAAGGGTTGGCTTAACGAATCATGGGTGGATGTGATTGATCATCTGCATCAAAAGGGTCATACCGTAGTAATCACAGGCGGTGCAAACGATTTTTCATTCAATCAAGGTATTGCTAGCCGATGTCAAAAAGTGCCTAAGGTGACTGAAAAATTCTCTTTGGGTATGACGGCTGCCTTGATGGCAAAGGCCCGTTTATTGGTCAGTATTGATTCTATGTCTATACATATGGCAAGTGCTATGAGGCTGCCTGTAATTGCTTTGTTTGGTCCGAGTAATGAAAATATATGGGGCCCATGGCAAGTGCCAGCGCGCATCTTGCCGCAGAATTCTAGTCAAAGCTTTATTTGTCGGCCTTGTGGCCTAGATGGATGTGCCGGCTCTAAAAAAAGTATGTGCTTGTACGCCATCACCGCTGATCAAGTATTAGAGCAAATAGATGATTTACTTACGCAGACCGAGCCTGTCTAATCGCTTGCTCATAGACTTTGAGAGCATTGCGATACAAACTTTCTAAATCATGGGGTGTATGTCTGATACGAATTTTGCGGTGAAGTTGTGTGTCAGACAACTCTTTATGCATCGCTTTGAATAGAGCCTCACTGTTTTTGGGAGGCACTAGACTTTTATGTTCATAATTTACGAGGCACTCCGGTATGCCGCCAATAGGGCAAGAAATAATTGGTAGGCCGACGGCCATTGCTTGTAAGAGGGCTTGCGGTATGCCCTCATTCATGTAGCTAGGTAGTACAAAGCAGTCCATTGCTTGTAAGTAAGGGGCTACATTGGATTGATGACCCACTAACATAATATTGTTAGCTAGAGGAGATTGTTTTACTAATTCTTGATAGTGTTGCATTTGTGGGCCGTCGCCAACAATCAATAGCAGCGTATCGCGTCGCGCCATTTGATTATAGGCTTCAATTAAATGAGTATGGCCTTTCCAAGATCTAAGGGCGGCCACAATACCGAAGATATAAAAATCTTCAGGAAGGCCTAGTAATTTTCGGCTAGCGAGTTGGTCGCCAGGAACATAAAGAGTGGTATCAATGCCAGTCGGTACTGAATAAATCATGGCAGGGTCGACAAAATTATCTTCAATAAGCGCATCCCTAATTGACTGGCCTGTGGTCATTAAAACATCAGTCGCTTGTTTATAGAGCCATTTTGTGGGTATATTTCTTGTTACTGGGGCGCTGATATGACGGGTTCTGACTAAGGCAGGCCGCTCTTTCAGTGTGAGCCTGGCAATAGCGCTTAACCAATGATCTGTACTGGAGTGACAACTAATCACATCGGCTTTACATTGAGTCAGCACTTTTTTTAGATCTGAAAATTCACCCCATCTTTTTTTCTTTAATCTGATAGGGTAGACAGGAATGCCATGTTCAGAGGCTTTTTCGATAATCTGACTATCTTGATCGGCAGCTATCATGACATCATGCCCGTGTTGAGAAAAAACACGACATTCATTGACTATGCGAATTTCTTGACCGCCCCAGCCAGAGGATGCCTCAGTATGTAGTATGCGCACGTTGTTGAGCCTTTTTCGATAGGATAGATTGATATAGCTTTAGCCACTCTTGAGACTTTTTTTGCAAATCATATTCTTGAACGAAATGAAGTGCCTGTCGGCTCATAGTGCTCAATTGATCAGAAACTTGAATGATAGTCTTAGCAATATGATGAGGATCTCTTGTGGTGATGACTCCTGCTCCGTGACTAACTAGCTTATGAGCTATGCCCACATCTGCTGTAATTACGGCAGGTAAACCAGAGGCAAGCCCTTCTAGTAGGGCGTTAGGTAGGCTGTCATACAGTGACGGTAGGCAGAAAATATCAGCTGCTTTTAGGTAGGGTAAAACATCGTTTTTCGGACCTAAGATGTGAACTCGATGGCTCAAATCTAAACTTCGCGATAAGCGCTCAAGGTGTTTGATTTTTTTATCAGAGCCAACTACTAGTAGTTGGTGATTAGGTAGATATTGCATGGCACGAACTAGCTCGAAAGCCCCTTTTCTTTCAAAGCCTGAGCCAATATATAAGATTGTTGTAAGGTATTGTTTAATCGATAATTGAGTGCGCCAACTCATTTTATCTGTTGCAGAGCTTGCCCCATACTTACTGTAATCAATGCCATTTTCGATCAGTATTAATCGTTCTTGAGGTATGTGATATCGAATTCGCATTTCATCGTATACCATAGGGCTATTAGCAACAAAGGTTAAGTTTTGATCGCAAACCATTTTGCGTTCTTCAGCAATGATATCTCGATGAAATAGATCTACCTTTAGCCACCAACGTTGATACCAAGGCCGAACTGAAGCGAGTCGTTCCACCCAGCTAGCATGCAGACCATCTCCTAGGCGGCATATATCCACACCCGCTATTCGTTCGTGTGATTGCGTGATGTCAAATTTCTGATGATGAAGTTCATTACGAACCGCTTGCCTGAAAGACTTATTTCTAGTAACGCGGTTGCTTGAGTTAACCTTAATTGGAATAAATTCAAATTTTTGGTTGATTTCACTGGTTTGATTGTTCCATTCTTCGGCAATCACGGCAATATCGATATTCTTATCTTGAAGACCTTCTATATTTCTGAGAATAAATCGCTCCGCCCCACCAAATGGGTTAAATTTTCGACGGATGATAGCAATGCGCATGCGCCATATTAACTTATTTACAATAGAGAATATTCTTTTAACTTGTAGTTATAAATTAGGTCGTTGATATGAAAGTCACCGTTATTGGGAGTGGTTATGTTGGGCTCGTTACGGCCGCATGTCTTGCTGAGATGGGAAACGATATTTTTTGTTTAGATGTCGATCAGAGAAAGATCGACATGCTCAACCAAGGTCAAGTACCCATTCATGAACCTGGTTTAGCAGAAATGATTCAGCGTTCTTATTTGAGCAAAAAAATAATCTTCTCGACAGATGTTGAAAAAAGTGTAGATCATGGTGATATTCAATTCATCGCAGTAGGTACGCCACCTGATGAAGATGGTTCTGCAGATTTGCAGTATGTTACGGCAGCGGCAAGAAATATTGCCCGGTACATGAAATCGCCCAAGGTAATTGTAGATAAGTCGACCGTACCAGTGGGGACTGCAGATAGAGTCTCTGCAGTAGTTGCTAGTGAATTAAAGCAACGTGGGGCAGATATCGAGTTTCAGGTTTTATCTAATCCAGAATTCTTAAAAGAAGGCGCTGCTATTGAAGATTTTATGAAGCCCGACAGAATTATTATTGGCCATAATTCATGTCCCGCTGGTTTGCGAGCTAAATCAATATTAGAAAAATTGTATGCGCCATTTAACCGTAACCATAACAAAATTATGTGTATGGATTTAAGAAGTGCAGAGTTAACTAAATATGCAGCTAATGCCATGTTGGCTACCCGCATTTCATTTATGAATGAACTTGCGAATTTAGCTGACAGTGTGGGAGCTGATATTGAAATGGTTCGTCAAGGTATAGGATCCGATACCCGTATAGGCTTTAGTTTTCTCTACGCAGGTACTGGTTATGGGGGGAGTTGTTTTCCTAAAGATGTGCAAGCATTGATTCGTACAGGGTCGGAATTTGGTCGTGCCATGAAAGTCTTGGAGTCTGTTGAGAGCGTAAATAATTCGCAGAAGACGGTTCTTGTGGAGAAAATTAAAAAGACATTTGGATCAGAGCTTCGCGGTAAGCGTTTTGCAATTTGGGGATTGGCATTTAAGCCCAACACAGATGATATGAGAGAGGCCCCCAGTCGTTATATTATTCGTGAGTTATTAAATAGGGGGGCAACCGTAGTGGCTCATGATCCTATTGCAAGCCAAGAGGCCTTGCGTGCATTGGAATCTGATTTTGCAGATAACTTATCTTTACTAGAAGGTTTTACTTTTAGTGAAGATCCGATGACTGCTTGCGACAGTGCTGATGCATTACTCATTATTACCGAGTGGAAAGCATATCGCTCACCAAATTTTGATGCTCTTGCATCTAGACTTAAACATAAGTTAATTTTTGATGGCAGAAATATGTATGATCCACACTTAATGACTGAGTTAGGTTATACATATATCGGTGTAGGTCGTTCCAATTTTAACTCGGCGACATAGCTTGAAGATTCTCATTGTTAAATTGTCATCCTTAGGCGATGTTCTGCATAACTGCCCGATTGTCTGGGACTTGAGGCGTGCTTATCCTGATGCACAAATTGACTGGGTCATAGAAGAAGGTTATGTAGATCTTGTTCAACCACTCCTTAGTTCTGTAGACATGAGAGGGCTTGATCGTGTGATACCTATTGCACTAAGACGATGGGCAAAAGATCTTAAAAAGGGCGAATTTATTGGATCAATAAAGGAATTTTTATCGTTTAAGGAAAATCTGCAAAGCGTAAAGTATGACCTGATTATTGAGTCACAGGGTTTGATTAAGTCAGCAGTCGTAGCGGCTATTGCGAAAAAGTCGCCTCATGCCAGTGTTATTGGTTTAGCTAATCAAACTGAGTTTTCTGGTTATGAACCCATAGCTCGATGTTTTTATACTCAATCTATTCAAGTGCCGTATCGTTGCCACGCTGTTGATCGCTCGAGATGGTTAGTGGCTGCAGCTTGCAATCAAGCGCCACCGGATAGAGATTCTTTGCCACCAGACTTTTACCCCAGTGAGTTCAGTAAAAAATTAAGCCAGACCTCGTATCCGAGGACTTCAGCAGAATTATCTAAAGAGCATCTTGGTTTTGATATCGGTGAGTCCTATGCCTTATTTTTTCACTCAACTGCGAGAGAGGCCAAGCGCTGGATGAGTGATTATTGGATTCAAATAGGTAGAGATATATCAGCTCGAGGTATTCATGTAGTATTACCTTGGGGTAGTGATAGTGAAAAGTTAATCAGTGATCAATTGGCTAAAGAAATACCTAATGCAATTGTGCCGGCTAGTTTTAGTATTGCAAATGCATTTTATTTAGTTGCTAATGCTAGACTGACAATTGGTGTGGATACTGGTCTAACGCATTTATCGGCAGTACTCAATCGCCCCACAATTGAGCTATATTGTGATTCTCCCCGCTGGAAAACTGAGGGCTATTGGTCAGAAAAAGTAATTAATCTCGGTGGTGTTGCGACTCCCCCAACTATTGATGAGGTCCATGAAGCTGTAGAAAGGTTATTGGGTTAAATGTTTCTATTGCAGGTTCATGCAATTTTTGGCACTGAGTTGAAATATTTTTTTGATTGTTAATTTATCTTAGCTGATTAATAGCTTTCCTAATGCATAATGTCTTGAAGAAAAACCAAGATTTCAAGTGATCAATCATATTGGTTGATTTTATCTCCCAGGAAAACTTTCCTGATTTGAGAGATTTATCAAAACCATGAGATTTTCTCCAATATCTTCCTATATCAGTTACATAGGCGCCCTCAATGTAGGGGCTATTTTTTTTATCGCCGTATGCTAAGTGAATAAAATTATTGGCATGATTTAATAGTGGTGGAATAGAAAATTGTTTTTCAGGGTCTAAGTCTTCGTTGTATAAATGTAGTGCATCTTTAATAAAGCTGGTCTTGAATAAGATGGGATTTAAGCTAACCCAATCCAATTTTTTAGACTTAATTGATGTTTGTCTATTTAACCTGACAGATGCGATTTTCGGATTAGATAAAAGTGTGGAAATAAGATACTCCACAGAGATTTTTTTATTGAGCATCCAATCATCTTCTAGGTGTAAAAAATAATCTGCGGTAACTTGTTCCCATGCCCACTTGACAGCTTTTGAAAAGTCTCCAGTTTCTGGATTATTGAATTGAACTTTGTCAAAGTACTTGTGACAAATTCTCAAAATATCTTCAGTGTCGTAACCGCTATCACCTATCGGGTCAATATTAATAAATAGCTCTTTATGTTTGAATTGACTCAAAAGGCCATCGTGGAATGATGAAAAAGTAATTTCGAGAAGTTTGGGTCTAATGCAAGCAGTGCAGGTAACCTGAATTGAATCTAGTTGGTGTTCTTTCATTTCAATAAAGCATTTACAGCTTGTAGATCTTCATCACTTAAAACTGCTGCTTGAGCTTTCAGACGTAGACCATTCAAGATGGTGTCGTAACGCGCTTTGGCTAAATCACGACGGGTTGTGAAAAGCGTGTCTTGAGCATTCAGCACATCGATGTTGATGCGTACACCCACTTCGTAACCTAATTTGTTTGACTCCAATGCACTCATCGCTGAAATCTCTGCAGCTTCATAGGCTTTGACTTGTGCCAAACCTTGATTAAACCCTAGAAATGCCTGACGAGTGGCTTGAGCAATGGCGCGACGGGTATTTTGATAATCAGATAGCGCTTTCTTTTCTAGAGCCGCTTTTTCACGGACGATGGATTGCGTTAGGCCACTGGAGAAGATGGGCACGCTTAATTGAATCGTACCCTGACTGGAATAAGTTTTGATGGCAGGCACTGCCACCGTCTCTGAGTCTGAGTAGCCTCTTTGCAGAACAAAATCAAGCGATGGTAAGTGACCACCTACCGATTTGGAAGTCTCGCGCTTGGCGACTTCATAACTTAATTTACTAGCAACAACGCTGTAACTCACATCTTCAGCTTGTGCGACCCATTCATTCATGGATTGAGTGGGGGCTACACCCATCACTGCATTCACATCAATGGCTTTAGACGCTGCTTGAGTAATGGTAGTTTTCTTTTTAGATTTGGCAGCGGCTTTTTTAGCCCCTGCCGTTTTGGCATCTTCGTTAACGACTAAGCTAATTTTTGCTTGGGGAGCGAGGCTCTTGAGTTCGCCAATGGGTTTGCCTACGATTTGCTCTAAGGCGCCACGTTTAATTGTTAGATCTGCTTGCGCCGCAATTTCTTGAGCGACGACCAAGTCAAAACGTGACTGAGCTTCATGGGTATCTGTGATTGTGGCAGTGCCCACCTCAAAGTTGCGCTTAGCTTGCTCTAGTTGCTCAGCAATCAAGGTTTTTTTGTTACGCGCTAGATTGAGAGTGTCTTGAGCGTTCAATACATTGAAGTACGCCTCTGTTACACGGATGACTAGATCTTGCTCAGCGGCTGCATACTGAGCGGCTGCGATATCGGCACTCAAATTTCCTTGACGTGCCGTTTCATATTTGTCCCAGTTAAAGAGAGGTTGGGTTAGGCGCACGTTCCAGCCTCGGCTCATCAGGGTGCCAACTCTGGGAGTGGTAGAGCCATCGCTCGAAGTTACCTTGCTGCTTTGGTCATTCTTAGTTTCATTGGCAGTGCCTACCACTTGAGGCAGTAAGCCTGCAAAACCCTGCCAACGTTTCTCGCGCCCAGCATCGTAGGCATAACGTGCCGCTAAAAATACAGGATCGTTATTGGCTGCATCACGATATAAACTGAGTAAATCATTTTCTGACTGGGTGGCTTGCACCTTTTTGGCTTGATCATTGGCCACGCTTGCCGCAATGCTGGCGGCACTCACTGGGGGTGGTACTTCGTTGACCTTTGCACTGGCTGCTGGTGCTGTTTGGGCATGAACACTACTAGCCATCATGGCCATTGCAAAGCTCACTGCCAGAACTAATGCCTGCTTTTTGATCGGTTCTTGCAAAAGAGTTTTTCTTGCCTGACAAGTTGTACTGAGCTGCATCAAAGTCTGCATGGATCCACTATCTCATTAAATAACGCTGAAAAGCTCATTTTGCACCAAAGTACATGAATTTGCCCATAAGTCACTTTGACCCAAGCTCCTCAGTGCTAGGAACTAGTCAGTTAGTCTAGTGGTCGCTTAAAACGCAAAAGACTCTAATTTGACTTTGGGAGACTGCAGAGCTGGCGTCAGGGTCTCAAAAAGCACAATTTCCCTAAAGTACGCAGTATCGACGCGCTCAATCAAGGTGGCGCGCATGACTGGGGCTTCACCCAAAATGACAAATAGTTTGCCACCGACTGCCAGTTGTAATTTCAGACCATCGGGGAGCTTTGGCATGCTGCCAGATACGCAAATTACCTCATAGCTTTGGGTACCCCAACCGGTGTAAGCATCACCTTGAACTACAGTGACGTTTTTCACTTGATTGGCGCCTAGATTACTTTGGGCCAGACTGACCATCACGGGATTGATATCCACACTAGTCACTTCATCAGCAAAAGCAGCAAAGAGGGCAGCCATATACCCAGAACCTGCACCAATCTCTAAAACACGATCTTTGTAACGAGGTTTAATGGTTTGTAGGATGCGCGCTTCCAACTTAGGCTCAAACATGACTTGATGGGCTTGTGTGGCCCCTGCGAGAGGTAATTGGGTATCCGTAAAAGCCAAAGTCTTAAGACCGGCGGGCACATAGAGTTCACGTTTCACATCACGCAGGGTTTGCAGTACCTCAGCATCAGATATATTCCAAGGTCTGATTTGCTGCTCAATGAGCTTATAACGCAGTGCCTCAAAGTCAGGCTCGATAGATGTGCTTGCGGATGATGGGGTATTGAAAGTGTCACTCATGGTTGTTTTTTATGTATCTAGTCTATAGGTTTCTAAATATTAGCTATCTTGTATCAAAAAACTGTCTTTCATGTGACTGGGTTCTTCAAAGCCATACTTTCATTAACCTTAATCGCTGCCACATGCGGTGTGAGCATATTTTAAATGAGTGGTGTAATCTACACATCAAATCAATGTGGAGCAGAAATAAACACAAGATATACCACCCGTATTTGGAGACAGGCTTGAGCTTTACTAAAAAAATAGGATTTTTGAGTACCATAACCGCTCTACCAAGCTATTGGCAAAAGAAATGGTTCAAGCGCGGCCTGCTCGCTCTCCTCTTCCTCATTTCAGTTCTGGTGACCTGGAAAGTCGCCAGTCCCCTTTTAGGCTTAGACACCCCTGAGTTTCGCACCGTCAAAATTGAAGAAGGGCCCCTCACAGTAACTATCAGTGCGAGCGGTACCTTAAACCCTGTGAAGTCTGTGCAAGTGGGCACCCAAGTCTCGGGCATGGTCTCGGATATCTATGTCGACTTTAATGATGTGGTCAAAAAAGGCCAAGTCATTGCCCGCATTGACCCACGTGAGTGGCAAGCGCGTTTTGAACAAGCCGAAGCTAATTACATCCTAGCCCGACGTAATCACGAAAATAATAAAAAGCTCATTGAAAAGAATTTCGTCTCTCCTGCGGCCTTTGATCAAACCTTGAGTGCTTATAAGAGTGCCAAGGCGTCTATGGATATGGCGAAAAAAGCATTGGATGACACCGTCATCAGAGCTCCG
>JACCDV010879128.1_pt1 | contig 16538 bp, 24 predicted proteins | sample 7446131 | NCBI WGS metagenome assembly JACCDV01 (sample SAMN15323448, study PRJNA562643) | freshwater metagenome | isolation source: river surface water | place: USA:Blue River Watershed | collected 2017-08-17 | reverse complement strand
TAGACGAAACATCTAGGTAACAACCAATGAAATGCGCCGTTTACAACTGTGAAAATCATGCCCATGAGGGTCAGTTTGTTGGGCTTCTGTGCAGCCCCTGTCACACCTTCATCTCTGGCCCTTTCACCAAGGGCGGGTACTCACAAGCCAGTCGAAACGTCAAAGCGGCCCTTGAGGCTGTTCTTGAGAAGCTGGAAGACGAGCTTCAGGACGCTAGACAGTCTCTCTAGTGATACCTGAGTGAATCCAAGGGTTTTTCTGTTGACACGGGAATCCCGAGGATTCAGAATCTAGCCATCACGAACTTCAGGCAAGGAGCCTACGATGAACCTCAAAGACCTTCTCCGCACCGCTGCCCACCCCCTGTGGAAGGGCCTGTCCTATGAACGCACCGCCTACAGGAACGTGGAGGAGTTCATTGAGATCGTGGGCAATCTAGACATCCGTGAAGTCAAGACTGTGACTCTGGACCAGTGGTACAAGGCCCAGAACGCCAAGGGCCTGACCGGGGCTACCATCAACAGGAAGCTGGTGAACATCCATCAGGTCCTGAAGTACGCTCTGGATCGTGACTGGATTGAGAAGCTCCCTGTCCTCCAATGGAACCGTGAGTCAGAAGGTCGCATCCGTTGGCTGTCGTCTTCTGAGGAGCAGCAGATGTTCTCCTTACTGACTGACTGGTCAGAACACGAAGTCTCCAAGTTCATCCGTCTGCTGATTGAGACTGGTATGCGTAGGGGGGAACTGCTGGCCCTCCAGCCTCAGAACATCCAAGGACGTTGGATCAGGATTTGGAAGAACAAGACCAAGACTCCTCGCTCGGTGCCTCTCAACGACAAGGCCATGGAGGCCCTTGAGGGCTTCTCTGGCTGGTCTATCGATGAGAACGACCTGAGGAGGGTTTGGGATCGTCTGAGGGAGTCTATGGGCCTCCAGGATGACCCTGACTTTGTGCTACACTCTCTGCGGCACACCACTGCTACCAGACTGCTGAAGAAGACCAAGGACATCACCAAGGTCCAGAAGCTGCTGGGTCACAAGAAACTCCAGACCACGATGAGGTATGCTCATATCTCTGACGAGGACCTCTTTAACGCTGTGTGCAACTAAGCTCTTTTCACTTTGCTTATTATGACCAAACAATACGACCCCAACTGGCCCTTCCCTCAGTTCAATGAGGACGGTGTTCAACTGTTCCCCGCTGACTGGGACCCATCTCCCACCAAGTACGATCCTCTGGAAGGTGCTGAGGAGGCCCCGTGGTAAAGGGCGGCTTCTACACCACCATTGGGTATGGTGATGCACGAGTCTGGATCGAATACCAAGCAGACAAGGACTACGACAACCGTGGGGACTTCTGGGATGTCGATTGGGAGACTGTGAAGGTCTTCTATGGTGATGCAGATATTACAGACACTGTTGGTGAGGATGTCTGGAAGCGTATTGATGATTTGATTAAGGAGGATTTGCCATGAACCGAGAAGACATTATCCGCATGGCGCGGGAGGCGTTTGTGGCACGGGGATTTTGGCCAAACGAAGTGATGTGGCAATGCTGGAAGGATGCCTGGTTGGCTGGAGCGGCAGCAGAGCGCGAGGCGTTGGCCGCTGAAGCCGAGAAAAACGGCAACAGCATTTTGGCTATGCAAATCCGAGCAAAGGGAAACACATGAGTATTGAACACTTGATCGTAGGAGCTACAGGTGTAGGCTACCTCATCGTAGGAGTCCTGCAGTGGTTCAAGGGTGATCTTCCGAATGGAATGATCTGGACTGGTTATGCGTTTGCCCAAGTTGGGCTTTGGATCAATCTAAAATGATTTCTGAAATCGACATTGAAGACATGGGACCTCCTCAGATTGAGTTGAAGACCCTCAAGGAAAACGAAGACGGCTCTGCTGAATGCACCATCAGTATGAATCCCGCAGGCACTCACTTGCTAATCGCAATGGGCTTCACTGCTCTTATCAAGAAAGCTGCGGATGAAGTTCATACTGATCGTTGAGGACACCCCTAGGGGAATCCGCTGTACGGCCTCGTACAAAGGCAATGACGTTCTGGACAGCATGGACCAGTCCGTAGCTGCAAAGACTGTCGCCAATTGGGCTGCTGCCCTGAAAGACCTGGAAGAACAAGGTTTGCTCTACGTCGAAAAGGAGTGAGCATGAAACGTATCGTCTGTTCTCTGTGTGGTGGAACAGGAATCGCTTATGAAGTCCCAGACCCCGTGGAATCCCGTAAGGAGACTCCGAAGGTTCCTCTACTTGAGAAGCAATATCAATTACCTCTTGAGATAACCGAAGAGGAAGAAGAGGCTTGGAAAGCTCTGGAAAAATCTTGCAAACGATGAGAGGTTGAATATATCTGTCCTCGCAGCTTGACCATTCAAGGAGGGCAGCAAAGGACAGTGAGTGTTCAAGACAGGTAGGTTGTTTCCCTACCATGTGACCAAGATAGGCAATCAGGCCACCAAGTACTTCACCCCGGTGCAGTGCTGTAAGTGTGGGACTGAGAAGGTCTTTGAGTCCTTCAAGGCTTTGCCTGATGAAGTCATCTCCAAACGCTTCAAGCAGTGGGGGTGGCTGATCGGAAGGAACAGGTCACATGACATCTGCCCGAAGTGTCTTGGGGTGACTCCCGAGAACAAACTGGCGGAGAAGTACAGGGTAACACGACAGGCAGTAGCAGTCCCCACGCCATCAGAGATCGTGGAACAGGTCGCTACGAAGAAGATCGATATTGAGAAGCGAGTGAAAGTAGGAATGTCGGAAGGCCGTAGGTATATGGCGCTGGTGAAAGACATCCAGACAATCAAGGAATCGCTGTCGATAGTCATAGACCTTCTTACGAAGCTGGCTGAGGCCCAGGCAAAGAAGCCTCGGAGGACTCCTGCCAAGAAGCCTACAGCCAGCAGAAAGAAGAAGTCAGACCTTATAGCTTAGAGGCCAGCGCACTCGTCTTGAGATGCGTGTACCTCCAGAGCATGTTGAGGGTCTTGTGGCCGGATATGGTAGCCACTTCCTGAAGGGTGAGATCACCCCGCTCCATGTACCTAGAGATGCTCTCATGCCTCAGGTCATGGAAATGGAAGTCTACCAGTCCGGCCTTTTTCTTCAGCCTGGCCCAAGACATCTTGAAGCCGTTCTCGGTCATCCCCAGAACCCTCCTGCACGAGAAGCTCCCGGTCATGGGGTGCAGGGTCCTGAGGACCTCCATGGCCTCTCTGGACAGGGGCACGGTCCTCTTCCCGGTCTTCCCGACGATCACTGCATAGCTTCCCACCCAGTTGATGTTGGGCCAGCGAAGGTTAAGCAGTTCACCCTTCCTCATGGCGGTCAGGATCGCTAACTGGACCATGGGGAGGAGTCTGGGGTTTCTGGCTGTGCTCAAGGCAGAAAACAGACACTGCGATTCTTCGTCGCTGAGTCTCCTCTCCCTCGCAGGGTTCTGCTTAGGCTTCCTGACCACTTTGAAGGGGTTGTTGGGGAGGACCAAATCCCACTCAGACATAGCCACGGTTGTGCAGTGGGAGAGGACCTGAAGGTCGTACAAAGCGCACCTTGGTCCTGACTCCAGGACTCGGCGGTCCCGGTAGGCTGCGATGTCAGATACCTTCAGACTCTCAATGTCTTGCTGTGTGAAGGGATCAGCTTTCAGGCGCTTGGTGACGTAGGCGTCTGTGCGACTCTTCTTGGTCGGTAGGATTTCTGTCTCATACCGTTCCAGCATGGCAGATATGCGCATTGGGTATACCTTGGTGCCCAGGGGCGGAATCGAACCACCGACACTGCGATTTTCAGTCCCGACAGTTACAGAGTCTACCGGGGCAGCGGCGGTAGACACAAGAGAATCTACCAGACAGTCGGCGTTTTGCAAGCTGACTCAATTAGGAAAAAATAGCCCACAGGCATCTCCAGTTACGGAGGACCTGTGGGCCTTTTTTTAGATTCACTTAAGCGACTCTCTAACGGAGTCATACTGACGGTAGCACTGTTGCAGAGCGGCTCTTAGCGAGTCGGCTCGTCCAGCTTCCCTGACAAGAAATTCTGCATCCTCTCTAGAAAGGGAGGCCCCAGTGGCTCCTTGGCAAGTGCAGGAGGCTGGGGAACCTTCGGGGGAGGGGGAACGCTGGGGACGCTGGCGCAGCCCATCAAGAGCAGTGCCAAGCCTGCTGTTGAGACTAGCGATTTGAGCATCCTTATCCTTTCGTAGACGATCTGCTGAGGCCACCATGACCTGCTCCCTCTCACGAGCCCTCTCGGAGGCCTCTAGGAGCTTCTTGGTGTACTCCGCAGACATCTGTTCTTGAGTCTGGGCTACAGCCTTCCTGACTTCCTTCCATACGATGACCTTGTGAGTCCCGTAGGAGATGCCCAGGAGCAGCAGGATGCCACCCAAGAGAATGAGCTTAGGTCTTAGCGATAGCCACATTGTTATTTACAGGCTTCAGGCACAGGGCCATCTCAGCCTTCCTTCGGTTGGTAAGCCCTCGGTACACTTTGCCTCCAGCCTTGTTCCATCGGAGGAGTTCGTGACAGGCTCCCGTGTAATCACCGGAGTTGAGCTTTCGCAGGAGTGTAGACCCGCAATAAGCGCCAACCCCAACATTATAGGCAAAGGAAGCGAAGGCATCGTATTGGTTTTGGTTAAGGGGGACCTTGGTACATCTCAGGACACCTAGGCCATGCTCAGTGAGTTCCTTCTTGAGGAGGGCATCACACTCAGCCTTGCCATAGGTCTTTCCTGGGATGATGTCAGGTCCAGTATACCCGTTACAGACAGTGAGGACACCAACCACATCCCTATAAGGAACGTACTCGGTGCCCTCCCACATTGCCACAGAGGCTACAAGAGCAGACCCTGCGAGTGACCCTAGGAGCCACTTATTCGCAGAGTTCACCCTTCACATCCTTGTAGATTTGATAGAGCTTATGGCCGATCATCAAGACGGTGTAGACAAGGGTACACCACAAGAGAATCTCAGAGACCTGATAGCCTGCTACGGTTGCTAGTGATACGGAGACGGGTGGGGCTGCTTTGGCAGCAATCCCCACACCTGTCTCAGCGGTTTGCTGGGACATTGACATGGTTTGATATGTTCTGATTTTGAACGACTATGATGCCGTTTACATCATTGAATAACAGGCCAAGTTACTTGCCAAGGGAATCCCTCTTGCAAGGGAACATCTCTTAGGGCCTGTCGATAAGCCTTCCAACTTTCTTTTTGTTCTTCACTTAGTTGGGCGTCTGGCATTTGAGTCCAGTCGCTCCTTTCAAGAAGAGCGTCACGATCTTTTCGTGCGGCCCTCTCTCGGATAGCCTTACGAAGTTCAAAGTCAGGCGTGTCCTGCTCTACCCAGACACCAACATACTTCCCTTCCTTCAACACTGGAACACCAGGCTTGTGGTTCTTACCATTCTGCGGATAAGGCGGCTGTTCAACAGCAACAAAACCAGCAGCAAGGATTTCCTCGTGAGAAGAAAGAGGCGTAAGCGTATCAGGTCTGCTCTTAATAACGTCCGAATAGAAGATCGCCGCTGCTACAGCATCCTCAGTAATTGGAGAATAGTAACGATTCATGCAGACCTCTTAGGAGTAGGTATACCAGAAGGCGAGAGCGCCGCCCATCGGAGAAAACGGCAGTGTGAAATATGGAATCATCCCTGCACCAATATTACTGACAGCAGCGTCATCGTACTCAGTCAATACAATCGTCTGGTTGTTCATAGACGAATACTCGGCTGAAATAAGCGTTCCGCCTGTTGGCATAGTAATACCGGATGAAAAATCACCGTAAAGCACCGTGTATGCTCGTCCCTTTTTGTTGGTACCAGTTATGAAAAGACTGTCATACGGCATTGAAGACGAAACACTGTAGTAGCTGGACGGCGACCAAGGCTGATCTGCAAAACTGTTACTATCATCAGCAGGGTTGATAGTCACTACGCCACCAGTACCAGAGTTTGGTGAGAACGATGATAAGACAACCGGATCAACAATGCTCGACCAATCCATCGAGTATGAAATGTAGATGGAACCGAAGTAAGAATTACCACCAAAGGAGCTAAAACCAGTCGGAGTGGTAGACATCGGCATGTTGCTGAATGCATACACATATTGTGTAGTCATCGTGGTGGCATCAAACCCGGAAGGAACTGCTACCTGTGGCGGCTCGCTGCTAAATGCTTTTGCAGTAACCCAAGCAGGGCCTCCGCCTCCACCTCCGCCACCTGTCGAGTTGATCGTCACAACCCCCGTACCGTTGGGGCCAGTACTGCTGATCGTGATGTTCGTTCCAGCAACAATTTGAGTGACACCTGAGCCACCACCAGTGACAGCGTAAATTTCGTTATCTACTGGATCGTACTGCAGGTCTAACGAACCTGTAGGAGCGGGGCTGGGATTCTGTCGTACACGGACAACAAATTGCTCGTTGTAATTAGAAACAAGAGAATCACCAAGAATTGTAGAATTTGTTGCGTTAGCGGTAGACCCGTGACCGACAACAACAGAAGAAGATACGCCAGTAGCTCCAGCGCCAAGCACGATATTGGCGGAGGCTGTTGTTACAACAGCATCTACATCGGCTTTTGAAAGGGTCACTGCGCCGGTACGGGTATTAAAACTGGTAACGCCTCCACCACCACCGCCACCAGCACCGGAGACAGCCTGCCAAGCAGAACCGTTCCAAACTTTCATCTCATTTGAAGCACTATTGAAATACAAAGCGCCCACAAGAAGAGTATTCCCATCGTTATCCGTAGTGGGGTCGGAGGTCTTGTTTCCAAGATAACGATCGTCAAACTGGTCATAAACCCCAAGCGCAGCCTGATAAGAGTTTTCAGCCTGAGTTGCGCTAATGGAAGCATTTGATGCGCTGGTTGCCGCTGCCGTAGCACTTGCGTTAGCGTTGTTAGCAAAACCGGCTGCCGAAGAAGAGGCACCGACAGCACTAGACTCATACGCAGATGCCAGAGTTGCAGAGTTTGCCGCAGCCAGTTCGCTTGCAGCTGCGTTAGTTGCGCTAGTGGCTGCTACAGATGCAGAAGAGGCGGCGTCATTCTTGCTTGTTAATGCGGCCGTTGCATATGAAGATGCATTGGTCGCAGAGGTCTGTGCGGCGTTCTTGGAGCTTTCCGCTGCTTGGCTATTTTGGAATGCGGAGGTGGCAAACAGGTTTGCAGCTGTAGCTTGATCTGTTGCCGTGGTCGCGGAAGCAGCAGCAGACGTAGCACTGGTCGCAGCAGCGGATGCAGAAGAAGCAGCAGCATTCTGACTAGTAAGAGCAGCAGATGCAGAAGAGGCAGCCGAAGTGGCGCTGGCTTGTGCTTCAGTTGCTTTAGTAGTCGCAGAAGAGGCAGACATGCTGGCTGCACTTTCCGACGAGGAAGCGTTGGCTGCGCTAGTAGCTGCTTGAGTTGCAGATAAAGCAGCAGCGTCCGCATACCCGGAAGCATCGCCAACAGACGAAGCAGCGGCTTCAGCATCTGTCTTAGCTACCAACGCTGCATCCCTAGCGGCCTCAGAGGCAACCTTAGCGGTTTCCGAGGCGGCTGCGCTTGTTGCGCTTGCTGAGGCTGATGCTGCTGAAGCAGTGGCAGAAATAGCAGAAGCGTTCGCAGAGGAAGCAGACTCGGACGCTTTGACTGCTGCGGTTGTCGCAGATGTTTGGGCAGTGTTCGCAGAGGCAATTGCAGAAGTAGAAGCAGCTTGCGCCTGTGCCAGTTTAATTTCAGCCTCTTGACCCAAAGCCGCTACAGACTGCTCGATACCTTCAACAGATGTAGCAGAAGCCTGCGCTGCCAGAGCTGCCTGTTCCGCAGCTACCCGATCCTCATCCGTAGCAGCAACTTTCTGGTTCAGGGCGTCAATAAGTTCATCAACAGTGTTTTGTTCGGGTGCCGAGGAGCCGCCGTAGAAAAAGGAAGAGGTAGACATTTATATCCTCAATATTCAATACCGTTAAACGGAGACGCAATCGACATTGAACTCTGCTCAAACTCGGTCAGGTAGGCCTGCTCCGTAAGTTCAGCAAAGACTCGATTGAAGGTCTCTTCAAATAGAGGCTTACGTTCATCAATGAAGTAATCAGCCGCATAGGTCAGACTACCATAGACCAACAACTCAGGAGCGATTTCCGTGATGAAGTTGGTGTCAGTGTCTGAGGTCAGATCACCGGCTTCCCCGTAATAGACCATGAAGATTTCAGTGCCTTCAGGTGGGGTAGGTTTGACCTTGAGTTCACCCTGTACGCGAGTGTAGATGCGGGGGGTGTCTACCGAGCCCTGGTATTGCAGGTAGCGGCCCAGATCAACGTACTCCAGAAGCACATCACCACAGTACAGGTGTTTGATATTCAGAAAATCATTGGGGAGAATCAGTGAATTGGGAACTACATCATTGACGGTGTAGGTCTGCACTTTCTCCATAGCTGGCACACGCAGGGTGCGCTGAATCCTCGCAAGACCCTGTTCAAGGAAGGTATCTGCCAGTTCGTTTGAACAGTCGTTCCGGTTGAGCAGTGCGAGGAATTGGGATCGAATCTGGCCCTTGTTCATACTTAGACTTGCTTGTTAGTGGTAATGAAGTCGTCAAGATGCTCAGATCGCAGCTTGGCGAGGATGTCTTTGGCGCTTGCATTCCAGAAGTCGAAACCTTCGTTGATCCATTTCTCAACGACTACGACAGGGATGGATGCAGCCCGCATATATTCCCCTTCACGGACGCTCTTGCTATTCGCCTTCTCAGCGCGGAGGCCGTCAATAAACTCTTGGGGAATCTCTTGGAATTTCTCGATGACCAGGCCTTCGGAGTTCTCATGGAAGTCCACGCCAGCGTCGATGAATTGATTTGGATTGATGTTTGTCTGCATAACAATAAAAGCCCCAAGGGAGGGGAGAGCCTCCCTCCCAAGGGGTCACAACACTAACCTAACGGATTAGGGCAGCATCGGGTTGGTGCCGGTCAGACCGGTGATAGCGCCCGAGGCCTTGTAGTTCGAGTGCTTCAGACCGAATTCACCCACGATGAAGTGACGGTCAGCATCGCCAGTCTTAGCCAGCAGGGTGCGGCTGAACGGACGCAGCACGGCCTTCTTCCAGTTAGCCGGATCGAACAGCAGAGCGGAGTCAGCCTTCATGAAGCGGTTCAGGACAACCTTCTGGGTGCCGAAGGGCGACACATAGATGTCAACCACGTTCACCAGCTTGGTGCCTTCCTGGAAGTCACGGGTACGGCCAGCAGCAGCGGCGAAACCAGCAACGATCAGCGAGTCAGCAGGCTTAACCATCAGGTAAGAAGCCTCACCACCAGCTTCGTACAGCTTCTGGTTCGTAGCCAGAACCATGGCTTCGGTCAGAGCAGCCGGAGTGGCGTTGTTGGTGATCACTGCGCTGTTGATCAGAGCAGCGCCAGAGGCGTCATTGCCCCAGACGTTGCCGAACTTACGGGCAACAGAGGTCGAGCCAGCAGCGGCGTTCTGGGCCTTACCAACCAGTTCGTATTCGAATTCACGCTTGAGTTCAGCGGACTTCTTGCTCAGCTGGTAAGCGGTTTCCTTGGCGCGGCCATAGGTGCTCACAGCGTCAGCAGTTGCGGAGACCTTGATGGTCTTCTGCATGATCTGGGTGTAGTTCGAACGCATCGTGGTGGCGGTCAGATCAGCGTCCGAACCGTCAGCACCTTCAATAGCGGCGTTAGCGGCCACAGCAGCCAGCTCGTCTTCCTGCCACTGGTACACGGTGTTGTTCACCGACTCCTGGCCGATCAGGCTCTGGAAGGGAGTAGCGGTGGGGGAGATGTTGCTGATGACATCGCTGATGTCTTCTTTGCGACCAACCTGGTCATACGTCTTGAAATGGGTAGCCATTTTATGTTTTCCTTAAAAGTGAAATTGAATTGGAGTTACTCGTCTGCGCTGGCCCAACGGCTCAGGAACAAATCTGCGGCATCGTCAACAGAACCGGACGCCTGAAGTTTCGCCTTTTGTTTTGCAGGTGCATTACCCTTAACGTCTTTGACGCTGGTAGTGACCGTAGGCTTCAGGACCTTCTTCTGTTGAACAACCTTCTTCTTGGTGACGATCTTCTTAGACTCATCAAAGAGACGAGCCTTGTGCAGGAGTTGGATAGCCACAGGGTCAACCAGATTGTTGACAACCTCAGCATCCATACCCGTAGAGATCGCATACTCACGGATTTGGTCGTACAGCTTGGGAGACCAGTCAGGGATTGCTTCACGCAGCACCTTCACAGCCTCTTTGGCTGCTTCTTGGAGTTGCTGCTGTTGCTGGGCCTGCGTCTGTTTAACAAACGCATCAGCCTCTTCAGAAATGAAACGGAAGTCCTCGTAGGCGGCTTGCGCTTCGGCGCGAAGGGCTGCAAAGGCATCAGCATCCAACTGCTTCTGGGCCACAAGATAATCGATCTTGCTATAAGGTTCCCACTTAGCAGCAGCCTTCTGGTACATTTTCTCCAGAGTGGCAGACGCTTTCATTGCAGCGACTTCAGCTTCCTTACGCTTGGCCGCGACTTCTTGGCTCTTCCGGGTGAGTGCCGCTTCTTGTCCGTAGAGGCGCTTCAGGTCTTTGACAGATACATCCAACTCCTCGTCGCCTACCTTGATTTTGACAAGGGCCTCGTCATCCAGAACCTTCTTGGGTTCCTTAGACTCTTCCTCATCATCCTCTTCAGCAGACTCTTCGGAGTCCTCTTGATGGTCTTCCTCAGACTCTTCTTCGTCTTCTACGGCTTCATCAGCCTCAGTGTCCTCTTCCTGTACCGCATCATCAGGTTCGGACGTATCATCTTCCTCAGGGGCTTCGGATGCCTGGTTCTCAGGGTCCTCATCACTCCACTTGGAAAGGAATGCAGCGGCTGCATCATCTTCAGTAAGTTGCGGAGCCGCTTCAAATTCAGTAGCAGCCACGCCCATGGGGGTAGTAGCGTTAGTTTTCATGTTTAGATAGAATCAGGTTCTTCGTTTTCTTGATTGGTAGCTTCGATGATCTGGTCACGGATAGCTACCCACTGGTTCAGGAGTCCCGTCAGGTCCTGTACTGCTTTCACAGCATGGTAGGACGCTTCACGGGATTCCTTGTCGGTTGCTTTGCTGTTGACGATTGAGCTTAGGTAATAATTAGCAAGCTCGTTTGCTGCCAAGACAAACTCTTGGGATTTCAGCAGGTGTTCAGCAGCGTTGCCTCGTTCGATGAACAAGGCGTCATTCATTTTTATGTCCATTGGTTCCTTGGCTGAACGTGGGTATGGTTCAAGCAGTAAGGGATTGAAGTTGTGCGTTAGTCTTGCGGGTGTTGTAGTAGCGGATACGAGCGATATGGCCGTTGAGTTGGTCGCCGGTAAAGTTGTGCCCGATGTACAGCACGGTCGGCGTACCTGTGTTGTAGTCGGTCGAGGAGGTAACGACCGTACCGCCATCAGCCACCATCGAGCGAGACACATTATCTGTGTAGCCCAGCGCACCTTTGCAGAAATTGAGTACGCTGCTGCTTACAGGTGCAACAATGGCTTGCCCTCCGTTCCAGTTTGCGATCTCTGTGGCACTTGCAAGGAACATTGGCGTTGCGCCGTTGGCTAAATCAAAGCCAAGAACACGAGCAACTGATCCGGCCAGATAGCCTTTAGCTTGGAACTCCGCGACAAACGTCCCTTCGCTCTGGTTGTACCAGCTAGAGAAGTTCGTCCCCGTCAGACTCGGGGTTTCAGCCGCACGAGTTACCGCAGAGGTTGTCGTGGGGATGTAGGAGGTGGCGAAGGAGCCGACCTCAACCTGTACGCCCCAGATGTCGATTGTCTCGCCAGCGAGAGTTCCTCCAGTTCCGTCAGATCGCGTAGCCGATGATGATGGATAAAAGAAAACGAAACCAGCCACCGTAGTCGGCACTACCAGTTCGCAACGATACCATCCGTTACCAACGCCGATCACCCTTGCGTTTGTAGGCGCTGTCGATGCAGACGTCCCGTCATAGTATCCGGTTGTCAGCGCACCTGTAGAAGTGTTTATACAACGCCCCCAGTTGCCACCACCCTCAACACGAACGTGAAGAAACGGTGCGGTTCCGGCCTTGTAGTAGAACGACACTGCACAGGTAGAAGTGGCAGTGTTGTAGGCAAAAACGCGGGAGTTAAGCCCGGAACCCGTACCAGCAGTGATCCGGCTTGACGAACCACCATCAGGAGCGGTTGCTCCTGTCTGCGCCACAGTAACATCTGTCTTGTTCCACGCGGCGTTTGTAAGGTCGGCGCTGTACGTCAGCAGGTTCGTCCTAGACTCCTCAATTAGCAGCCCCTTAGGAGCCAGCGTAACTGGGTCATAGTCAAACCGAGGCGTCCCACTGCTTACCGTCTCAAGCAACCCCGAAGAGTTGTATCGGGTAGCCGTAGACGCCCGTGTAAACGTGATACGAGGGTCCAATGACCCAGACAGGAAGTTGAGGTTGAGGACAGCATCGTCCCCAGGCCCCAAGATTCTGCCCCCGGTCAGGCTCATCTGATTAAGACCTAACATGGTCTTACCAGAGGCCCACGAGCCCCGTAGCAGTCGTACCCGTAGCCTTCACACGCTTGGCGCGGATAGGCAGGATCATGCCAGCAGGCAGACCAGAGAAGGTCACATCGTTACCGGCAACCATGGTCACAACCACAGAGCCAGCACCACCCACGTAGATAGCACGGACAGGATTAGCGAGGTCGGTAGAATCGCTGGCAGTGATAGCAGCAGCGGAGAATGCGGGATCGCTCCCTTTGGCAGAGCCTACAATGTTAGTCATAGATTGCAGGAGAGTGTTGCCACCCTCCTGTCAGAGTTAGTTAGGACTGATAATGGCACGAGCGGAATCAGGCGACTGTGCCTGGGCATCCTTAGCCATCTGAATCTCTTCGACTGCGATTGCAGCACGAGAGGTAGAATCGAATTGCTTACGCTCCAGATCGCGTTCCTTGACCATCTGGTCGAAGGCCATACGCATCTGATCAAGCTCAATACGCATACGCTCCAATTCAGCGTTGTACTCAACCTTCTTAGCGGAGGCAGCGGACACGGCTTCCTGAGCAGCGATCTTGCGCTCTTCCAGTTCGATCTGCTTGAGGAGCATTGGATCAGGCTGGGGCGGCTGGACCTGCGAGGGATCAGTCAGGAACTCAGCAACATTCTTGATGCCGCCCTTTTCCAGAATGGTCTTGACCATCGCATGACGGTTCGGGAGTTGGTACAGGGGCTGCATGGCAGGGTCAGCAGAGAGCATCTGATGGACGGCCATGTACTTCTGAGCCTCACGCTCCTGCTCACCGTAACCCAGTCGCAGTTCAACCGTGACATCCTTGCGGTCTGCCCAAATAGATGGGGAGACACGCTGGAAGGCACCGGCCACTTCAATGATCTTCTCACCCCTCTCGTTAGCGAGGGCAAGGCGATAGACCTCAAGGTACAATTCCTTGATGAAGATAGCGAAGTTACGAGCAATGATCTTGGAACGCTGCTGGGACAGACCCACCAGGTTCTCCACCATGCCAGCAGAGTTCTGCTTGGACACAGCATCCTTGTTCAGGCCCTGAGACAGCTTGGAGACACCCGTAACCTCTTCCTTGTCGTCATCCAGCAACTGAATGGTCTGGAAGACGAAGGGGTTCAGGGAGGCCTGAGGCATCGGGAAGATACCGTCAGGGCGGGTCACGTTGACGATACCACCAAAGCGGTTCTCAATGAGTTCCTTGGGGTTCGTAAGGGCACCCTTGACCACACCGAAGCGGGGGTTGTTGGTGGTGACTGTGTGGTCCAGAATGCCACGCATCAGAACAGTACGAGCGTTCTGTGTCGGGATAACCTTGTGAGCGTAGTTCGTGCCATAGAAGGCATGGGGGACGGGCAGGGGAACGAAAGCCTTGAATGGCTTCACTTCCACTTCCTCTACGTCCAGAATGACGTTACCAGACTTCGTGACCTTGTGCAGCTTGGTCTCACCAGTGCCTTCCATATCGAGATACAGATAGCACTCATAGACCATCACATACTTGGACTGTTCCTGAACTTCATCAGCATCCAGGTTCAGACGATCTGCACCCACGGAGTCATGACGAGCCAAGAACTCAGGGTCCATGGTCAGTTCGGCATCATCCTCAGCACCGATGGACATCACGAGCTTCTTGTCATAGCCCATCTTCAGCAAGTCGGAGTACGTCTTGCGGGTACGGTGAGCAACGAACGGAGCTTCCTTGATGGAACGAGCCTGCGGGGTGATCAGGAATTCCTCAGGGGGAATCACATCGATCTGCACACGGCTCTTGTCTACGATACGCTTGAGTTCGCCTTTGAACAGACCAGAGCCAACCTCAGTCTCTTCTGCCTCAATGTCCTTGACATCCGGGGAGTAGGCCAGAGTGTCCACCTGATCCAGTGTCAGGTTATCAAACTCCTCTTCTACTTCCTCTTCGCATTTGTCCCAGTAGACCTTGACGACACCCACACGGGCCATCAGGCCGTCTTGGATCACATCAGAGAAAATCTGGAAGCTGTCGTTCTGGCGATGAACAACATAGTCGCAGTATTCGGTAGCCACACGAGCATCCAAGACATCCTCAGGACCCTGAGGGTCAAAGGAGACGATCTTGTTGCCAGCAGAGAAGGTCTCCAGCAGGATAGCCTTCATCGACTCCACGGAGTCAAAGACATCCATGGAGACGTACTTGCTGTTGCCGCTATGAATCGGCCTAGGCAGCTTTCCGTTGTAATAATCCAGAACGTCTTCGCGTTCCCGGCTCAGTTTGGAGTCATAGAACCCGACCGAGGTATGGATGGCCCGATCTACAAGAGCCGCGAGTTCACTCTTTTTTACCGGCCTAAATCTAGATTCAGCCATACGTTATAAAGCCTCAAAGTAATAATCATCCGTCACTTCAACAGGGGTGAAGCGTCCTTCGTGTATAAAATTCGCAATTGCCAGCGACATAACACAGTCGTCATGGCAACCTTTTTCAGCTTCCATCTTCCCTTCCTCAGTGACCACGTAGGTCATGAGTTCTCGGATGGTCAGCTTGTCGTTCAGAGTCATGTCCCCTTCACGCAAAGCAGCACGTAGCTGGTCAATGATGAGGGGTTTGGTCTTGACAGTGGTTCGGAAACCGAAGGTCACTGTCTCGTTCTCTGTCTGCTTGTCTACAGATGTTTCAAAGTACAAGTTCGGGTAGGCGAAATCCTTACCCAACCTTGTCACGGTCAGAATACCGTGGTTGTTGTTTTCTACAGCCAGTCTTGCAGTGTTGAAGAAATGTCCAAGACTGTTCAAGACCTCTGCAAAGTAATCTGGGTGAACCTGGGCTCTGTATATCCCGACCTGATTCTTCTTGGAATCAAGGACCTGAGCTACAGACCAGTCGCCACCACGGATACCCATGGCAACGTCAGCACCAATGTAATAGGTCTCTGCTGGATCATGATGGCGATACAGCATGAGTTCCCCTCTGGGGTTCTCCTGCCAGTCTCCACCTTCGTGAGCCAGTCTAGCAACGATGGGAGGAGTCTCTTCGATCCTCTTGTTCAATTGCTGTGTGTTAAATACAGGGCGACCTGAGGTGAGGAAGGCTTCGTCAGCGTTGCAGGGATATTCCTGCATGAACATCTCAAGACCGTTGACTGCGATCTTCCTTCGCCGGAACATCAACTGACCATCATCCAGACCGTACTTCTTGACTAACTCCTCCTCGTCTGGTGTCCGTTCAAAGTTCGCAGGTACTTGTTCACGGTATTCCTGCTGGACAAACCAGGGGATGAAGACAGGCTCAAAGTCACTCTTGCCATTGACAGCATTGGTCCAGATTTCATGGAACGGGTTACCGACACCGTTGGCCGTGGACTCAATGAAGATCATCGATCCTGCTGAATTAGGGATAGCCTGCATCAGGCCGTTGATGTTCTCTCGGGCTGTTGCGTTTGGATAGAAGGCTGCTTCAGACAGGTGGGCAAGCTGAATGGTTTCACCACGACCAACACCCTCACCACCAGCCGTAGCCACCATGTAGGAGCTATCGAGCTTGTCGAACACCAGTTCCTTACGGGAGGAGTACTTGGTGCTTGGTTTGAGAATGTCAGGGCAGTTATCAAAGTATCGACGGGTCATGTCGAACAGAGCCTTGGTAGACTCTGCTTGGTGTGTCATCACGATGGATTTCACAGCCTTGTGCTGACTGGTCCACCAGAAGAGCAAGCCACCGATAACGGTAGACAAGCCCTGCTGGCGGCCCTTCAGAACGATGACACGGACCTTACCAGTCGTGTTGAGTTGGTTCAGGACTTTGGCACAGAATATCTTCTGAGCCTCGTTCAAGACCAAGGGGCGAACGTCCCCTTCCTTGGTACGAATCTTGAGTGCGTGTTTAGCGTAGAACTCAAAGTCCTGGAGGAGACGCTTACGTACTTCAAGTACAGCGTCAGATTGCATTATTTCTTTTGGTTCAATTCCGCAGCGATGTCCTCAAGGAACGACTCAGCGGTCTTAACATTAACGGTAGATTCGGTTGCAGGCTTTGC
>JACCDV010206947.1_pt1 | contig 16540 bp, 15 predicted proteins | sample 7446131 | NCBI WGS metagenome assembly JACCDV01 (sample SAMN15323448, study PRJNA562643) | freshwater metagenome | isolation source: river surface water | place: USA:Blue River Watershed | collected 2017-08-17 | reverse complement strand
TATCAGCTTTAGCATGTGATAAATCCGGTATACATTTTAAGGTTTTGAATTCTTCAAAAGGTGCAGCCGTGAGAGGCACGAGAGTACAACTTGATAGAGTATTGTATAAAAATGCCATTAGAGAAGCTGTTGAGAATCAGCCTAATTTAAAAGTATTCCAACAGTCAGTTGATGATATCATGGTCAATTCTGCCAATGAAGTAGAAGGTGTCATCACACAATTAGGAATTAAATTTAAAGCAAAATCAGTTGTATTAAGCAGTGGTACATTTCTCAACGGTAAAATACACGTTGGCTTAGAAAATTATACAGGTGGTAGAATGGGAGATCCTGCTGCAATCACACTAGGAGATAGACTAAAAGAAATGAAATTACCTCAAGGTAGATTAAAAACAGGTACACCTGCCCGTATTGATGGGAAAACAATTGATTATTCTAAATTAGATATTCAAAAAGGTGATGGTTTTGATGATGGTAATATTCCTGTGTTTAGCTTCATGGGAAATAAAGCAATGCATCCTAAACAAATTGTTTGCTTCATGACTCGAACCAACGAAAAAACACATGATATTCTCAGAGAAGGTTTCGATAGAAGTCCTATGTTCACAGGTTTAATTGAAGGAGTTGGTCCTCGTTATTGTCCGAGTATTGAAGACAAAATAACCAGATTCAAAGACAAGGATAGTCATCAAATTTTCTTGGAGCCTGAAGGTCTTAATACACATGAAATTTATCCAAATGGTATTTCGACATCTCTTCCATTTGATATACAATATCGTGCGATTCGTTCTATTGAAGGATTAGAAAATGTTCATTTGTTGCGTCCTGGTTATGCCATTGAATATGATTATTTTGACCCTCGTGAATTAAATAAAACCTTAGAAACAAAAGCTTTTTCTGGATTATTTTTTGCAGGACAAATTAACGGTACAACAGGCTATGAAGAAGCCAGTGTCCAGGGGCTTTTTGCAGGGGCAAATGCTGCATTAAAAGCAATGGGAAAAGATCCTTGGTACATTAAAAGAAGCGAATCTTATATTGGTGTGTTGATTGATGATTTGATTTCAAAAGGAGTCACTGAGCCATATCGTATGTTCACTAGCAGAGCAGAATATAGACTTCAATTAAGAGAAGATAACTCAGACGCAAGATTAACAGAAATTGGTAGAAAATTAGGCTTAGTCTCCGATGCACATTGGGATTTATTTTGCAAGAAAAGAGATTTTGAAGAGAAAATGAATCAAAAAATGTCATCAACCTGGATACAACCAAACATGATACAAGAAGAAGAAATTTCTTTGATTCAGACTCCTCTTTCTCATGAATCAACCATCAAAGATTTATTGAAAAGACCTCATGTTAAATTAGATAACCTGATGCAATGTGAATCTATTGGAGAAAAAATGGTGGAGTTCAATCCTAAGATTTTGAAAAAAGAGCTTGGAGAGCATGTTACATCTATTTTATTGGAGTCTCTTGAGTTTAATACAAAATATGAAGGCTATATCAGACAACAAAATGATGAAATTGAAAAGTCAAGAAAAATGTCTGACATTAAACTTCCTAAGGATTTGGTCTATAAAGATTTCATGGGACTGAGTACTGAGATTATTCAAAAATTGGAAAAATACAAACCAGAAACAATTGGTGACGCAACTCAAATATCTGGAGTTACCCCCTCAGCAGTATCTATTTTGTTGGTTGGACTTAAAAAGAGAAGAATCATATAAGCATTAAAAAGAGACACAACGGTGTCTTTTTTTATCATATTTTTTTTTCAATTAAAGAGATTATCGTCTTTAAATTTTTTTTAATCAGATTTTCTGTCAAATCGTCAATAAAAGTAGATTTTTTGCATTTAATCAATAAAATAAAAATAACTCATTGATTTATTTATTTTTTATACTATTGATAAGATGTGTTCAAAGGAATAAACATGTTATATCTTGAAAAAATTTATTATGAATTACAAAAGAAACATCCCAACAATGAATTATTTCATCAAAATTTTCAATATTATATCTCTCATTACACTGATGAAATCATTGGTATTTATCAAAAATATTTGGATTTTTTTCATGAAAATGAAAATGAATATATTTTATCTGTGATCACTGAACTTTTTAATCCGAACAAAAAACAGTTAATGATTGATTTTTTTTTAAATGATCAACATTATCAAGTATTAGGAATAGAAAATTCACTTCATTTTTCACTTAATTTTGAGCAAACCTTATTCATGAACCAAATTTTACATGGTGAAGTTTTTTCTTATTATAAAAGTGATATTCTTGTCCAGAAAAAATTACTTTATTTTTCATGATTTTTCAATAAAAAAAGAGTCATAAGTTATTCCCCCTTAAAATAATACATATTTTTAGGTCAGAAAGACCACGATAGTGGTTTTTCTCTTTCTTTAAAAAGTTATTATGTATTGGCTAAAATATTGAATTGATTAACTAAAACAAGATTCAATAAAAAAATGATGTATAAATATTTATACATGGTTTCTGTTTTTAATTAAACCTTTTATTTAATTGAATTAAATCCATACTTTTTTACATAATATATATGTTGAAGGTATAAGTCAATTTTAACTCTTTTTTTTATGATACTAATGTACCGCAACCAAAACCTTCATTTTTTATCTTTACTCTTATTTCAAATTCATATCATAATTTATGAAAATTTATAACTTCATTTTTTTAGTTGAATTTTGTTTTATATCAAGATTTTTTTCTATTTTAAATATTTCCAATTGACTTTTAATATGTTGATCGTAAGAATGTTTTTTTAATTCTTCAATTAAATGATGATGAATGCCACTTTGACAAAAATCTTGTACATATTCAAAAAAATCTTTTTTTTCTTCATTAAATTTATCAAACAAAAAGGCAAATAATGGTTGATAATTTTTGACTGAATAATAATTTTTTATTAAATTATCAAATATCTTCTCGTGTTGTAAATTAATACTTTTAATTTCATTGAGATGTTGAGATAAAAAATGAATATTTAAAGTAGCATACTTTTCCATAAATACAGATAATTCATCTTTCGATAATGTTTTCATATGCTCTTCTATTAAAGCATCAAGACATCTAAATTCAAGTTTTTTAAATTCATTCATTCCTTTAAATAATTTATCAAAATCAATTTTTTTAATTTTTATATCTTGATTCATCAAGCAATGTATGTAAAAAGCATATACATCTGAACTCATATTTTCAGTATCAACCAATGGTAATTTTAATTTAATTTTTAAATAATCATTAGAGCTTTTATTCTGAGATAAAACAAAAGATAATATTTTTTGAATATCTTCTGAATTGAAATGAAAACATACATTTTCATCATCTTTGCATATTTCAATTGCAAAAATATCAATCATTGATTTTTTTAAATATTCTTTTGATTTTTCAGGCAAAATCCTTATACCTTTCATCAAATAATCATATTCAAAATTCAGTAGATGTTCAAAATACCGATCTAAATATTTTTCTTTATAAAGTGAGATTGGATGTTTAAATAGCCATTTTTCAGAAAAATTCCAATGAATTAATTGATAAATTTTTTCTTCTGGAATATGTTTTAATGATAAATCTGCTTGCTCATAATACATCATATAATTTTGATCATCTGTAGATAAAAAATGCAGAAGATTAATTTGATATTCTATATTCAAATACATAGTTGATTATTTTTTGTTTATTTTCAACATCAACCATTAAGATAATGCTACCAATCAATTCAATAAATTGTTCATCATTTTTAGCAATAATTTCTTTTGCATACTCAAACCAGATATCATTTAATTTTCTAAAATTTATCTGACTTTTTTCTTCTAAAATATCAATGTATTCTGAATGATTCACATAAGTTATTAAATTTTGAATGCTATGACAAAATTCATCTAGTATTTCTTTTTTTTGATAATAAAAGTTTAAAATCGTTTTTTTATTTTCTATCAACAATTTGACCATTACATCAATATAACTTGGCTCTTTTCTTGCAAATTCTTGAATATGCCTAAATTCTTCTAAATTAAAATATTTTGGAAAAAATCATCTTCTGGTTTAATGTTATCAAAACTGAAAATAGGAATAATAGATTCATAAATTTCTTTAAAGGCTTTCGTTTTTTTTAAATCAATATGTATTCCTAAAAAACCATAAAATCCCATTTTTTTAGTCAAAGGAAGAAAATCTGCAATAGAATCATCTTTAGATATTCTTTCTTTAATAATTGGCTGATCTTTTTCATGAAATAAATTTAATATATTATCCATTTTTTTAATCTTTCAATTTAAGTTGACTCACTGAATTTTTCATATCTTCCAAATTAGGATTTATTAATTTATCTCCAACAGAGAAATGAACTTGATGATTAAAAAATGCCTTTGGAAAATATCTGATAAAACCTTTGTCTTTTCTTGAAAACATGCTTCCAAATAATCCTGATATAGCTGTTGGATAAACATCTACACACTCTTTATTTAAAACCTTGAGTATTCCTGGTTTGAATTCTTGTAAAGCTCCATCATAAGTGATTTGTCCTTCTGGGAAAATCACAACTAATTCACCATTTTTTAAATATTGATCAATTTTTTCAAAAGCTTGATGAAAGACTTTTTCATCTTCTATTTTTGAAGCAATTGGTATTGCTCCTACTGCATTAAACATGTATTTAAAAAATGGAATGTTGAATATTTTATAATACATGACAAATTTGACAGGTCTTGGAGATAATCCAAAAATAAACAAAGCATCCATAAATGAGACATGATTACAGATGATAATTCCCGCTCCTTGTTCTGGTAATTTTTCCAATCCTTTGGTATCAATTCTATAAATCGTTGAAATAAAAATCCATGTGATAAAACGCATCATGAATTCTGGTACAACTGTAAAAACATAAATAGATACAATAAAATGTAAAACTGTTAAGGCAATAAGAAGGTCTATCAAATTAAAGCCAAGTTGATGCATGATCATACCGAAGACAGCAGAAGATACCATGAAAATAGAATTCCAAAGATTATTAGCACCAATCATGATAGACCTTTTTGATTCATCTGAGCGACTTTGAATAAAAGCATATAAAGGTACTGTAAAGAAACCTGAAAAAACAGATAAAGAAAATAAAGCAAGGCTCATTTTAATAAAAACGGCTTGCTGAATCCACATATTCCACAATGAATAATCTTGTAATTTAGAATTTTTAAACAAATCTTCACAACCTAATAGATAATGAATGAAAAATATCAATGAAATAACCATACCAAAAGACCCAAAAGGCACAAGACCAATTTCAATTCTTGATTTAGATAACTTTTCACAAGCAACACTTCCTACAGCAATGCCAATTGCGAATAATACCAATAAAAATGTGATGAGATGAGTATCAATATGTTCAATACCATTTTGTAGAATATTTTTGACAATCAAAGGAAATTGTGTCAAAAGAGTAGCACCTAAAAACCAAAACCATGATATAGCTAGAATAGATAGAAATAAACTTTTTTTCTCTTTTGAGGCATGATAGGCTTGTTTAAAAGAATAAATAAATTTTTGATAGATAGGAGCTTTACTCTTTTCTTTTAACGCTTGAGCCATTGGAATTTTTCTTGAAATCAAATAACCTGCAATAGAAGCACAAAATAAAATCATAGAAAGGTAGTTAACTCCATTTTCCATGGCAATCATGCCACCACCGATGATTGTTCCCATCAAAATTGCCACAAATGTTGCTGATTCAATCAAGCCATTACCTGCCATTAATTCTTTTTCTTTTAAATGTTGAGGCAAGATACTGTATTTGATGGGTCCAAAGAATGCCGCTTGTATTCCTAAAAAAAATACACATGAGAGCAGTAACACATCATTTTTAAAATACAAACCAATGATAGCTACGATGATCATGAAAAATTCAATTAACTTTAATTTTTTCAACATATTTGACTTTTCAAGCTCATCTGCCAACACGCCTGCAAAAGGTGAGAAAAGAAAAAAAGGTAAAATAAACAAACCAGCACACAAGTTAATCATCAAAGCTGAATCTATTGAACTATTGATTGATCCCATGGTGATCATAACAATCAAAGCATTTTTAAATACATTGTTGTTAAATGCGCCAAGAAATTGCGTAACGAACAAAGGTAAAAATCTTTTGGTTTTTAATAAATCAACTTGAGACATGTCATTCCTTATGATGCGTTTAACATCTTAAACTAATTTTTTTAATAATCAAGCAATTGGTTGATATTAAGAAGGAAATCCAAGTTGAATTGAAAAAATGATGTGATTAATTTCCTCATTAAAATTTTCTTCAACATAATAAGTCTTCTTATCATGAAAATTAAAAATAACAAACTGATTATCTTTCCTAAATAGCTGATTCATGCCTTTTTTAAGAGATAAGCCTTCTCGTTGCACATCTTCTGATAGATGAAAAATTGCTTGGTCAATCAGTCGAGAAAAGTTTAGCATATGAATACTCTTGTAGTTTGTGATGAATCATTATAACATCGTTTCATTTTTTTTTCTGTTGTAAAAAAGCAGCTTTAAAAGCTGCTTTTTTTATTTATTGATAACTTCTGATTTCTTTGAAGATTTTCTCTAATCCCGCTCTTCCATCAAAAACCTTACCTTTGGTCATATCAGACATGACTTTTAGTTGCTCAGGATTCGCATCACCAAACAAGATAGTATAGACTTTGACTGATGCATCCTTGTTGAAATACTTTTTGAATTCACTGACATCATCATTTGCGGCGCCATCTGTTAAGACAACTACTGAATAAGCGTAATCTTTGTCTTTTTCACTTCTTTTAACCATTTCTTGATAAGCCATTCCTGTACTTCTGAATAAAGCTGTACCACCTTGCATAGACAACTGACTCACATAATTTGCGAAATTTGAACGAATTTCATCTTTGTTTTTACCATTAACTTGCCTGAAATCATACAAATCACTTGAGAAAGGTGCAACGAAAACCATCTCTTTTTCTCTAATGGCAGCATATTTCGCATTATTAGAGACATTGACAGTGATACTATTGATTGCAGCTTTCATTTCATACTCTCTACCACCAGCCATAGAGCCACTGGTATCGAGCACAAAAGTAATCGCAGCAGGCTTTTTAAATTTATTGAAGTATGCACTCAATAAAGCCTCTGATAGATCTGCATTTGGCACAAAAGGCATCTCAATGAGCATTTGTGTCATATCAAACTTACTATTTTCTTTTGTAATCTTAGCGTCAATGCTTCTACGGCTTGTTTGGTCCACGATCATTTTTTGAACTTCTGGTGACTTTAAAGCCTCTGTAAACCTCATATAAGCTTCTTTCTTGTCTTTGTTCAAAAGAATGAATGGATAATCTGAAGTAACAACGCCTTCAAATGGAATCACAACCTTCAGTGGTTCATTGATTTTATTATATTCCAAAATCAAAGACTCATAATTAATCACAAAATCAACTTGAGAGATCTTAAAAGCTTCCATCAAATAACCAGATGAGCCTGCATTAACAACATGGCCCTTGAAAAATTTTTGCATCACATCTGTTTTAATATCTTCTACTCGCAGTGATTCACCTTTATTGGCCTTTGCATAAGCAATACCTGTAAGACCAACAAATCCAGTATTTGAAGTTGAAGGGTCCGTCATAGCATAAGTCGCTGATTTTTTATCAACCCAATCATAGACTTGTGACCATGTAACCTTATTTTTTCCGATTTGTAATTTTGATACAGAAGACTCACGAACTCCAATAACAACAGGTGAGTACATGATCTTTTCAGAAAATGCAACCTTTTTATTTAACATCGTGTTTTCTGTGACATATTTACCCTGACTAAACCAAGCAATATCTGCTGACTCTCCATTGCTAAGTCGTTCAATACCATCGATTGTTCCAGTGTATTGAATCATATAATTGACACCAGTCTTTGATTTGACTGCTTGAAGAATTGGCTCCATATCTTTTAGTTCAGAGCCAGCCATGATAACAAGTGTATCATGATTCTTGATGGCAGAAGCCAAATCATTTTTTTGATCTTGAACACATGCTGTCAGGCCCAATGCTGCAATCAGTGAAGAAACTGTCATAAAAATCTTTTTCATATCTGACCTTTCTGTTTTGATAAACTATTATATCACTATTTTTCAATTTTTTTGTTTACTTTGCTTCAATAACCTGAGTCATAGACTCTAGAAGATCATATGAAGGAGGGTCAATCACATCAAGAATGTTGGCAGGAAGTATGACCACTTTTTTCTGACTATCCACTAAATCATTTTTACCAGATTGACGGAAACCGTACTTCACAGCCATTTGACGAATCTCAATATTTGTATTCATGAAATCTGCGAACTTTTCAACATCAGGATTAAAACCAATCAGGACATGCTTGGTGAAAATTGTAGGCTTAGGATATATCACCTTCATTTTTGTACCATTGAGTTCATGATTTGACTTGGCAGTTTCAGTGACCCATTCTTGCTCGTAAAGGAAAATCATTGGAGACTTACCCATTCCCATCACGGTATAATCTTGAATCATGTTGGTACTTGAAGTAGGACGACTACCCTGAGCAATCATCATTTGACGAATTGAAGGAGTCACTTTTTGCAATTCTTCTTGAGTTGTCACCATTTCACTACCGTTGAAAATGTAAGAAGCAAGTGAAATAAACATCTTCGATGAATTACTGGTTGTGGCATCTGTTGTACCGATGGACAAAACCTTATTAACAGGATAAGCGTCTGAGCCTTTTAAGTCTTTCCAGCGAACTTTTTGAGTAGAAGCCTTGAGAAATTTATCCATATCAAGATAACTGACACCATCAACTTGATTGGCATAACCATTTTTCACGAGAATTTCTTCAACAGGCTCCCATGACCCCACAACCATAGGGCTATAAAACACCTGAAAATCTTTTCCCTTGAGATTCTGTTTGACCGCAGTAGCTGTTTGAATACCTGGAGGAAATACGAAATCTTTGTACTCACCAAACTCATTGATATTTTTGACTTGAGCAATTTTACCGCTTGCCCAACGCTCATACTGAATATCAAATCCATTGCTTTGGAAAATCTTGATAACATCTGGATCTTTAAAAAATGCTTCTTTTTCTGAAGTGATCAGACCCTTGAGAGTCACCTTTGAACCTGACACAATATCCATTTTTTTGGCAACTTCTGGGTTGTTTTTTCGGACATAAGAAACTCCAACTCCTGCAATGATTGCAAGACCAAGAGCACTAGCCAGAATGGTTTTCATCACGCTCATATTTATCTCCTATGCTTAAACTTGTTGACTTATCGACATTATATATGAAGCTTATTTTGAAGACAAGTTATTTTAAAAGTGTTGTTTTTATGAAAAAAAAGAGCTTTCGCTCTTTTCTTATAGTATCAATCTGGTTATATCATTAAATAGTCCAATAAACATCATAAAAATAATCATACTCATCCCAATTTTTTGAAATATCAGAATTTGATATGATGTGAAGTCTCTTCTTCTAATCGCTTCAATGCTATATTGTAATAAATGTCCTCCATCCAAAACTGGAATTGGCAATAAGTTCAATATTCCTACCGAAATTGAAATACCTGCAATTAACAACATGTATCTCTCGAATCCCATTTGCATTGATTTTCCTGAGTATTCGGCCATTGTCAAAGGACCAGAAATATTTTTGGTGCTCATTTCACCTGTTATTATTTTTTTCATCACCTCTAATGTGGTGATTGTTACATGCTGTACCTTGTATATTGCCTCATTGAAAGCCTCTACAAAAGAATAATCAAGCCTATATAGTTGTTTCATATTTTGTTCAAAAGCAACCCCAATTTTTCCAACTTTTTTATTTCCTTCAGTATCTATATATGGTAAAACAGAGATATCAAATTTCTTTTCATCTCTAACAATCTCCAAAACAACGGGTTTATCAATAGAGTTTTGAATCTCTCTTTGTAAAATACCCATTTCTTTTACCTCTTTTCCATTGACTTTATCAATGATGTCTCCTTCTTTTATACCAGCTTTCATAGCAGGTTTATCTTCAGACACCTTTAATATTTTAACAGCACCAGGAAAACTTTTAAAATACATTCCAATAATAGGATTAAAATCAGATGTAATATTGCTTAAATCAACATTGTCAGTTTTAACTGTAACCTTTTTTCCATTGGTTGTTTCAATTGTAATATCTTCTTTTTTTACCAAAGATGATACCATTTCATTGTAAGCAGTGCTAGAAAACTTGACCTCTTTATTATTAATTGCAGATATTTCGTCATTTTCTTTTAAATCTGTTTTTGCAAACAATGAATTTGAAGTTATTTCTGCCAATATTGGTTTAAAGCCTGTTGTACCAACAGATAACATTAAAATTAAATAAATCACAAAAGCCAATACAAAATTTGAAACTGGACCTCCAGCAACCATTAAAAATTTTTGCCACTTTAATGAATTAGAAAAGCTTCTTTTCTTTTCTTGTTCAGACAGAGTACTCCATAATTCTGGATGAGACTTTTCTTCTAATGGTGCAACAAAACCACCAAATGGAAAAGCTCTTAAAGTAAATTGCGTTTGATCTTTTCCCATTTTTTTTGAAAATATTTTAGGACCAAAACCGATGCTAAACTCTACAACTCGAATATTATTCCAGACTGACATAAAGTAATGTCCCGCCTCATGAATGGTGACAACAATACCAATCATCAACAAAAAAGCAAATATAGTAATTAATAAATCCATTGTGTTCCTTTTAAAATATCATATCTATAACAATATTTTATAAAAAATCAAATTATTTTTTATAATTTTGTCATTTTCTTTTTGTTATCATCTGAATTCATCTCTAATCCAATTAATTGCGACCATATTTTATTTTTTTCTACTTTTTCCCAAAGCCATTCAACTAATTTCGATTTTTGCTCTTGTGATAATTTTAGAAACAATTCTTTTGTATACTTTTGAACATTTTCTTTTAAATCATCAAATATTTGATGTGTACTCATGAACCTGTTAATTGAATCAAAAACTTCTTTTACTTGAAGAACAATAAAATCATTTTTATTGATTTGAAGTAAATTATAATCATGATTATAACCTGAAAAAGTACCTGAAAAATTCAGAGATATCATCGCATTCATGAGCTTTTCTGGATTTTTAAAATCAATTTTATTTTTATCATGAACCAAATCATAAAACATTTCCCAAATTTGAATTTGTTTCAGCAAATTTTCATTGATGACTTTGATATCCCACACAGTTTCTTCATCACATAAACTATTCATGATGAAATTTTTTTTATATAAAGCAGTAAAACACTGTATATCTTGATTGAATAAATTAAAATTATCTAAATTGATAAAATTTTCAATTTTAAGTAAATTAAATTGGTCCATTAAAAAATTAGATAATTGTATCTCATTTTTACTTTTTTTATTGAACAGATATTTATCTAAATCTTCTTTTATTTCCCAATTATAATTGGAATAACGACAATAATAATAAGTTTCAAATTGATAATTAATTTCTTCAGGATATAAAAAATTGTATTTGGGATATGCGTCATAATTTTTATTGATGCACTGAATTAATTTAAAGAGATGTGCATGTGTTTTCTTAATGATTGGATTTTTAAAATTTGTATTATCATAATCATTAAATTCATTTAAAATATTTTCCCAAAAGCCCCTTTTGTTTTGATATTCTTGTTTTATATAAAATTTGATATTTTCATTTTCAATAAAATAGATCATTTTCTCAATGATGTGTAATTGTTTGACTTTACAAGATTCTTTATTATACATCTTTACTTGATGCTCAAGATAGTAATCAACCATCTTCGGTATATATTTTTTATATTTTTTATCAATTTCATGACACGATAAATGATTTAAAAAAGATTGTAAATATATCTGATGATTTAGGCCCAATCTTTCAGAGTCAGATATATATATAAATTGGATTGCTAATTGTTGATTTTTATTCTGATTTTTAAAATAACGATTATCCATCACATAAGGAAGATAAAATTTATTGTCACTTATTTCTGAAATAAAATTAAAAAATCCATCAAAATGATCAAATTGATTAAGATATTTAAATATTTTTTGAAAAGATTTTTTGTCAACGACATATTTTAATTGAACAGATAAAATATATTGAAATAAATTTTTATCATTTTCGTTCAATTGGTTGATATCATCAATTAAATTTTGAATTTTTTTATTGTTAGTATAATATTCAATTATATGAAAAATTTTAACAAAAGCATCATTTGACACCTTAAATCTTTCGTGCTGAGAATAAATTTTATCTTTATAAGATAAATAATTATCAAAATTATATTTGTTTTTCTCTACTTCATCAAAAAAATCTTTAAATAAGGATGACATAATATCTCATTTGGGTTAAATTTTATTTTATTTTTAAAAAATAAAAAAAGCAATCAATAAATACATCCATGATATTCATCTTCTAATTCAATTTCATTTTTTTTCAAATATCTATTCAATTCTTTAATTGAATCAAAAATCATACCATTGGCATGCATCGATGCATAAATCGCTCGATCATTTTCAAATGATCCTCTGGTAATTTTCACATGTTTTTTATTCATTTCATGAGCAATTACTTCTGATAAAACTTCGTCATAAGATGATTGTTTGCTTTGATAATCTGAGTTAATCCAATGAAAAATTTCTTTCGAAATCAATTTGATAACAATATCACCACCACCTTCTAATTTTAATAAGTAAGCTTTTTTCATATCATTTCCTTTTTATGGTTGTTTTGCTTTTGCCATCATTTCAATTTGATTTGATAACTTCAATAATTCTAATGTTGACATTTTGCTCAAATCATAAGATTTAGTCTCATCTACATCTATAACACCAATGACTTTGCTTTGAAGACTTTGATATACCATATTTCCAGAAGGAATAATTTGATTATCTTTATCTAAAAACAGATAAAAACCAACTGCTCTTTGATTCTGAATATTATCTTTAACGTATTTGATATTCATGCCATTAAAAATGCCGACATCAATGATTTGAAAACTAGAATCTGTCATTTGACTCGTTAAAGAAAATTTTGAAAAATCAATTTTATAAAATCCAGCAGATGCATTACTGCTATGGTCTTCTACAAATGACACTGGCATTGACATTAAATATCTTGTTCCATTCATTTGAATAAAATGAGGAATATTTTTTCTTTCTTCGCAACCTGTTAAAGTTATGAATATGAGTATGGCAAGTAAAATCTTCATATATGTCTCCTTAGTCATTAATTATAACATTAATTTTTAAAAAATCTGTTGTTTTTTTGATTATTTTCACAACATAGTTGATTTTTTGAACTAAGTTGTTTATAATCTAATTAATCATTGGAATATATATGAAAATTGGACTCTTTGGTATTACTGGCAATCCTTCTCACTTTGGTCATGCAAAAGTATTTGAGCGAGCTTTAGAGAGTTGTGATTATGTGATTTCATCTTTAGTCTATCAACATCCCTTTGGTAAAAAATTCATAGATTATGAGCATAGAAAGTCTCTTTTGCAACTCATGATGAATGATTATTTTCATGATAAAGATTTATTAAAAAGAATTATTTTTACAGATTTGGATAAAGAATTTATAGAAAGATACCAAGAAACCCCATATTCTTATAAACTTTTACATGAATTAAGCTCTAGGCTTCAGAGAAAAGATTCAATATTTAATTTTTTATCAACAGATAAAAATATTGAATTTAATTTAGTCATTGGAGAGGATAATTTCAAAGAAAATATTTGGAAAAAATTCTATAAAAATGAAGACATCCTAAAGGAATTTGGAGTATGTGTTATACCTGAACAAGGGATGCACTCTACTGACATTCGTCATCTATTTGAATCTCTACCTGATGAAGAAAATTCAGATAAAATTATTTCAGCAATTGGATTGCTTTCTTATCAATATTGTCAAAAACATGATTTGTTTAAAGAAACAAAAAAAACATTAAAATTAGGAGTATAAAATGAAAAAACAAGAATTGTTTCATGTCAGTGTTGACCCTGTTATTTTTTCTATTAGCAGTGGCGATCTGAAGGTTTTGGTTTATGAACGAGAAGCAAACAATGAAACCTTTGGTGGTTTTCTGGCTCTTCCAGGAGGATTAATTAAAGTATCTGATGAAACTCTTGAATCAGCAGTATCTCGTGTTTTACATCAAAAAACTGGTGTTAAAATTAACTATCAAGAGCAATTACTCAGTAGAAGCGGACATGATCCTCGTGGACCTACGCTATCAATTGCTTACATGGCACTAACCGACGATATGGTTTCAGATCCTAAGACTCGTTGGTTGACTCAAGATGAGGTTCTCAACTCTACCTTTGCTTTTGATCATAAAGAAGTCATTGAAAAAGGTTTCGAAAGATTGAGCAACAAAGTTAACTATTCTATGCTTCCAATTCATTTTTTACCACAACCCTTCACACTACCTAAATTACAAGCCGTCTATGAAACAATTTTAGGAGAAAAACTCAATAAAAGCACATTTAGAGAAAAGATGGAATCAAGCGGTATGATTAAAGATACTGGTGAAAAAATCAAAGAAGGTGCATATAGACCATCCAGTCTTTATTGCTTAAACCATCCTGAATTACATGTTTTTCAAAGTAATATTAAAAGAAGAATGTAATTATCAAAAAAATAAATTAATAAGATTGATTTTTAATTTATTTATGAAATGATAACAAAAATGAAAGAGTTATATGAATAAAAAACCTTTAAATCTTAGTCTTATTTTTATTGTGATGATTTTCAGTACCATGCTTTTATCGATTGGATTTTCTTCATATCATATTCATGTTCGTAGTAGTTTCATTTATTTTATTCTTTTTATTTCATTATTTCTTAGTTTTTTAGTTTTTTTTAAAGACTTTAAAAATCATATGATGGTCGAAAAATCAAAAAAAGGTTGGTCACAAAAAGAGCAATATACTATTTATTGGGCTGAACAAAAAAGCTATTGGAAAGAAAAATTTACACAAGATGGTAAAAATATTTTAGAGCATAGCGATAAAGAAATTTTAGGATATAAATTTTTATTCTTTTTTTTGATGGTTGGATTTTTTGTTACGCTCTTTTTTTCAATTGCTTCAATCTTCATACAAACACAAGATAGATATCAAATGCAATTTCAACAAAAAGTAACCCGTTCTTTTTCAGTCAAGGGTTGTCATAAAAAAATACACTTATATGAAGATTTTCGAGGCGAAAGCTTCTCTTATTGTATTGCAAGAAATAACATCTCCTTACCTGCAAATATTGAATTTACGATAGGTTTTCATCCACTTGGCATGAAGATAGAAAATGTTCGTCAACTCAATCAATAATAAAACTTCTTATTTAACGATTAAATGTTGTTTTTTTCATAAATTTTAATATCATATTCAATCTTCATATGAAAATAAAAACAAATTCTTTTTTAGGACTTTCATTAAGTCTTTATGAAAACTTTTTACCTTCAATAAAAATTTTAAATAAAACAATTGATTTTCTCTCACATCAATTCTATTCAAATTTTGAAAAAGATATCCTTGACATCTCAGAAACATTTTTTTCAGATTTACAAAAAATTGGATTAACAGATATGACTATTTATTTACAAAAGTCTACATCTCTTAATCGCTTATTAGAAAAAACACTTGATTATATTCATGATTTAACAAATACAAATGATGTTAACATTTTTTCTGATAGTACTTTATTAACTCATTACAAAAGAAAAATTATTTTTTTTGGTGAAAACGCTATTGATTCTAGCTCTCATATTATTGCTGATAGTTGGACTAAATTTTCTCAAAAAGAGCAAAGAGCATTTTTTTTATTACATGAAATTGCACATATTATAGATTATCAATCGCATCAATCATTTCATAATAAAGAGCCTATTAAAGAATTAGATTTATTTCATAAAATTATTTTTTCTATTGATGAAAATACATTTAAAAGTTTATCTCATCATAAAGATTTTTTTAAAATATCAAAAAATAACATATCTTTACCATTTGTTTTAAGAGGAGAAATGTTTGCAGATATTATGGCAAACTTACTTTATTTACAACAATATCCAAACCGTTCAGAGGATTTTTTAAATGCTAATATCAAAATGAGAGACCTAGAATCTGAATTTATTAAAAAAAATCATGCCAAATTTATGGTTGGTGGTGATGGAGCATTTGAATTATGTGATCATCATACATCTATCGCATTAAAAAATCTTCAGGAATATTATCAAAACAATCCACAATGCATGAATAAAAAAATGACCATGAATGAAATGATTGATTTATCCTCAGAATTAGCAGCTAAAAGTTTAATTCAACATTTCAAAAAAAATGAAAAAACCGATTTATTATCTTCTATATTATCAATGGTTTATTCACATCAAACCATTGAAATCAATTCTCTTATCAATCAAATTGATTTGAAGCACCATGCGATGAAAAATATAAAAATCAT
>JACCDV010175721.1_pt1 | contig 16546 bp, 17 predicted proteins | sample 7446131 | NCBI WGS metagenome assembly JACCDV01 (sample SAMN15323448, study PRJNA562643) | freshwater metagenome | isolation source: river surface water | place: USA:Blue River Watershed | collected 2017-08-17 | reverse complement strand
CGTCGATCGCCTGCTTGCCCAAAATGATCAGGCCCGGTTGCTCCTTGTCCACGAGCGCCTTGAGCAGCTTGGCCACGGCCAGTGGCTGCAGTTCTTCGGCGGTCTCGACCAGGATGCCGCGGTCAGCGCCGATGGCCATGGCGGTGCGCAGGGTTTCCTGGCACTGGGTCACGCCGCAGGAGACGGCGATCACCTCGGTGGCCACGCCTTTTTCCTTCAGGCGCACGGCTTCCTCGACGGCGATCTCGTCAAAGGGGTTCATGCTCATCTTGACGTTGGCGATGTCCACGCCGCTGTTGTCGCTTTTGACGCGCACCTTGACGTTATAGTCCACCACCCGCTTGACGGGAACCAGAATCTTCATGAAGCCATCTCCTGTTGGGATTGATTGGGTAACCGGATTAATTGACGTTAACGTAAACGTCAATTGTGCAACAACTGAGCCACTTTGCAAACCAGAGAACAGACAAAAAGAACGAGCGTTCGAATTTTGACAGCTTTTCCGAACGCGGCCAGACCATCCTGACCCCGGGAATTTACCGACCAAACGGTCGGCCAATAAGGGTTAGCATGAGGGGCAGTCTGATCAAGAATGGATTAGATTATGTTTTGTAACCAATTCAATGGAGACATGCAATGAAAAAAACCCTTTTGGCCACTCTCGCCACAGGCCTCACGTTCTGGGGCGCCGCTGCGCAGGCGCAAACGGTGCTCACCGCTTCAAGCTGGGTGCCGCCGACACACGGTCTTTCGGTATCCCAGAAAGAGTGGTGCGATGCACTGGCCAGCCGGACTTCCAACCGTGTGCGCTGCAACATCCTTCCGCGCGCCGTCACCCCCGCACCGGGCACTTTCGACGCTGTCAAGAACGGGCTGGTGGACATTTCCTTCACCGTGCACGGCTACACACCCGGTCGTTTTGTCATGACACAAATGGCGGAGTTTCCCTTCCTGGGTGACCGTGCAGAGCCGATCTCGGTGGCTTTCAACCGCATCGCCAGCAAGCATCCGGAATTTGCCGCCGAGCATCAGGGCGTGAAAGTACTGTCCTACTTCACCCACGGTCCCGGCATCGTCTTCAACACCAAACGCCCGATCACCCGTGTCGAAGACCTTTCGGGTCTCAAATTCCGTGTCGGCGGTGGCATGGTCAACGAAATCTCCAAGCAGCTGGACATGAACGTGACGCTCAAACCGGCTCCGGAATCGTATGAACTGCTCTCGAGTGGCGTGATGGACGGCACCCTGTTCCCTGCCGAATCCACCGACTCCTTCAAGATCGACAAGATCATCAAGCACGCCACCCGCTTCCCCGGCGGCCTGTACAACACCAGCTTCGTCTTCATGATGAACCCGGCCAAGTACAACGCCCTGAGCGCCGAAGACAAGAAAATCGTTGACGAACTCTCGGGTGAATACGCCGCACGCCTGTTCGGCAAGGCCTGGGACCGGGTCGACGACGCGGCACTGGCCAACATGCAGAAAAACGGTGTGAAAGTGATCCAGGCCGATGGCGCACTCGTCAGCGCAGTGACGATCCGTGTCAACAAGCTTGAGCGGGACTGGGCTGCCGCTGCAGCGGCCAAGGGTCTGAAGAACCCTTCGGCAGTCCTCTCCGAGTTCCGTACCGAAATCGCCAAACTGCAGAAGCAGTAAGCCCACGAGCTGCCACGACATGTGGGCAGCCGGGCGGTCCCTGTCGGTATGAAGGGACCGCCTTTTTACATGCCTGGAGACCCGGATTTTGAAAAAATGGCTTGAGACCCTCTCGGCGCTGCTGGCAGGCATGGCCCTGTTTGCCATCATGGTGCTGACCTTCCTCGATGTCGGCGGTCGCAAACTGCTGTCTCAATCGATTCCCGGATCACTTGAGCTGACCGAGCTGCTGATGGTGGTGGTGATTTTCGGCGCCTTGCCCCTGGTTTCAGAGCGTGGAGAGCACGTGGTCTTTGATTCGCTGGACCCGCTGCTGCCTCGCTGGCTGCGCAAGATTCAGCGGGCATTCGTGCATCTCCTGTGTGCAGGCGCCCTGCTGGCCCTGAGCTGGCTGATGTGGAAAACGGGCCATGACTTCATGGGCACCGGTGAGACCACCGCCCAGCTCAAGATCCTCAAGGCGCCTTTCATTTACGGCATGGGCTTGTTGTGCGGATTCACGGGCGTGGTCCATCTGGGTCTGATGTTCAAGGACACGCAAGAACAAGAGGGAGGTGCGCTGTGACAGCTGCATTGTTGGGTTTCGGTGCCATTTTCCTGCTGGCCTTGCTGCGGGTCCCGCTGGCCTTTGCCATGGGCCTGGTGGGACTGTGCGGCATCGGGCTGACCATTGGCTGGGCACCGGCGTTTGCCAGCACGGCACAGGTCGTGTACGAAACCGGTTTCGCCTACACCCTGTCGGTGATTCCGCTGTTCATCCTGATGGGCAATTTTGTGGCCCGTGCGGGTCTGGCGCATGAGCTGTTTCACGCAGCCTACACCTTCATCGGCCATCGCCGCGGGGGTCTGGCGCATGCCACGATTGCGGCCTGTGCCGGTTTTGGTGCCATTTGCGGTTCTTCGATTGCGACCGCCGCCACGATGAGCAAAGTGGCCTACCCATCGATGAGAAAACTGGGCTACAGCGACGCCATGTCCACCGGAGTCATCGCTGCCGGAGGCACACTGGGCATCATGATTCCGCCTTCGACCATCCTGGTCATCTACGGCATCATCACCGAGACACACATCGGCAAATTGTTCGCTGCAGGCGTCATCCCGGGTATCCTCACGGCCGGTCTGATGATGGTGGCGGTCATGCTGATGACCTGGCACGACCCCGAGCACGCTCCGGCAGGCGAAAAGTTCAGCTGGTCCGAGCGCATGGCTGCCCTTCGCGGCATCTGGGGGGTGTTGCTGTTGGTGGTCGTCGTGCTGGGTGGCATTTATGGCGGCGTCTTCACCGCAACGGAAGGCGCGGGCATGGGGGCCATGGGCGCATTCCTCTTTGCCCTCGGTCGACGGGCACTGACCTGGCAAATCCTGCGGCAAGTGCTTGTCGAATCCGCACGCACCACTGCCATGCTGTTCACACTGCTGATCGCAGCCACGATTTTTGCGAATTTTGTGAACTACACCACGATGCCGACCGACCTCAAGGACTGGATCGTTCACCTGAACTTGTCGCCGATCATGATCGTGGGTGCCATGATGCTGATCTACGTTCTGCTGGGCACCGTGATGGAAGAACTCACCATGGTGCTGCTGACCATCCCGCTGTTCTTTCCCATCGTCGTGCAGCTGGGCTTTGATCCCGTCTGGTTTGGTGTGCTGATCGTGATGGTGATCCAGATCGGCCTGATTTCTCCGCCCGTCGGCATGAACCTGTTCGTCATCAATACCTTGCTGCCCCAGGTCGGTCTGGGCGCCATTTTCCGGGGTGTCTGGCCGCTGGTACTGGTGCTCGTGCTCACGCTGATCATCCTGCTCATGGTACCGTCCCTGAGTCTTTGGCTGCCCTCGATGATGGACTGAGTCCCGCCGGATCAGCGCTGAGCCGGCAGGGTATGGACAACCCGCTGCGGGAACGGAATATCGATGCCGCGTTCACGCAAGGCCTGCAGGATCGCGCGATTGATGTCGGACTTGAGGTTGAGCTGGCCGTTTTCAGGATCGGCGATCCAGTAAGACACTGTGAACTCGAGCCCGTCGGCACCAAAAGCGGACAGCGCCGCCGCAGGTCCGGGATCGGCCAGCACACGGGGCTGACGTGCGCAAGCCTGCGTCAGCAAGGCCACCACCTCATCGACCGGACTGTCATAAGCCACAGACACGATGGTTGACTGCCAGACCCTCGGGTCGGTCAGCGAAAGGTTCTCCACGCGCTGCGTGATCAGCATTTCGTTGGGCACCACCGACTCGCGCCCATTGGGAGCGCGTATGACGGTGTAGCGGGCCTTGATGTCGGTGATGCGCCCTTCAAAGTTGTCCACCCGGACCATGTCGCCAATCCGCATGCTGCGTTCGGCCAGGATGACAAAGCCGCTGACGTAGTTGGCCGCAAGTTTCTGCAAGCCAAAGCCGATGCCCACGCCCACGGCGCCACCCAGCACCGACAAGGCCGTCAGGTCGATGCCCACCGAGGACAAGGCCATCAGCAAACCCACGAACATCAGGGAAACGCGCACCGTGTTGCTGATGACCTTGCGCAGGGACAGATCGCTGCCGGTGGCCGATTTGAGCAAGCGCGCCTCGATGGCCGAAGACACCCAGAGCGCCACGATCAGTACGGCACCTGTGGTCAGTGCCCCTTCGATCAGGGTGCGAACCGACAGCACCGAACTGCCCACCTTCCAATGGATGCTGTCGAGTTCCTCAAGTACCAAAGGCAGGATGCCTGTCACCCACAGCACCACCGCCCCCCAGGCCAGCCAGGAAATCGTCCGCTCGAGCATGCGCACAAACGGGGCCTGGGCAAAGGCCACCTGCAGCACCTTGACACCCAGACGGATCAGGACCAGAGAAGTACAGACCGGCAGCAAGATGTCGAACAGGGCTATCGGCTGCTGTTGCGTCAAAACGGTGCGGGCACCGAAAGTCAGGCCCCACAAGAGCGTTGGAAACAGCACACCATCGATCAGCCTGCGCCCCAGAAGCACCGACAAGGCCGCTTCAGGGAACGCCCTTCGCACCAGCCACACCAGTCCCCAGGCCAGCACCACGGCAGCAGCAAACGCCGCCAGGGCCACCATCGACTCCGGACGCGCCAGCGACTCCAGCCAGGCCAGCGGATCGGCAATGTGCACCGCCTTCAGGTTCGCCATGCCGGGCTCCGCTTGTCGATGAAGGCCTGCACCCCTTCCTGCGCCACTTCATCCATCATGTTGCAGGCCATGGTCTGGCCAGCCAGCTGGTAAGCGGCCTCGATGCCCATCTCGGCCTGCTGGTAGAACATCTGCTTGCCCATGGCCAGCGCCAGCCGAGGCTTGGCCAGGATGGCCTGGACCAGCGACTGCACCTCGGCGTCGAGCTGCTCGGGTGCTACCACGCGGTTGACCAGGCCGCGCCGCTGGGCTTCGGCGGCGTCAATGAAACCGCCTGTGAGCAGCATCTCCATCGCCTGCTTGGGTTGCATGTTGCGCGAGAGCGGCACGCTGGGTGTGGCACAAAACAGGCCCACGTCGATGCCGTTCACGCCGAACTTCACGCCCTCGACCGCCACCGCCAGATCGCACTGGGCCACCAGCTGGCAGCCGGCCGCCGTGGCGACGCCCTGTACCCGGGCAATCACCGGCACCGGCAGCTTGCGCAGCGCCATCATCATGCGGGTGCACTGCGAGAAGAGCTGCTGGTAATAGGCCAGCTCGGGGCGGGCCTTCATTTCCTTGAGGTTGTGGCCAGCACAAAACGCCTTGCCTTCGGCGCCCAGCACCACCACGCGGGCGGCAGGATCGCTCGCCACACGGTCAATGGCCTGCTGCAGGGCCGCCAGCATGGACTCGCCCAGTGCGTTGAAGGTGGCCGGGCTGTTGAGCGTGAGGGTGTGCACGCCACGGGCGTCGCGCGTGTGGCGCAGCTCGCCCTCGCAAAGGATGTCGGTCGCGGTATTCATGCCGCTCATTGTGGCGCAAAGGGGAGCGATGCGACCGCCACCCTCGGATCAGACGTCGGCCAGCACCCGCAAATGGGCTTCGACGCTGCGCGCCAGCGCACTGGTGTTGTAGCCCCCTTCGAGGCAGCTGACGATGCGCCCTTTGGCAAAGCGTTTGGCCACATCCTTGAGGCGCAGCGTGATCCAGGCATAGTCCTGTTCCACCAGTCCCAGCTGACCCATGTCGTCCTCACGGTGGGCATCGAAACCGGCGCTGATCAGGATCAGTTCGGGCTTGAAAGCCTCCAGCCGCGGGATCCACATCATCTCGATGATTTCGCGAATGTCCATGCCCTTGGTGTAGGCAGGCACCGGCACGTTCACCAGGTTGGCCGCATGCGACTGCGAGCCACCGTCAGGGTAGAAAGGGTGCTGATAGAAGCTGACCATGAGGATGCGGTCATCACCCGCCACGATGTCCTCGGTGCCGTTGCCGTGGTGCACATCAAAGTCCACGATGGCCACGCGCTGGAGGCCATGGCGCTCGACCGCATGCTTGGCTGCAATCGCCACGTTGTTGAAGAAGCAAAAACCCATGGCCTTGTCACGGCAGGCATGGTGACCTGGCGGACGAATGGCGCAGAAAGCGTTTTCCAGTTCACCTTCGATCACCGCATCGGTGGCTTCGATGGCAGCACCGGCCGAGCAAAGTGCCGCATCCCAGGTGTGGACATTGATGAGCGTGTCCGGATCCAGCGGAGTGTGCGCCGGCCCACCGGCAGCCAGGTCCTCACGCAGCACATCGGTGAGCCCCCGCAACGCCGCCACATGCATGCGGCCGTGAGCCAGTTCAATGTCGGCCAGCGCCGCCGGAGCGGCCTCACGGCGCGTGAGCGCCATGTCCAGCCCGGTGATCAGCAAACGGTCTTCGATGGCACTCAGACGCTCGGGACATTCCGGATGACCGGGCCCCATTTCGTGCTTGAGACATTGGGGGTGGGTGAAGTAACCAGTCGCGCCCATGGGCAGTGTCGTCCTCGGCTAGCCACGCTGCACCAGTCAACGTGGATTCAGGGTGTTGCTTTTGGGTCAGCTTATCATGCCAGAACCGAGGCCCAACGATCCAGATCAAGATGGTCCAGGACAGATGGGAACGCCGCCCGGCCGCTACACTCGCGGCATGTTTCGCGCTCGATTTTCAGGCACCACCGCCCGCACAACGCCGGGTCTTGTTTTTTTACTCCTGGGTCTGTGTCTGGCACAAGTCTCGGCCGCCAAATCCAGCGAAACATCACAGCGGCATCGCCAGGCGACCTCGGGCCAGCACCCGACGCCACACCAAGCCAAGCCGCGGCGCGCAAAGGCCCACAAGCCTCAGCAGGCCAAAACCCAAAGCACCTCGTCTGCTGCTGGTGCCTATGCACAGCGCACAGATGCCATGCGCTGGGCCGATGAAGCTGCAGAGCGGCTGGACTTGCCGCAGGAATGGGTTCGCCGCCAGATCAGCCAGGGGCAACGCCTGCCCAGGGTCGAACAGCTCATCCTCCCCGCCCCATCGCCCACGGCCAAGAACTGGGCCGCCTACCGCAGTCGCTTCATCGAGCCGCGCCGGATCGAAGCCGGCCTGCAGTTCTGGCAACGCCACGAGGCCACCCTGTCGCGGGCCGAGCAAACCTATGGGGTGCCGGCCAGCATCATCGTCGGCATCCTGGGCGTGGAGACCCTCTATGGGCAGCACATGGGCGGCTTTCGTGTACTCGATGCCCTGGCCACCCTGGCTTTCGATTTTCCGCAGGCCCATCCGCGTGCGGCCGAGCGACAGGCCTTCTTCCGCGATGAACTGGGACATTTCCTGCGGCTGACCGAACGCAGCGGCAGCGACCCGCAAAGCTGGCGCGGCAGCTACGCTGGCGCCCTGGGCTTGCCTCAGTTCATGCCTTCGAGCTGGGCACGGTACGCCGTGGACTTTGACGGCAACGGACACATCGACCTGTTCAACAGCACCGCCGATGCCATCGGCTCGGTGGCCAATTACTTCCAGGCCTTCCAGTGGAAGCCCGGACTGGCCACCCACTACCCGGTCACCGTGACTGCAGGACAAACCGACATGGACGCCCTGCTGGCGCCGGACATCCTGCCAACCTTCAGCGTCGAGCGCTTCCAGGCCAAAGGCGCACTGCTCGAAGGCGCCGCACTGCAGCACGCCGGACCGCTGGCACTGATCGAGCTGCGCAACGGCACAGCGGCACCCAGCTACGTGGCAGGCACCGAAAATTTTTACGCCGTCACGCGCTACAACTGGAGCAGCTACTACGCCATGGCCGTCATCGAACTTGGCCAGACCGTGGCCGAGCGCAGGCGCCAGGCCAGGCCTTAAAAGGTCAAAAGTCTTTTGACGGCAAGCTGCAGCCCGCCATGACAGGGACTGCATACACTGGCACCAGACAGCCAGTTCTGGCTCTCAAGGAGCGTGCGCATGATTGAAGGTCTTTTGATCCTGCTGGGCTTTCAGGCTGCAGGCGAACTGCTGTCCTGGCTGGTGCTGCCCATGATTCCGGGGCCGGTGCTTGGCCTGGTCCTGTTGCTGGTCTTTCTGCGCGTGCGCCGTACCGTGCCGGATTCGGTGAGCACGGTGGGCTCGGGCATCCTGCAGCATCTGGGGCTGTTGTTCGTGCCGGCTTCAGTGGGCGTGGTGATGTTTGCCCCGCAACTGCGTACGCACGGCCTGGCCTTGCTGCTGGCACTGGTGGTCAGTGTGCTGGCCACAGTCGCCGTCACCGGTCTGGTACTGCGCTGGCTCAGCCCAGATGCGCAGATCACCGGGGACCAGGAGCGCAGCGATGCGCACTGACTTGCCTGCGTTGCAGGAAATCTGGGTCTACCTGGGTGGCAGCCCGCTGCTGGCGCTGGTGCTGACCCTGGCCGCCTACGCCATCGGGCTCCAGCTCTACGAACGATCGGCCCGTCATCCGCTGGCCAATCCGGTGCTGGTGGCGGTGTTGCTGGTGGCCAGCGGCATCACCGTGCTCGACATGCCCTACGCCCGCTACTTCGAGGGCGCGCAATTCGTGCATTTCTTGCTGGGAACCGCCACGGTGGCGCTGGCCATTCCGATCCACCGGGGCTGGGCCTCGTTGCGCGGGCGCACAGGCGCCCTGCTGCTGGCCCTGCTGGCGGGCGGCGCCACATCGGTGTTCAGCGCGCTGGGGGTGGCCAGCCTGTTGGGCGTGGACCTGCAACTCATCCAGGGCCTGTGGGCCAAGTCCGTGACAGCGCCGATCGCCATGGGCATCGCCGAACGCATCGGCGCCTCCCCCACCCTGACCGCCGTGTACGCCGTCAGCACTGGCATTCTGGGCGCCATGCTGGGGCGTTTCGTGCTCGATGCCATTGGCCTCAAGGCCTGGTGGCAGCGCGGCTTTGCATTGGGCGTAGCCGCCCATGGCATCGGCACCTCACGCGCCTTCAGCGTGCACCCGCAAGCAGGCGCCTACGCCAGCCTGGGCATGGGCCTGCATGGCGTGATCGGCGCGCTGCTGCTCCCCTGGGCGGTACAGATGCTGGGCTGACACTCAGTGCCCGTGGGCCTTCATGGCCTTGCCGACTTCCAGCGTCCCCTGCTCGGAGCCGGCCAGTGGCACCATTTCGCCAGATCGGTCACGCACCTGATCCATGGCGGCCAAAAGGCGCTCGGGCACATCGGCGCCCGTGCCCAGATGGATGCCCTGGGTGAGGGTGATGTGTGCTACTTCAAAACTGCCCGCGCCGGCACACAGGATGGTCCGGTTGGGCGCTTCATCGCTGGCCATCACCAGCATGGCCGGTGACACCGCCTGCGGCTCCAGCGCGTCCAGGACGGCCTGGGGCATCAGGCCTTCGGTCATGCGCGTGGCCGCGGTGGGCGCCAGGCAGTTGACGCGGATGCCGTACTTCTCTCCCTCGATCGACAGGGTCTGCATCAGGCCGGCCAGGGCCATCTTGGCCGCGCCGTAGTTGGCCTGACCAAAGTTGCCGTATAGGCCACTCGAAGAGGTGGTCATGACAATGCGCCCATAGTTCTGCGCCTGCATGATCGGCCAGACCGCCTTGCTGCAATGGACGGCGCCCATCACATGCACATCCATCACCAGCCTGAAGTCGGCCAGGTCCATCTTGGCAAAGCTCTTGTCGCGCAGGATGCCGGCGTTGTTGACCAGGATGTCGACCCGGCCCCAGGCATCCATGGCCTGCTGGACCATCTTTTGCACCGCGTCGTAGTCGGTGACCGAGGCGCCGTTGGCCATGGCCTCGCCTCCGGCTGCGCGAATCTGGTCGACCACGGCCTGCGCGGCCGAGACCGATCCGCCCTCACCGTGCACATCGCCCCCCAGGTCATTGACCAGGACCTTGGCACCACGCGCCGCCAGCGCCAGCGCATGCTGCTTGCCCAGTCCGCCGCCTGCACCGGTGACGATGGCCACGCGGCCCTTGAAATCGATACCCATATGAACTCCTGAATCCGGGGTTGAAACATCCACACGCACTGCTGCCGTGTCCGGCAGATGACACTTGCAGACAAGCTGTCAGGCTTTGAATGTACCCAGACGCGATACTTGAGCGTGTTGCCAGCTTGACAGTGTCCCTTTCCTCCATGCAGACCCCTTACGCGACCATCACCACCCCGCCCGTCGACGCCGCCAGCGTATTGCTGTTGCGTGACAGCCCGCAGGGACTGCAAGTGCTGCTCATGCGCCGCCACCAGGCATCGCAGGTGCTCGGCGGCGCCTACGTGTTTCCTGGAGGCAAGCTCGATGCCGAAGACCATGCAGGCGATGCCCTGCAACGCCTGAGTGAAGCCCCCGAACAACTGCGTGCGCGACTGGCCGAGCCTGATCTGGACAGCACCCGGGCCGGTGGCCTGTTCATGGCGGCCTTGCGCGAGGCCTTTGAAGAATGCGGCGTCCTGGCCGGACAGCGCGAGGGCGGAGCCGCCTTGGCCCAGGCGCTGCGCGCCCAGCAGCAAAGCACAGGCTGGCACCAGAGCCTGCAGCAGGCCGGTATGCAGCTGCGCACCGAAGCGCTGTTGCCCTGGTCGCGCTGGATCACGCCACGCCAGCCTGCCGTGACCAACAAACGGTTTGACACGCGCTTTTTTCTGGCGGCGGTGAGCGATGACCAGATTGCGCGGCACGACGACTTTGAAACCACCGACAGTGTCTGGATCACGCCGCAAGCGGCCTTGCAGCGCTATGCAGCAGGCGAGATCGAACTGGTGGCGCCGCAGATCATGAGCCTGTACGAACTCAAGGCGCATGCCCATGTGCAGTCGGCGCTGGACGAAGCACGGCAGCGTCCGCCCGCACTCATCGAACCCCACCCTTTTGACGAAGACGGACGCAGGATCCTGTGCTACCCCGGCGACCCCCGTCACCCGGTGGCGCAGCGGGCCATGCGTGGTCCCACCCGCTTGCTTTTTGACAAGGGCCGGTTTTCTCCCCTGGACGGGATGGCAGTCTTGCTTGACTAGAATTGCAACCTTTGGAATTCAAACCCATTTGACATGCGTGCTGCCCCGCCCCACTGCCTGAGCATCGAACGCGCCATGGAATACGTGGGCGAAAGGGCGGGCGTGCAGGCCCTGCTGGGCACCCTCGAGCAATCCCTGGCGGCAGACCTGCCCCACATCCGCAGCCTGCTGGCCTCGGGTGACCTGCCCGGCGTCAATCGCCTGCTGCACCAGATCAAGGGCTTCGCGCCGGTGTTCTGCACCGACGCGCTGGTGGATGAAGTCCTGCGGGTGGAAAGCCTCAGCAAAGGCAGCGACCTGACCCAGGTGCGCGAGGCCTATGCCTTGCTGGGCCCTCAGCTGGACCAGCTGCTGCTCGAAGTGCAGGCGCAGCTCAAGACCCCAGGCTGAAGCGAACCGGTCGCTCAGGCCTGCTGATCGATCCAGGCCTGAATGCGCGAAGCGTCGTGCACCAGCCGCAGTTCATCAAACGCCGCCTGCGCCTCGGGGTAGCTGCGACGCAGGTAGTTGAGCCACTGCTTGAGCCGACCCGCACGGTGGCGGGCGGCCACCCGGCTGCAGACGTTCTGCCAGAAGCCGGGCATCAAAGCCCGCAAGGTGGACCACGGCACGGCACGGATGCCTGGCTGGCCCTGGGCAATGGCCAGCGCCAGCCCCGGGTCACTGACCAGGCCACGCCCGATCATCAGGCGCTCACAGCCCGTGACCTCACGGCAACGCTGCGCATCTTCCACGCTCCAGATCTCGCCGTTGGCCACCATGGGCAGCCTGACCCGCTGGCGGATATCGGCAATCCGGTCCCAGTAGGCCGGCGGCCGGTAACCATGCGCCTTGGTGCGCGCGTGCACCACCAGGTCGCTGGCGCCCCCTGCTTCAATCGCCTGCGCGCAATCTTCGGCCAGGGCATCGTCCTCGTAACCCAGGCGCATCTTGGCCGACACGGGAATGTGCGCAGGCACCGCCCGGCGCACCTCGGTGACGATCCTGCCAATCAGCTCCGGCTCCTGCAGCAGCACGGCGCCACCGCGGTGGCGGTTGACCGTCTTGGCCGGGCAACCAAAATTCAGATCGATGCCAGCGGGCTGGAGCGCCGCCAGCACCTGCGCGTTGTCGGCCAGACAGATCGGGTCGGAGCCCAGCAACTGCACCCGCACCGGCACGCCCGCCGTCGTCCGGCTGCCCTGCAGCAGTTCAGGCACCACCCGGGTAAACGCTCGCGGTGGGAGCACGGTGTCGGTGACGCGAATGAATTCAGACACGCACAGGTCAATGCCACCGACCCGCGTGAGCGTGTCGCGCAGACCGTGGTCGAGCAGGCCCTCCATGGGCGCCAGCCAGATGCTCATGAGTTCATGGCCTTGAGAGGGCGGTGAGACTGTCGCGATCGGGGGATCGCTCCCACGGCTTCGGGGACCATGTGGGAGCGATCCCCCGATCGCGAATCCCCCTCAATCGAGCGAACGCCTGAAACGGATTTCCTCCACCCGCACGCCTCCCAGGGGCACCGTGCGGGCGGTGTTCATCTCGCGCTTGAAGCCGGCGGCATCAAAAAATGCCAGGGCCTGGGTGCTGACGAGCGGCACCCAGAGGGTCACATCGGTGCAGTCTTCATCCTGCAGGCCTTCACGGGCTGCATCCCACAGCGCCAGGCCCACGCCCTGGCCGATGTGGTCCGGGTCCACATACATGGCCCAGAGTTCACCGGTGGTGTTCTTGGACTTGGGATCGCGCGAGCGGTCAAAGCCGACAAAACCGACGATCTCGCCGCCCTGCTCTGCGACCATGACCTGGGGTTCGCCGTATTCAATGGCTTCCTTCCAGAAGGCCACACGCTTGGCCGGGGGCGTGGTCTGCCAGTGGGCGTCAGGCACCACGCCCTCAAACAAGGCGCGGCTGGCGATCAGGTGCAGGTTCGCCACGGCAGCGGCATCGGCCAGGGTGGCAAAACGGACATCAACAGAACTCATGAACGGATCTCTTTGGGACTGAATGCCCGATTGTCGCCGCAAGCCCGGGTGAGCCCCTGAGGCTTGGGGTATCTTCAGGGGATGAGATTTTTTTTGAGCACCACTGGGCGCACGCTGCTGATTGCCCTGCTGGCCACTTTGACACTGGGCTCTCAGGCCCAGAGCCCACGCAAGATCGAAGACAGCATGGCCGAGCGCACCCGCGCCTGCACCGCCTGCCACGGTGACCAGGGGCGTGCCGGCCCCGATGGCTACTACCCCCGTCTGGCCGGCAAGCCGGCCGGCTATTTGCATCAGCAGCTGCGCAACTTTGCCGAGGGCCGCCGCCATTACGGGCTGATGACGCGCCTGGTCGAACCGCTCAGCGACTCATACATTGCCGAGATCGCCGCCCTTTTCGCCGGCCTGGAGCTGCCTTATCCTGCCCCCACCCCGTCCAGATTGCCGGCCGACCGGCTGGCGCGTGGCCAGAAGCTGGTCCTTGAAGGCGATGCCGCGCGCGGCCTGCCCGCCTGCGTGCAATGCCACGGCGAACGCCTGACCGGTGCGCAGCCGAACGTGCCTGGCCTGCTGGGCCTGCCGCTGGACTATTTGAACGCGCAGCTCGGTGCCTGGCAGACCGGTCAGCGCAAGGCGCTCGCACCCGACTGCATGGCCGAAGTGGTCAAACGCATCCCGCATGAAGACATCATTGCGGTCTCGAGCTGGCTCGCCAGCCAGCGGCTGCCTGCCGACACCCGCCCCGCCAGCACCGTGACCCGACCCCTGAGCGAGCCGGCCTGGCGCTGTGGCAGCGCCCCCGAACTCGCAGGAGGCCGGCCATGAAGTCGCGGCTCCTGCGCCTGTCGGTCGGCCTGCTGATCGGCGGACTGGGCTTGCTCACCACCGCCGTGGTCTGGCACAACTGGGGCGACCTGCTGAGCCGCCCGCCAGCGGTTCAGGCTCCCGACACGACACCGGCCACCCTGCAGCGTGGCGCCTATCTGGTGCAGGCGGGCAACTGCATCGCCTGCCACAGCGCCCGCGGCAGCGCCCCGCTGGCCGGTGGGCGCGCCATCGACACACCCTTTGGTGCGGTCTACAGCAGCAACCTCACGCCCGACGCCGAAACCGGCCTGGGCGGCTGGAGTGCGCAGGACTTCTGGACCGCGCTGCACCATGGCCGCTCGCGCAGCGGCCGCCTGCTGGCGCCAGCTTTTCCTTACGAACACACCAGCGTCATCACGCGCGAGGACAGCGACGCCATGTTCGCCTGGCTGCAAGCCCAGCCGCCGGTGCGCCAGGCCCAGCCCGCACACACACTGCGCTGGCCGCTGGGCACGCAACCCGCACTCGCGCTCTGGCGGACCTTGTTCTTTGAACCTCAGCCCTTCAAGCCTGACCTTAAACAAAGCGCCGAATGGAACCGCGGCGCCTACCTGGTGCAGGGCCTGGGCCATTGCGCCGCCTGCCACAGCCCGCGCAACGCGCTGGGCGCCAGCCAGGGCATCACGGACCTGTCGGGCAGCTTGATGCCGGTGGTGAACTGGTACGCGCCGAGTCTCACGGACGATCGTGAAAGTGGCCTGGCCTCGACACCGCTGGCGCAGATCGTGCAGCTGCTGCAGACCGGTCGCCACTCGCAGGCCAGCGTCACGGGCCCGATGGACGAAGTGGTCCAGCACAGCCTGCAGCACCTGAAGACCGAAGACCTGCAGGCCATGGCGGTCTATCTGCAATCACGTGCCCGGTCGAGCACACAAGCGGCACCGAGCGCCTTGCCTGCGCCAACACGCGCCAGCGTGGCCGAACAAGGCCGCAAGGTCTATGAACGCCACTGCGCCTCCTGCCATGGCGAGCAGGGCGAAGGGGTAGCGGGCATCTACCCGGCCCTGCGCGGGAACCGGGCTGTCCTGCTGACTGAGCCGACGAATCTGGTGCAGACGGTGCTGTTTGGCGGCTACGGGCCGGCGACGTCTGGCCACCCCCGGCCCTTTGGCATGCCGCCCTTTGTGCTCGAACTCGATGACCGTGACATCGCTGCGGTGCTCACGCATCTGCGCATGGCGCTGCAGCCCGCAGGTCGCCAGGCCGGCGAAGTCACGCCCTTGCAGGTCAACCGCATCCGCGCCGAGAGCGCACAGTGATCGGACTGCCGCCGCTGATCCATGAGGACGAGCACCTGCTGGTGTTCGACAAACCCTCGGGCCTGCTGAGCGTGCCCGGCCTCGGGCCGGACAAGCAGGACTGCCTGAGCGCCCGTGTGCAGACGCGCTGGCCCGAAGCCATGATCGTGCACCGGCTGGACATGGCGACCTCGGGCCTGATCCTGATGGCGCGTGGCCCCGAGATGCAGAAAACGCTGAGCATGGCCTTTGAACAACGCCGCATGCACAAGCGCTACCAGGCGGTGGTGCTGGGCGAGCCACTGCCCGTGCCGGACGACACGGGCTGGAGCCGCATCCGGCTGCCCATGCGCATCGACTACCGAAACCGTCCCTACAGCATCATCGACTACGCCCACGGCAAACCCAGCCTGACGCGCTGGCAAAGCCTGGGTGCCGGCCCCTGGCCGCGCACCACGCGGCTGCTGCTCGAACCCCTGACCGGGCGCACCCATCAGTTGCGGGTGCACCTGCAGGCCATTGGCCACCCGATCGTGGGCGACCCGCTGTACGCACCGCTGCCCAGCCAGGCGCCACGCCTGATGCTGCACGCCAGCGAACTGGCCTTTGAGCACCCCGTCAGTGGCGAGCCCTGCCGCTTTGTCGCGCCGGTGCCTTTCTGAGCCGCCGCCTGCCCCTAACATGGGGGCATGAAACACCACCTCTACATCCTGACCGGCGGCTCACGCGGCATGGGCCTGGCCATGGCGCAGCAACTGCTGCAGCCTGGGCACCTGCTGCTGTGCATTTCGCGCCAAAGCAACGAAGCGCTGGCTGCTCTGGCCCGCACAAGCGGCGCCCAGCTGCTGCAGTGGCAGGCCGACCTGGTCGATGGCGCCGCCGTCGCACAGCGCCTGAAAGACTGGCTGGGCACGCAAGATGCGGCCACCCTGGCCAGCGCCACCCTGATCAACAACGCCGGGGTGATCCCGCGCATCGGGCCGCTCAGTCAGGCCGATGCCCATGACCTGGCGCACGCCCTGCGCGTCGGCCTGGAGGCCCCCATGCAGCTGAGTGCCGCCTTTCTGGGCAGCACCGAGAGCTGGGGCGTGCCGCGCAAGGTGCTCAACATCTCGTCGGGCCTGGGCCGCCGTGCGATGGCCTCGCAGGCCGGCTACTGCGCCGCCAAGGCGGGCATGGACCACTTCACCCGCTGCCTGGCGCTGGACGAAGCGCTCAAGCCGCAAGGTGCCCGCGTCTGCTCGCTCGCCCCCGGCGTGATCGACACCGACATGCAGGTGCAGCTGCGCGGGGCGAATGGCGCGGACTTTCCGGATCAGGGCAACTTTGTCCAGCTCAAACAAGGCGGCATGCTCAGCTCGCCGCAAGACGCTGCGGCCAAGGTGCTGGCCTACCTGGCCCG
>JACCDV010134602.1_pt1 | contig 16546 bp, 16 predicted proteins | sample 7446131 | NCBI WGS metagenome assembly JACCDV01 (sample SAMN15323448, study PRJNA562643) | freshwater metagenome | isolation source: river surface water | place: USA:Blue River Watershed | collected 2017-08-17 | reverse complement strand
GATGAAATTTTAGAAGCCTTAACCGGTAAAACTTTTAAAAGTCAAAATGCTTTTTTGAAAGATTTTTCGAGATATCAGATTTTTGATTTAGAAATACCTCGTAAATATCCGGCGATAATATCAAATATAGATTCTAGAGTAGAAGGCAAAATTATTTTTGATGTCGATCAACAAAGCTTAGATATTTTAGATTTTTTTGAAGATGAAAAATATGAATTAAAAACTTTAAAAGTATATACAGAAGAAGGTAGGGAACATGAAGTTTTAACTTATGTTTGGAAAGAAGAATTTAGAGATATGCTTAAAGGAGATTGGAATATAGATTATTTTAAAGATAATTACTTATCAATTTACCTAAATGATATTATTCCGAGAGTTTTAAAAGAATACAAAAATAAATAAGAATGGCGGTGTACTCGGGTATGGTACCCACAGGCTCAACCCTTGTAAGGATATTCTAGCACAAAATACTCTGTCTCATTTAGGTTTGTGGGTCGCAGGGTGACATATTGATAGATATAACTATTTACAGAAAATGAGACATAATAAGACACTTTTAAGAAGATAAATTTTGAGTCTCACTTTCTGTGCTTCCAAGCACCTTTCTTGTCTTCGCCATCTGCTCTTTATGGATGTGTTCTTCAACAACTATTGGTCTATCGCTCTTATGTGCAGGTATCGTCCTCGGATCAACCCACCCTTCTTCTGAGAAGCACCCATGCTCAAATGCTGGCCATTCACAGACACTACCAAACGCCCACATTGGAGCACTGATAGAAAGATCTTCTTTAGCAAAAGGACTAGCACTGATGGGATACTCAATGTACTTAAAACCATAGATGCTAATTCTCGACATATTAAGCCGATATTCTCGATCAAAAATACTATAGAGATCGTAGTCTTTCTTTTTAGGCAGAGTTTTCTCAATTGCCAATATTGATTCCTCATCAGGATATCGCTCTACCCATAAAATCTTATTCCTGTCATCTAACAACGGATACGCACAAAAGATGCCAGGCATATCGCCATTACGAATAGCAACGCATAGTTTGCACATAATAGAAGATGGATTGAGCAAATTTCCAAGGACTACGATATTTGTTTTCTCGTCACCGATTGAGAATAGTTCATTGATGACCCAATCATAGAGCAGGTCAATTTGCTTTTTATCCTCGAACGAAGTGATATCTTCGAGGTCATCACAAATGATGAGATCAGGTCGATTGTTTCTGTATTTCAATCCTCGGATATTCTGCAATGAACCAACACACATAATCTTTGCTCCATATTTTGGAATTTCTATTGTATACGCACCCCAATCTTCCTTGGTTGCTTGAAATGGACCAAGGTCATGCTTCAACAATTCATTTTCTTCAAGTTCCATTTTTATATTTTCAAAATGAGACTGTGACTGGACTCTCGTCTTACTCACTATCACCACGAACTTCTTTTGATGTTTCCCTGTAATACTCCACAGAGCATTAGAAAGGTTCAGGATTGTGGATTTTCCTGAACCTCTAAATGCCATGAACACATTGAGCTTGTGTTGGTATGCTTCAGTGATACGAAACATCTCGCGATGAAAGAAGGCAAAATCATATTTCAAATGTCGCTTCAAATAGATAGTGCAAAAAGCCTCGTGGTTTTCATATACCAGAGCTTTACGGAATGACGAATCATTCACAATTGCGTCTATAATTTTGGGTGACAGTTTGTTCATATAATTTATTGTTGGAAGTGTGAGAGTGCGTCTCTGAGTAATTCTTTGGTGGCGTTATTCATCTCAATAGACTTTCGTTTTCTCTGGGCGAGATTTCGTTTGTCTTCAGACATGAAGCGTTGATGGTTGTGCTTGAGCCACAATGCTGTAGCTTGAAATTTCTTTTCCTTAATCATTCCGATTAACTGAGCTTCGGACATGTCGTTGATGTTTTCTACTCCATCGACTTTGGAGTTTTCTACATCTGCTTTGAAGTCTTCATCGTCCTCACACCAGCGATAGAATGTGGCACGAGAGATGCCTGTACGCTTACACGCAATCTCGACAATAGGAATAGTGCGAAGCTGTTCCAATAGAAGCTCTTTTTGCTTCTTGATCTTTGCTTTGATTGTCATGGATTTAGTTGAGCTTTTGACGCTTCTTGCCTGTAGTCTTTTCCCAACGATTTAGAATTACTTCTGCGTAGACTGGAGATTTCTCCATGATAAAGCAACGACGCTCAAGTTTAGTCGAAGCGATGAGGGTTGAACCACTTCCACCGAATGGCTCAAGTACGAGCTGTCCACGAGTCGTGAGATTCTTGATATATGGAATCAATATCTCGATTGGCTTGGTACCGAAGATAATTGCCTGACCTGAAGACTTTTCATCTGCCGCTTTGTACTCTATGAAGTCCGTAGGGCAATACTTCTTACCTTTTTGATATGACTCCCATTGAGGTTTGCCTGAGATGGCAAAGAGGGCTGTTTCGTATTCGTTCTGAAGTAACTCAACCTCTACTTTGTCATTGAGTCCTGAGAATTTTTCGCTAGTACCCACCATGGCGATGTCATGCTTTGAGAAAAACTTATGTGCACCGGCATAACCTTGATTACGATTTGGGAGATGCCAGACTATCATGTTCCTGACTTTCCAATGTTTCTCCATTTCACCCCAAATTTCTCGGATGTTCTTCCAGTTTTCGTAGCAAATGATTGAGAAATCTTCTTTAGTGACTTTGGCAACATTATTCATCCACAGTTCAGTGAAGTCATCAGGTAAGATATCTGTTTCAAGATACTTTCTATTTTTCTTTGCACCAAATCCTTCTGTTGGTTTGCCATTGCGAGACTTGCCGTGGAGATAGTCTAAACGGTAAGGGGGATCTGTCATGACCATATCTATTTTTTCTTCACCGCATAAGGTCAACATATCTGATTCAACAGTACTGTCTCCAACCATAAGGCGTGAACCATCGAGTTCATATACATCACCCTTCTTGGCTTCAACTTTTATCTCAAGCTTGTCTAACTCTTTTTGCAGATTGAATTCCTGATCCTTGTCATCTTCAGAAAATATTGAGTCAAGTTCTTCACTTGAAAATCCAATTTCTGATAGCAGTGTCTCATCGAATTCAGCGAGCAACTCAAGATCAAATTCTCCGTGATTGCGATTCAATCGTATATTGAGTTCTTGTTCTTTTTCTGGAGTGAGGTTCAGGTATACAACAGGCATAGTTGCATGACCAAGCTCCTTGCAGACTTCGAGGCGGAAATGTCCACCAATGACAATGTTTTTTTGTTCTTCGTTTGAATTAGCAAGGACGGGGTCTACATTACCAAACTTTGTAATGCTTTCTTTGAGCTGGTCTTTTTGCTCTTTAGTCCACTTGCGTGGATTCTTGTCATTCACTTTGAGTAGATCAATTGCGATGTACTCAATTTTGAGATTATTTTGCATAGTATTTTTCTAGAATTAACTTAATAATTGTAGAAGCAACAAAAAACGCCTCTATCATCAATACTTGATAACAAAGGCGTGTCTTGTTTGAACTAAGTCGACCGATTCAAAAAAACTTTAACCTTTGCAGATTGAAGATGTTTCTTTGAGAGGGTTTTGAAACTATTACTAATTTCAGTTCAACTATGGAGAATGCGATTACAATGTTCCGTCTCTCGTGCGAGAGGGTGGGGTCAGTGCAATCCAATATGAGGTGTGTAAAATTACTTCTGTATTTAGAATACCACCAAGAGAAATGAGAATGCAAGACTTAAAAAACGAGATTTTGAGAATTCATTATTTCGCTTTAATTGTTAGCTTTTTTGAGAATGAAAAAATAAATGGTTAAAATTCGAGACTGTTATCCACAGCTCATTTAGTTAAAAAACTTGAAGAAGTTATTTATTACGCGAACAGTTTTACCAGCAAAATTTGCCAGCTCACCAACCATTCTAGGAGAGAAGATGCTCGCAATTATAAGCATGAATAAAACCAGTACATAGTCTGATTGCATAAAATATTTAACTGCTAATATTAAAAATATAAAAAGAATTATTTTTCTTCCTGTATCTCTCGGCAACCAAGAAGATGCTAAATGACCTGCTATGTTATCCTCTAATTCTTTTAACTCATCATGTTCTTTGTTCATAAAATTAAAATTTATTAATATCTAAAATGAGTGACTTCGACAAGTCACCTTTTTGTGAATATGTAGGAATGCCAAGATAGCAGTTGTCTTTTAGAGACACTGCTACACCTCCTGAATATCCACTCACTATAGTCGCTGTTGAAATAAAATATCTATCTTGATATCCAACAATCTTGCCTTGTGCATACGAAATATCGTCCTTAGGTTTACCCATTGGATATCCCATAATGACAATATCGTCGGTTGATTCAAGAGTAGCTCTTATACAATCATTTACAGTTATCTTTTTATTCTTTACAAGGTTGGAAACATATTCACTCGGTTGAGTGATAACGAGAGTGCCTCTGTCATATCCCTTACTTGAAACATACCTGTCTTTCTTCTCTACTTTCACTATTTCTTTGCTTTCAGGGAAGTAAACATCGCAGTAGTCCGAAGAAGCTCCGTTTGTGGTATAGAAAACATGCTTATTGGTAAATATTGTTGGACCCTTTGCTGGATCGATAGTCAGAAATCCTGAGCCACCTGAATATGACTTTTTGTTTCCGTTTGAATCAAGAGTGATACAAGTGACTCGTACTGTGTACGGTCGCCACGCTTTCACTACATCTTCGAGTTTGTAGTTTTCTTTTGGTGGTATTACTACTGGCGGAATAACGGCAGGAGGGATTTGTATTGGAGTGGTTGTTTCTGGAATTACTTTCTTTGATTCAGCAGATTTTGAAACTATTTTTATTTCTTCTTTTTTAGGTTCAGTATTTTCTTGTTTAGAAATCGGTACTTGTTGAGGAGGAGTGATTGCTTGTTCAACTTTAATTTCTTTTTTAAACCAAGTAAACGGATTCCACCACGAAGCAGATGCAACTTGAGGAGTTGAAATGAGTGTTATTAAAATGAGGGGTATAAGGAAAAAGACTGAGGTCTTAAATTGTTTTTTCATTGTCCTTGATCGGATTTGTAACAATGAAGCGAGTCTTCCAAAAGACTCCTCGCCATTGCGATCTCTCCGAGGAGAGACCCATACCCGTTTCCAGGTATGACCGATCAAGATGACTCTGACGAGGAGTCTTTTAAACTTGATCGGATTTTCGACCATATCCTCAAGATCCTTGAGGGGTTAGGTCTCCTATTAAATTGTAAGGTAATTATACCATTTTCACTGGTACTTTTGTACTCTAGCTTAGATTAAGAATTAGTGGTAATTAGTTACCAACAGCTGGTAGTGGTGATTGTAATAAAGTACCTATTTTCTTTTTTGGGTAACTATTTGAATAAATGACAGAGGGGGTACCAAAGATGTTAAATATTATATTTATATCGTACTTACTTTGAAGGTAGTTTTTAATTTTTTCACCATGATAGTTTGCCTTTCCAGACATCAGAAGTGCAGGTGCGAGATGTTGTACTTCCATATTTCGATTTTCTTTAACAAGAATGTTTTCAGGTATACCAACAAAAGAAAAGAGTAATTCTGGGAATGGTGCCATGTGCTTAACTTCAAAGAAAGTCTGTAAGTTAGCTCCTCTACAACAACTTCGTTTTTGAGTGTAAGTTTCTGGATTAATACGCACAATTGATCCTTTGTTTATTACGGATATGTCTGCCGTGTAAAATATTTCGGACTCGTGTGGGCATTCAAGTGATAAATTGTGATGAATTTCAAATTCGTACACAGTATCTCTGATTGCTTTAGAAACTATAAAGTGTGAAAAATTATCAGGATCACCATTAGCAGAAATTTTGTAACGAAATTCTGTACCTTTCAGATTTTGAGCTGATACAGTAAATCCATTTTTCTCGTAAAATTTGACTACGTCGTTATAACAACCCATTTCGAAATAATGACTAATTCTACTTCCTTGTGACCTAAATGTGGCAGAGTGTTTAGTCAGAAATTTTTCAATATCCCGAACCAAAGAAGATGCTTTTTTATATGGTCTATTACGTTTATTCATGTTGAGGACTAAAAAAATTATTAAGATCTCTGGCAAAATTTTTCACATCACTAAATAAAAGTATTTGAATCGGGATTTGGTATTTAATCAAAATACTATTGAAGTCATGCTCCATGTTTTTAATTTTACCTCGATCTGTGTTTGTAAGGATATAGTTACCGACTCTGACTGTATTTATACTTTCTGTGTGTAAACCAATAAATGCATCTGAGCCTTTAGATATTGGAACTATTACATTTTTATAAAAAAGTGCCATCTCAAGAAAGAAACAGCTCAAATCATAATTCATTTTTACTGAAGCATAGTGGTTTTTATCCTCACTGAAAGCGTACTTAGTAAAGATTGGTAAAAGTAGGTCGTATTGTTCACGAACCGAGATTGCAAGATTTTGAGGCAACTGATTTATAAAAGTACCTGTCATTTTTTTATTTTAAAGCATCCTTAAGCCCCCAGAAAATGTTACTTCCTTTGTCTATTAATTTAGCTACAAGATTTTCAGTATCCTGCTTTGTTTCAGGGTTTTTATAACAAATAGCTAAAGCATCTTTAATCTCATTATCAACACTGAACATTGGTACCCCTCTGTGAGAGTTAAGATTTCCATCTTGAGTTAGCAGATAAAGCTCAATTGCCCTCAATGTATTTTGAGGGTTCAATTCCGCAAATTTTTCTAACTTTCGAGTAAAGCCATAATCCCAATCAAGATCACCATCAGATTTTTCTAATGTTTTTGGAAGCCTATCTACTATTTGTTTTTCTTCTACAACTTCAATATCAGGATTTATCCAGAGACCAAATCCAGAGTATGCTTTCGGTTCGAAGTCTTGCGTCAGCATCCAATCCCAAAACTCTACAAGCTTTTCCTTGCTTACATTATTTTCTTTTAACCATTCATCACCAGCCTGGCTTCTAGTTAGGCAACTGCGACCGATAAAAGAAACAAACTCATAGTGACGAGTCTCATTCTTTGTTCCCCAAAATAAATTAAATAATGAATCACCGATCTTAAAATCATAATGTGCGAAAGCTAAAGCAAGATGAACTGCAAGTGCTTCATCTAGTCCCTTTAAATATTTTCTTTCTGGATAATCATCAGGATTAATTTTTACCGCATACTCATAATACGGTTTAAGTTCTGCAAATAACTCTTTGTATAAAGAGCTTGCAAGGTATCCCTCCCATGTAGCAAAAAATAATTTTTGGTCGAGTTCCTCGCTCCCGTCTTTAGGAAATATCTTAGACATTAATCTTTGAATATAGGCTGTATCCCTGAAATAAAAAGATGCTAGGAATTGTCCGATCGTGAATCGTACCGCATTAGAAAAATCTGTATCAAGAATATGTTCGTAAAGAACTTTTACATCATCTGCCAAGAATGCATCACCTTCATTATAAGTGAACTGAACAAAAGCCCGATACGCCTGCCCTCTAACTGAATTGATAGCTACACCTGCCGAATCTCTTTCTTCTGACTTTTCATCATCAGTATCAGGACTTGAATCTATAGTGAGTAAATATCTAACAAGGTTCAAGATATTGTCTCTATTTGATTTAAACAGATCGGAGTTTTTCATGTCGCCAAGCATAAGAAGTAAAACATCAGCAATCATCTTATGTAAGGTAATCCAATCAGGAAGCCAAGTTTCTTTTCTATCCTTTTCAAATTTACTTGATTCACCGCTCTTTTGAATAAGGTAAAAGAAGTTCAATAACAATTGATATTGTTCTGAAGTTAAGTATTTCTGATTTCTTAACATCTCATCAATCTCTCTAAGTATTGAATATGGATAAGAAGGAGTAATATTCTCTCTATCAAAAAAACCATTTATATTAGCCAAGTAATCATCTAGGCGAGTTTTTGTATCTTCTTTAAGAGCGTCATTCAAACCCTCTACGCCACGAGGTCGAAGAAAGTCATCGTTTTTGAATTGTTCGTTTAGAACTGATGGTGACCAATCAGATTTTATATGTTCAATAATTTCCTCAACTGAAAAATCAGTAAGATTAACATGTGCCTTAGGAGATACTGTTCCTCCTCTAGATTCTCCAATGGAAGAATGTGGAACTAAGTTTCCATCTGCAGGAATTTTACCAAGCCGTTCCTCGGCTTCAAGAATCTCTTCGGGTTTCAAATATGTTTTTATATAATATATAATCTCTAGTCCAGCTTGCTTTCTCCACACTTCTCTGTCCCTATCTTCTAGGGTTGCACTAAAATAAGTAAGTACATTCTTTATGTATTCTCGTTGGATGGGTTCATCAAGAGAACCAAATCCTGCAATTAGTGTCTGATGATATTCAGCACCTCCCTCTATTTCAGAATACCGATCGCCCACAGTAAAGACTCTAAACAAGGCATCTTTTATTTCATTCTTGAAATATTGAGGAAGACGAGTCATTGCGTACAGCTTCAATTTCCAGCAAGTGATGCTATCAGGTAAGGTTGCAATATATTTAGAGTATATTCGAGTAGCTTCACTCTCATCTTCTGACAACTGTAGGAAAATTCCATCAACAAGCTCTTTTATAGTTGCTATGAAGTCTTGGATGTCTTCTCTGAAATGAGTTCTCTTGGCCGACTGAAGATTAAGAGTGAATATATCAATATCGTATGTATAAAATGGTTGTGGTTTTTCAAAACTACTTTCTGTATCTTTTCCTAAATCGACTACATTTTTTAAAGCCTCTGAAAATGCTTTTAATGACTCTTCTTTGATAGGATTACTTGTGTCGGCTATTGCATCAAATATATTTGTTCGAGCAATATCTCGTAAATAGAAGAAGTTGTCGGAACTAGAGAATCTTTCTAGGTTATCGAAGTCACTCTTGTTTCTGACCGTAAGAATTATTTGCGCGAGAGTCACTAGTGACTCGTAGTCTTTGACTGCCATTAAAGCCTCAGTTGCTCTCGTATACTCATATCCAGATCGGTTAAAACCAGTCATTAGTTTAGGCCAGTTTTCTTTTAATACTTTTGGCAAAACCTGCTTTATGTTTGAAGCAGGAAGTGATCCAATGATCCAGAAAAATCTATCTATCACTTCAGGATTTAAATTTTCCTCAGAAATATTTATTGAATTGATGATACTAACTACAGTATCTGGATCATCCGTAGACATTCTTACCAAATATTCAAGCTCGGGCTTTCTATAAGAAATCTTTTTAGGATCTTCTGCTTTATCCTTTAATACAACGAAGAAGCAATTAGTCCATAACCACTTTAGCCAAGTTTTGTCGATGAGGGAGAAAAAATATCTTTTACTATCTTCACTACTATTGATAAGCACGGTCACTAATTCTCTGTCTTGTTTATTATTTTTTACGCAGTCATCAATCTTCGCATGAATATCGATTGCGCTAACGACAAGAATTTTTAGATATTCTTTTAGGAGCTTTACCGCATTAAGGTAATCTTTATCAGTTAAATCTTTTGCTTTTAGAGTGATACTCTCGTTTATCGTATAGACTCTTGTTTCCATATTTTCTACTTTTGAAAAGTGGTGGGCTATGTCAGTAAAGAATATATAGAGGTCTGTTAAATATCCTCGGTATCTATTTACTTCTTCTTGTGTGAGAGACTTTTTTAAATAACTATTTAGTATCTGTTCCAGATTGTCTGTATCTTTATTATTTAATATATAAAATATTTCCCGAAAAGAGTTTGCTGACTGAGACATCCAGTCAGGGTTTTCTGCACGGAATTGATTTCTCAGGGCGTAGACACCACCCTTGTATATTTCAGAGTATTTTTTATAAATATCCTTACTGTGTTTAAGGAGGTCTAACTTTGAGATAATACCATCATCAATAAACTCCGTTATTTCAACATCTTTGGAAGCACTGTCTGTATCTGGGTTTATTGGGTCTTGATTCATAATAATTCTTACATTTTAACATTTTTAGCCATTTCTATAAAGGCGTTTTGTTACCAACACTATGGCAATGGGACGCTCTAGACTCCTAGGACGATTTGCGTCATCAATGTAGGTATGAAGATAGAAAACCCAAATATAGAGCAAGGTGTAGCGAAAGTGGTAGTCGAGCCAAAGAAGATCAGATACTGCTTGTACGCAAGAAAATCGACAGAATCTGAAGAACGACAAGTGCTTTCCATAGATAGCCAAATCAGCGAGATGCTCCAATTGGCAGATCGTGAGGGGCTTGAAGTGGTCACCATGAAGCGTGAGAGCCATAGTGCAAAGGAAACAGGACAGCGTCCAGTCTTCAACGAAATCATTGAGGAACTCAAACAAGAGAAGTTCAATGCGATACTGACTTGGGCACCAGATCGTATTTCAAGAAATGCAGGTGACCTTGGAAAAATCGTAGACCTGATGGATGCAGGAAAACTACACATGATACGAACCTTTGGGCAGACATTCGGAAACAATCCAAATGAGAAGTTTCTCCTGATGATATTAGGGAGCCAAGCGAAACTTGAAAATGACAACCGAGGCATCAATGTGAAGCGAGGACTGCGAACGAGAGTTGAGATGGGGTTATGGCCTGGAATGGCACCGCTTGGATATCTCAATCAAAAACTGATGGACAGGAAGTGCCAAATAGTGATTGATCCAGAGCGTGCACCGATCATCAAGAAAATGTTTGAGAAAGTAGTGTACGAAAAGTGGAGCGGAAGAAAAGTATACAACTGGCTACGATTCGATCTGAACTTTTATACTCGAGGAAATAAACCCCTGACGCTCTCAGGGGTTTATCGTATCTTCAATATGCCGATCTACTATGGACCATTCGAGTATCCACGAAATAGCGATAACTGGTATCAAGGAAGCCATACGCCAATTATTACTCAAGACTTATATGAAAAAGCACAGGAACAATTGAAACGAGATAGAATTGTCAGAGAAAACAGAGAGTTCGCATTTACCAAACTCTTCACCTGCGGAATGTGCGAGTCAGGAATAACGGCACAAGAGAAGTACAAGGAACTCAAGGACGGTACAACCGCCAAGTATGTCTACTACTCATGCTCCAAGGCGAGAGATAGAAACTGTAAGAATAAGTACATACGAGAGGAAGAACTGATCGAGGAGCTATTCAAAGTCATAGATAAAGTAAGCATCAACGAACTAGGTATGCGAATCAAACTTGAAGAAGAGATCAAACGATTTAACAGACTGCAACGACTGGCAACCAAGGGAACGCCGAAATACAACATCAATGAAGATGATGTGAACACAAGAGAGTATGCCAAGTATGTATTGAGGGAAGGCACACCGTTAGAGAAGCGTGAACTAATGGGACATTTGAGGAGTAGGTTGATACTAAAAGAGAAGAAGATTACCTTAGTGGAATCAAATATATGAGCTTAATTTCATAAAACTTTTCTGATATAATAGAGTAGCTAATGAACATTATATTTAAAAAAATCAATCCTGTATTTCTAGTCCTTGTTTTAATGCCTTTCCTTTGGATGGCATTATTTGGATTATCACAGATGAGTGCAAATATGAACGGAGAAATGATTAATTGTCCTTTCTCAGATCACTCAATGTCTATTTGTAAAATGAACCCGCTTGAGCATATTCAGGAATGGCAAAGTATGTTCACCACTTTACCTGTAAAAGATGCGGTCTCAGTTCTTTCCCTGCTCTTGGTTATTGTTGCACTAACTACGCTTTCATTTTGGAGGAGATTTTCAATACCTGATATACGATATTTACATACAGGGTTTTTATATAAAAAGAAATTTCATATACCCAATCCGCTCGAAGAAGCTTTTTCTCAGGGTATACTTAACCCCAAACTTTTTTAACTAAAACCTCTCTCCTTAACATCACTCATCCAGCGAGGATGTTGTTGTTTCTATTTATTATTTAACAATTAAAATAATCATGAGTAAAAATACAATTGTTGCAATTGTCATATCTCTGGTTGTTGGTGGAGGAATCGGTTACCTTATAGCTTCCAAAGGAGCTATGGATACCCCCTCTACGCCCAGCCAGATAACCGCAGGCAGTCACGATATGCAAAACCAAATGGATGGTATGGTATCGAATCTAAAAGATAAAAAGGGAGAAGATCTTGATCTCGCATTTCTTGAAGGGATGATCGTTCATCATGAAGGTGCAATCGAAATGGCAAAGATCGTTGTTGAAAAAACAAAACGTCCCGAGATCAAAAAGTTGGCAGAAGATATTATTAATGCTCAGTCGGGCGAAATTAAACTGATGAAGGGATGGCTTAGTCAGTGGTATGGGAGATAAATTATTATGGAAGAAAATATAAAAACAAACATAGAAGAACCAGTACAAGCAACTCAAAAGTATGCTTTAGCTATGCCGATCGCAGTGATTATTGCCGGAGTTCTCATTGCAGGAGCAGTGATTTATAGTGGGGGCAAAAATGCGAATGGTAATACAGTGAATGCTCCACAACAACAGCAAGTGGCACAAGAGACTGGTGATCTGGAGCAGATGATTCCAGTTACTAGTGAAGATCATATTCGAGGTGACATAAATGCACCAGTGAAGATAGTGGAATACTCAGATACTGAATGTCCATTCTGTAAGAGATTTCACACAACGATGCAAGAGGTCTACAACGAATACGGAAAGACAGGAAAAGTCGCGTGGGTCTATCGCCATTTTCCACTCGACCAACTTCACTCAAAGGCCCGTAAAGAAGCAGAGGCGACTGAATGCGCTGCTGAACTTGGTGGCAATGACAAGTTCTGGGAGTATCTAGATCGCTTAATGGAAATTACTCCTGCAAACAACGGTCTTGATCCAGCAGAGCTTCCAAAGATTGCCGCATATGTGGGACTTAATACCGCAAAGTTTAATGAGTGTCTTTCAAGTGGTAAGTACGCGCAGAAAATCGAACAGCATGTACAGAATGCTCAAGCTACAGGTGGACAAGGTACGCCATGGAGTATTGTGGTCGGTAAAAATGGCAAGAAATATCCGCTCTCAGGAGCGCAGCCTATTTCTGCCATAAAACAGCTCATTGATCTCGCATCGAAATAAAATGATTCCTGATGCTTTACAAAAAGTATTCCGAAAACCTGCCTATGTGGTTCTTGCACTTTGCGTGAGCGCGTTGGTGTTTGTGTTTGCCGTTTGGCTTCCAAATATCCGACTGGTTGCGGGGGTAGTCAGTTCACCGGACGTGCCTTTTGTAAGCAAGATTCAATTACCACTCAGTCTCTTGGGTTCGATAGGGACCAACTTCACACAACTCTCTGCTACTTATACAATAGTGATTGCAATCCTCTTTGGAATGTATATCGCAATGATCACATACTTTCTAAAGCGTAGAATCAGTGAGGTCGGACAAGGTGGAGTCGCTACAGGATTCCTCGGTATTGCGAGTGGAGTCTTAGGAGTAGGATGTGCTGCCTGCGGTTCTTTCCTCCTTACGAGTCTGACGCTTGTGGGCGCAGGAGGAGTGTTGTCTTTCCTTCCACTCGGAGGCAGTGAGTTCGGAATCATCGGAGTAGTGTTACTTGCAGTCGCCGTCTATATGACAGCCAAAAAGATTGTCGATCCTCAAGTATGCAAAGTCTAGAATTAAAATTATGAAAAAATTAATCAATAAAATATCAGTCGAAACTCTCCACTATGCAATTCTGCTTCAGGCAGGAATTGCCATGGCGGGAAGCCTGTTCTTTAGCGAGGTAATGAGTCTGCCTCCGTGCGTGCTTTGTTGGTATCAGCGTATCGCTATATATCCGATCGTGATTCTGACTGCAATCGGTATAATCCGAAACGACAGAAAGACATATATCTCCGTGCTCGCACTTTCGCTCCCGGGTCTTGCAATATCGATCTACCATAACCTACTCTACTGGAAGATTCTTCCAGAAAGTATTGCCCCTTGCATGCTCGGAGTATCATGTACCACAAAGTTTTTTGAATGGTTCGGATTCATTACCATTCCATTCTTAGGGCTTGTTGCATTTACCATCGTCACATTATTAGCACTTATTAGCTTAAAGAAAAATCAATATGAGCAAACAAACTAAATTTATTATAGGAATTATAGCCCTTATCGTTTTTGTATTTATTCTTGCAAAAGTAAATTATAAAAATACCGAGAAGAAGGTAGAAAGTACTAATACAAATCAAGCATCTGTACTTGAAATTAAAGCAAATGATTGGGCAGTGGGTCCAGTTGATGCAAAAGTAACAGTTGTCGAGTATCTCGACTTTGAATGCGAAGCATGCGGAGCATACTATCCAGTAACTACACAGCTCAAAGAAGAATACAAAGACAGCATGCGCTTCGTAGTCCGTTACTTCCCACTACCGGGACACAAAAACTCCCGCACCGCAGCCTACGCAGTTGAAGCGGCTGGAAAGCAAGGAAAGTTCTGGGAAATGTACAGCATTTTGTTCACCAAGCAATCTGAATGGAGTGAACAGCAAGTTGCTAATCAGGATCAGTTTGAAAAGTATGCAGGTGAAGCAGGTGTGGCAAATATCGAGCAGTGGAAAAAAGATGTCGTAAGCGATGAAGTTAAAAATCGAGTTGAAGATAGTTACAAAGAAGCAGTAAGCCTCAATCTTCAGGGTACACCGTCATTCTTCCTTAACGGCAAGAAGATAGAAAATCCAAAGGGATACGAATCGTTCAAACTTCTTATAGAAAAGGCTAAAAATAATTAATCATTAAATACTTATGGAAAATACAACTCAAGAAAACAAAAGCATCCAAGACGAAATTAAAGCAAACTACGTCAGCTTAAAATTTAAGAAGCCGAAACTACTCGTTATTGCCACTGGAGTCGCGGTCGTTCTAATTATCGTTGCTCTGTTCTTTGCCAAAGGATTCTTTGTGGCTGCAACAGTAAACGGGAGTCCAATTAGTCGTTGGTCAGTCATTAAACAGCTCGAAAAAGAAGGTGGTAAACAAGCGCTTGAATCTATTATTGATAAAAAACTCATTGAAAATGAACTTGCTAAACAAAAGATAACCGTAACGCAAGAAGAAATTGATGGAGAAATAAAAAAGATCGAAGTTCAGGTTACGGCCCAAGGCGGAACGCTTGAAATGGCGCTCTCACAACAGGGTCTAACAGAAGAAAAACTTAGAGAACAGATCACTCTTCAGAAGAAGCTAGAAAAATTGCTCGCAGATAAAGTCGCTGTCACTGATGCAGAAATAGACGCTTACATCAAAGACTCAAAAGCTACACCTCCAAAAGGTATGAAAGTGGAGGATTTTAGAAAACAGATCAGCGAGCAACTCAAACAACAGAAATTTCAATCTGAGGCACAGCAATGGGTGTCTAATCTAACGACAAATGCTAAAATTAAGTATTATGTTAATTATTAAAAACTAGATAGTCGATTTAGTTTGATGAAATTAAGTATATGTTTAAAGAACTCATACAAAACAAAAAATTTAAATACTTACTCATCGCTCTTGTGGCGGTTATTCCTTTTGAAGCCCTCTCTCTTTCAGGGAAACATCTACCATATCCGATTGAACTGGGAGCATTGGGACTGATTGTCATTATATTCGGTCGAGATGTCTTCAAGAAAGGACTCATGAGCCTTTGGAAGCTTCGTTTTTCAAGCATCAATCTTTTGATGACTATTGCAGTTATCGGTGCGGTCGCAATCGGTGAGCTTGAAGAAGCGGCGATTGTTATTATTCTTTTCTCACTCGGGAATGTTCTTGAAGATTTTGGAATTTCCCGTAGTAAATCGTCGCTTCAGGATTTGGTAAACAAGACACCAAAACAAGCAACCCTCAAGAATGGAACAGTTGTGCCACTAACTGAACTTGCAATAGATATGATCATCATCGTAAAGCACGGAGATATTATTCCTGTTGACGGTACTATTGTCTCAGGTAATTCGCTTGTAGATGAATCATCGATCACCGGAGAACCACTTCCTAAGACAAAAGTGGTTGGCGATGCTGTATTTGCAGGGAGTGTAGCAAGCGACGGATATCTTGAAGTAAGGGTCACAAAGCTTTCAGGTGAAAGCACGTTGCAGAAAATAATAAACCTTACCTATGAAGCAGCTGAGAGAAAATCAAACGCTCAGGCTTTCATTGAAAAATTCGCTAAGTACTATACGCCACTTATCTTGCTCTCTTCTGTGCTGTTAGTGGTCATTCCTGTTTTTGTTTTTGGTGAACCATTTCAAAAGTGGTTTATCCAAGCATTAACACTCCTTATTATTTCCTGTCCGTGCGCCTTAGTCATTTCTACTCCTGTTAGCGTATTCTCAGCTGTAGGTAATGCCTCACGCAAAGGAGTTGTGATTAAAGGTGGTCGCTTCTTGGAGGAAATGGGCAAGATTAAAGCAATCGCTTTCGACAAGACTCGCACCATTACCAAAGGTACGCCAATCGTAACTGATGTTATTCCTTTTGGCGAGAATACTGAGCAGGATGTCATCTCATGCCTTTCAGGGCTGGAAACATTTTCTGAACATCCAATTTCAAAAAGTATCATTGCCTATGCGACAGAGAAGAAAATGGATT
>JACCDV011158455.1_pt1 | contig 16555 bp, 23 predicted proteins | sample 7446131 | NCBI WGS metagenome assembly JACCDV01 (sample SAMN15323448, study PRJNA562643) | freshwater metagenome | isolation source: river surface water | place: USA:Blue River Watershed | collected 2017-08-17 | reverse complement strand
TCCGAGCAAAAGACTTGTGAAATCCAAAGCACCATTCGTACCAATATTTAAGTAAGTAGACTCTTCACTTGCAAAACCAGTCAAACTAGTGGATTTAACTACAAATATGGCAAAAATACCGGTAACAAATACTGAAATCATTGTGCCAATATATGCAATGAGTGACTCTCGATTGAAACCGTGTGTGAAAAAAATTGCCACAAAAAGAATTCCACTTGCCACAAAGAAACTTGAGACCAGCGGACTCCAACCATTAAGCAGTCCTGGTATTAGTATGTAAAAAATTGCAAAAAAACTTCCTATAAGTGCAATAAGCGATCTAACTCCCTGCCATCCTCCAAATATTATAATTGCCACAATAAATATAAAAACCAACCATACAAGTGGGTCTCTCCTGTCTACATTGGTTACTACATAACTCTCATATCCGCCGATATCTTTTAGATAGTTAAAGTAAAACTTATTTCCCTTTTTTAATTCTAGATAGTCATTTTCTATAGTTACTTCCTTACCTTTCTGCGGACCATCAAGAATTTCTACAACAATTTTTTGATATGTATGTTCAGTATCTGTCCCCGGAATTAATTTCTTCTGACTATCTACCACTTCTAAAACTTTACCACGCCATGTCCCCTGATAATCATCATACAGTTCTTGTGATCTCAAGCCAGTTCCAGGAAAGAGAAAACCTAACAAAATAAATGTAAGTAGAAGATATGTATACAACTTGATATTCATTTGGCTAGAAAAAAGATTTTATTTTGTCCCATGGTATTGAAACTAAAATTGTTCCGACAAATACTAGTGCCAAGCCGAGACCCGCCTGCAAAGAAATACCTTCTGATAAAACAACTGTAGCCAGTATCGCAGTTAGAACTATAGAAAGTTTGTCTATCATTGTAACAGTTACAGTTGGACCAACTGAAAGAGCCTGGTAGAAGAAAATCCATGATAGTGCACCGCCTGTAGCAGAAAGAACTACAAACAACCACTGTTTTTGCGAAAGTGATTGTAGTGCAGTTGTAGAAATTTTACCAAAAGACAGTGCAGCTATTGTTACGATAATGGCCATAACGACACCGCGAATAGCAGTTAGTAAATTTGAATCAACATCTTTTAAGCCGAGTTTAGCAAAAATTGTTCCAAGACTTGCAAATACTGCGCCTAGCAGTGCGTAAATAATGTACATGAAAATATTATAGCAAATATATCTGTATTACTTACAATATCTTTCAATTAAAAAATTAAATTTTCCATTTATTACCCACCCTTACCCTGTTTAACTCCTTATCAATAAGTGCGTTAATTCTAGCATTATCTATATCATCATCCTCACTGATTCTATTTTTAACTTCCAGGGCCCGTTTGTGTGCATCCTCAGCTCTCTGAATATCTATCAAGTGAGCCATTTCTGAACGTTCAGCAAGAACAACAACCGTACTGCCACCTTGCACTTCCAGAATTCCACTAGATATTGCACATCCGTAAAGTTCTCCCTTCTTTGAAATTTTAATTTGTCCTACTTTAATTGTAGAAACAATAGGAATATGATGCGGTAATACTGTTATTTCCCCCTCTGTAGTAGGAATAGTAACGAAAGAGACATCATCACTTTCATAAGTAATTTTCTCTGGAGTTACTATTCTTAACTTTAAAACGTTTTCTGACATTTTATTTTATTTCTTCACTAGATTTCAAAACATCCTCAATAGAACCCTTAAGATAAAAGGCTTGTTCACTGACATGATCATACTTACCTTCTAAAATACCCTTGAACGAAGCTATGGTATCTTTTAGTGGTACGTATTGACCCTTCATACCAGTAAACTGTTCTGCGACAAAAAATGGCTGTGAAAGAAATTTTTGAATTTTTCTCGCTCTAGATACAATCCTTTTATCCTCGTCTGAAAGTTCATCCATACCAAGTATGGCAATAATGTCTTGAAGATCTTTATATTTTTGTAAAAACTTTTGGACACCCCGTGCAACTTCATAGTGTTCTTTTCCAACAATATTTGCATCAAGTATTGTTGAAGTTGAATCCAATGGGTCCACTGCAGGATATATTCCAAGCTCTGATAAAGCTCTAGAGAGTACAACAGTAGAATCAAGGTGAGTAAATGTAGTTGCTGGAGCTGGGTCAGTCAAGTCATCCGCAGGAACATACACAGCCTGTACAGAAGTAATCGAACCTTTGTCTGTAGAAGTAATTCTCTCTTGCAGATTACCCATTTCAGTTGCAAGAGTGGGTTGATATCCCACCGCACTAGGAATTCTGCCGAGCAACGCAGAAACTTCTGAACCTGCCTGTGTAAATCTAAAAATATTATCAATAAACAATAGTAAATCCCTACCCTCCTCATCACGGAAATACTCAGCCATGGCTAGAGCTGAAAGAGCAACGCGAGCGCGAGCTCCTGGTGGTTCATTCATTTGTCCAAAAACAAGTGCAGTTTTATTTAATACACCTGATTCCTCCATTTCTCTATACAAATCATTTCCTTCACGAGTTCTTTCTCCAACTCCAGCAAAGATTGAGTAGCCTCCATGTTCTGATGCAATGTTATGGATTAACTCTTGAATAATAACTGTTTTGCCAACACCAGCACCTCCAAATAGTCCGACTTTTCCTCCTTTCAAAAATGGACATATAAGATCAATCACCTTAATACCAGTTTCCAGTATTTCTGTCTGCTCTGACTGTTCATGAAAGAGCGGAGCCTCACGATGTATTGGATAAGTTTTATCAGTCTTAATTGCCTCCTTCTGATCAATAGGTTTTCCTGTAACATCAAACATTCTTCCAAGCACTTCTGGACCGACTGGTACAGAAATATATCTTTCAGTATTTATAACTTTCTGGCCACGTCGCAGACCATCTGTTGAAGACATTGAAATTGTTCTGACCTCATTTTGACCAATATGAGATGAAACTTCCAACACAATCTTTTCCCCATTTTTATCTATCTCAAGAGCAGTATAAATGTCAGGCAAAATTCCATCATCAAATCTAACATCTACTACTGGTCCAAGAATCTGAACAATTTCTCCTTCTTTTACTGCGTGTGTTTCTTTTTGCATGTTTTTTGTTATTAATGTTAATTCATCGCTGCTGCTCCACCTACTATCTCCGCAAGTTCCTGTGTAATAGCTGCCTGCCTTGCCTGGTTATAACTCAACGTCAATTCATCTAAAATATTACTTGCGTTATCGTTTGCATTTTTCATTGCAAACATACGTGAACTGTGTTCCGAAGCAATAGACTCTAAAAATGCATGGAACAATATTTGATATAGTAGCTCGTCCAAAACTTTATCAAGCACAGTTTTTTCATCTGGCTCAAATGTATACATAGCAAGATTTGTATGGTATGTCGAACTAGTATCCTCAACATTATCTAAAAGTGCACTCTCAAAAATTTTCTCCTCAATTGGGAGGATTTTCATTATCTCGGGTTTATAACTTGTTGCAGATTTATGTTTAGTAAACAAAATTGAAACAGTAGAATACGTTTTATTTAGAAATTGCTTTGTAATTTTCTCTTTTATTTCATAAAAGTCCTCTGAAGTACTTTTATCCGAAAAATTTATGAATCTTTCAACAACTTTTAGTGAGTTCATTTTGCATGCCTTCTCAGCCTTTTTACCAACAGCGATACACTCCAAATCCAAAGTGGAGGAATTTTTATACGAACCCAAAATTTTAACAATGTTGGAGTTATATGATCCAGCCAAACCCTTATTTGAACCAAAAACGACTAGTAAATTTTTTGTAGCATCATTTTTTTCCAAAAAAGAATGCTTGAGATTGTCCACTATTGAAATTTGGTGGAGTAGTTGTATGGCATATCTGGAAAAAGGTCTTCCAGAGAAAACTCTCTCTGTGGATTTCTTGATTTTGGCAACAGAGACCATCTCCATGGTTTTTGTTATTTTACCAATATTTTTTACAGACCTTATTTTTTGTTTAATTGCCTTTGTTTGCAGTCCCATATATTTATGAAGTTATCGTGTATTCTTGAAGTGCAGACGACACATCATTTTTTACATTTTCGTTCCAATCCATTTCTATATTAGACAACAATTCTTTTTTATTCTTTAGTAAGAATGAGTTCAAGGAGTTCTCAATTTCTCTGATTTTTTCTACATCATATGAATCATAGAATCCTGTATTTACAGCAAAAATTGAAACTACTTGTAAGGCAACATCCAAAGGTGAAAACTGATTCTGTTTCAATAATTCAGTCACCCTCTTTCCTCTTTCAATAATTTTTTTGGTATCTACATCCAAATCGGAATCAAATTGTGCGAATGACTCTAACTCTCTGTATTGGGCCATCGCAAGTTTCAAAGTACCTGCATTTTTTTTCATAGATTTTATCTGTGCAGATCCCCCCACTCTAGATACTGACAAACCAGGGTTTATCGCAGGTCGTATTCCTTTATAAAATAAATCTGTTTCCAAGAAAATTTGACCATCAGTTATTGAAATAACATTTGTTGGAATATATCCCGACACATCCCCAGCTTGAGTTTCAATAATAGGAAGTGCAGTTATAGAACCTCCACCATGTTCTTTATTTTTTCTACATGCTCTTTCAAGCAATCTGGAATGCAAGTAAAACACATCTCCGGGGTAAGCTTCACGACCAGGTGGCCTTCTAAGTAAAAGTGAAATCTCTCTGTAAGCCACAGCATGTTTAGAAAGATCATCATACACAACTAAAACATCTTGCCCTTTGTCCATAAAATACTCTGCAATAGCTACTCCTGTATAAGGAGCAAGGTAAAGCATTGCAGGATTTTCAGATGCAGATGCAGAAACTACTGTGGTGTACTCCATTGCACCCGACTCTTTTAACTTAGTAACTATACGTGTTACTTTAGATTGCTTTTGACCTATGGCAACATAAACGCATTTTATATTTTTACCTTTCTGATTAATTATTGTGTCCACTGCAATTGTGGTTTTACCAGTTTGCCTATCTCCAATAATTAGCTCTCTCTGTCCCCTTCCGATAGGTATCATCGCATCAATAGATTTAATACCTGTCTGTAGTGGTTGATTAACTGGTTCTCTTGTCATTACTCCTGGAGCAATTTTTTCTACAAGCATGTCCTTATCAACCCTTATGTCTCCCTTACCATCTATAGGCAATGCACGAGCATTTACAACTCTTCCAAGTATTTCCTCACCTACACCCACTGAAAGAATTTTCTTTGTCCTATGCACAACATCGCCTTCTTTTATTTTTTTAAAGTCCCCCAAAACGATTGCGCCCACGAAGTCCTCCTCTAGGTTTATAGCTACTCCATACAAATCCTGATTAAACAAAATAATTTCCGAAGATTCACAATTAGGGAGTCCAGAAATTTTCACAATTCCGTCAAATACATTTACTACAACACCAGTTTCAGTTTCTACTACACCTGGCTTGAACTCGCCAATTTTTTTCTTTAGATTTTCGATGAATGTATCTGTATTTGACATATTATTTTGTTAGTAATGCTTTTAATTGTTTTAAATTTGTTCTAAGACTTGCATCCAGAATTCTGTTTTTACCCCGAACCACAACTCCACTCAATAAACCCGAATCGACACTTACTTTGTACTCCGACCCATCCCAAGAACTAACTTTTGACTTTATTTTTTCAATCACACTACTTTCTTGTTCATGCGAAGTGACAATACTTATAGTTCCATCGACTTTTGTTTTTTTAAGGTCAGATTCCATGTGTCTAACAATGTTAGGCAACAAATACATTAAATGATTTTTTTCTAAGTAAGTAATAGTTGAGTGAAAAAACTCAAGAGGATCTTCTTCTTTCAATTTTTCTAGTATTACTTTACTTAAAAGTCGTGAGGAGATCATTTTGTTAAATTAAACTTTGTATAAACTGCTCGGATGATTTTTTATCTATTTTATGTACTGCAGTTTTTTCTATACCGTCAATAACCATATCGACATACTCTATCTTTAGTTTTTTTTCAGCTTCCTCTATATATCTTGCACTTTCTTTTCTACCACCAGCTTTTATTTCTTCTGCTTGTTTCTCTGCAAGCAACCTAGCTTCTTTTAGGGTATTTTCCTTATCTAACTCTGCCTTTTCAACTATCTGCCTAGACTTCAAGTGTGCCTCTTTAAGTATTGCTTGCTTTTCAACCTCAGCAACAAACTTTGCACTTTCTGCCACCTTAGCATCATCAATACCTTTTTGTATTTTCTCTTGTCTTTCTTTTATTGCGACAGCAATTTTCCTAAATACTACATTTCTAAGCAAATAAAAAATAATTAGAAAATTAACAAGGTTTGCAAGCGCAACCTTCCAGTCAAAACCAAGTTGTCCCAAAATATCTTGTATCATTGTTCTAAATATTTAAATCTAGAACTAAATAATAAAGAACGCCACTAGAGCATATATAGCTGTAGATTCACAAATTGCCATGCCTACAATCATTTTTGGAAAAATAGCGTCTGCAGCATCAGGGTTTCTTCCCATAGCTTCCATCGCTTTCGCTGCCACCCAACCTTCCCCAATTGCTGTAGCGAGCATCGAAAGAATAATCATACCTTTTGCAATATATTTTGCTGATTCTGGATCCATATTTTTGTCCGAACTAACGGAAATAAATTAAATAATAATATAACTAAACCCCCTTCTCTGAACTCACTTTTTCTGGTCCAGCACCTTGCATATAAAATAGTGTAATAAGTGAACCAAATACTATAGTTTGTATAAGCGCACCCAATAAACCAAATGCCACCCAAAAAGCCGGAACTACAAAGGCTACGATACCTATGAGTACCGTAGTGAGTACATCGCCCGCGTACATATTACCGAAGAGACGCAATGAAGGTGAAAGCATCTTTGCGAATTCCCCGATAATATCTAAACAGGCCATAAGTATGGTAACAAATAAATATATTGGACTCAATACCCCTTTCTTTAAATCTTCACGAAGTTGGACAATGGGTATAAACTTTTTAATGTAACCCCATAGCCCTAAATCATTTATAGTTACTAAATGTATTGATAGTATTGCACCAAAAGCCAAGCCAAAAGTTGTATTAAAATCACTAGTTGCTGTTCTAAATATAGACATCCCCTTCCAAGTAATGCTTGAAAGCCCAGGAACTATACCTAGATAATTTGAGATTCCTACAAAAATAAATACAGAAGCTATGATAGGAAAAACTCTTTGTGTATGATAGTCACTTCCAGTAATTGTTTTTATCTGATTTCCAACTGACTCATAAATTATTTCAAAAAATGTCTGAACCTTATTTGGTACTTCCGTCTTTCTTCTAAAAGCAAAGTAAGATAACAATAAAAGTAAGAAGATGATGAAAACTATAGATAAAGTCGAATTTGCTATAGGATATCCATAAATATCAAAAATCACACTTGGTTCGATAGTTGATATATCTCTTTTAAAATTTATGTACTCCTTCATAGTTTTTAATTACCCTCCTCCTGCATTTTTCTCCTAATTTCTTTATATCTATCTGTAATTCTCTTGTTCATTCTAAAAACAAATACCCACGAAGTAATAAATGTAATACATAGAATAACTAATGTAAATGTCATTCCTGTGGCAAATTTATTATCCAGATACTTACCCAATATGACTCCACAAATAGCAGGTAGGGCAAAAAGTGGTATTTGTGCTATAGAAGCATAGAAGAAAGCGTTAGTTGCATCGTGGTATTTTTTATTCTTATTTAACTCACTATTTGACCCAGTATTGTTATTTTTTTCTTCCATATTTTTTACAAGCAAAAAAACAGTATAACATAATTCGACTAAAAATGAAGAGTGAAAAACTGTATAGAATTACTAGTATTTTTTTATGAATCAAAATGTAGATTTCAGGACATTATTCCGCTCATAAAAAATATTTAGAGTTGGGTGTTAAAAAAGTTAAGTCAGTGAGAAAATTAGCAACAAATATTTAAGTTACAGAATATTGGTCAAAATTAATATAAACAGAAATAGAAGCAGAAAACAGGCGAAGAAACCTACGGTTTTTGCAAAAAACTCGACAGCCTCTTTTTTCTTATTATCAACAAGTAGGTATATGGGTTCTGCCACAAACAAGTAACCCATCACCGCAGCCGACAAAACAAACAAACTTAGCATGGCCATAGGTATAACTATAGTTTCCTTGGCATCAGGAAAAAATACGGTCGTTGAAAAAATTCCAAGAACAATTAATACGATATAGACCGCTGCTGACAAGGCATTTATAAATGGTTTTTTCATATAACTTAAAATGTATTAGTTAGTAGTAGCAACAAAGAGCCAAGTGGCTCTTCTCTATAGTAATACTATTATACGCTGAATTTATTTCACTATATATTTGCACCATCACCCAGCCCCATATCTAACTTATACTTTTCAATAACTTCTGGATGTTTGCCGTCCTTACAATCTTGGACAAATATGTCTGCAGACTTTCCATCAGGAAAAGACATGTATGCAAGTGCCCCCTCACAAACTGCATCAATATTAATTTTTGCTCCAGCATTGCTATTTGAAGTAGTAGGTTTACTAGTTACTGTAAAAATTCCTTCCATGTTGTATTTATTCCAAGTGTCAGTACTCAGTGCCTGTTTAGGAACAAAAAAACCTTCTAGTGTCACATATGATCCAGACTGAAACTGTGACATGGAGTCACTACCTGCACCAAAATTTACTGCGTAGTATTTTCCATCATCAGACCTTATGCCGAAGGCACATTCCATTGTCTGCGGTCCATCTGAATTTATATGAGGTAGACAAGTATATGTACCTGACAATCTCATGTTTTTAGGAGTTGGGTCGATGTTTTCTGTATTTTTGTTCATTGGTAAATCAGAATTAAAAAAATAACCCGCAATAACCATTGCCCCAAGTAGAACTAGTGAACCGACTCCAATTACTATATTTTTTTGTGTCATATTATATATAACGAAGAGATAACAAAAATATTACAGCGACCTGGTTTTATCCTTTTCTTCTTTCAAGCGAAACTTAATTATTTTTGTAATGAGTGTTACCGGAAGAGGTTTATCATATGGAAAGCGAATACAACCTTTTGAAAAACTAATTTTATTTTTAACTAGCAGAGACTCAAAAGCTTTGACTCCAGATGGTGCTGGATATAAACCTAAATGTCCCTTCATACCAGCAAAGTGAATAAAGTTACTACCATTTAGCTCTATGGTAGGCATACCATATTTAATACTTTCAACACCCCTTGGAACAAGTTTATTTGCAAGAGCTCGCATCTCTTTAAGTTTTGGCAAAAAATCTTTTGCAGACCTCCTTAGATACTCATCTACATTTTTGTAAGTTTTCATTCGTTAATTATATCAGTTAAGTTCCCGACATATTATGTATTGACAAAATAGATTTTTCGTGTATTATTATGAATGGAGGATTTGCCCGTGAAGAACCTGACCGCCCTCGTACTGACCCTTCTCTCGATCGGTTGCGGTCTCCGCGACCCGTACGTCGAGAAGAACGCTCGCTTTCTGGTGACCAACGACCTACAATACGACGAAGTGGAAGTTCAGATCGACGATCACAACACAACGACACTCTTCAAGAAGTCGGTCTTCGCCAGGCTGTCAGAGAACTTTGAAGTCAAGATCTCGATTCCGAAGCCGTCCAACGACGACTACAGCGACCGCTACCCCACCAGTCCAAGCACCAGTTCCAACGACTGGACGACCAAGGTCTCGGTGCGGTTCCGGATCGTCCGGACCGGCGACGTGACAAGCTGGCATTCATGCACGGCGGGGGCAAAGTACACAACAAGGGTGTACATCAAGCCCCTAACCAGCACCCAGGTACTGACAGGATGCGAAGCCCTGTAAAAAAGCGCGTCGCGAGCACACGAGGTGTGCTGGACCCAAGGTCCGGCACTCCCGTTTTTTTAACAAAAAATTATTTAATACTGAGAATATCCTGAACTAATTCAGGGAATTCTTCCATATTCATGTGCTTCCTGTCTTTAGAAACTCTTTTTACTGAACCCTGGACTTTATTTACAATATTTTCTAGTGCAGAAAACGGCACAACTGGATCGTCCTCACTGTGATATACAAAAACATTTTTGGTTTGCATATCAAAATTTTCTGGAAGTGTAAAAGTACACAAACCCAAACCATCAAAATCCTTGTCATACACCCCACTCACTAAGTGCACACTTTTTATATTTTTATTAATTTTATTTTGACTTAAATATTTAATTAGAAATGATGCGCCAAGAGAGTGTCCCACAAAAACCACATCCTGTTCTAATTTTTCTAATATTTTTTCAAACCAAAGTTTCCATTCATCATACACAGCATTAGTTTTGTTTGGCATCGCAGGAAGAAAAACTTCGTATTCCTCTCCCAGTCTCTGTCCAAGAGTAGGTTTCCAATCTTTTTTCTCGGATTTATACCTTTCCAAATCTATATCAAAATCCCTAAGAAAGTTTAAGTAGCTTTCGTAGTCTGAAAAAGTATCTCCTCCATGTATTACCACAACTTGTGTTTTCATAAATTAATTATATTCCAAATATACACCCTCTGCGACTATTTCAACATTTCCATCTACTACTTTTAGAGCACCCTTATCGTCTAGTGCGTAAATCTTTCTAGAAATTCTCTTGAGAAGTTTTTTGATATTTTCTTCAGTAAGTTTTGGAAACCACTGTGAGTTTAGATGTGGCAAAAAATAAAAATTCACAAAATTAAGTCCTTCCATTTCCCCGATTTTATCTAGATCTTCATCATAGACAGCTTGAGATATTTTAGTTGCTAAATCTGGAGTAGTAACCATACTACCAGCGCTTATCCCACACCACACTTTTGTTTTCATATATTCAGGTAGCAGTTCTCTGAGTCCTGACTTGTTTATCCATTCCATCAAATAGTGCGTATCTCCACCTTCAAAAAATAGAACATCTGCTTCATCGAACTGGGGCTTCCAAATACTCTGAGGAACCGCCGATATATCTGCAATACTAACTGACTTAAATTTTTGCTTATATACATCCATCAAATCCTCTATCGCCCACCCCTTATCTCCCATTTCTATGTTTGACGCAGTGGGAACATACACAAGTGAAATGTCCTCTGGCTTTTTTCCAACTAAATCAAAAAGCGCATTTGCTATTGTTTTATTTGTAAGTCCCGCCGATGTAAGTAAAAGTTTCATAAGAGAATTATAGCTGATTTTTATTTTTTAATCTCATTTTGAAGCTGAGGTACCGCATCAACGTTTACCACCTTGAAACGCAGTCTACCCACTAGCTGTCTACGAGTAGTCAGAACATTTACCATCCATTTACCCTCTGCAAGATTGTCCCGAACGGAGTATGTTCTAAACCCATTTCCACGGCCACCTATCACGTCGAGATCCACAGTATTCTGGACGACCCATTTTTTTGTTTTCTCGTCATAGTGTTGCCACTCATGTATCACAGTAGTGTTCAAGTTTGTCGGAGAGAAAATAGCGCTATACGCAAAAACAGGCTGACCAGGTACTTGGTGAAATGTTTTATAGAATTCAAAATATCCATGAAGCCCCCTATCCTCCCACTCTACACTGTAAACACCGCTAGGTTGTCTTTCTACATTGTGATAAACACCGCCATCTTTCATAGAAAGTGGTATGGGAGGAATTAAGTTTGTTAAATATAAAAGATTTATCACAAGAAACATTCCACCTATTAAATATACTAGTAGTTTTTTGCTTTCTGAAAGTTTATCTTTAATTATGCTAAACAAAACTAGAATAAATAAAACAATGAAACCGAGACTAATTAACCCGGAAAGTAAAAAAACATCTAGACCAATTCTACGCATAAGTATCGGCACAATAAAAATCATAAACGAGTAAACCGACAGGAAATACAAACTGATTTGGAAACTCAATCTAATATAATGTCGTTTCAAAACCTCGTTAGAAATAAAAGCAGCAACCAAAAGTAGTATAAATGGCCAGGTAACAAAAATATCTGCACTTCTAAAATAGGAAATAAGAAAAGTAGACAAGATTCCTCCAAATAAAAACTGCAAAGCATTCACGTACCAGAAATGCCATTTGGCAGGATCTAGTTCATCTTCTTCACCTCTTTCTTTGTAGTGTATGAGTACAATAAATACACCTATTAGAACTAAGTGGCTCGTTATATAGATACTAGTCCAAGTAGCATCTAGTCTACTTATGGTTAGTAAGTCAAAAATAAATCCAAAGAAAAGTGAGAAAGAAGATACAGGTCTTTCATATTTACCGTACCAATCTCGAGCATAAGTTATTACTGACATATATTTATAAATAATTAACGAAACTATCGTAGTTCATAAAATCAAAAATCTCAAAACCTATATTAGTAAGAAAATACATTTTATCTAGTAGCAACAAAACTCCTAAAATAACTATTACTATTCCTCCAACTTTCTGAATCACCCAAAGATGCTTTGAATAGTCATCTACTAATCTCTGCGCCTTATCGATACCAAGTGCAATAAAAAGAAATGGTATAGCGAGTCCAAGTGAGAATATAGAAAGAATAAAAGCTCCAGAAAACAAGTTACCAGTTTTACTTGCAAAAATAAGTATAGAACCTAACACTGGTCCAATACATGGAGTCCAACCTGAACCAAAAACTATTCCAAGCAAAAATGACACTCCGTATGTTCCCCTCTTTCTGTTATCCAAATTTACTTTTATATTAGAATTCAAAAGAAAACTAGGAACTGGAAGTATTTCAAGCATCATGAGTCCTAGTAGGATTACTGCAACTCCGCCGATTCTTGTAAACCATATTTTACTTATCAAGAAAAAACTCCCGATAGCTCCCGCAAACAGTCCAAGCAAAATAAAAACAAAACTAAATCCCAAAACAAAAAATACGCCATTTAGAAATACTCTGGCTTTTACATTCCCAGTATATTCAATATTACCCAAATCTTTTGTAGAAATACCACTTATGAAAGCAAGGTAAGCTGGGACAAGAGGTAGAGTACATGGAGCAAAAAAAGTAAGTAGCCCCGATATGAACGCTGGAATGATTAGTGAAAAAATATCCATGGAAATATTATACCAGAAATGCGAAAGGCCCACCGAAACGACTATCGTTCGATGGGCCTATGCGCTGTCGCGCTGACTAACGGTACTTCTGCCGGAGAAGACGGCGCATCTCCGGGGTGGCGTAGAACTGGTCCCACTGTGCCCGACTCATGTTCTTCGGATCGAGACCCTGCTCCGTGCAGTACTTCTGGAGCAGTTCATCCTGCTCCTTACTGATCCGAATGTGCTCTGGTTCCTTCTCCGGTTCCGGCTTCACACCATCTTCGGCCATGTGGCTCCCCTACCTTTCAACTTATATTATACATCAAAATACAGAAATTGCAAGTATCTAAAGAATCAGACTAACCTAACTTCTAAATAAATATAAGTAACTTTCATAACCACTTGTTACCATTTCTTCCTTTGGAATAAACTTTAGCGAAGCAGAGTTAGTACAGAAACGACGACCCCCCTCTTCTATTGGACCATCTAGGAAAACATGGCCAACGTGTCCAGACTCACTTCGAATTTCAGTTCGTGTAGTAGAAAGAGATTTGTCTTCATGCATAGTTACAGAATCATCATCGATAGTTCTCCAAAAACTTGGCCAGCCAGTACCTGAGTCATATTTATGTGTACTTGAAAAAAGTGGTTTACCAGTAACTATGTCTATATATATTCCATCGGCCTTGTTATCCCAATATGCATTATTAAATGGTGACTCGGTACCATTTTCTGCAACAACATGGTATGCAAGTGGATCTAAATTTTTTAGTTTTTCAGCAATCTCCTCTTCGGTATAGTTGTAGTCCGAATTTACCTTCACTGAACTCTGCTTAGAATTTTTCGTTTGTTCAGATTTTAGAAATTCTATTGCAGCATCCTTTGCCCAAGTTTCTTCTACGAAACCTGCGCGTCCGGAAGCTTTTTTATACCTTTCGTAATATCCAGAAGCTTTCTTGTAGTAATCCTGATGATACTCTTCTGCTTTGAAAAAAGTATTGAATGGTAAAACAACAGTTGCTACTGGCATTTCAAATAAACCGCTTTGCTCAAGACGTTTCTTAGAATCCAATGCTGAAACTTTTTGTTCGTCAGTGTGGTAAAAAATTGCAGTTGTATACTGGAATCCCTTGTCAGCAAACTGTCCGTCAGCAGTTGTGGGATCTATATGTTTCCAATATATATCTAAAACTTCCTCGGTAGAAATAATGCTTGGATCATAAGTTATCTGCACTGCTTCACGATGTTTTGTATTGCCACCAGAAACAGATATGTACGAAGCATCATTTTTATCGCCACCAGCATATCCTGAAACAGCATCTATAACACCATTCTCCTCCTGAAAATAAGCTTCTGTACACCAAAAACATCCTCCAGCTAAAGTTATAACTTGATATTTTCCATTTAACAGAACACTTTCATCCATTGATGCACTTTTAGGTGCAAACTTCTCTATTAAAGAATCTTCAAGTTTTATAGTAGCCCCATATCCAGAATCCAAAATCAGCGTTTCTAATTTTTTATCATATCCAGTAAACACGGCCAAACCTACAATAATAATTAGTAGTCCAAAAACTTTTTTCACATTTCCAGTTGCCTGCATATGAGCAGTAACTCTATTTACAATCTGTTGACCAAAATATGCAATAAGGAGAAGTGCAACGGCCAGACCCAAGGTAAAACCGAAAAGATAAATAAGCCCTACAACAAATGTGGCAGGTAAAACTGTCGCAATAATAAACAAATATGTAGGCGAACAAGTCGTAAATACTGGACCCAGTGCAAGCCCTATCAACATATCCCCTGTATAACTTTTCTTTTGATATCCTGTCCCAACTGCCTTGTTACTCAATATACTCAACTCGCTTATGTACGGAATTTTTGTCCAGAAAGATGGAAAAACTATTGCCAAACCCACGAGAACAATTACACTCCCCGAAAAGCCTGTCCAAAAACTCTGTGGGATACTAATAAATAAAGTAGTAGCTTTAAGTATTAGAGTGAAAAATATTACTGATAGTGACAGAGAACCAATGACTGTGTAGGCGCGTTTAGAAACTCCTCGCACACCCTCTTCAGAAGCCCCCACGACAACAGGTAGTAACGGCAATATACATGGTGCCAGTACCGTAAATACTCCCGCAAAAAATGAGATAATAAAAAATATCATTTATTTTATTTCTGAAAGCAGATTGCTTAATTTAGCACCTCCGCTCCACTTCTTAATCATATTCCCATTTTTATCAACTTGCACTAGTGTGTGTTGGTAAGTAACTCCATACTTCTTTTTTAGCTCAACTTCTTTGTCGTAATCTGTCTTTAAGATACTCACACCTTCTGGTATAGATTTTAGATTGCTTTCAATATCAGTGTTTAGACCTCTACAAGATGGGCACCATGCAGCGTGGAAAAATAAAACTACTTTACCTGTTTCTGCTCGAGCAATTTTATCTGCTGAGTAACTCTCATATGAACCCACCTTCATCATTGCTTCACCCTTATCCATTTCCTTATCTGCCATTTGTGCTTCATCCTTCTTCATCATTTCTTCCTTAACCATTGCTGTATCTCCTGTATTTTCTTTTGCCATCATTGCATCTTCTTTGTTACCACCCATTACTAGATAGGCTCCACCCAAAACTACTACAAGTGCTAATACTATTCCTGCTGTTTTATTCATAATTTATTATATTAAATTTATATAATTAAAGTATATATAAAACAAAACAGATGTAAAGTATACTTTACATCTGTTTTGTGGACAACTCTATATTTATAAATTTCTATCGCTCCATATTCTAGTACCAATTTTCACAAGTATCATTACAACAAGAGCCACAACTAGCCATGGGTCAACACTATGTGAGTAACCCTGCACAACAATACCTAGAGTAAGTATTCCAGCACCAGCGAGAAAAGCATTTCTTCCAGCGAACATTCTATGTTGACCCTCACGTTCATCTACAATTTTTTCACGAAGTATAAAACTAGCAAACACACCGAAAAGTCCTAAAGCAATTGCAAGCATACAAATCACAACCATGTCAGGCATCCAGAAATGAAACGGGTTAAGTAGTAGTATAGCGATCACCACAAGTCCTACAGTGACTATAGTTTCCTTTATATTATTTTTCATATGAAATTTTGAATATTTTCTCAACTGGCATTTTGAAAAAACCAGCGATTTTTAGTGCTAGTAATATTGATGGTGTATAGTTACCCTTTTCTAAAGCGATGATAGTTTGTCTACTAACATTTACTTTAGTTGCAAGGTCTTCCTGTGTTACACCCATGTCCAATCTATATTTACTTACTTCGTTTTTAATTTTCTCTTGCATACTTTTACAATAGAAAAGATTATACACTCAAAAATAGTTCATGTAAAGTCTAGTTTACATACAAAATTATTTCAACTCTGCCAGGAGACTTACCATATCCAGTGGCTCTGTTACCATTTCAACTTTTCCGTCGTTATCCACCTTCCATTCCTCTTTTGGTCTGTC
>JACCDV010348859.1_pt1 | contig 16555 bp, 12 predicted proteins | sample 7446131 | NCBI WGS metagenome assembly JACCDV01 (sample SAMN15323448, study PRJNA562643) | freshwater metagenome | isolation source: river surface water | place: USA:Blue River Watershed | collected 2017-08-17 | reverse complement strand
GATAGGCCAATATATCGAGTATCTATATTCTCAATCGATAATCCTGCGCAGTATGATCTTCAAATCTGCCTTGAGTGATCGACTATCATTTGATTGATATTGATGGTTAAACATATTAATTATTTAAAACTTGATGGAGTAGAAGCTATTACTAATCAACTCAATGGAAAAACTTATCAAGTAGTCATCATCAGATACAGCCATATCGTTGTGAGCAAGAAAAATCAATAAGAGATATTCGCCTCTCTCAGCAAGAATGATTTCAAAAAAATCATATCCAATCTTGATGATGAAAACCAAAGTAATCTTCCCCTTCACTTAGGATTGAGAAAAATTTCACTTGCCCTCATCTCCCAACTCTTGCACAATAATAACATTCTTAAATAAAAATTTTGCCACATTATGAGTATCCCTCTCTGCCCTGGAAGGGTAAGCCTGAGCTTAAAATAGATCGCGTTGAATACTAAATTATGCTCTTCGAGCAATAGAAGCAAGAACAATATCGCAGTGGACATGAATAAGAACATTAAAGAAGTCTTCACCCTCCTCAAGCAGAACATTTCTTAGCGTATATCATATGTTAGGTAGACGAAAAGCAAAGTTTGTTTTGGTTTATCAACTATGATAACAGAAACCAAACTTCTTTACAACTTGAGTACCTTTCAACCGGACAGCATCAGACCATCAATATCAATTAGTTGCTCGATCCCATCGATTGCATGATTGGATTTATTCTGCCTGAGAGGGTGGCAGTGAAGAAGATGGAGCCTTACGTCCCTGTCATGATCGACCCCCGACGAAAGAATGAGTATGAACTTGCCAATACTAATTCGACCAAACTAGTTAATAACTACTTCAAGCCCAACAGTAATCCATTATCCTTATCCAGCCTTCAAACCTGACTACCCCAAACAGTACCAGCCCCCCAACCTCAATCAAAGCCTTAACCTCAACCCCGGCTACTCCACAGACCGATAAGCCAACTACATCCCCAAGGCCAACATCATTCCTCGAGCCGTGAACGCAAGCATGTACCAAGATGCTAACTTCAACAAAGTCAATGATCCCAACCAATCCCCCATGAACCAAATCAAGCCTAGCACCTTCGACATATAAAACTACAACCGTTCGAAATATACTGGCATCAAAATTATATCAAATCCCAATACTGTCAAGAGCAAATAGACAAGTAAATACTTCGAATAGCAGCCTGTTTATGTCGGCACCACAACCAATAACACCAAGCCAGTTGGATTCAGTCATCTCAATGGATTAAATACAAGCAATAACAGCGGGACCAAAAATTTGAATATGAGTATGAACATGAAGGAAAGGGGCTATGAGACTTTAAGGGAAAAAAAGATCATTGAGAAGTATCCATGATACAGACTAAATGATTGTTTATTTTTTAAAAAGCACTATTGAAAGTGAGTATTATGAACAAACAATAAATAATCACTTGCGGATTTAGCTGATTTCCTATGGGCAGAAACGGTTGATAAGCACCAGATAGTCGGCGACTTCGAGTTTAAATGCTTTCTCATCTGTTTCCTTGAACCAGTTGGCTACTTTCTCAGTGGTGACATTAGGGTTAACGTTGGGAAAGGCATTGGTCAGTCGATTAACCAAGAAGTTATAGAGGTACTCAGAATTGGACTGGTTAGGCCTCTTATCGCTCGCAATTGAGTCAAACACCTACATATTAGAATTTGTACAATATTTTGAGTGGTAATATGGACAAGTATATAGAAGATCTTAGTCTGAGCGTCCAAACCTGATTTGTGGAAACCATCAGTCATCACATCTAGTATATCAGTCAGTATCTTCATGTGGTATCGAGAATAGAAACGGTTGGATACTTGAGGATTTTTATTGACGTTTAGAAGGACTTATTCAACGAGTTATAAACCTAGATCGCTATAGTTGCTGAGCTCATGGCGGAAAGACCAAATTATGCAGTCTAAGATAGTATTGAGGTATTTTTCTTAGAGGGAAAATAGTGGTCCAAAGTTATATTTGACAAGCGATTTCAAGAAGCTGAAAAAGTTGGCTCTTATTTCAGGGAAGGAGTTAAAATCGCTTGTGATGAGAGGCAAGGAGGAGGTAAAGATCATCTCGATGAGTCTGCTCAAAAACTAGTCGCTCAGCACCATGTTGAGCTTCTATAGCACGACTGTAAAGAGGGCGACGAACTCTTGCTCCTTGGTCTCAGGGCTGCACTGCTGGAAATCGTTGAGCAATTCTCCAAGGGGATAGATGAAGGTATTGAGGATGTATGAGGCCTGGGGGTAGTCGAGGTTGTTGCATTTTTAGAGCATGCGAGTATATACCTTTATAACTTACTTTTTCACCAAACGCATATTTCGAAAAGTCATGAAGTTTAAAACATGTTTGCCGTTTAGGTTTACTGCAGTTGTGACTTCGTTAGAGTAGAATAGGTAAAATTTGTTCATTGAGTCGTGTAGGAGACTGAGAAGAATTGCATAGTTTCTGCCCACTCCAATCGAGAGATTCTCATTGAGTTTAAGGAAGTAGATGAGTCTCTTGATGACTTCTTCTTCCTTGAGAAAGTTGGGGTTATTCTGAGCCATGGCTACCATATTCTGATACTAGAAGAGATGGGACCCGAGCAATTAGTTCATGAGGTTGAGCTGGATGGATTACTATTGTTCTGAGGAAATAATGTATCCGACTGATTCATAAAAAATATAGTGAAGTGATTAGTTGCTAAATTTTTTCGTAGTGTCCGGCATCTTTCTCAGGATTTCGTGAACGAAGGGTTAGGACTCATTTTGTTGGATCATCGTGAATTGCTATGATGTTGATTTGCATATCTTCAAAAAGGCATTACAAGCCATCTCCATTATTCCAGGGTACTCTTCCTTCATGAACTCGAATAGCTTCTTTATCACTGTCTTCAAAAAACCCCAATTATGCTTCAGGAAACTTGGATACTGTCCTACAACATACATTATGCATGAAGCAATCACAGCTTTATTTTCTTTCCCTTTCTTTATGTCGCAAAGTTGGAGAAGAATCCTCAATGCATTAATGAAAAAGGAGCGTTCCTCTCGATTGTCAGGGATGCTTCCACATAAGGAGCCGATAATCCAAGAGAGAGAATTCAAGCTTTCGAAATTGAAGTTGACACTCTGTTGTTTTTCAATTTCCTGAAGGATATATTTCTTCATTTCGGGCCAGTTAAATTTGACCAAATATTGTGCAAGTTCCTTCTATATTTAGTACAAGCTAGTATTCTCTGTGTTCTCCATCTACTATCTCACTGGAATGCCATCTTCGTCGATCACTATGAGCACTTCTTCAGGCTTGGCCATCTTGAGACAGATGATCTTCATGACCTCACGGAAGATTTATTGGTAAATATTATCAAGCACTGCTATCTTGGAGCCGTAGGATAGACCACCGAATGACCCCTCGCCTTTTATCTGTCTTTGCAGGTATGCGCCAATGTAATAATGAAAGAAATCGATGGCGATCTTGAAGACTTGGTCTTAGTCTATCTTCATCATCATCAGGATGTATCTAAATCCCATATGGCATATCTTTACGCCTTATTCACTTCCAGCCACTGTCTTCTCAAGCCAGTTATGCTGATTCTTAAAGAATTAGGAATAGAAGTTAGCTATTCCTCTTGCAAGTACCTCGAAAATATTCCGGTTTTTCTTCTTCACAGAATTCAGCATCATCTGCACCTTCTCATCGTCGTTGGAGAGGGGGATCAAAGTATTGAGCTATTCCGTGACTCTTTGAAGCATGAAGATATACTTCCTCTTTTAGTCTTAGTTGTTGTTATCGATTGGTAGACTAGCAATTTCCACGAGGCAAGCTAAGGCATGATTTCTCAAATAGTCCGAAGGGAACATGAGCACTAACTTATCAATCAAGTCCGAATAGATGATGTAGTACATTGGGATCCAGCTTAGAAAGGCGTTGAGGGTTTCCAGGCATGATCGGACTAGTGACTGCTTGGCTTGATGTAGATTTTGGAGGACAATTTTGCAAAGCTAAAAGATATTAGTAAAGTCAGAATTCATTTGATTTTTGAGCTACTGTATTTGATGCTGCGTCATTTGGTTTTTGGAATGATCGAAAATTTATTCGCTGAGCATTTTGAGTATATAGAAGTTGTTTTCGCAGATATTCATATTTTTGGTGGATGACTCGCAGATGTCGTAGATGAAGGATCGCCAGGTGGTGTTCCATTCATATTTGACGATCTGCACCAGGATGGAATTGCACTTGGATAGGATGTTATGCATCGATTTGGAGAGGCTGTCTTCCGAGCCATACTCCAGGATCTTCTCGATTATGTAGCTTTTGAGGGAGACTCTTTGCTCCTAGGGCAGGGCTAGCCATTTTTGCTGAATCAACAAAGGAATACCTTCACTGCCTATTCTAGTAGGACCAAGATAAATACTTTGGTCTCGTCGGTTTTGGAGAGCTGGAGGACTTTGGGGGCGTTGTACCAAAAGTAGTGGTCTTGCTTTAATACAGTCCAGATGTCATTCGCTTCCTTGCTCTAATATAAGCACGCATGTACGTTGGGAGTGTTGTTTTTAATGTCCATGGTGAGCTGGTCCAGCAAGAGCACTTGCTGCTGCCCGAATTCGCAGTTCCTGTCCAGCAGGAAATTCAACTTCTGTTACATCACACTTGAAAATGGTATAATTCTCAAATAATTATTGCCTCTATTAACACTTTTATCAATCAGCCAATAACTTCAGTTTACCTCCACAGTTTTATATCACTCTCATCACTTTTATCAGTAGGCAGGAAAATATCTGTGGCTTGCTTCATAAGGTTATATTAGCATTACAAACAGAGAATATGATAAGAATTTGATGAGATATTGATCAATATTTATGGAATTCAAAGTGCTTTCTAATGGCCCAATTGCAAAACTCTTAGAAAAGAATGAAACCTCCATTGTTTGCATCGATTTCTTTGAAGGCAACAGCAGGGTTATCAATATTGACTTCGTATTTTTTTAAGGTAGGGACAGCAGCTTGAAATTCTTTAGGGGTTATTCTTCTGTCCTTAGATGTATCAATCTTGGCAAAGACATCCCAATATTCATAGTACTGTCTAAGATAGATGAGGAGATATTTGAACTCAGCCTGAGAAACATAGTCATCTCCATGAGGATTGCTTGCTTTAAGTGTCTTCTTGGCCACAGTGAAAGCCCTGATGATGACTGGCTTGAGTTCAAAAATCTATGGAAGCTTGATGATATCTCTGAGTCCTTTGTCAACCTCAGCCAAGCTCAAATATCCATTGTTGTTCATGTCAATGCATCTCCAGTACTGCTTCCTCTTTTCATCATCCTAGGGACTATCTCCAGCTGGCAGTTTTACTTTGATTTCCTCCCAAGACATATCTTTTAATTAAATATATATAAGTTATTTGCTAGTTTAATGATAATGAACCTAAAGGATACTCCAACAAATTGATAGTTAATAAATAAAATAGAGTAAGATAGCGTGCCCAATATATTTTCTAGCTTCAAATCTACTCATGAAATAATCTGATGCTTTATAATGCTTAAAAATGTTCCAGTTCAAACCCAAAACAATAGCAGCTAGATTGTTGGTTAACGTCGCTATCATCTACTCACTATTCTAAAACCCAAGACTGATGGAGAAGGTGTGCGGACCATTCACTCTCCCCATCAAAAATAAAGTCCACCTTATATACGTCATCTGCTTGATGGAATTGATTCGAGTCATCTACGAGCCAATAGTTTCCAAACTGCAATCCTGGGGAATCCTCAAGAAATAAAAGTATGGCATTTCGCAGTTCATATCCATTAAGTATTTCATCATACTCATACTTAAGTTCATGATGATTTTCGATGAGGACCATCGGAAGAAGTTCTATCTGCATACTTTTCTGTTGGAGGGAATTATCATATGTGCGGCGATTGTGTTCGATTGTTTCAATCAGGAGAATGTAAATAGATAATAATGCAGATCAAGGAAGTTGGCGAACTTCTTATTATTGAAGGATTTCATCGGCTAGCTTTAGTCTATGTCCTTACGCAGACCTTTTGTCCTAATTTAATACTTTACTACTCCATCACCAATATACTGGTCTTTATACTCTCGCAAGTTGAAGCGCAATAGCGCTATGGATTAAATAAATCTCTATATGTGAAGCATGACATCTATCGCTTTCTATTCCTTTCGCTCATCTTCTTCGCAATTACCTCCATCACTCAGATTTCTTCCTACGGGTTCAAGATGCTTCTCGTGTTTGTCCTTACTCTAAAACTTTACATAAATTCTTTGCAGAAATACAATGAAAACAAGTTTTCGGAGACAAGTTCCAACTTGCTATGGACTGCCTGCATACTAGCTGCGGTTGAAAGCCTCTTTGTATATTATGATTTATGAATATGATTTATTTGATAGTACGAAAGCGAATAAAGATGATTATGTTCATATATTAATCATATTTTGGCTGAATAGTGCGGGGAAGAAGCCTAAAATAGCACACCAAATATAGGTATTCTTTAATAGTTTTGGCTTGTATATCTTCTTTATATTGAACAAGATGAATAAGATAAAAGTAGCGACCAAAAGAATGGGGTAAAAAAGGTCAGAAATTAGTGAGTTATTGCAAATGATGAAAGATATGAGCAGGCATTGAAGATTGAGGCATTTGTGATCGAGAGTTATAAATTTTATTTCATTTTTATCATGATAATTATTGAATTTCTAGTCTGCTTACTTTTGTTTGGCAGCCTCACTGCGCTATTTTTCTTTCTCAATCTCGTCTACTTATGATTCTTAATCAAAAGGGTAGGTTGAACTAGGCTGGCCCCTCCTTTATTATTATTTTAAATTTCCTTAATCCATAAGTTTGGCACATTGTTAATTAACCTCAAGGCTCTTGAACTTGCTGTTCTTAATTTTTTTAGCAACTCTATAAATGGACATAATGAAATAAAGCAAAAAGAAAAGAAAGAGTATGGATTGTATAGCAATAGAGCAGAGAGCATATGATCTTGGAATGACGAAAGACATAGTTTCTGAGGTGAGGCTAGGTAACCCCTTTGTAGTTGTTTTGAAAAGAGCATCGAAAGTGAAGGAAGGCATCTTTTGTTTGGAAGACTATTTACTATAATAAATACCTTTAATCCTCAAAAATAAATATTATAAATACACCAGCTGATTATTCATAAGAAAACACATCAAAAGGAGCCTCTTAGATAGAATTGAGCTTCTAAGCTTTTCTCTGATTTTCAATATTTTAAACGCAGTTATCTTACCCTTAGATTCGCCGCCATAAGAATATGGTACTGTTGTGTATGAGTGATTTATTAGTTGTTATATTCTATTCGAATTAAAGTTATGATTGTATTGTTGATTATAAGAAAATAGTCCAAACATTAGAATTTTAATTTAATGTCTCAACCTTTTGTTTAGTTTGGTGCGAGTTCAAAGAGGAGAGGTATGGTCTATATACAATATTTCCGATAAATTAACTTGTTTTTGAAAAAACATGGAGCCATCAAAACAAGGTGACACCGCGCTTTGAATGGTAATCTTCAAACGACACAAAATACAGGCAAATTTATTCTTTTTGAGTATTTGACGGAAAAAATTAAGATAAATCGTGATTATTTTGGTAAGTTTTCATAATATTAATGATTATTGCTTAAGAGAAAAACCTTATCTAAATGGACCAAAGCAGAAATTACCAACCTTAATAAGTCACAAAAACCTTCGTGTTTGAGAAGATCTAGACAAAGCATTCATAAATATTAGATTTTGCAATCAACATGCTCAGCGATAAAATTGATCTTTCCACTCTCTTTCAAAAATACTGCCCACTCAATTAACATACTGTTTTTATTTACGATCCTGAAACAAACTAGTTTATTCTCATTAGTGACTTCAAGGCAGAAACCAGTGGAAAAGTTCCCAAACTATTACTCGAGACTAACACCATTTTGATAAGATATCGAAGAAAGGGCTCGGAGACTTAGTGCCCTGACTCGGAGAGTCCAAATGAAGAGATCTTCTAATAGAGCAGATAGAAGAAAGACAGGAGTAAGGAAAGGACGATTGGTGAATCAATTTTACTTGTAAAGCAATGGAGGAATATACATTAAACAAGTAACAAATCTGGAATTAAAAAATTAAGTCTTCTTTAGGCAGCTAAGTAAGTAGGAATATCGAAAAAATCCCTTGACGATTACTATTATCAGTTAAGACTGGGATAGTACTATAATTTCGACTTTGCCAATCACTTAGACTAAAAAATTGGTATCCTTCGAAGATATGTCAAGGAGTTCAAGCCTTCAAGGGAAATGAACAACAAGAATATACGTCATCCTAAAAACCTGAAGATTATTTAGTCTATTTTAGATAAGCTTCCAAATGTTTAAGACTATTGCTCAAAAGTTCTATCTCCAATTATCGATGAAGTGCACACCCCTTCTTTCAAAAATCTCAGCATAAAGGAATATAGCATAGGAGAAAGAGACATGGAAGTAGGCGTACTTCAAGATGTTAATATACTATAAGCAAACTTCTTCAAGAATTTTTAGTTTTTGCTTGATGATGCTATTGACCCTTTCATTGAGATGAGTCTGAGATTTCAAAAGGCGTAGTCAAGCCAGTAAATATTATTCTTTTGATACATTACACTTATTTTTGTCATTCAATCAAAAGTATTATTAAAAACATTGTTAAAGTTGATAAAAAGAAATTAATGGCTATAATCAGCTGGCCTTTGTAATGAGTTTATGCGATCTTTTCACTTCCCGTTTGATAGACTTCATAAAGTTAGTCTTTCTTCCTGAGTAGCATAAAATGTCCTCGTGCTAAGAATGATTCAACATCTTTATAGTGTTTCCTTCGAAAACATACTCAAGTTCATTGTTTTCTAGTACATCGTTTGGCCGTTTTCTCTTTTTGTCGTTCGTACCAAAACTATCAACAGTATATATCTCGATTCCTTTGGCAATATCAACTCTTTTCTTCATAATATCCTTCCCAACCTCTTCGGACTTATAGTAAGACTAAAGATAGTTAAAATATATGACCTTACTTTCCTTGTTGTATGTTAGCCTCAAAAGCTTATTGCTTGTTAAGTTATTCACCAAACAGAATCGATTGAGGAGAACGAAGTATATATCTTCTGAATGCTAGTTCATGTATCTAAAGGAGTAGTTAATCAAAGGGCAAATGGATGCATTTGAAAGGCTTTTTAAGAGATTGTCGAAAAGTTTGTATATTGTGCTGAATAAATATGCATGCTTGCCGAAGAGTAAGTTAAGATTTTATTAGAACTTTATGCCTTACTTTGCCTTTATGCAAGAAAAAAAGAGGATTTAAAAGATTGAAATCTTTTCTTTGCTCTAAGAGACCTCTCTCATTTTAATGAATCTCTCATAAAGGGCATAGATAAACCTTGTTAAAGTATACAAATGCTATGACCCATATAAGGTTAGCTTTAAGTCAGATTTCACAGGCAAATAGGAGTATACTGAAGCTTTATCGTTTAAAAAACCTAGTGTTTTTTCATGAGCCTAAGGTTTATCAGCCACGCTCAATAAGGACGGCTCTTGTTCCTAGACCAGCCACTCGGCCAAATTCATTTCTTATGGAGCATTGGAAATTGCGTTATAAAATTTTTCCTCATCAAAAGATTAGCTCAAAAGTCTTTTCTTTGGAATTTGCCAACCCAAGAATCCCACTAAAAACTGCTCTAGGAAAACCTTGCAACGTGCTCTTTCAGCTTCAGCTATCTGAGAGGAATCAATATAAAATACCAAAAGTGAATATATCTGTTGGCATATATCTTGTTCTTCAAAGGCAAGGATGATAATTGGATAAAAATCCCTCCTTCTTTAGTCCTTAAGATCAAATGTTTCAACAGGAGGTAAGGTTCTTGATGTACATCTCTCAGTCCTCGAACTACTTTCAAAACTGTTGAGGATAGTAAAGAATTCTTTCTTATCTTAGAAGTTTATCATATTATTCTTGCTCTATCCTCCATTCTCAAGAATCTTGTTTCTTTCTTGCAACTAAGAAATGAAAAATGTTCCTTTCATCTTTTCTTTTTCGTTCTTTTTGAACTAAAAACCTTTCAAATCCAATGCTTTGAAGAAGTTTTTAGAAGCAACTTCATTCCAATTTTTGTTCGCATGTATCTACTTGATTCCTTTAAGTTAGTTAATTTGTGAATTCACTTTTTCTCTAAAGAATTTCAGAGCTTCAAGTTAGTTCGTCTTTAAGAACCATTAAAACTCTTCCTTTTGGTCACGGTTTGAATTCTTATACATTAGTTGTAGTACACCCATGGAGATAAACTTATTTATAAGAGTTTGCTTCTCTTCTTATGTCTTTTGGATTTTATCATCTAAGAGCTTATCCAAAAATTTCTTTACTGTTTCAAGTCTTTTCATGTATATATCGAATTAATATCTTTAGTCTTATGCTTTAAGTAAGTTAATTTCATTGGAATTCTTGTTTCTTACACTGAAATTCTAGCTTTACTCTGAACCATAAGGAACTGAAACCCATTTATCATTTGTGAGTAACTTGATTGCCTCAGTTTTTCCTGAACATTGAACTGGATAATATGAAGGGATGGAGACATAGCTTGGTGAAGGTCTTTCGCAATTGCTGAAGTTCATATCATTCAAGGGTTTGAAGACACTTATCTTCCTTCTCTATGTCTATCTTGCGTCAATAATGTCTTTAACGCAGTCTAAATAAAATTCTTCAATAGGCATACCGCCCAAAAGATCAAAGGCTTAGTTTCTTGTAATAATATTCAAGTAGTATATTTTGATGATTTTTATAAGGTAAGTATAGGTTTGCTCATCCACTTGCTTCTGAATTTGACGAAGTAGTGATTTTTAATCTGAAGAGTTAGTAAAAGTAGTAATAGGAGGGCGCGTCAAGGGTCTTTCAATAGGCTTTATAGGCTAGGCTGGTTTTTGGATTGGTCTTGTGTTGTTCTCTCTTGTGGGAGGTTTTGCCTAGGGTTACTCGATAGGATTGTGTAAACTTTTACCGATTTTTAGATGTTAGAGATTTTTGCGGCTAATCAACTACTATCCAGTTAGGTCGAGTGCCTCTTCTGTAATCCTCTAGAGTTAGGGATCGCCCTTGATGATATCCCTAAGACGGGGCTTGAGATTCTTGCTTATCTCTAAGGGATTTTCTCCTTTGAGTTTGCTGAGGTCCTGGATAAGACGGATGATTTCGTCAAAAACATCACCTCTGTTCTTTTTGACGTATCCCATGAAGTCCTTGATCTTTTCATCCTCAGGCCGGTTGACAACAAATTTGTTACCCTCTTCCATATAGGTGTTGAGTTCTTTGGTGAGTTCAGGATGGTTGAGGAGAGTGTGGCTGATCTTGATGTAACAGTCCTATTAGTCCTCTGCCTTCTCATATTTCCTCAGAAATTTAGTAATATCTTTGTAAGACTGTAGATTTTCGTTCTTCAATCTGTCTAGCCATTTCTATGCTTGCTTAACATTGAGCTGTTTTATGTTCATAAGTAAATAATATACAAAAAACAATTCTATGGACCTAAATACCGCTCATAAATCTTCTTTTTATCAATGCCATAAATTTTTAACAATGGCCAAATTGTAGTTTTTTTCATCAAACATGATTGAACTGCAGTATGTTTGTGTCAAAGACTAGAGAGATCTCCAGTTCTTTTGATTGTTTTTCATCATTTATAAACGAAACAAAGGGAGATTGAGTTCGTTGTTGAGTCTTGCTTTCCAAAACTGCAATGATCTTTATCATCGTTTGGTTAAAAAATGTTGAAAAATACACTAATTTTGCATTTCTATGCATTGAATCACAAGAGTAGAGTTGACTTTATCATCCTTAGACAAAAATAGAAGAATTTCTCATATTTCCGAAGGTATTACTTTGACAAATAAGCTTTATTTTAATTTTAAAAAGGATAACATAACGAAGAACTCAAATCAACAAAAATATTTATTTTGTACTAGTCTAAGAATCTCAAATAGTTTTTTATCCATAAAAATAAAATGAGTAAATATATGAATTAACGATCAACTTCAGTCTTAAGAAAGCTGAAAACAGATTTAGGAGATGAGCATACCTTCGAAAGAAAGATAGCAAAGGCCATAAAAGCCAAGAAATAAGTGATATCGAAGATGACAACTCCACGCAATTATAGCAGCTATCATCCACATTCATCAAAAGGTTTTGTTAATGCTTAGTCTAACAATAAAAGCAAATAAAAACCGTCTATTGTATAAATCACTCCTACTTTCATCTCACATATGCAATAAAATGGATGCTTTGGCAATTTCAGCTGTATAAACCATCCCAAAAAAAAGGGAGTTTTCGAGGACCTACATTAAAGAGATAACTTTTATTGTCATGAATGCGCAATATATTTAGTGAAGTCTAACATAGCAATGATATAAGTCAGTTCTGAAAGCCTAATCATCAAAGTTTTCCTTGAAGAACAGCTCAGCAAACTTCTGTAAGAATAGCACAAGGCAAAGAGTATCATTGAATAATATTATGCTTCTCTAAGATAGACCTTTTCTAACTTTTATAAATAATCACATTATTCGTTGAACAAGAACCAACTTGTGGAATTCGGCAGCTTTTAAATCAGTGAATCCATTAATAAAATCATATAAAATTTGGGTCAAATTGAAATGTGTCATTTGAAATTCAACAATGAACCATAAAAGGAAAACATTTCCAATAATACCCTTTCCCTAGGCCGAGAATCCATCGATCGAACACTATGTAAATTTAGCAAATAGCGCCTTTTGGACACTAAGTTTGAATACAACACATCACTTGAATCTAAAAACTCCAGTTTCATAAACAGGTCAAGGGATAACTCCTTTTATAAGAAAGGGGCAAAGCCAGCCATACCCAAGAATATTCCCACCAAAAAAGGTCAACATTTACGATGAACATATATTGATGGATTTATATTTTTATTGCACTTTGCTCAATTAAATATGATTAACTGCAATTTAAATTTAACTTTAATGACGCAAAATTTGAAAAATCAGGCTAGTATGAAGGAACTAACATAGTTACAAAGAGTGACTGAGAATCATAAAGATCCATAGGTGGTGTTTTACTGCCCTCCTCATAGTGAGAAGACATAGCAGGACCTTTATTAGTTTTAGGCACATTAGGGCAAGAATTCATTAAACCATTTCAATAATGCAAGGAGTTTAAGGCAGGAGGAAAGACTGAATATTTAACTTACTATCCTCTTAGTCAACCAAAATGACGAAATTGTAGAGAAAATTTAGCAAATAAAAAAACTGATGAATGAAGAAGAACTCAAATCTAAGATATTTCTCAAAAAAATAGAAACCAATCAAAAAAATATCTAAAACCTTTTTGCACAAAAATAAAAACTAAAGGAATAACATAAAATAAAAAGTTTGAACGAAAGCTTCATTCCTAACAAGTCAGTTGAGCTAAATACAACAGCAAACACGAATGCATGGCTAAACTAATTTTTTAGTAAATCATAGATTGAAAATCTTTGGAGTACTAAGGACAAGTAAAAAGGAAAAGAAAGAAAGTTGATTGAGTCGAAGATAAAAAACTACACAATAGATCTTAGCTCCTTTATGAATACTGCAAGAATAAAGAATTAAAAGGCTGCTGAGATGAGCAGTGAATTAAAGCATATTGAATAAAAGCTAAAGACAAAAAGTACAATAAAATCGAACACAAACCGTACCTCACACCCTTCCAAGAACTCCAACAAAGTATAGCTACATTAAAAACAAACCTTGCTTAACAAGAACATAACCCAAATGCGCAACTTAAAGAAGAATAAATTTAACCCTTAACTTTGATTTTTTCTACGCATGTGTATAAATTTACATCAATAATGATGATCATTTGCACTTTAAGACTAGACTACTGTCTTCGCAATATCATTCCTACTTTACTAAACTAGGCGTTATATCAATTGCTTAGAATCTTAATTTAAACAGCAAAGTTTTATCTTTGAAGGTCTGTCTGAGATCTTTACAAGTTCCTTTATAACTATATTCATTTTGTGTTTGAGAGAGTATCCAAAGGTATGCGGAAATTATGTGATTGCAATACATCTCACTTACTTTAGTTAAGAAAAGAAATTTGTCATGAGCTTCTAAAAGTCTTTTTATTCATCATTTTCTTTCCAAATATCGATGAAAATCAGGGTAATCTCAATGTGTGGTAAGGTTGTTATAGTATTATTCTTTAAGGTTATATAGGGCAGTGCATTGTTTCCTTGATTTTTCTTCATATATCTTACAGCCATCGACTCAAGTTTTATCGCTTATGCTGGCAATTTGAAGAAATGATCATTTTTTTTAAGGCTTATCGATGAATCCGTAAAAATTATCAATCTATCAGAACGTACATCCTTCAAAGATTCATTTGTAATTATAAAATCTATTTTTTCCCCATGATCGTTGACCTCGACATGAACTGAATACTTCCTTGAAAGATGCTGCTGCTATACCCTACAGGTTTCGTACTTACACATGGCTCCCATGTTAATTATTTATATAATGGGGAAGTATCTGAAGCAAATACTTGAAAGACTAATTAGTGAATACAAATAATCGTGAAGCAAAAATCTATCTACTTTAATTGTTATTTCAGCGATGATTGCATTGTTTTTGATGTTCTTGATGATAAATACTTAAATAAAGATAGTCATTTCATGAAAATATCTACTCAAATCGCTGTGATATCCTTGCTCATTGTTATTGCGACCAATACTGTGTTCAAAAAGGAAGTAAATAGTGCAGATTCTAAGGCTCAGTGCTTAAATGGAGCACAGAGCTTCATTTACTCTCAATCCCAACAGATAAAATCACCCTCAGGGATCATAATATACTTCATGCCGACTCCAACACCCGTCTTTTGCGGTGGAGCATCGCTCTCTGCTTCGTTAGACAGATGTGTTATTGCTTATGACGAGGTCAGTACTTATTGGACGAGCGAAATGGATATCAGCTCAGGCTTACTTTCTGACTCAACTTACGACAATTGGGCCAAATTTATCATTCCCTCATGCGATGGATCCCTTTTCCAAGGTTTCGCCTCAAATGTTACTCAATATAAGGGAAGAAATTTCACCTTTAGAGGAAATAGGATCGTAAAATCAAATCTTTAGTATATATACAAAAAATATAACTTTAGTGAGATTAATAATGTTGTGTTTGCTGGAAGTGGATTTGGAGCTAATGGTGCATTGATATGGTCAAGATACTTTAATGATTAGTATGTCTACAATCCCAGTAAAAGAAATCGATTTTCATTGATTTTGGACTCCATTCCTTTTGGCTACAATAGTTATAAGACAAAGTCAAACGAATACGAATCATCTTTGCAAAATTTGATGAAAATAGTAAATATTTAATAAATAAACCCCTTCATTCTATGCACTCTTCGTAACGAAGGCGAATAATGGCGCTGCTTTAAGCTCTAATAAAGTTATTACTATCTTAACTTCCCTATCTTCCTCATAGATTCGCAATACAGCCAAGTCTCACTCTCATCTATCCTCCAAATATAATGCGTTAATTCATCGACAGGTTCCCTTTCTCAATGTTCCCAAGGGTAAAAACAGTACCTATAGGAATATAGATCTAGCAAGATGCTCAAATATTATGAATTAGTCAATTTCCATGATAACAGTGTTTGGGCAATCGGCTGCTCAACTGGGATGAATTTCTTGAGTAGTAGTAAATATGACGATGTCGATTGGAGAGTAGAGGGGAGCGTCAAGGAAGGGGCTAATGCCTTTGTTGACGGCGTGAGAATTACAAGTTTTGACTATGGAGAGTGGCCTAGCAATGAAGCATGCTCAGGATTGAAGTGATTCTTAAAGACATTCATAGTAAGCTGATTTCCGATTGTTTTAATTACTTTGAATATTTTTGACACACGCAAATAAATAGACTTTAATTTATTGCGATCCTTCAATAAACTGAAGCATCGTTTCAGCTCTAAACGAATAAATAGAAGAAGAATATTCTTTCGATATGCAATTCAAATAAACCTTCCTTCAAAATATTTTTCTTTGATTTTCTAGAAGCAATTTATCAAAAGTAAATCAAATTGTTAAAACTCATCAACAATTATAAATTCCGATATAAGAAACATGTTTATTGTACCGTTTTCGTCTTATTACCATATACAGCTCTCTGTAATGACTTTTTATCCTTATAAAGTCGTCGTATCATATTTTTGCTTAAATTTAATCAGAATAACTCTGTTAGTTCTTTGCTTTGAAAAGTCCTATTGGCAAATATCTCGAGAATCGTACAAATATATTACTCAACTCATTTACCAAAGGTATGGTGATGATAGCTGAAGTCGAAATGCATAGGATACAAACCAAATCAAAGATGCAAAGATTTTTCGAGTAGCATAACATAGCCAAGATCATCGGCCTTATCAACCTTATCCTAAATCTAGCAATAAATAGCTTTGTTGATGGTAAAAGACAAATTGAGATGTATTGCGAATGAAAAAAT
>JACCDV010915177.1_pt1 | contig 16559 bp, 11 predicted proteins | sample 7446131 | NCBI WGS metagenome assembly JACCDV01 (sample SAMN15323448, study PRJNA562643) | freshwater metagenome | isolation source: river surface water | place: USA:Blue River Watershed | collected 2017-08-17 | reverse complement strand
TATTACTGATCCAAGTAAGAATATTTAATTAAACCTGCATATGACCCAACCCAACAATATCTCCCCCATCTCACTCATCAAAACATTCTCCAATCAACAAAAATACACAGTACATACACAATACAGCTCCAAACTTTATAACTTTTAGATAGAGGTTGACTAATCTACCACTATCCAATCATTCGTCCATCAAACCATTGCTCTTCTCCATTCTTAAAATCTCCATTCTGATATTAATGCTCATGATTTTATTCTTTAGCTCTATGCTGCTCGCCGCAATGGAAGGAAAATTAGTGATTTACCTAGTTTCGAGGGCCAACAGAAGATTCTTAAAACAGGTTCAAAATGCTTCTATTTGTTAATTGAGCATAAATAATTGGTGCTGACCCCTAAAACAACTGCAATTTCTTCAAAATCGATCCAAAGTGAGATGAAACCATTGTAGATAAAGAGTGCATAATGCCCGATGCCAAAATAAAGAGGGTGCTTCTGTTTTTCTTGATCTTAAAATCTTCTATTACTCAACAAATCTTGCATTATAAGTAACAAAATAGATTTGCCCGAAATCTAATGATTAATAACGAACTATTAATATAATTTATTAAATTACTATTACAAAGATGAATCTTTAATAAAATTTGATAATCGATCATAACAAACAGTTGTGTTGTGAAATTAGCTAAACTTATCTTATCTCGGCTCCTATCTTATATATCCCATTTAACTGGAGTTTGTTATGGAGGAAGGAGTTTATTGGGGAGTTTCGCCCCATCATTTATTTTATCTAGGCTCCGATCATAAAGAGCCGCAAGAATTTGGAAGGGCTATTTATACGTTGCTTTGATTGATGCTTTGAGGGCTATTCAAATGAACAAAGGAGGATTCCTTAATTTGGGGAATCGTATGACATCTAAGCTGCCCTCAAATTAGTCAGCGAATAAGATTTATAATCAAGCAAAGAATCTAAGCACTGCTAGTTGATCTGTTAATTTCTTATGACGAGTGCATTTGAAGATTTATAGTCGTCTAATTATCCAGTGTCGTCAGAACTAATAATAGTAAACTAATCTTTGATGGCTGGGGGTGATTGTGAGGTTTTATATATTTCTACTAGATTTCTACTATTTTCGGTTGGATTTGGATTAGTCGGGAAAATGATGACTGCCACCACAATCATGGCAACAAATAGCATCATTTTCAAATATGAATAATCCTCTTAGGGTTCCTTGGGTCTGAGGAAGAACTCAGCGACATCTTAGTTGTGATCTGACAAATGCGAGTGACAATCTTGGGATGGTTGCTAAGGCTAAACATTGATAAAAAGATCTTGTTCGAAAATATCTTATTTTTTGATTGCTTCCTCAAAGAATGTAGGATTATTTGTAAGTTCTGCCTTGCACTTATAACAGATGTTCTTATTTATTTAAACCTGCTATTTAAGATGCCTCACCTCCATCTCTAAACTATTCACATACTATTTGTGTTGATCCCTCGATCGCTGTGCTGCCTATCTATTCTTCTATTTTTGGATACGCATCCTCTCTTATTTTGTCAACTTATTGCTCAATGTATTCTCACCCACAGTCCTCTATTTTTTTATTATTTTCTTCTTCTACTTGCATACCTTACGCTTTTACATGTATTCGTTTGTATCGCTGTGGATGGTAGCCGATTAACGCTCGGATTCACTCATTGGTGTTGAAGGAAACTCTTAATTTAATTAATCTAGAAAATTCTAAGGGTCATAATATAATCATGCCCTGCATCAACAAATTGAAGAACGATTCGATATCTAATAAAAACGACAGCAATTATGTGATAAGGTGAGGCCTAATCATTTCTATTATTGATTGTACCATTTTTTTTACTCCTAGAGATCTTACTCGTATCCTTATGCTAGCATTGCGTCCTGCTCCGAGAAGTTTTTGAGCTATGCAGATAAAGCGATGACTCGTACGAATAGCTCATAGTCGACCTCGTCCTCTTTGTAGTCTGGCTTTATTGACTTCAAGTGCTGGAGAAGTTAGTCTTAGTCAATTTGGATTCCCATGTTCTGGAGAATAGCTTAAAGGCTGAGCTTTGTTATGGTTTCTTTCTCTGATACTGCCACGTTGAAATCTTTTTAAAGTTAAAGCAGTTCAGCACGAGTATATAATTCATCCAAAGGGATATGCTTGGCGCGATAAAGGGTTCTATTCTTTCGTACTTTTTCGATTGATTACTCCAGGACACCAGTTGGGTTCTTCAGGCCGATCTGCTCGAAAGGCGGAAGAATGTAGTTGTCTGTGAAATGTTTCTCTCTCTCGATTTTGATTGAAGTTGGATCTTAAACCTAAGAGTAAACCCCTGTTTTGGGAGCATCATCAACCCACTCTCCAACAAATATCTTATTCTTCTCACAAAAGAAATAGGAGCCTTGCCCTTCCCTTTTATCATTGACCCAATGACCTTCGAAATGATCACCACATCTCTTGGTCAGTACACCATAGCCACTCCTCTTTCCCATATACCACATTCCTTCATAGACATCGCCATTAGAGTAAATCATCCTTCCTTCTCCATGGGGAAGATTGTCCATCCACATACCATCATAACGATCCCCGCTCTTATAAAACATCGTTCCTCTTCCTTGCTTTGAATCGTTCTCCCAATCACCTGTATACTCTCTCCTCAACTTATTTTTTGAATCAGCAACCCAAAATGTGCCTTGACCGTGCCTCTTGTTCTTCGACCATCCGCCCTCATACTTATCCCCATTCGAATAATACTGAATTCCAAAGCCATCTTTTTTATTATCTTTCCAATCACCAACAAATTTGTGAGATCCAATCCATTTATTGGGTTTTTATGATCCATCCTCATTAAGGGCTTGTTTCTATTTCGATCAATAAATACCTTAACCCAGTAGATGTTAGAGTGTGAGCCATTTTTTTGAGCCTTCCCGTCATTCTTTTTCCATATGAGGTCTTTTTGCGGTGCCTGCCGAGCAATCTATGATTTGCTTAGTGTTTGCTGCATATATTCTCAGTTATATAAATATCAATTCTTAACTATGTATTTGAAAATTATTTATCGATAGAAAAATGCATCATTTGACTCAATTTATTCCCTACTTTTTGAAAATATTACTCTATTTCTTAGCTTTCATCATGAAATTATCCTCAATACGGTTCTTCAGTAAGGAACTATTCATCGAACGCATATAATTTACTCCTTTCTTCTGATAGTCAACTGAGTTTCTTAAAGGTAAAGCAATTTGTTTTGTCTTGCGAAAAGTAGAGTTCAGCTTAAATCCATTCTTAAAGAGGTCTTTATAGTTTGTTTTAGAATCATTTCTATCGTCATCTGATAAGACCTTTTATTTGTTAGAAACTGGAACTGCCAATAAGTTATTAGACTGTTAGTTTGTTTGAGTCTATTTATCGAAACACTGTCGAAATGTACTTTATTCCTTTATTAACATTGGTTCATTGAATTTACAGGATTAACCTGAAAAATTGGGTATGTGAACATGATCAATCTCATAAGAATAATCATCTGAGATGGTCCTCAAAATACGATTATTTTTTGGAATACTTCGGTTACTAATCTTAATATTGATCCTTGACTATCCATCAAACGACCTGCCTTATCTTTAGACTTGCGTCTTCATCATTGATGAAATCTAAGTATTAACATTCTTTTTATTATGTATCCTCTATTTAACCCTTTACTTATTTTTGGATTACTCTTTTTAGATTTAGTACTATCTCATTGATTAAAGTTTGAACAGTTGCTATTTGTTCTTCAATTTTATTGACTGCTTCATGAACTTCTTCTTTATCTTCTTCAGTAATTCATCTTTATTGCCGATTTAAAGTTAATAATTTCTGAGAGTGCTCTTGAGTAATTTAATCTAAATCCTTAACTGTTTGTTAGCAGTGAATAGCTTTAACGCTTCCGTCTTAAAATAATCCAATTCATTATTAAGCTCCCACTCTTCCTAATGCTCATCCTTACTTGTTATCTTCTAGTTTAATTTATTGACTAATACTCGTACCTGATCATTCATTTACAATATTTCCTCTTGGACGACTTCAAAGACCTATCTTTAGTGCTTTTACAAACGACTTGTAATGTGGCTATGGATCTAATCTATTATCTTGTTTATCTTCTACATGTTTGTATTTATTTCTTATTCGCTCTTTTAGAGGGCGGATTTGGGATGGATCATTTCCTCGAAGAAGAGCATGAATTTATTTTAGAGGGTGGTTTTAAAGAGAGATTTGACTCCCTCGAAGGCTTATCTTCGGCTTTATTCTTATCTCTACTACATCTTTAGTTTGCTCAGAAGCTTCATGAGAATAAATTAATATCAGATTAAATTGCTTACTATCCAAATTATTATAGGAATTATGTATAGAGGTTGCTCCATTTTCACAGCTATAATTTCAATATTTCGTAAATAAAGCAAGGGTAAATATTAAAATCATAGTTTTTATTAATTTATGGATGAAGGAGCTTCTATATTTTTAGTTTCAAAAAAGATAAAAATCATGAATTAGCTGTCTATTTTCGAAAATATCTAATTTTACTTGCCTATCGATTTTCTTGGAAATGGTTTACTGTCTTTACTTCCTTATTCTTTGAATTATTATCATGCTTGCCCATATGTTTGACTCCACGAGGCGAGTAATAAGCGTTTAAAGGCTACGTTCTTTTTTACTTGACAGCAATATAGTCTTTTTCTGGATTCTATTAGAAAAAATCGGTTTTCTGAAGATTTGCGCCAAAGGATTTACTAAAAATTGTTATGACATTTTAAATGCTTTGTGAGATGTTATAGGGCTAATTTGGTTAAAAATCTTAAGCTTGGACATGATATTTTTAGAAACAATGCTTTTTAGTTTGCATCTAAAGTTGATTTCTTAGTTAATTCACTTTTTAATGGCAGTATTTTAAACATATTTAAAGCTATTTAATAGTGTGTTTCAGATGTTTATTCTCATTATAAAGAGACTAAACTTCTCTCTTATATTGCTTTTCCTTAGCAAACATCCTCCTTATCTGGGTTGTTAGGAAAATATTATGACTTTTCAAATTCCCATTTTAAAGCAAAAGAGATGCTTATATAGCTTTGAAGTATTACTAATGCGTCTAAGATACTGTAGACTCCTGTATTAGAATGTTTTCTTGGGTTAGCTTATTGCCTGAGACAATAAGGCTTTGAAAGTACCTCTTATCATTCTCATTTATTTTGTAAAATAACCCATTGGCTTTTTGTTCAGCTACAAACTACGAAGACTCCCTTGTGCTATTCTATGGCAATTCATTAGCAACCGAGACATAGAGAGGTCTATGAGCAGTAAGAGATTTATGTAAAGTTTGTTTGGGGTTCATTTAGCAATCAAATTTCATTATTAATAATGCGCAATCATATTGACGATGCAATAAAACTCTTAAATTTATTTTAGCTTTATTTGGTCAATGCAAATATTCAAATAATAAGAAAAACTATTGATTTATTAAATTATCAGAAATAGATAATTAACATAGGTATAAGTAAATCATTAGGATGAATAAGAAATAATAATTAGCGATGAAGAATAATGCATAAAGCCCCATACAGGAAGCGAAGGTTTAACGAGTTGAGCAAGACCTAACGATTGAAACTGTGATAAAGACTAAGTTTATGGTCTATCTACAGAACAAACATTTAATTTAAGAACTGTTCGCAATAAAGTAAAGCGAAATACTTGCTCCTTTTTAGTATTTATGGAAGGCAGGAGGCAAAAAAGTAAGGGTCATTGCAGGTAATTTTCTTAATAACTTAGCACTCCTCATTCAGGATCTATTTCATCACAATAAATCAAGCCAAGAAATCATCAAAATTGGAGGGTTGATCGATTTGCTCCATTGCGCCAGCCTGATTATTGATGACATTCAAGATGGAAGTATCGAGCGTCGAGGCCAACCTTGCTCACACTCAGTCTATGGAATCGATTCCTCAATAAATGCAGCCAATCTTATCTATTTCCTTCCTGCGCAAAATCTATTTACTTCCATCTCCAGCCTGTAACTCAGATGTAAGTTAACCGAAATCTACATGAGTTCGATGATATAATGTCATATTGGGCAAGGGCTTGATATAAAATATCATAAAGTTGCCAAAAAAAAAGATCTACCCTTAGCTGACTAATACATCAAGCTGACATCCCTAAAAACAGGAGGATTGATGAAGATGCTCGTTAGGATGGTTGGCGCAGTCATGCAAATCAATAATCAATCGATCAAACTTTTGACTTAGTGTATGAGTAACGTGGGAATCGCTTTTCAAATTATTGATGATGTTCTTAATGTTCTAGATAATGATTGTCTGGGGAAAGGAGTTGTTGCGGAAGATCTTAGGTAGCAAAAATTTACTCTTATCGTGGACATGCTAAGATAAAACTAATAATTTACCAACCTTTTCTTCCTGAAAGACAAAAACGAAGAACAAATTAAGAGGCTCCTTCAAATAATTCGAGAGAGCGGCGTGTTAGACAAATGCAGAGAAAGGGCAAAAGAGTTCGGAGATAAGGCTTTTTCTTGCATTTAGCAATTATAGTGCCCTGGCGACAAGACAGCTTTTCGACTCTTCATAAAATTTATAACTGAACGTAAAAATTGATTTATATTTCAATTTTTATTCCCTCCCAATTATATGGAAAGCATTAGATTTCGAAAGTTTCTTTATTAATCAACGATTATTACTTATCGATAGGTTATTTATTATGTTATCGAAGCGAGTTCCGATTGAATTAATAACAAACCGAGAGCACACACACTCCCAAAGCAGTCGAGAAGACGAAGTCTAGAAGGTGTAAAACTAAATGCAAGGAGGGAAAGAGTAAGATAAAAAAAATTATAAAAAAAATCATTCGCAGTTGTTAGTAAATCTATCAGGTATAACGCATTAAATTCAGATACAAGATATCCCATTGTTAAGAAAGTTATCAAAGAAATACTGGGATTTAAAACTACTAAAGATCCAAATCATCAAGATTGGGATCTAATGTGGACTGATAATGCAGTACAACCATAGACGCTAGCCAAAATGAAACCCTACCAGAAAATTAATCATTTTCCTGGGATGTTTAACCTCTCTCGAAAAAATTATTTGGCCAGAAATTTGATTAAGATGACCAAATAGTTCCCAAAAGATTATTAGTTCTATCCGAAAACATGGGTTTTACCTTCCTAATTCAACGATCTACGTCAATATATGGAGGAAGAAGTCAATTCGGTGGTCATCGCGAAACCGTAAGCAAGTTGCCAAGGAAGAGGGATTTTTCTAAGTAAAAGTATCGAGGATTTTACATTTGGAGAGCATTATGTAGTCCAAAAATATCTTAAAAAACCCTTCCTCATTGACGATCTTAAATTCGATCTCAGAGTATATGTACTTGTAGCAGGCTGTGATCCTCTGCGTATTTACATCTACAAGGAAGGCTTAGCCCGATTTGCAACTTAACGTACTTTTACAATAATAAAGCCTATACTACTCCTAAGAAAGAAAATCTGACGAACTTGTTTATGCACTTAACTAACTATGCAATTAATAAAGCCAATTCTAAATTCGAATATAATCAATCGTCATAATGTATGGACACAGGGCACAAGCGTTCACTGACTTCGATCTTCAAAAAGCTTGAAGAATTAGGCCACGATAGTAATAAAATTTGGCTATAAGTCTGTGATTTAATCACGAAAACTATTATATCAGTCCAGCCTACACTTGCACATCATTACCGTTCATGTCAGCCTGATAATTTCAGCAATAATATGTGCTTTTAAATACTAGGTTTTGATGTTATATTGGATAGTTCTTTAAAACCTATGATATTGTAGGTCAATTATACACCTAGCTTTACAACTGATACTCCTCTAGATACTCTGATTAAAGAAAATTTGATAAGAGATACGCTAATTTTGATGAATATTACAAACAAAGTTAAAAATGATGCACTCAACCTTAAAAAGAGATAGTTACTTGAGAGAACACTAACCGGCAAAAAGACATGGCAAACGAAATAGGAAAGGGATTAATTAGTTGAGAAATATAGAATAAAAAGAGATCGTTGGTAAAATAAACATCTAGGCAATTTCTCAAAGATTTATCCCCCTTAAAATCCAGCACAACAGTAAAAGTACAAAACATTTTTATCATATTCTCACCAATGCTTTCTAAGCCTTACTGGAGGAAGTAATAATACCTTTATTCAGATATCATTCGTAATAATAAAGTTTCGCTTCCAAGCCATCTCTATAGTGAAATACAGTAATAAAAGCTAAATCCCAAACAAACTAAATATACAACTGACCAACTAGAAAAAATATACATAAAGAAACCGAAACCTATGCAAGTGGGAAAGAAACTTTTAAAGAATTAATCTAACATTTCATCGAAAAATGAATAATTGAATAACGAAATAAAAAGAGAGCAAGCTACAGCAAATTCTAGACAGTTCCAACGGAGTAAACCTTTCAATTCAATCTAAAAAATAGGCCCAGCCAAAATATAGCAGAAAAATTTGAATCAATTAGTGTAAAAGAGAACATAAAGCGCTAAGAATGGACGAGGGTTTTCCAAAATATATAATGTTACATTCAAATAAATGAAGGTAGGAAAATGATAAAAGTTATATACTATTTCCTTTGCAAATTATTAATGAATATTGTTGAATATAATAAGAATAATTAGACGTCATTGTAAAAAATAATAATGAACGAATTGAAAGAATTAATCAAAAAAACAACCCAAATCTTACTTACAAAAACTAAATATCTTGTAGCAAATAACAAGAAAAAAGTAATTGCTTTGGTCGTCCTCATTATTGCTGGCTATATCATCAAAAAGAAAATGACAATGGCCCACTTTCTTGCCATAATAGACGCTGTGACCAAGGTTATACAGTTGCTGCCTTTACCAGATTCACCAAAGTTACGATAATTATCGAAATATTAGCATCCTAATTCAAGTCCTTTGAAATCCATCTTTGAAGGAGTGGAATAGGTGAAAAACAAATTTTCTAAAAAGGAAGCCACTTGGTAAAATTTAAAATAATCCTTAATAACAGGGACCATTGTAACCATTAGCCTCTATAATATCAACTCTTTCTATTTTCTCGTCCAGAATAAATATCTTGAGGACTTCAAAGAATTAGAGGCATCCTCTCATTTCGATTAAGCAATGTATAGGCTTAGGAAAAAATTCAGTTAAGAAATTCCTCTCATTTTCAATAACTACAAAGAATTGTTAGTATTATAGATGAATAAACTTTAATTGCAAACTGAGTATAATCTTAATGATTTTGATTAAATATTCGAGCAAATGATTCATAGAATCTTTTCACAAACGTTCAATGCTGAGAAATAATTCAAAAAAAGTATAATTAAAAAAGTTTCAGATAAATAAGCTAACTATTTTACTTCTCCTTACGAGCATATTCCACAAAAAAAATCAATAATCCTTAGTGTTTCCTCAGGAATTTTAAATATACTAGGTGGATGTATAAAAGTATTGAATTGGTTTCCTGAGCCCAAACAATAGATTACTTCTCATCGTTTTAGTGTTATTAATAGGTCATACATTCTAAGTGTTGATAAAGCAGAGTTATAACGGATTTAGTGGCCAAACAAAGAATCTAAAAACCTATTTGATTTGATTGTGTAGGAAATTCATTATTCCTTTCTTTCCCTTAACTTTAGTGTCCTTATGATTTAATACGCAAAGTACCACAAAAAGATTTTGATGAATAGAATTAAGCTCTGGCTCCAAATGAATCAAATAAATGAAGTGAAATTATTAAAGTTTTTGCCGGCACTCTATAAAATTCTTAAGTAATAATTTTTTAGAAATGAAATTAGGTAACATCGCTAAAATTATCATGAAAAATAATTGAAAAAAAACATAAGGCAAATTACTTTGTTAGAAAACAAGTAAGAGTAAGAAAGTGATGAAAGAGTAGAACCAATTAGCCTTTAGTAACGCATTTTAGAGTAAATATAACAAAAGAAATGCTATTAATACTTAGAGAAATAGTTCTAACTTAAATATTACAATGAAAGAAGTGGATACGTACACAAAATACGCAAGAATGACGAAGGAAAAGACCCAAAATAAATATAAAAGTTGCTAAGTATGATAAGTGGTAACTAAGTCTTGAACCAAAACTAATGATCAACTTAGTATTTAGTCTACTAATCAAAATTATCAAGTTTTCATCTATTAATATTTGTCTTAAAGCAATTGATTCAAGCTTGGGACTTAACAAGAATGGATTGTATTCTGATGCAGGTCTATATTATATCATTTAAATATAACAGCATGAGAGTAGGAAAGAATATAAATCGAAGATAATAACAAAAAACTCCAACTCTCACTCGTCTCAATCCTAGATCTATCATAAATAAATCTTTGAAGATTTATAGTCATTAAAATTTGGCTTGGCTCAACATCACCGATCAAATTTTATAAAAACCTAAAAGTGTTCTAACTTAAATACGCTTTCTTCAGACAGGAGAATGGATGTAAAGATCTTTCAAAGAAAATTAAAGTTTAAAGTAAATTTCTGAATTGATTGAATACTATAAGTACTATAAAAGCAGTCCCTTACTTGTTGATTTCTTCCATTTCCATTTTATGAATACCTATTGGAGTAGGAGCAAGACGATTTATTATCTTAGGATCAAAAGAGCATTGCAGATTGAATGCGAGGAGTCAGAGGGAACTTTATAAAAAAATATATCGCAAGAGTATTCTAAAACAGAGGAAAACAAAAGTACTTTTTATATTATGCCCCAAATTGTTACACCTATCTCGACACCAGTCAATAACGACAATAACAGCACGCTTGAAAAGATTTTATTGAGTTTGCAGAAAAAAAGAAATACAATTAAGACAAAGACAATAACCGATATTGATAAAGCTTTTAAGTTTACTAAAGACCAGTCTAAGACAAAAGATCGAAACTCCCAGCAAAAAACTCATCTCAAGTCTGTGCAATCCAATTTCGTTAGTCATTTTAGCTACAAATAAAAAGGGCCTAATGGAACCAAAAAGAAAAAAAATAATCATAAATCGCTATCCAATGAGCCAGCCAGCTTATAGAGAGGTTCAAAGAACAAAAAATTAATAACTGCAAATAGTTGTATGAATATTGCTTATCATTAAAACAACCTTAACTACCAAAGAAGATAAAAGAATATAAAAAACTCTCAAAAAGAGATCAAAAGTAAAAAAAGAGAAAGTTCCCAGCTCAACATTAATGAAACAAAGCCCTTTCATAAAAAAGTTCATTCAACTGAAAAATCATCGACGTAGGCAAACCATAAGAGTAAAAGTAACAAAAAACGACTGGAGACTCAAAGCAATGTTCGAGCAGCCATCGACAAGACAAAAAATAAGATAAAGATGTAGAAGAATCTAATGCTAAAAAAGTATATATAATCTCGACAGTCATATACCAAATCAATAGATTCAACATGTGGATAGGTCTGCAGACACATCCGTAAGTGAGTTTACTTCCTATTTTAGGTGTGATGGCAATTTATAATTTTTGATATAGCCCAAAATAGTATTTAATAAAATTATATTGATAATTATGATCCAGCACACTGGAGAAACACAGGCTCTTCTCACCCTACTCACTATTGACGATGAAAATGATCTACATCGATACAAGCAAACCAATCATACTGAGCCTAGTTTCTAAAGCTATCTTTAGTATGATTTTTAAAAAGCAAAAAGACGCAAATCAGGCAAGTAAAACCTAATATTTCGTCGACAAGTCTTACCAAAGCTCAAATCCTCAAAGTAAGAATTAAAACTAATCCTGAAAAAACTTTAATCCGATGAAATGACAAAAAAAGTATAGTCGTGCCAAGACCGCGCCCTTCAACCTTTGAAATCATCTTAGAATGAGCCGTGTGATAAAGGATCAAGATTGAAATCGTTTCGTCAATAAGCCAACGAAAATTCTCATAAGTAAATATTCGTCAATAAGTATACAAGGAAGCTAGTAAAACCGAACAATGAACCTCGAAGTCAGCTTAGCTTTATTGATGGACGTGCTTAAGAAATACAGTTTTTGATTCGCAGAAATAATTATAGTGCAAATGCTTTAAATTTAAAGACCTTGAACATCCTTCACGAAATAAATACAAAGAATAGCCGATGCACTTCAAGTGTGAAAAAGAGGGGTAAATTCAAATAGAGCATTCCTGACTTTATGAAGCCAACAAAAAAGAACATGGTGGCCTTTTTACGAAAAGTGGCCTGATATTACTATCTATTCTTTGGCTTATCCTTTACAACTATCAATATTTGAGAAAGAATAAATTTTATCAAAATGAGCATTTCATTCTCTTCTTACTTGACTTTATTAGCTCCTACTCTCAAAATAGGTACGGCTCAGTCTTGATGTCGATTCTTGAATCTAGCTCGCCTATTCTGATGGCTATAGCTCACTACGGACGGGAGAGCCCCTCCTTGATCGATATTTTGACTCTTCGATGAGACTTTTCAAATAGACAATTTCATTTTATAGGTTGCTTATTCTCTCATCGTAGTATTTCCCTTTGCCCACTTGATTGTCTTCTGATTTTATTGACAAGTTAAGACTTCTAGCCACACTCTCTGCAAAATTGGCACGATGACTTATGGGTATATTACTAATTCCAAACACCTGCTCGATCTGGTTGGTGATATCCTCCAAAGGCATGCCTTCCTCAGGCAGAGATGACTCTAGTGAGAGTTTGATAGGCTTGATAAAGTGGTCTTGCTGGTTATTAGATGGTTCTAGCTGTTTGTTACCCATTTTAATTATAAAATTTAATATAAGTTAATCAAACTTAAAGTATAGGTATGGATGTTTGACTGTAATTGGATCATTCGACAATTTGATCTATGATATTTTTTATCCTGCCGATTTATTTGAATTCGCTCTTCAAGAGTGATTTTCGACGTCTCGCTGCCTCTTCCTTGCGCTTCAGGATTAGTTCCAGTTCTTTTATCCTTTCCAGGCTTTATCTTTTTATCTGCATCAATGCTTCAATAGTCTTCTCGTGCCTCTCGATGGTAGTCTTCAATGCCCTCCTCTCGCTGACAAAGTTATTTTCAATGGTAGTAATCCTGGAAGTGTACTCCTATCTGATTTTAGTCGATTGATTCACAAGCTCTTATCTTTCAATTGATTAGTTTGTCTTTTCCCTCTCTATCTTAGAAAGAATAGCTTTAAATTGGTCACATTCTTTTTCTTTCTCATCAATTTTTTTTTTTAAACGATTGACATTTTTTTTCATTTTTTCGCATTCTGCAGAGTATTCGTTTTGCCGATCCTAGAGGTCTTTCCTCAGGTCAAAGATTTATTATTTTAATCTTGAATTCTGTTGTTGCAAATCGTTTATTTGTTATTGAAGCTGTTCAACAATAATCTTTTGATCATCTTTCTCGAATCTCTCAACCTTCCTCTGCTCATATTCAATTTTTTCTTCATACTATTGATTCAACTTTTTGATTTTGGCATTAAAACTCTAGTTAAGTTTAATAATTTCCGTATCCTTTGCCTTTGACTCCTTCTGGAGTCTCTCAATCTCCTCATTTTTATCACTTATCCTATCATTGAGGTTTTAGATTCTTGATTGTTCCTTTTTCTTTTGAAGATTTAGATCTTTTTCCAAGCGAGCTATTTTGGGGACGAGTTCACTGTGCAGGTCCATATAGTCTCTTTTGAGGTTTTGGATAATCTCCTTCAATTGCACATTTTCGCTCTAAACCTGTGAGAGTTGGATGCTGATCTCCTCAATCCTGATTACTGAAACCTTTGAACTGGTATATTTGGAGAGCTGTGCCTCTAAATGCTTGGATTTCTTCACCTAGCTCTCATACTGCTGCTTGTAGCCTTAGGATTTGAGAGAAAGCTGCTCGATCTAAGTAACAATAAAGATACCCTTTTCCTCTGCTCCCTCAGCTTCTAAAGGTAAGTTTACTCCTCGTCGGGATCCTCACCATCAACATCGTCTTCATTGAAATAGTACTCTGCAGACAGTTAGACATCATCCTCTTCACGGTTTCCCAGCAGCTGCTTCTAGCTTGTCTCAGGTAAATTCTTTTAGATCTCTTCTGTTTCTGCCATTGCAATATTAAATATTATATGGAAATCAATGGCATCAATAAAATTTATGTGTGAACTCCATCATAACACATGTCGTTACATTGTCAGTCAGAATTAAAAACAGTTTTGCAATCGTTTTTATTGTCAAACTAAAGAATATTCCCCCAACGTATCTAAAAATAAATCTTAACATAGAATCTTATAAATTTTATTGCCAACATTTTTCCAAAAATAAACTCTAAACAGTTTCATTGTAAAAACTCAAAAACGCACCCAATATTAACTTTTTGCTTTTTAAACAAAAATTTTGACTAATTGAGCCTTTATCCTTATGAGTACCAACAACTTGCATTCTCACTGCTCGTGTTCAATAGCTAAGAACGGTTTCATTAATGATTTTTATAATTGATCAATATCTTTGTCTTCGAATTCCAGCAAGGCAAGCCCGATAAATATTTTCAGGGATGGTTGGAAACATTTATGAATGCACCCGCAGGTCAGTAATTGACTCAAGTTCACCATGCTCCACTGACATTGCCTCAGTGGTAAATCGTTTGCACATCCTTTTGGCTTACACCCTTCCCTTTTATTAGTTAACTCTGCCTGTCGCGTAATCACATCCCTTCCAGCAGATGGCAGTTGATGGATTATAACTTTATTAATGAAGGAATACAAAGTGAATGTTTCCATGCAGGCTGCGTAGCAAGGACCGCCCTCGTAACGACTGTTCCAAATACCTAATGCTGACATCTTTTATTATTTATGATTTTGAAATCAATAAATCTCAACAAATCAATATTCACAAAGCCATGAATAATTTGAATCCTTATAATGAAGGCAATAAATTATCACTTCAAAGCGTATAGGTATAAAAGCAATTCAAAGAGGCCACCGCAGCCATATTTTTCATGGAGTTATAGTCATTGACCAACACCTTCCTCGTGTAATCCATCTTGGTGGGCATTGAACTCTTCGCCATATTCTTACATATTGTCTGCTTCTTGTAGTTTAGCTCATATTGAGAGTTATTCCCGTCGAGATCCATCATATGGAAACTGTTATTATAGCTTCCACTTACGATTGTCTTGCAGTCAGACGAAACTGATAATTTGAACTAATCGAAGATACACTAGTTTTATACCAGGTCGCAGAGTTTAGATTTCAGGCCTTCGTTTAGAATTATCGCATTCACTGGCTTCTTCGTGTTGCAGATGTCCCATATCTTCACAGTCAGGTAATCCCTGCTGATAATGTACCTACTGTCTGCAAAGGTAGCCGAAGAAATATTTGAAATGATATTCAATAGGTAATTTTTAGGCGATGAGCTAGTGGAGGCGATTTTGAAACAGGTGGAATTGCTTTAAGAATCAGATGATATTCTTAGATCACCTAGTTTGAGAGACCCTTTACTCATCCCATATAGAAGTATACTATCGTTCTTGGGATGCATTTGGCAGCAACTTATAGTCTATTGCTCCTACACCTTATTCGAAGAGGGGAGCACCCCTAAATCACAGACTATATAGGGCTTTTAAGGGCGTTAGAGGTCCCAAAGGAAGGCTTGTGATTTATCAGTTGAAAGCAGAAACTGTTCGTTGCAGGAGGGTGATAACTGCTTTATTGGATGTATGTGTTTGTTTTTGAATACTTTTTGAGGCTCAGCTGTATAGTTTACTTCACATTTTTGTAGCTTTGGCGCACTTAGTTCTTTGCCTGCAGATTTGACGATTTTCTTTTAAGTCTTTTAAAAGATTTTCCACAATTTAATACTTCGACAGTTAGTTGTTGCCATTTTGAGATACTTGCCTTGGGGCTTAAGCCAGCTCATATCTACAATTTCTTCGTCGATATCCTCGCTCTTGAGGGGATCAAACTCCCTGCAATGGGACTGAAACTAGGTTAGATAATTGAGTTGATATGTATTTTTATCCTTGGGCTTTGAGTTCTAAAAGATGATGATCCTTCCAGCCTTATCTCCCAGCGCTATAAATTTCCCTTAGGCATCAAATTTCAACGATGTGATGATGTCTTCCTCTTGGACTGGCTAGTTGGGTCCTTTATAGCCAAATATTTCTGAAAATTTATAGTTTGATGTTTTGCTATTGCTGTTTTTTTACATATAAAATCTTCTATATATTAAGGCACTGAATTCTATTTATACAATCAAGTAACAGTTGTAGAATTCAATATTGCAAAACTACCTTTGGACCACTTATTTTATCATAAATCGATCATTCTAAGAGGAAGTTTTATCTATATAATAATTTCATATTTTACCAGACAAAAGAAGGTTTGTGTTAATTCGGTAAAATATTCCCAAAAACTTGGCTAAGGTGATATTGTTGTTCTTTATGTTCAAATTTAGATAAATCTCTTCATGTTTGTAAATTAAAAGATAAATGTATTTTGTTCAAGTACATTCAT